>Ga0137374_10006117_pt1 | contig 14305 bp, 16 predicted proteins | sample SagtaG_20_FD_104811 | JGI IMG/M metagenome (GOLD analysis project Ga0137374, IMG submission 104811) | Vadose zone soil microbial communities from Sagehorn Ranch, Mendocino, California, USA - Sage1_R_100_16 metaG | ecosystem: Environmental > Terrestrial > Soil > Vadose zone | place: USA...
CTGAGTAGGCTCGGATCCTCACCCCGGCCCTCTCCCTCTCCGAGGGAGAGGGAGTCGTTGCGGTTCCCTCTCCCCCGCCGAGGGGAGAGGGCAGGGTGAGGGGGCAGACACGACACCGCTCAGCGGGCGGCCTTCGCCTCGCGGATCGCGCGCCACACACGCTCGGGCGTCAGCGGCATGTCGAGGTGGCGCGCGCCGAGGGGCGCGAGCGCGTCGTTGACCGCGTTGAGCAGCGCCGGCAGCGCGCCCACCGTGCCGGCCTCGCCCACGCCCTTGGCCCCGAGCGGGTTGACCTGCGTCGGCACCTCGTGGGAGTCCACGTCGAAGAACGGCAGGTCGTCCGCGCGCGGGATCGCGTAGTCCATGAAGGAGCCGGCGAGGAGCTGACCCGTCGCCGGGTCGTAGGCGAGCAGCTCGAAGAGCCCCTGGCCGAGGCCCTGGGCCACGCCGCCGTGGATCTGCCCCTTCACGAGCATCGGGTTGACCATGCGGCCGACGTCGTCGACGACGGTGTGGCGCGCGACGCGCACGGCGCCGGTCTCCTCGTCGATCTCGACCTCGCACACCTGGCACCCGTTGGGGAAGGTGACCGCGGGCGCCGTGAACGCCGCCGTCTCGCTGAAGCCGGGCTCCATCTCCGCCGGGAGCCGGCGCGGCTGGTAGGCGGCGCGCGCGACGGCGTCGAACGCCACGCCGCGATCGGTGCCCGCCACGCTGAACCGCCCGTCGCGGAAGACCACGTCCTCCGCCGCGGCCTCCAGCAGGCGAGCGGCGATGCGGCGGCCCCGCTCGATCACCTTGTCCGCCGCGCGCGCGACCGCCGAGCCGCCCACGCTGAGGGCGCCAGAGCCGCCGTTGCCGCGGCCGGCGCCGAGCGCGTCGCTGTCGCCCCAGAGCACCTGGATCCGCGCGGGCGGCACGCCGAGCCGGTCGGCCACGATCTGGGCGAACGCGGTCTCGTTCCCCTGTCCCATCGACGTCGAGCCGGCGAAGAGCGAGACGGAGCCGTCGGGGTTGACGCGCAGGAGGGCGGTGTCCGGGTTGACGGCGGTGTAGGGACCGCCCGCGACCTCGATCGGGTTGGCGATGCCGAGGCCGCGGAGCTTGCCGCGCCGCCGCCCCTCCGCCCGGCGCCGCTCGAACCCCGGGCGATCCGCGAGCGCCAGCGCCATCTCCATGCCCCGGGCGAAGTCGCCGCAGTCGTAGGTGAAGACGAGCCCGGTCTTGAACGGCATCGCCGAGGCCGGGATGAGGTTCCGGCGGCGCAGCTCGACCGGGTCCCACTTGAGCTCGCGCGCGGCCACGTCGATGACCCGCTCGATCGCGTACGTGGCCTCGGGGCGACCGGCGCCGCGGTAAGGGCCCGTCGGCGTCATGTGGGTGTAGACGCCGGTGGTCTGGACGTGGATGGCCGGCGTCGTGTACACGCCGGCCAGGCCGCCGACGTTGTTGGTGCCCGGCCCCGCGCTCCGCGGCGTGAGATAGGCGCCGATGTTGAGCGTGATCGCGACGCGCAGCCCGAGGAAGGTCCCGTCCGCGTCGAGGGCCAGCTCCGCCGTCGAGACGTTGTCGCGGCCGTGCTCGTCGCTCACGAAGCCCTCGCTCCGGGCCGACGTCCACTTCACCGGCCGCCCCAGCCGCTTTGCCGCCCACAGCACGAGCACGTGCTCGGGGTAGGCGCCGCTGCGCATCCCGAAGCTCCCCCCGACGTCCCCGGTCACCACGCGGAGGTGGCTCTGCGGCACGCGGAAGACCTGCTCGGCGAGGAGGCTGCGGAGACCGTGGGGCGCCTGGATTCCCGTGTGCAGCGCGTACCGTCCCGTGCGCCGGTCGTACTCGCCGACGGCGGCGCGGGGCTCGAGGGGGGCAGCGGTCACGCGCGTGACCACGAAGTCGAGCGTCGTCACGTGAGCGGCGCGCTCGAAGGCGCGCGCCGCCGCGGCGCGGTCGCCGGCCTCCCACACGAAGGCGATGTTGTCCGGCGCCTCCTCCCACACCGCCGGCGCGCCGGGACGCGCCGCCTCCGCCGTCGCCGTCACCGCGGGCAGCGGCTCGTACTCCACCGCCACGAGCGCGGCCGCATCCGCGGCCTGCTCGCGCGTCTCCGCGACGACGAGCGCCACCGGATCGCCGACGTGGCGGACGCGCTCGCGCGCGAGCGCCGGCCGCGGCGTGGCGAATGCCGGCGCCCCGTCGCGGCGCTTGCGCCCGGCGTCGGTCGGCAGGTTCCCGAGCCCGTCGGCGGCGAGGTCGGCGCCGGTGAGCACGGCGAGCACGCCGGGAGCCGCCCGGGCCGCCGCCACGTCGAGCGCCCGGATGCGCGCGTGGGCGTGCGGCGAGCGGACGACCGCGGCGTAGGCCTGGCGCGGCAGGCTCACGTCGTCCGAATAGCGGCCGAGCCCCTGCAGGAGGTGTGGGTCCTCCACGCGGCGCACGGATTGCCCGACGGCGAACTTCTCGACGGTCACCGGCTCGCCCATGACGATCTGGCAGTATACGCCACGCGCGCGCCGGCGTCTGCCAGGCATCCGGCCTCACCGCACTGGGCAACAACTCGGCAACACTCGGCAACCCCTTGACGGGGCTGCGGTGCTCGGAGCAGTATCGTCGGACCAAGGCGTCACCACCAGGTCGGCCACGCCCGCTCGAGACCAAAGGAGGAGGGGATGAGAAAACCACTGATCGCCGCCGCGTTGTTCGCCCTGCCGCTGGTCGCAGCTCACGTCCCACGCCTCGCCCATGCGGAGAGCTGTCAGGACTCGTTCGGCAATAATGCCTACCGCTGCCAGTTCAAGGCCGAGGGCGACGCCGTTGAGATCTGCGTTCAGGCCATCTCACCCGGCAGCGGGGGCAAGTTCGATCTGGCGGTGGGGGAAGGGATCGCGACCGTCCTGCAGTGCATGTGCGAGGCGACGGGAGGCTTCGAGAAGCCCAAGTTCGACGATGCCAAGGAGCGGTTTCTCTGCGGGAATAGTCAATTCGGCGACGCCGCCCGGGGGAAGATCGAGGGGAACGGGGGGAAGATCACCAAGGGTCAGTACTTGTTCAATGACGACCTGGACACCTCTTTTGTGTTCGAGTGTCGACTCGACCCGACGTGCGCGCCCTGAGCCTCGTCGCCAGCGGCTGGAACACGGGGGATACACGCCGTGCCCAGGAACCGCGGATGTGAGATCGCGCGCGTCGAAGGACAGTGCGCCTCGGTTGCCGAGGCTGCCCGCGCGCCTCTGTCCCCGGCCGCGAATCCTCTTCGTGGGAATCAACCCGAGCCTGCGGTCCGCGGCGGTTGGCCATCACTTCGCGGGGCCGGGCAATCCGTTCTGGCGGCTGCTCCACGCGGCCGGCCTGGTGCCGGAGCCGGTGAGCTACGTGGACGATGTGCGGCTGCCGTCGTGGGGACTCGGGTTGACGAACATCGTCGCGCGGGCGACGCGCGCGGCTGACGAGATCACGCCCGCGGAATACGTCGAGGGGCGGCGGCGGCTCGCGCGGACGATCGCGCGCGTGCGGCCGCGGATCGTCTCGTTCGTCGGGTTGACGGTCTACCGGCAGTTCCTCGGCCCGGCGGCGGGTCGTGGAGCCGGGCCGAAGCCGGAACGCATCAGCAGGGCGCGGGTATTCGTCGTGCCGAACCCGAGCGGGCGCAACGCGGCGTACCCCGGCTTTCGTGACAAGCTGGTGTGGTATCGGCGCCTGCGACGGTACGCAGACGAGGGGGAAGGCCCCCCATGAGCGCGACGAACACCGTGACCGAGCCGTCGCGGCTCCAGACCGGCATGCTGCACCTGGCGCGGCTCGCCGTCCTCCTGCTGGCGGCGGTGCTCCGGCTGTGGCGCCTGGACCAGGACGGCTATGGCAACGAGTACTACACGGCCGGCGTCCGGAGCATGGCGTCGAGCTGGCACAACTTCTTCTACAACCTCAGGACCGAGGCCGGGGTCGTTCCGGCGCCACCGGAGTGACCGTCAGGCCGGCGTGAACATCGGCACCGGGGGGCCGCCCTCGGTCGGCTTGAAGACCACCCGGACCGGCTGGCCGATCCGGATCGCGTCGAGGTCGCAGTCGACGATGTTGGTCATCATCGTGACGCCTTCCTCGAGCGTCACGTAGGCGATCGCGTAGGGAGCCGGCACTCGCCGCATGACGCTGTACGAGTAGATGGTCCCGCGACCGGAGGCGTCCCGCCACGCGGTCCGGTCGCTCCCGCAGAACGGGCAGATCGGGCGGGGGTAATGGTGCCGTTCCCCGCACGCCTCGCACTGCTTGATCAGCAGCCGGCCGGCGGCGGCCGCCTCCCAGAACGGCTGGGTCTCCGGCGTCACCGGCGGCCCCGCGATCTTCCTCTGCGGGTCGGCCATGCCGTCACTCCCGCTCGAGGATCAGGGTGGCGCTGCCGTGGCGGGTGGCGAGAGAGCCGCCCGTCCCGTGCGCGAGCGCCAGGTCGCAGTGCTTCACCTGCACCTTCGGGTGCGCCTCGCCGCGCAGCTGCCGCACCGCCTCGACGACCTTCGTGAGGCCGCCCCGGTTCCCGGGGTGGTTGTTGCAGAGGCCGCCGCCGTCGGTGTTGAAGGGCAGCTTGCCGACGCCCGAGATCAGGTTGGCGCCGGCCACGAACTTACCTCCCTGGCCCTTCTCGCAGAAGCCGAGATCTTCCAGCGTGATGAGGACGGTGATGGTGAAGCTGTCGTAGATCGACACGTACTTGATGTCGGCGGGCGTGACGCCGGCCTCGGCGAAGGCCGCCGGTCCCGACCAGACGGCGCCCGTGTAGGTCAGGTCGACCTTGCCGCCCATCTGGTGCTTCGCCGCCTCGCCGGCGCCCAGCACCCGCACCCGCGGGCGGTCGAGACTCCTCGCGACCTCGGGCCGCGCGACGACGATGGCGCCGCCGCCGTCGCTGATGACGCAGCAGTCGAGCCGGTGCAGCGGATCGGCGATCAGGGGCGAGCCGACGACGTCGTCGACGGTGACCACCTCGCGCAGCATGGCGTGCGGATTGTGCTGGGCGTGGTGGGAGGCGGCGACCTTGACCCAGGCGAGTTGCTCGCTCGTGGTCCCGAACTGGTACATGTGTCGCATCGCGGCCATCGCGTACTGGTTCACGACCGTCGGCCCGAACGGGGACTCGAAGGGGCCGTCCGGCGTCGCGGCGCCGTAGCTGCGCGGTGCCGTCCCGGTGGCCATGCCTTCCGCGCGCGGGCGGCCGGCGAGCGTGATCAGCGCGACGTTGCACTTGCCGGCGGCGATCGCCTGCGCGGCGTGGGCGACATGGATGACGTAGGAGGACCCTCCCGTCTCCGTCGTGTCCATGTGCCGGAGCGTGAGTCCCATGTAGTCGGCCATCGAGAGCCCGCCGAGGCCGGGCGCGTCGCCGGCGCAGAAATAGCCGTCCACGTCGGCCTTGCTCAGGCCCGCGTCCGCCAGCGCGCCCCGGGCGACCTCCGCGTGAAGCTGGGCCAGCGACTTGTCGTCGGCCTTGCGCGTCGGGTGCTCGTAGATCCCGGCGATGTAGGCCTTGCCCTTGATGGTCATGGGATCAGCTCGCTCGGAGGGGGGCTGCGCCCCCCTTCCGAACCTCCCCCCAGGACGCAGTGCGAGCCGCAGGACGGCCACGGGCTGGGCCCCGTGCGTCCGAGGCGAGCCATCCGGGGATTGCGCCGGCGAAGCCGGCGCTCGAACCGCCCGAACGCCGGCTGGCATGGTTCATTGCGCGTTGCTCAGACTCTCGCCTCGTGCTCAGCGGGCGGCGGGCGCCCGGGGTGGCCGTCCCTCGAGGGCCTCCGGATTCACGACGTTCATCGGCTCGCCGCCGGCGTAGGCGACCATCTGGTCGAAGATCATGCTGAACATGTGCTCGAGCCCGTCCCGCTCCACGTAGCCGAGGTGGGGCGTGCAGACCGCGTTGTCCATCGAGAAGAGGGGATGCCGGGCGCCCAGGACCGGCTCCTCCTCGAAGACGTCCACCGCGGCCATCGCCGGCCGGCCGGCGCGCAGCGCGGCCTCCAGCGCCCCCGGCGCCACCAGCCCGGCGCGGCTGGTGTTGACGAGAAGCGCCGTCGGCTTCATCCGCGCGAGATCGGCAGCGGTGACCAGGCCGCGGGTGGCGTCGATCAGCCGCAGGTGCAGCGACAGCACGTCCGACTCCTCGAACAGGTCGTCCTTGCTCTCCGCGACCGCGTGGTCGTCGGCGCGCGCCTTGGCGAGGGTCGTCTCGCGCCCCCACACCAGGACGTTCATGCCGAAAGCCCGGCCGTACCCGGCGACGACGCCACCGATCTTGCCGTAGCCGTAGATGCCGAGGGTCTTGCCGCGCAGGCCGATCCCGATGGGATAGGCCTGCCACTTGCCCGCCCTGAGCGCGGCCACCTCCTGAGGAATGCGGCGGAACGCGGCGAGGACCAACCCCCAGGTCAGCTCCGCGGTCGCGTAGGAGGGCCGGCCGGGCATCGTGCTCGCCGAGACGATCACCCCGCGCCGCGTGCACGCGGCGACGTCGATGTGCGGATACACACCGACCTGGCTGATGAGCCTGAGCTTGTCGAGCCGCTCGAGGAGCGGCGCCGGGATCGGCGTGCGCTCGCGGATCAGCGCCAGCGCCTCGGTGTCCTCGAGTCGCGCGGCGAGCGCGTCGACGTCCTTGGTATGGTCGTTCCAGATCGTCACGCGATGGCCGGCCACCTTGTCGAAGCACTGGAGCGTCCTGATCGTGTCCTGATAGTCGTCGAGCACCGTGATGTTCATGTCACCGCCTCTCCGGCCATGTCTTCTCCCTGTTGCCAGGACGGGTCGGTGAATTCCTCGGATGTTCTGGGTGGCGCCACGCGCGCTGTGACAACCCGCGGCGAGTGTAGGCGCGCCGGCGCGCGCTGTCAATCCGCGCCTGTCCCCAGCTGACATCGGCGTCGCCAGCGGGAACACCGGCCGGGGGTGCCGGTCAGGACTCGTGGAGCCGCATGAGGCGGTACGATTCGGCGGCCTTCAGTTTCCGGCGGGCGCCCTGCTGGCGCGCCCACGCGGTGATCATCTCGGTGGGATCCCACGCGCCCATCTGGGTCTTGTGCTGCTTGAGCGCGGCGAGCTTGACGTCGAGGACGTCGGCGATGTCGATGAAGGTGTCGGGGCGGTCGGAGCCGTGGATGAACACCGCCCGGACCTTGTGCGGCTCGAGGCCCTCGTCGAGGAGCTCGGGAAAGATGAGCCGGGTCTCGGCGGAGGGGAAGACGGCGTCCAGGGTGACGTCGGCCGCGACCCGGTGGTCGGGATGGTTCAGGTAGCCGCCACCGTAGAAGCGCACCGTCGGGTCGCCGCAGACCACCGCGTCGGGACGGTGGCGACGAATGACCCGTGTGAGGTCTCGCCGGAGCGCGATCGAGGGCTCGAGCAGACCGTCCTCGTAGCCGAGGAAGATCACCTCCGAGATGCCGAGCACCCGGCAGGCGTCCCGCTGCTCCTCCTCCCGGATCGGCGCGAGCGCCTCCCGGGTCATGCTCGGGGGCGTGTACTCGTTGGAGCCGGCATTGCCGCTGGTGATGCACACCGTGACGACGGCGCTCCCGGCCCGCGCCCACTTCGCCAGCGTCCCGGCCACGGTGAACTCCTGGTCATCCGGATGCGCGTGAATGCTGAGCACCAGGCCGGGAGCGGACGGCTCCCGGGTGCCCTTCCCCCGTGATCCGCCGCGCTCCGGGATGCCCGGAGTCCGGGCGTCCCCCTCAGACTGCCCTGGCGTCATGGCTCCCATCCCCTCGGGTCATTACCCTTGATTATGCCCGAGACGCAGTCTCGATGCAGTCGCTCGGCCGGGGCGGGTAGTGGGCAGACAGACGCCGAGCGCCGATTCCTCTCGGCGCTCGGCGTGGTCCTGACGGCGGCGGGGCCGGGCTCAGCCCGGCGGGCTGAGCGCTCTCGCGGCTATCTCTCTTTGTCGCGGGCAGTCGTCTCCGACACGCGCTACGCTCCTCGCTGTCCCCGGTCAGCGCGGGCTACCGCCGCTGTTCCTTGGCCTCCTTTCGCACCGCCTTCTCATACGCCTTCTGCTCCTTCTCGTATTCCTTGTGGGCCTTCTTCCACTCGTGTCCCCACGCCGGGTCCCAGTGAGGCGGCGCCTCACGCTTCCACTTCTTCCAGGGCGGAGGTGGGGCGCGGTAGTACTTGACCGGCACCGTCAGGATCGGCAGCGGGATGTATTCCGGCGCCACGACCACCCAGGGGCCGTTGTACATGGGCCCCACGTGCCAGATGCCGTTGGCAAAGACGTAATACTGGCTGCCGTAGAAGAAGTAGTTGGCGGGCACGGCCGGCGCATACGCGACCGGGGTGCCCGGAACGATCACGAACGATGGCGGCGCCGGCAGGTTGATCCCGATACTCACGCTCACCTGCGCCTGCCCCCAGCCCGCCGAACCCACGAGGGCGACCGCCACCACCACTCCGCCGAGCATCAATCGTCGCAGCATCAGTCGATCCTCCCGGGTCCCACGGGTGAGGGGCGAGCGGCTGGCGTCGGGACCCTCGCGCGACGCGTGGCCCGACGCCAGCCGCAACTTACCTTCCGACGCTTGAAGCTCGTGGATCGTTCAACACGCGATTATCCTGGATCACCTCGCGATGTCGTAGATCGCTCCCGCCGCCCCACCCACGCCGGCGCCGATCAGCGCGCCCTTGGCAGGGCTGTGCCCGGTCCCGGCGCTGATGGCTGCGCCCGAGCCGGCGCCGACGCCGGCGCCGACGAGGGTCCCGCAACCCGCGAGCACCAGACCGAGCATCGAGACTCCCGCGATCCCGGCCAGCATCCGTGACCTCGTTCTCTTCATCGCATAGCTCATTGCGTTTCTCCTTCCTCGACCGTTTCCGATCGCTTGCTCTCTAGTCGTTGAACAGGCGGACAAAGAAGCTCTTCACGCTGCCGCCGAACGCCGTCGCGCCATCGCGCACGTGCTCCCACGCGTTCTTGGCCTTGGGCTCGGCGGCCTTGCCCGCCTCGTCGAGCTTGTCTCCCGCCTTCTTGGCGCCCTCGACGACGGTGTTCCCGACGCCCTTGGCGGTATCCTCGATTCCCTGGCCGACCGACTTGGCCCCGTTCTCCACTTGCCGGGTCGCGTCCTTCAGGTCCGAGTCGTCCGCGATGGCGGGCACGGCCCCGACCAGCATGAGCGATAGGACAAGCGATGCTATTACCGTGAATCTTGTCATCGCTACCTCCAGTTCCTCGGGCGGTCGCGACGGTCCGTTCCCCTGTCGCGCCACCGCATCGCTTCCGGGCCCTCGGTTGCGAGGTCCGGTATGGTCTGGATACGCATCCCGCGTGCCAATTCGCCTGGCCGAGGAGTAAGGCGGCGGAATCCGGGGCTTTGTCCGTCCCCGGGCAGGGGGACGTGCGGGTAAGTTTTACCCGCGCGCGTGTAAGGGTTACCCGTAGTTGCGCGCGCTCGAGGAGGCCCTGGTGTATTCACCGGAGCCCGCGCGCCGGGAACGACTTTCGTCGGACGGGCTACAGCTCGACGATGCCGTCGGCGACCCGCCGGAGGCGCTCCAGCACCAGCGGGTCGTGACCCGGGATGACGAGCTCCTCGTCGCCGGCCAGCTCGCGGATGCGGTCGAAGGCGCGGTACATCCCCGGCAGGTCGTGGAGCGTGTTGAAGGGGATGCGCTCCTCGAAGTTGCGGTAGTAGTGGGCGGCGTCCGAGGCGACGACCGCCTGCCCTTTTGCGTGATCCACGGTGACGATCTGCATGCCGGCGGTGTGACCGCCGACCTTGTGCACGCTGATGCCGGGGACGATCTCGCGCGCCCCGTCGACGAAGCGCAGCCGGCCCTCGTAGTTCAGTCGGACGAGGGCGCAGACGTCGTCCACCTCGACCGAGTGCCGGAAGGCCGGCATGGCGGCGTGACGGCCCGTGTAGAATGCCATCTCGGCGTCCTGCACGTAGAACGTCGCCCTCGGGAACAGCGCGTAGTTGCCGACGTGGTCGTAGTGGAAGTGGCTGAGGACGACGTGCTCCACCTGGGCGCAGTCGATGCCGATCTCGGCCAGCCCCCGGGACGGGCACCGCAGGAACTGGCGGCCGCGCCGGCTGCCGACGGCCTCGGTGAAGCCCAGGTCCACCACCACGGCGTGGGTCCCGTCGGTGAGGGCCCAGACGAAGTAGTCCATCGCCATCGGGGAGGCGTGATGGTCGCCGTAGAAGGCCTCGGAGGAGGTGCACGTGCGGTGGGCGTAGCGGACGGCGTAGATGCGGTAGGACGACACACTGGGCATGGCCAAGTCTCCTTTCCCGTGCGAAGATTCTACCCGTTTCAGACGCCGATTCCAGTCACAGGAGAAGAAGCCATGAGGGTCGGGTTCATCGGATTGGGCACCATGGGCGCCAGCATGGCGTCCAACCTCCAGGCGGCAGGGCACGAGCTGTGCGTGAACGACCTGCGACGCGAGGCCGCCGCTCCGCACCTGGCGGCGGGGGCCGCGTGGAAGGACACGCCGCGCGGCGTGGCGGAGGGCGTGGACGTCGTGTTCACCTCGCTGCCCGGCCCCCGTGAGGTGGAGGCGGTGGCGGTCGGCGCGGACGGCCTCATCCACGGCATGCGGGCCGGCGCGGCGTACTTCGATCTCTCGACCAATTCGCCCGCGGTGGTGCGGCGGCTCCACTCCGTCTTCAAGGACAAGGGCCTGTCCCTGCTCGACGCGCCGGTGAGCGGCGGCCCCAGGGGCGCCAGGACCCGCAAGCTGGCGCTCTGGGTCGGCGGTGACCGGGAGGTCTACGACCGCTTCAAGACGGTGCTGGACGCGATCGGCGACCAGCCGTACTACGTGGGGCCCATCGGGGCCGGCTCGGTGGCCAAGCTGGTGCACAACTGCGCGGGCTATGCGATCCAGACGGCGCTGGCCGAGGTCTTCAGCATGGGCGTGAAGGCCGGCGTCGACCCGCTGGCGCTCTGGAAGGCGGTACGGCAAGGGGCGGGCGGGCGCCGGCGCACCTTCGACGGCCTCGTCGACCAGTTCCTGCCGGGCAGCTTCGATCCGCCCGCGTTCACCCTCACGCTGGCTCACAAGGACGTGTCGCTGGCCACGGCGCTGGCGCGGGAGCTGGGCGTGCCAATGCGCGTCGCCAACCTCACGCTGGAGGAGATGACCGAGGCGCTCAATCGCGGCTGGGGGCCGCGCGACTCGCGGGTGGCCATGCTGCTGCAGGAGGAGCGGGCCGGCGTGCACATCGCCGTGCCGCCGGAGAAGATCCGGGAGGTGCTCGAGCAGGACCGGGGTCAGGCTTTGACTTCTTAACAATCGCCGACGGGCGGGTTGCCTCCAGGAATAGTTAAGAAGCCAAAGCCTGACCCCGTCAGTACGCCTTGGCGAAGATCGCCTTCTCGGTGGCCGGCTTGCCGCAGTGGATGCACCGGCCCGACCCGCCCGGCTGCTCGAGCGGGATGTTGCGCGTGGTGGCCTTGGTCTCCTCCTTGATCTGCGTCTCGCACGCCCCGTCGCCGCACCACCATGAGAACGCCCAGCCGCCCTCGACGGCCTGCCTGAACTCGTCGTAGCTCCTCGGATCATGCGTGTTGGCCTTGCGGAAGGCCAGCGCGCGCTCGTACAGCGAGGTGTGAATGCTGGCAAGGGTCTCCGCGGCGAGCCGCTGGATCTGGTCTTGCGGGACGAAGGACCTGCCTTCCTTGCCCGGCCTGTCGCGGCGGGCGAGGGCGACCGTGCCCTTGGCCACGTCCTTCGGCCCGATCTCGAGGCGCAGGGGGACCCCGCGCATCTCCCAGTCGTTGAACTTGAAGCCGGGCGTCTCCTCGCGCTCGTCGACCTTCACGCGGATATCGCCGAGCTGCCCCCTGACGCGGCTCACCGCCTCCATCACCGGCCCCTTCTCGGCGTCGTTCTTGAAGATGGGGACGATCACGACCTGGTACGGCGCGAGCCGCGGGGGCAGGATCAGCCCCTGGTCGTCGCCGTGCACCATGATGATCGCGCCGATGAAGCGCGTCGAGAGGCCCCACGAGGTGGTCCAGCAGTACTGCAGCTCGTTGTTCCGATCGAGGTAGCGGATCTCGAAGCTCTTGGCGAAGTTCTGCCCGAGGTTGTGCGAGGTGCCTGCCTGCAACGCCCGGGTATCCCCCGTCATCGCCTCGATGGAATAGGTGGTGTTCGCCCCCGCGAAGCGCTCCGACTCCGACTTGCGCCCGGGAACGACCGGGATGGCGGCCTCGTTCACGGCGAAGTCGGTGTACACGTCGAGCATCTGCCGCGTCTCCGCCTCGGCTTCCTCGAGCGTGGCGTGGGCCGTGTGTCCCTCCTGCCACCAGAACTCGAGCGTGCGGAGGAAGAGCTTGGTCCGCATCTCCCAGCGGACGACGCTGTTCCAGAGATTGATGAGGATCGGCAGGTCGCGGTACGACTGGACCCACTTGGCGTAGGCGTGGCCGATGATCGTCTCCGAGGTGGGGCGGACGATGAGGGGCTCCTCGAGTCGCTCACCGCCGCCATGGGTGACCACCGCCAGCTCGGGCGCGAAGCCCTCGATGTGCTTGGCCTCTTTCGTGATGAACGACTGCGGGATGAAGAGCGGGAAGGCCGCGTTCATGTGGCCGGTGGCCTTGAAGCGCCTGTCGAGCGCGGCCTGGATGTTCTCCCACAGCGTCCAGCCGTAGGGCTTGACGATCATGCAGCCGCGCACCGGCGCGTAGTCGGCTAGGTCCGCGCGCAGCACCACCTGGTTGTACCACTCGGCGAAATCCTCGGAACGGGCGGGCAGCTTCAGCTCGGACATTTAACAGGCTCCCACGGTCCAAGCGGCGCGATCAGCGCCCTCCGGCGACGGCCAGGGTGTGGCCGGTGATGTAGCTGGCCTCGTCCGAGGCCAGGAAGACGTCACCACCGCAACGCGGTCCTTCACGCCGGCCATGGGCTCCTTCTCCGGTCCGCCCGGCGCTGCGCGGCGACACGCCGAGCGCCCGCGATCGCGAGTGGGCGGCCACGGGGACTCGTCAGCGGCTCGCGAAGACGCTGGTGCGCCCGCTCCGATCGAACGCCATGACCTGGTAGGGCTCGGCCCGGCCGGCAGAGTCCATGCCCGGGGAGCCCGCGGGCATGCCGGGCACGGCGAGGCCGGCGATGTCGGGGCGCTCGCGAAGCAGGCGGTCGATCAGATCGGCCGGCACATGGCCCTCGACCACGTAGCCCTCGACGAGCGCCGTGTGGCAGGCCTGGAGATTGCTCGGCACGTTGTGCTTGCGCTTGATGGCCGCCAGCTCCTCGGTGTCCTCGGCCTTGACGGGGAAGCCGTTCGCTCGCAGGTACACGACCCACTGGGTGCAGCATCCTCAGGTGGGCGACTTGTAGACGGTGACGGTGGGCTTCGCGGCCACCACGCGCGACGCCGAGATGAGACCGACGGCCAGCGTCAGGCCGCCCGCGAGCAACGCCCTTCGGGACATGTGCATGAGTGCCTCCCGTGATCGCTAGCAAACGTGGAGGGGGCTTTCCCCACCTCCGAACCCTCCCCCCAGGGATCCGTTGCGCCGGCAAGCCCGCGCTCGAATCTCGTCACCTCGCTCCTCCGACAGGTCCCTATGGTATCGCAGCCGGCTCGCGGGCGGTGCGGGAAGTCCGTCGGACAGCATACCGCGGCCAGCGGCCGCGGCAGGGGGCGGGTTTGACCCGGCGGGCGCAAGGGTCATCGAGACCCCGGGCCGGCGCCGGCCGGGCTCCTCAGCCCATGAGCCAGTCGCCGTAGGTGCCCCGGATGGGCTTGCCCTCGGCGAAGCGCGAGAGACGGAAGGCGGGGAGGTCGGGATGGCCGCCCGGCCCCTCGGCGACCAGGGCGGCCATCATGTGGCCGACGGCTGGCGAGAGCTTGAAGCCGTGGCCCGAGAACCCCACCGCGACGTAGCTCCCCTCGGGCCCGGCCTGGTCCAGGATCGGGTGCCAGTCGGGGGTGACGTCGAAGCAGCCGGCGTAGCCGCGGGCGATGCGCCCCTCAGCGAGCACGGGGAAGCGATGGCTCACGCGCGCCAGGGCGTCCGTGGACTCGTCGAGGCTCACGCCTTCCTTGTAGCGGTCGGGGTCGGCGACGTCGTGGGACTCCTCGGCGTCCAGGCCGCCGACGAGGATGTGCTCGCCCATCTCGGGCCGCGTGTAGATGTTGGTCACGAAGTCGTAGACCATCGGGTGCGGCCGCCGGGACGCCTCCGGCCAGGTCACGATGCTGATCTTGTGGCGGCAGACCGTGATCGGGATGTCGAGCCCCAGCATGGCGCCGACGCGGGCGCCCCAGAGGCCGGCGGCGTTGACCACGCGTGGCGCCAG
>Ga0137374_10006120_pt1 | contig 14302 bp, 6 predicted proteins | sample SagtaG_20_FD_104811 | JGI IMG/M metagenome (GOLD analysis project Ga0137374, IMG submission 104811) | Vadose zone soil microbial communities from Sagehorn Ranch, Mendocino, California, USA - Sage1_R_100_16 metaG | ecosystem: Environmental > Terrestrial > Soil > Vadose zone | place: USA...
CGGCAAAGGCTTCAATGTCGCGCGCATGCTGGCGGCGCTCGGCGCCGAGAGCGTGGCGCTGGGCTTCGCGGGCGGGCACACCGGGGCGATGCTGCGTGATGGGCTGGCGGCGCTGGGGATCACAACCGACTTTGTGTGGATCGCCGGCGAGACGCGCACCAACGTCAGCATTGTCACGGCCGACTATGATCGCCACATCAAGGTCAACGAGCCCGGCCCGACTATCAGCGCCGATGAGCAGGCGGCGCTGCGGGCGCGTGTGCGCGAGCTGGCACACAGCGGCGACTGGTGGGTGCTGGCGGGCAGCCTGCCGCCGGGGGTCGCGCCGACATTCTACGCCGACCTGATCCACGATATCCAAGCGGCCGGCGCGCGGGTGATTCTCGACACCAGTGGTGCGGCATTGCGCCATGGCTACGCCGCGCGGCCGTTCCTGCTCAAGCCGAACGCCGCTGAGGCCGGCGAGTTGACCGGGCTGCCGATCAGCTCGGCTGAGCAGGCGCTGGCGGCAGCCGCTGCGATGCCGGGTATTGCGCAGATCGTGATCTCGCTTGGCGCGGCGGGCGCGCTGCTGATTGAGTCTGGGCGCGGCTGGCTCGCCACGCCACCAGCAATCCAGCAGCACAACCCGATCGGCGCGGGTGACTCGCTCGTGGCCGGGCTTGTCTGGGGGCTGAACAACGCACTTGCGCCAGAAGTCATGCTCCGATGGGGCGTGGCGTGTGGCGCGGCGGCGGCCAGCCATGCCGGCACCGCATTCGGCAGCTACGCCGATGTCGCGCGCCTGGCCGAGCAGGTGACGGTGCGGGAGGTTTTTCAGGCGGAGCATGCTTAAGGAGCACAACGATGTTGTCTTCGTGGGCAGGGCGGCAAGCGAGCCGCCCCGCCTTTTTTGCTGCTACCGCAGTACTACCGGCAGATACACCCGAATCTTCCCATCACCGGCAGTCGGCACGCCGCTGAGGAACGCGAACTCGGTGAAATGATCCAGCACCGCTGTCAGGCGATTGTTGACGGTATCGACGCCGCAGCCGGCACATGGCAGCACATTCACCCAGGCGCTGCCATCCCAGAATGCCAGGTTCAGATCGGCCTCGGTGACACCCTGTGCGGCCAACTGCTCGTCGGTATAGCTGATCGTTTGTGTGTAAGGCTGGGTGAAGTGTGTGACCAGATTGCCCTTGCTATCGCGCGCCTCCAGGGTAAAGCTGCGCAGTGCGCGTCGTTCGCTAGGGAGTCCGTGGATAGGCTGCTGCAACAGACTATATGTCACCGTCACTGGCGATGTGACCGCGCCGGGCGGAAATGACAACGCGAGTGTACCGCCAAAATCCAGCGCTCCACCATTTGCGCCAATGACGCCTGACTGCGGGAGGCTATCCTGGAAGCGCAGCACTAGCAGCCCGGCGTTGCCACCCGCCACATACATCAGATCACCCGCGATTACCATTCCGCCAGATTGGTTTGGAAGGTCATAGGTAGCGAGCAGGGCCGGGTGGGCTGGATCGCTGATGTCGACGATCCATATCTCGGCGAGTCCCTCGACGAGTCCGCCGACGTAGGCCCGATCGCCTGCAATACGCACCGCCAGCGCTGCCCCAGGTGTCACATAGCGGCCAAGCTGCTGTGGATGCGCCGGATCGCTGATATCGGCGATATACAAGCCTTGCTTGATGATCCCCACATTTGATTCAGTGTAGCCGCGGGCTGCCAGATACGCTCGCTGCCCTACTACCTCAACTGCGCTCGTGGACGTATCGGGGTGATAGCCGGCGTATGCTGTGATATTGGCTGGATCACTGGCGTCCATAATGGAGAGTCCAAATTCAGATGTTACATAGACCAGTGTGCCAGCGACCTCGATGCTGAGAGGATACCCGCCCGAGTGATATTGGCCTAGCAAAACCAAGTTGCCCGGGTTGCTGATATCGATGATCTTCAGTTGGAAATCGGCGGCGATGTAGGCCCGATTGCCTGCGACTCTCACGCGCTCGAACGAGGTGTTTGGCTCAACATAACTGCCGAGCAGTATTGGACTGCTCGGGTTGCCGATATCGAATATTTGTAGCCCATTCTTGCCACCGGCGTTGTAGAGACGGTTGCCTACAATATCGAGGTCATAGGTCGTGGTTGGTGCGCTAGTGTTCATAAACGTTGGCCGGGCCGGGTTCGTATTGTCGAATGCGCGCACCTGTTCACCGTCGTTAAGCGCATAGCCAATATTGCCGGCCAGCTTAATCGAATTCGGGTTTGACGACGATCCCACGCTCCAAAGCGTGCGGTATGCGCCGCGCGCTGCTGGTGCCGCCGGCGTATGGACATCCACGATCTGGATTCCAACAATCTGCTCATGCGTGAAGCCCTCGGTAGGCAAATACGCCAGGCCGTTCACCACTTGTAGTCCATCATAGACCGCTTCGGCGACGCCGGACAGCTTGTAGGTGCTGATCGGGCTGGGCTTGGAAGGTGTCCCGATATCCAGCGCGACAAGCTGAGTGTGCGCTGCGAGAAAGGCGACATTGCCCGTAATTTGCACATCCCAGGTCGGCCCTACGGTTGCATAGCTGCCGAGCAACGTTGGGTTGGACGGGGTGCTGACGTTGATAATCTGTAGTCCTCCGTCGAAGGTCGAGGTGTTCATATATCCAATGTAGGCTTTTCCACTCACTACATCGAGCGCCAGGGCATCCTTGCCCGGCATCGCATAGTTTCCTTGGGGCGCAATATGGGCTGGATCGCTGATGTTGAGGATTTGAACACCATCGTTATACCCGTCGCCGTGAATGAGATAGGCGAGATTGCCAACTATCTGGACATCGCCGGGGAAATCCGATGTCAGGTAGCTGCCAAGCAGAACTGGATGCGCGGCGGCGCTGACATCGATGATCTGCAAGCCTTTACCGACATAATTACCGCTCCCTGGATCATACACGCCCCCGACGGTGATGTATGCGCGTGCCCCCACTACCCGCACTACTATGGCGTCGCCTGGCGTGACATAGCTGCTAACCACTGTCGGTGTTACCGGGTGGCTTACGTCTATTACATACAGTCCTTTGCTGGTTGTGATATATGCCAGGCCACCGGCCACTTGTACATCTCTGGCGATCACAGGCAGCACCAGCCGCGCTACCTGCACTGGCAGCAGCGCGTTGCTAATATCAAGAATTGTCAGCCCCGCGCCTTCCGCGAAATATGCATAGTTTGCGCTGACGACCACACCACCAACATACCCGCCGGTCGCACTCACGACGTCGAAGCCAGGCGTGCTGCCTGTTGTCATGGCTGACTCAGGCGCGTTTCGAACTGCGCACCTGCGCACATGTACCGCGCAAGTCGGCCCGGCCGCCAGTGTTGCGCGCGCCGACAGCCCTGCCAGCGCAGTCATCGTGATCAGCCCGGCCAACAGAATGATTGTCGCGGGTGCGGCATGCCAATGTTTGCGGGTCATGCAGCGTGCTCCTTTTACATTTCGGTAGCGGCGTGCGCCTGTCATCGCCGCACCATCGGCAGGTACACCCTGCGCTCCCCATTGCCGCTCAACAGCGCAAACTCGGTGAAATGATCCAGCACCGCCGTCAGGCGATTGTTGGCCGTATCGACCCCGCAGCCGGCGCACGGCAGCACATTCACCCAGGCACTGCTGTCCCAGAAGGCCAGGTTCAGGTCAGCCTCGGTGACGCCCTGTGCGGCTAGCTGCTGATCGGTATAGCTGATCACCAGCGTGTAGGGCTGGGCGAACTGGGTGACCGGCTGGTCGTTGAGATCAACTGCCTCCAGGCCGAAAACGTTTATCGCCTTGAGGGTGCTGCCAAGCGGATGCGTTGGCGCCGACAGTGGTGTATAGATAATGTTGATTACCGTCGGGACAGCGCCAGGTGGGAAGGTGAGCTCCAAACCGGGGAAGGCCGCCACGCCACCGGCCAAAGGAGTGATCTGCGGTGCATCGACGATCGTGATGCTGTAGGTATCGGTGCCGATCAGGCCGTTGCCGTTGCTGGCCGTTACGGTGATCATCCGTGTGCCTGGCGTGTTCCAGCTAAACAGAGCCGTGTCAGTCAGGTTGCTGGTGTGTGTCACGCTCGCATGTCCATCGGCCTGCCAGGCATACGTAATCGGGAGCGTATCGGTGATCGGGCTGATGGCAGCAGTAAAGGTATAGCTTCGCTCGGCGATGCCAATGGTCGGGCCGCTGATCGATACCTGTGGCGGCGGTGGTTGAATCTGCGGCAGCGGCATCACCCATAGTTCGCGCCCATGGCTGTTGTCATCGGCCATGAAGAACAGCTGTGAGCCGGCGATGGTTAGGCTGCTTGGGTCGGCGCTGCCAGTGCCCGGCGCGATATCCTCAACCAGCAACGTCCCAGCTTCGGCGCCGTTGCTCTGCCATAGCTCCATCCCGGTTGCGCCGTCGGAAGCAGCAAACACAATTCCTGCGCCGCTGGGGATAACCCGCCTATATTGGTTGTACACCCGCGAACTGGATGAGCCAGGCGCGATATCGGCAACTTGATTTGTGCCCGCAATCGTGCCGTCGCTTTTCCAGAGCTCCAGGCCACTCACGCCATCATCGTGCGCAAAGTATACATAGTCGCCGGCGGCATCAAGCTGCGTGATCTGGGTTTGCTTAAGTAGCAATGTGCCGTTTGTGGTTCCGTCGCTTCTCCAAAGTCCGTAGCCCTGGCCTCCATCTCCGGCAATATAGAAAACCTGCCCGTGAAAGGGTATCAGGCTAGCGATACCAATCTCAAGCGCATCAGTCGGGATATCCTTAACAAACACGGTGCTTGCGGCAGTGCCATCGCTCTTCCAAAGCTGCCGGGCCACGCGATCACTGCTGGTGGCAAAGAAAAGTGTTCCGCCGGCGTCTGTCAGCCCAACCGGTGTTGAGCTTTCGGTGCCTGGAATAATGTCTTTGAACAATACCGTGCCGGCTGTTGTGCCATCACTTTGCCAGAGCTCACGCCCGTGGGTGCCATCATCGGCGCCGAAAAAGAGTGAGTTGTTGAAGCTGGATAGGTTCGACAGATAGCGGTTTGGATCACCGGCGCCAAAATTCTTGATCAGCACTGTGCCGGCTGCCGTACCATTCGTTTTCCATAATTCATTGTTGTTATCGCCGCCAAGAAAATACAGTGAGTTTCCAACCAGCGTGAGCGCGCGCGGGTGTGAGCTGCCCACCCCGGTGACAATATCTTTCACCTGAGTGGTGCCGTTTGCGGTGCCGTCACTCTTCCAGAGTTCGATTCCGTGGCTGCCGTCATCGGCGGTGAAAAAGAGCGTCGTATTGCTGGCGGTCAACCAGTCTGGGTTCGAGCTAGCCGGGCCGCTGTTGATATCCTTCAGCAGATGTGTTCCCGCATCCGTGCCATCGCTGATCCATAGCTCGCTGCCATTACCATCGCCATGGATAAAGAACAAGCGGTTGTTCGCGCCGATCATTTGCCCTTCGTAGGTATGCCCCAAGCTAGCACCAATGTCCTTGAGCATTGCGGTGCTGGCAGGTGTGCCATTGCTCTTCCAGAGCTCCAATCCATTGGCGACATTATCGCCGGCAAATAGCAGCGTGCCATTGGCGTTTGCGAGTTCGCGTGGCGCGACTGCGCCAGGCGCCGTTTGAAGAACCCGGAACGTCCCTGCTTCCGTCCCATCGCTGCGCCAGAGCTCATAAACGAATCCACTCGCTGCTCGCTGGTCGACAACAAAAAACAATACACCATCGACGTTCGTGAGCAGGTAGAAATAGTCGCCAGTCCAGCCTGGTCGCAGATCCTTGACCCGCATGGTTCCTGCTTCCGTGCCATCGCTTTTCCATAGCTCGTAGCCCTGGCCGCCGAGTGCGACAAAGAACAGCGTGCCGTTGACGTTGGTCAGGGAGCCGATATATTGCGGCGCAGCGCTTACCTGAACCGTGCCTGCGGGTGTCCCATCAGTCTTCCATAACCCACCAGCTTCGAAGAAGATTGTGCCATTTACATTTGTCATTCCCAATTGAGGATAAGCATCTGAAATATGCACTGTTCCAGCTGTGGTGCCGTCGCTCTTCCACACGCCGCGCCCAGAGTTTGTGTCGTAGACAGTAAAGAACAAGCTGGCGTTGGCGCTTATCATAACCACGGGTGCGACATCTTTCACCAGGGTTGTGCCGGCGGGGCTGCCATCGCTGCGCCATAGCCCACCAGCATAGGCAAACAAGGCCAGCCCGCCGACATCCACGATGGTGCCGAACGAGGTAAAAAGAGCACTCGCCTTGATCTGGAATGTGCCAACCGCACTTCCATCGCTGCGCCATAATCCATGGTTGCCATTTCCATCATCCGTCCCAAAGAACAGCAGGTTGCCGACGGCGGTCAGCCCGTAGAGCTTGAGGGCGCTTTGATTGCTCACGAGGGTGCGAATCGCGACGGTGCCCGTCGCCGTTCCGTTGCTTTTCCAGATCGTGTTGCTGCTCGCGAAGAACAGCGTGCCTTGCACATTTGTCAGCCCGGCCGGATTGTTGATTGAGTCGTTGAAAGCGCCACCAAAACCGGGATAGATGTCTTTAACCAGTGTTGTTCCGGCGGTGGTTCCATCCGTTTTCCATAGTTCGCGGCCGTTGCTGCCGTCGGTGGCAAGGAAATAGGTTGTGCTGCCGATCGTAGTGAATTCGCGTGGCGAGGAGCTGAAGGTCGGATCGCTGCCCGGTGTCAAATCTTTTACCAGCTTCGCGCCGCTGCTGGCGGCAAGGCTGGGCTGCGCGAGCACCGTAGGCGTAGCAGCGCTGCGGGCAGTGGCGCTCCGGCCAGCCGCCACCGCCGCGCGCGCCGGCGCGAAGCCAAGCGCAATCAGCGCGCAAACAAGCGTCAGGTAGAGCATTGCCGGAAGCATTCGGCGCGACATGCAGGCCATGGCGGTATTCCTTTTCACAAAAAGGTATCGCTCCTCTATACGCGCGGCTTGGCAGAAGGTTGCAGGCCGCCTGTATAGAGGAGCGATACCTTATCGTTTAGAGCGTGAATGGCGCTCAAGAGCTGCAAGGTTGCTTCGCTATGCGAAAAAGTTGAACGACTGGATTATCACACAGCTTCCGCGCCATTGCAATAACAGTTTATTCACCTTTCCGCGCCACGATGATGCCATACCGTCCGGTCAGCGATTTTACATGCGCATCCTCGACTACGATCTGGAAGAACTCGGCGCAGCGCGGCGGGGCCGCGATCAGCCAGGCCTCCAGCGCGTCGCGCTCGGCCGCCGGCATCCGCATTCGCTCGGTCCATCCGGCGAACTCGTAACGCTTGGTCTGGAGCGGCTCGACATGCTCGACCCGCAGGCCGGCTTCCTGCATCCACTCACGCCACTCGCTGATGGTGTGGTGACGCACATGGCCGGGGTCGCGCCACTGCTCGAAGCGATTCATGAACAGATCCAGCTCCCGGTCCTCCGGGGCCATGTTGTCGTCGAGCACGAACAGCCCGCCGCTGTGCCGTGAGCTCGGCGAAGGGGGCCGCAGCACCCGCGCCACCTCGCGAACATACTGGCGCGGGTTGGGGAAGTGGTGCGGGGCGATCCGCGTCGTCACGATCTCGAAGCTGGCGTTGGGGAACGGCAGCGCCTCGGCATCAGCCACCTGGAACGTGACATTGGCCGCGCCCTGCTCGCGGATGAACGCCTCGGCGACCTCGATCATGCGTGGCGTCAGGTCCGTCGCCACCACCGCGCGCACATACGGCGCGAAGGCCAGCGCGGTGTGCCCGCCGCCAGTGGCGATATCCAGCAGGCGCTCGTCGCCGCGCGGCTGAGCCAGCTCGATCATGCGCGCCAGGTCACTACCGTGTGCGTGAATCGCGCTGGTGACATAGCGCTCCGCCACCGCGCCGAATTGGGCTTGAACCAGATTTTTGATGGTTGAGTCGGCCATGGTGTTCTCCTTTGGGTGCTGCTTTCGCAGCGGTACTTTTCTTCTTTAGGTGGTCTTTTATGGGTGCGCCCATAAAAGACCACCCCATATATTATGCGGGATTATTCAGCGCCACCTGCGTGCGATAGGTAAAGGGCTATCCATCTGCCTTTTGTGGTTCGTATTTTCGCTCGCAGAGCGAAAATACGAACCACAGCATAACCGGGCAGTACCATGCTGCCGCAGGCTGAAAGCTGTTTGCGGGCACATGCGCGCCCGAGCGAGTCAGAACTGGCCGTAATACACATTGGTGTCATATTCAAACGCCACAGTCTGATCGATCTGGTGCGTGCGAACGATCGCTGCCAGCTCGTCCAGCATTGGCTGGTAGGTGGGCTGGCCCGGCTCGGGCGTATAGGATGACGACAGCAGCCTGCCCTTGACGCCCTCGAAGTCGAAGATCTGGTGGTTCTCGAATGTTCGCGAGCTGAATGTGCCGGCCTTGAAGAAGGCGGCGATCAATTGCTGGTCGATCTGGCGGTGGTTCAGCGTCTCGTACTCGCTCGAATAGGTGCGTAGCAGCTGCTCATAGGCGGCCAGAAATGGCGTTGAGTCAACCTGTCGCTCGTTCCACACCAGCGCGACCCAGCCGCCCGGCCGCAGGATGCGCGCGAACTCCGAGCGGGATTTTTCCCGATCGAACCAGTGAAAGGACTGCCCGGCGGCGATAAGATCTACGCTTTGGTTGGCCAGCCTGGTCGCCTCGGCGGTTCCGTCGATGCTGGTGAAATGCGGATAATCGCTCAGCAAGCGCTCGCCAGCCTCGCGCATCTCGCGGTTCGGCTCGATACCGACTACGTGATTGCCATTCTTCAGAAACAGCTCAGCCAGTAACCCCGTGCCCGCGCCGATATCGGCCACCAGTGCGTCCGGCGTCAGCCCGCACTCGGCGGCCAGCAGCACGATAACTTCCGGTGGGTATGATGGGCGGTATTTGAGATAATTATCGACACGACTTGAGAAGCGGCGGGTCGAGTCGGACATGGCGCTACCTCCTTACGATTGCAGATTGTAGATGGCAGATTGTATTGGGACATATGCAAACCACGGATTTCTTCCCCTATGTAGGTCATTTTTTCGCCCGGCCGGGCGAAAAAATGACCTACAAAAGAAGGAAATGACCATTGTTCGCGGTTTGTGCGTTCTGCCCACCGGGGCGAACACACAAACCGCGAACAAAAAGAAGAAAAGTTCCACTGTAGAGTATAGTCGCTGCGCTACTATTATTCAAACTGATGTTTCCGATAGAAAGCATAGCCTGTATCTATACTAGGAAATTATGGTACTATCAGCCTACGCTATCCACGGCATGTATGCCGATCATAATGATGAGGAGGATCCATGCGCCTGGTCACCTACCACGATGGCAGCGGCGCGCACCTAGGCGCGCTGCGTGGCGACGCGGTCGTCGCGCTGGACGCGGTGGCGCCGAGCATGCTGGCGCTGATCGACGGCGGGCCGGTGCTACTGGCGCAGGCCAAAGCCGAGCTGGAGCGCGCCACAGCCACGATTCCGCTCAGCGCGGTACGTCTGCTGGCGCCCATCCCGCGCCCGCGCCAGAACATTGTCTGCCTGGGCATGAACTATGTCGCCCACGCGATCGAGTCCGATCGCGCCAAAGGCCGCGAGCCGAAGCTGCCCGAGCACCCGGTCTTCTTCACCAAGGCGGTGACGGCCGTGTGCGGCCCCGGCGATGAGGTTCCGCTCGACCCGCGCGTGACGTCGCAGCTCGATTACGAGGTCGAGCTGGCCTATATCGTCGGCCGCCGCGCCAAAAATATTGCAAAAGAGGATGCGTTCAGCTATATCTTTGGCTACACGATTATCAACGATGTCTCGGCACGTGAAGTGCAGACCCAGCACCAGCAGTTCTTCAAGGGCAAAAGTCTTGATTGTAGCTGCCCGATGGGGCCATGCATCGTCACCGCCGATGAGATCCCCGACCCGACGGTGCTGGGCCTGCGGCTGCGCCTGAATGGCGAGATCCGCCAGGAATCGACTGTCGGCGACCTGATCTTCGACATCCCGACCACGCTGGCGGTGCTTGCGCTGGGGCAGACGGTCGATCCCGGCACAGTCGTCTCGACCGGCACGCCCAGCGGCGTGGGCATGGGCCGCAACCCGCCCGAGTACTTGCGCCCCGGCGACGTGATGGAGGCCGAGGTCGACCAGATCGGTGTGCTCAGAAATCAGGTGGTGTAGATAACCTGCGCTTAACCAGTACTTCACGCAAACGATCTTGATCTGGGCGCCGCGTCTGTTAGCATAGACAGCGCCCAGATCGACTCCCGAACCGCAGCAGACACCTCGTGGTGGTAGCGGCAGAGGCCGCCTACATGTAGTGGTGGCCCTGAGTTTAAGGAGGTCTACGATGTCTCGTTTGCTTCGAATGGCGTCCGTGTTCGTCGTGTTGCTCAGCTTGGTGATCGGCGCCGGCGGCCCCGCCCAGGCCGCGCCGGCCAACCCAATCAACCACATCATCGTCATCTATCAAGAAAACTGGAGCTTCGACAGCCTGTACGGCAAATTTCCTGGCGCGAATGGTATTGCGAAAGCCGGCAACGCTATCAAGCAGGTCGACAAAAACGGACAGGCTCTAACGGCGCTGCCCCAGCCGCTCGACACGAGTAAGCGGCCTTCCGTACCCGACCCGCGCTTCCCGGCAAGTATGCCAGTGCAGCCTTTTGCGATCGACCAATATGTGCCGGCCGATCAAAAGATAGGCGATCTGGTGCATCGCTTCTACCAGGAACAGTATCAGATCGACGGCGGGAAGATGGACAAGTTTGTTAGCTGGAGCGATAACGGCGGTCTGACGATGGGTCACTACGATGCCACCAATATGCCGGAAGGCCGGCTCGCCCAACAATATACGCTGGCCGACAACTTCTTTCACGCCGCGTTCGGTGGCTCGTTTCTGAATCACATCTGGCTGATCTGCGCCTGCTCGCCCACATGGCCCAACGCGCCTGCCGCGAGCATCGCGCAGCTCGACGCGAACGGAAATATGGTCAAGGATGGCGCGGTCACGCCGGATGGCTACGCGGTGAACACATCGTTTACCGTCAATAGCCCGCACCCGCCGAACATCACGAACACGCTGGCGCTGGTGCCCCAGCAGACCCAGCCGACGATCGGCGATCGCCTGAGCGAGAAGGGCGTCTCGTGGGCCTGGTTCTCGGGCGGCTGGACCGACGCGCTGAACGGGCATCCCGACCCGCTGTTTCAATTCCATCATCAGCCGTTTGCCTATTTCCAGAACTACGCCGACGGCACCGACGGTCGCAAGCAGCACCTGAAGGATGAGTCGGAATTCCACTACGAGGTTCAGACCAACACGCTGCCGGCGGTTTCATTCATAAAAGCACTTGGCCCAGAAAACGAGCATCCAGGGTATGCCAGCCTGTTGAAAGGCCAGCAGCACGTAGCGGATCTGGTGCAGGAAGTGCAGAACAGCCCGGCATGGGCCGATACCGCGATCATCATCACCTACGATGAGCACGGCGGCTTCTGGGATCACGTCGCGCCGCCCAAAGGCGATCGGTGGGGGCCAGGCTCGCGCGTGCCGGCGATCATCATCTCGCCCTACGCGAAGAAGGGCTTCGTCGACCACACCCAGTACGACACGACCTCGATCTTGAAGTTCATCGAGAATCGCTGGGAGCTGGCGCCGCTGGGCACGCGTGATGCCGCCGCGAACGATCTCAGCAATGCGTTCAACTTCAGCCAGGGCGCGCAGACGCCCAGCCAGCTGCCGAACACAGGCGACGCGGCACCGCCGCCAGTCGCGATCTTGCTGGGCCTGGCGCTGCTGATCGGGCTGGGCGGTATGCTGCTGCGGCGGAAGACGCGCGGCGCGTAAGCGAGAACGCAACTATTCACAGTTCCCAACATTGGGTGCGGACGAACGCGGACGCGTAGAGACGCAATATGTTGCGTCTCTACGCGTCCGCATTCGTCCGCGTTTGTCTGCGTTCTGTTTCCCTATCGGTGAACAGACATGCGATAACAGATCGCTTGAAAGCGCTGGGCGCGTGGTCGAGTGAGTGGGTCAGGGGCAATGCTCCTGACCCGCTTGATTGAACGGCGGGAATTGCGGAAGATGACATTCCCACGCGTGATAGTCATAGGTATGTCATCTTCCAATCGCATAATAAGGAGCTCAAGTTACGTTTACTCAATTGAGTAAGCACAACCACGAGTCAATTGCAAAGGGAGTATGCTATGGATCGTCAGCCTCATCGGCTGGATCGGCAAGCGCTACGGTTCGCCCGCAAGCTCATGGCACTGTCGCTGCTTTTTTGCGTGGCATGCGGGATGGCGGCGCTTGTGCCGGCGATGACGCTAGGCGCGCGGGCGCAGGATCTGCCCACGCCGGTCGGGGGCGATGGCCCGATCAGTGCGGCGGCGCGGCAGCAGATTGCGGCGCTGCTGGCCGATAAAAGCTCCCGCACGCCGGCTCAGCGCAAGCTCGATTCGAACCTGCTCTGGAAGATCAAGCAGCTGCGCCGCGATCCAATCGCCACGTCCGCTGTACCGTCACTGCGCACCGATGTTGCGCTTGATATCGGTGGCCAGACCACCGTGGACATCACGGCCGATGTGAATGATGCCCTGCTCGATCAGATCCGCGTGCTCGGCGGCGTGATCGATTCGGCGTTCCCAGAGTATCATAGCATTCGCGCGCATATCCCGCCGCTTCAGGCCGAGCGGATCGCTGCGCTCGCCGGCGTGATCTTCATTCAGCCCGCGCAGGAGGCGATGACGATGCGTATGCCCGCGCCGGCGCCAGGTTTTGCCACCCGCGCCGCATATGTACGCTCCGCTCTAGCGGGTTGGGCCGGCCGCGCGCCGCTGCAGCAGGGGTCGATCACCAACGTCATCAATACCTCGGAAGGCGATCAGACCCACCGCGCAAACCTGGCGCGCACAACCTTCGGCGCCAGCGGAGCCGGGATCAAGGTCGGCGTGCTCTCCGATGGCGTGAACTCGCTGGCTAGTCTCCAGAGCTCGGGCGACCTGCCGGCCGTAACGGTTCTGGCTGGGCAGGCCGGCCGCGGCGATGAAGGCTCGGCCATGCTCGAGATCGTACACGATCTGGCGCCGAACGCCCAACTTTATTTCGCTACTGCGCTTCACGGCGTCGCCACGTTCGCTAATAACATCAAGTCGCTGCGCACTGCCGGCTGCGACATCATCATCGACGATGTCGGCTACTTTGTCGAGACGCCGTTCCACGAGGGCCAGCTGCCCAATGTCGTGTCGACCAACAACGGTGCGTTGATCATGCAAGCGGTGAATGACGTGACCGCTGCCGGTGCGCTCTACTTTTCGTCGGCGGCTAATTCGGGCAATCAGAACGATGGACAATCGGGCACCTGGGAGGGCGATTTCGCCGATGGTGGTGCGGTGAGCGGCCAGGTTGGCACGATCAAAGGCGGCCAGGGCATTATGCACGATTTCGATCCATCCGGGGCAGTGGCCAGTTTCGATACCGTCACTGGCAGCGGTGGAGCGAACGCCTCGCTGTTCTGGTCTGATCCGCTGGGCGCATCGACGAACGACTACGACATCTTTGTGTTGGACTCAGCTGGTAACGTCAAGGCAAGTTCGTTCAATACTCAAAACGGGACGCAAGACCCGATTGAGATTGCGCCCGGCACGATTCAGCTCGGCTGGCGGATCGTGGTGGTGAAATTTTCTGGGCAGCCGCGCTTTCTGCATGTGGCGACCAACCGTGGGCGGCTGGCCTTCAGCACCGCTGGTGAAACCCACGGCCACTCGGCGGCGATCAGCCCGTACGCCTTCAGTGTGGCGGCCACGCCGGCCAAGAATGCCTTTAGTGGGATCGCCGGCAGCCCGGCCGGGCCGTACCCCAACCCGTTCAACAGCAGCAACCAGGTCGAGCGCTTCAGCTCGGATGGGCCGCGCAAATACTTTTTTACAGCCGACGGCAGCCCGATCACGCCCGGAAACTTCCTGGCGAGCGGCGGCGTGACCATTCAGAAGCCGGATGTGACGGCGGCGGACGGTGTGAGCACCGCCGCGCCGGGGTTCAACCCGTTCTACGGCACCTCGGCGGCGGCGCCGCACGCGGGAGCGATCGCGGCGCTTGTCAAGTCGGTGAATCCGTCCTTTACGCAGGCCCAGCTTCGGTCGTTCCTGATCAACAGTGCGATCGATATCGAGGCGGCGGGGGTTGATCGCGACAGCGGGGTGGGTATTATTGATGCGTTTGCTGCGGTGCAGCAGGCGGTGAATGCGGCGAATCCGACCAACACGCCGACCAACACGCCCACCAACACGCCCACCAACACGCCTACATCTACGTCCACTCGTAGCCCGACCAACACGCCCACCAACACA
>Ga0137374_10006125_pt1 | contig 14299 bp, 10 predicted proteins | sample SagtaG_20_FD_104811 | JGI IMG/M metagenome (GOLD analysis project Ga0137374, IMG submission 104811) | Vadose zone soil microbial communities from Sagehorn Ranch, Mendocino, California, USA - Sage1_R_100_16 metaG | ecosystem: Environmental > Terrestrial > Soil > Vadose zone | place: USA...
GGACCTGCTTACGCTAGCATCATTCGACAATGCCATCACGGTGGATATGGCCATTGGTGGTTCTACAAACGCGATTGTTCACCTGATCGCCCTGGCTGGCCGTTGCGGAACCAAAATTGATCTGAACAGATTTGACCAACTCTCCCGCCGCACCCCCATGATTGCCAATATTCGACCGGCCGGTGAGTACCTAATGGAGGACTTTTTCTATGCCGGCGGTTTACCGGCGCTATTGAATCAGATAAATGATCTCCTGTGTCTGGATTGCCAAACAGTTTCCGGGAAGACCTTGGGTGAAAATCTGGCAGGCGCGAAGGTATTTAATGCCAGGGTGATCCGTTCGCGAGACGATCCCATTGCGAAAGAGGGTGGGACGGCGGTCTTGTACGGAAATCTGGCGCCGAACGGAGCAGTGATCAAACACACTGCGGCAGAAGCTCACCTGTTACAGCACACCGGTCCTGCAGTGGTCTTTGAGAATTACTCCGATCTTGCAGCCCGGATTGATAATGAGCAATTGCCAGTAACGGCCGATTCGGTTCTGGTATTACAGAATGCTGGGCCATTGGGGGGTCCAGGAATGCCTGAGTGGGGCATGCTACCAATCCCTCAAAAACTCTTAAAACAAGGCATACGTGATATGGTGCGAATCTCAGATGCTCGAATGAGTGGCACGTCGTACGGCACCTGCATCTTGCACGTATCGCCGGAGTCTTTTGTGGGAGGGCCTTTAGCGCTGGTGAGAGATGGCGACTTGATTGAATTGAATGTCGCAGAACGGCGACTGACCATGCATGTGAGCGAACAAGAACTGAACGCACGTAAACAAGAGTGGCAACCGGCGACGGATCATTATCAGCGGGGGTTCGGAGCGCTTTTTGCGGAACACGTCACGCAGGCTCACGAGGGTTGTGATTTCGATTTTCTGCAGGCCGGCGAAGAGACGGCAGAACCAGAGATACATTAGGCCAGTAACGCATGCTGTTAGCTTGCGGCAGGGTGACTGAGAGGAGTCTCGGAGCGCAACATAACAGCATGCGTTGTTTCTTTGACTAGGATAACTCCGGGCGAACGGAGGAGCTTTGCGCAAGATCTTGGACCGTCTCGCCCATGATGGCCCATTCAATCCGCAAACCTTCTACCTGGTTGGGTGGTGCAAATTGAATACATCCCGTGTGACAGGATAGCTAGGCACCGTAAATTCAGGCTCGGTGACCTCTATTTTTTCTGGCTCTATCGAAAGCACGCTGCCGTCTGAGTTCTTGCTCACTGCCTTCAAAATCATACCATGCAGTTCTGGTGCTCGGTAGAGATCAGTTTGGCTCCCGTCTGCCGGAGTTTCCAGGTGCACTCGCAACACGCGATAGCCAAGAATCTGCGATTCATCAGTATATTGATGATCTTTACGAATTTGCTCGGCAGTGAGTGGCGCACCCCATCCACCAATGAACTCGTTTTCTCTTTTCTGATCGTTAACTTGAACAACGCCGAATTGCGGACTGCCAAACATAATCTTCTGAGAGCCCGTTTTTGAGTCGGTGCTGATTTCCCGCCATTCTCCGTTTGACTTATACGACCGCACAATCCGCCGCTCCTCTAGGCCTCTCAATCGTTGTACCTGGTAAACAACGAACCCGGCCGGCTGTACGATTCTGTTCGCGGTGAAGTATGTTCCTGCAGCCGAAAGAACTACCAACGCACTGAGAGCTAGATATCTTTTCATCTTTCATCTCCCTTCGAATCGATTATAGTTTAAACGTTATTTCTCGTCGTTAACTCTCACAAAACCCGCAGGCCTTCCATTGCGTCGAAGTGGTGCAGATTTGATCAACATCATCATAACAGCGCCCATATTCGATCCAACAGGGGGAATAGTGGAAACACTCCGAGCAGAACGCATAGTCAACGCACCAGTAACTACAACCTGGAGCGGCTGCGCAAGTCTGAGCCTTGGCCGTGGAAACGGTTAAATGCAACGCAATTCCAAGAACAACCCCAAAGAAAAGACTAACCAGTGGTCGCCGTGTTTTTTGAAGTAACATCATGGCACCATCTCCTTAATTCGAATGTAGCAAGGTTAAAAGTAATTTTATTCCTCTCCCCCCCCGGACTTGTCAAGATATTTCGCACGATTCCTTGCTAGCACCGGTCTTTCCGCTATACACAACAATTAACGTCCGCGATTACAAGCAGGATCCTGATAGCGCTGCAGAAGAGAACCTGAACAGGCTGGTAACGTCAGGCGAACAACTCCGTTAGACTGAAGGTTTATAGCTGAATGAGCTAACTGACGTCCCCCTTCCGTCCAACGGAGCAGAACCTCAAGTGGAGTTTTCCTCTCAATCACATTTCCGCTCCGCCGAACGGAGAGCGAGTGGTGGGTTCGTTTCCTATAAACATGTCACTCCTATGAAGTGAAAATAAGCTGTGCGGAGTGAAGGTAACTCTTAGGGAGGGAAGACTTCTATAGAAACTGAGGCGCTAGCCAATCGCGCACCCGTGGCTGCGATTGTGACGCGCCCTCTACTAGCCGTTGCCCTGACCATGGCAAAACATCGACCCTGATAGGCGTGCCGCTCGGACGTTTGAAATGATTCGATGCTGGAGTTGTTTCCATTATCCACAGCGACGATCTTTCCGGGTCCGCTAATTGTGAAACTCAAGAGCTCGCCAGCATTGGGAACGATCACGCCGTTCTCGTCGACTACAGAGGCGGTAACATACGAGAGATCGTCCCAGGCGGAAGTAATCTTCGAGCGATCTGCCACTAACAAGATCTTCGCGGCTGGCCCAGCAGTGCGTATCTCATGGGTGGCCGCAAATTTACCTTGATTCGTTGCAACCGCTTTCAGGGTACCCGGCACAAAACCAACCTTCCAAATCCTCGGCGAAGCATCAGCTGGAAGAGCCTGACTAGCTAGTGATTTTCCATTAAGAAAAAGCTCGACCTGCTCGCAATTGCTATAAACCTCCACGGTCTCCTGGTGTGCTGCAGAATTGCGGGGATTCCAATCTGAGAACAAGACCTGCAACCGTCTTTGATCAGGTTCATAACCGGGATCAGCAGGTGAGACTGGTGTCGGGGACACACGGCGAGTGATGTAAACCATCGGCGTTTCGCTCCACCAGCTTTGCCGTTCAAAAGCCCGAGGTCGCGGCGTGCCAGTTCGGTCCAGGAGTCCCGATCCGCTAGCAATACCGGGCCATTGTCGTGATTCGCCCAGATAGTCGATTCCACTCCAAAGGAATTGTCCTGCATAGGACGGATTATCGCGCAACGCTAACCAGGCATTCCGGTCATGAGTATTTTCGGTGCCCAGGATTTTGCGCGTGGGTTTCTGCCGATGCGCCGCAAGAATCTCGTTTTCACGATAGTTTTGTCCCACAACATCAAGAATGTCAGCCAAACCGTTGTCGTAGTCATGACTCACGTTTGGTCGGAAGAGGGCCTGTGATACTGGACGTGTGAGATCATTCTGATGAAACACCTCAACAAGTCCACTCAGAATTTTCTTTGCAAGTTCTCCATTGGGCGTATCATGAATTTCATTGCCGGCGCTGTAAATTACGATGCTGGGGTGATTACGATCTCGCCGAACCGTGTCGCGGGTATCGATCTTGGACCACTCATTAAAGAACACGTGATAGTCGTAAGGATTCTTTGCCACGGTCCAGCAGTCAAACATTTCATCCATGACCAGAAAACCCATCCGATCACAAAGATCGAGGAACTCCGGTGCGGGCGGATTATGCGCCGTGCGAATGGCGTTTACGCCAAGTTGCTTCAGAATTTCCAAACGGCGCTGCCAGACGCGTGCAGGAACGGCAGCGCCAAAAGCGCCCGCGTCATGGTGCAGACACACTCCTTTGATTTTGAAGTTGTGATCGTTGAGCCAGAAGCCAGAGTCCGCCTCAAAACGAAATGAGCGAATGCCGAAATTGATAAGCTCTTCATCTTTGGCGGTCCTTCCAGCAAGTAGCTTAATCGAAGCACGGTAAAGGTTCGGATGATCCAGGTCCCAGCGAAGCGGATGCCGCACCAGTAAATCGTCGGTGAATTCAGTTGAGCCGTGGCCTGCTACTTTCTGCGGCTTTGTAGTGGCGCTGCCTGCTGCTCTCCCGTCAGGTCCGAATATGGTGAGTTGCAGCATAACCTCACGCGCCGAATCAGACTCATTCACAACTGTAATTTGCGTATGCACCGTGGCCTGTTCAGCAGTGACCTGCGGCGTAGATATAAACGTGCCCCAATGATCGATGTGCACAGGATCGGTGACGACGAGTTGAACGTGTCTGTAAATGCCGGCTCCTGAGTACCACCGCGAGGCGGGCTGGGCTGAATTATCGACACGAACCGCCAGAACATTGGGGCCCTTGTTGCCAAAATTCAGATGGTCCGTAAGCTCATAACGAAAGCTAACGTATCCGTAGGGACGCTTCCCGAGATGGAAACCATTGATCCAAACATCGCTGTTAGCCATGACACCGTCAAAATCTATGAACACTCGACGTGCCTTGTAACTTGCGGGGATAGTGAGGTGCTTCCGATACCAGCCAACTCCACCCGGAAGAAACCCACCGGCTCCACCCGTCGGATTCTTTTGATCAAAAGCGCCTTCTATGCTCCAGTCATGAGGCAGATCAAGGCCCCGCCAGTTGCCGTCGTCGTAGGTAGGCTTCTGTGCGTCGGGCGGATCGGCAAGGCTGAATTTCCATCCCGCATCCATCGATAATTGCTGGCGCGTTTGGCTGGTGGCCCAGGTGCTAAAAAATAAGACCAGGATTAAAGCCGCAGTTGAACGTCCCATAGTTTTCGCGGTCATGCGTAGTCTAATGATTTCAATAAGGTCGTCATTGGCTCAGCTTGCCCACAATGTCAAAATTACCCTCGAGCCGCAGGTCTTCCGATGATGCTCCGACCCATACGGTGAATCGCCCCGGCTCTACCGTCCAGTGCTGATTTTGATCGAACAACTCCAGATCTTCAGGAATCAGGTTGAAATGGGCGGTTCGCGTTTCCCTGGGTTCAAGATGAATACGCGCAAACCCGCGGAGGACTTTCTCGAAAGTAATCACACTGCTGTAATCATCACGCAAATAGAGCTGAACTACTTCATCACCCGCTTTGCTTCCTGAGTTGGTGACATCACAGGAAATCTGAATGCGGCCTGCCGGATCCTGCCGCTCTGGGGTGATTTTGAGGTTTGAATACGTAAAAGTTGTGTAGCTCAGGCCGTGTCCGAAAGGGAAAAGTGGTCCCGTCACCTGACCGGCGTCACGCGCCTGCGAACCCGGATGGGCCGGAAAGTTCAACGGGATTTGGCCCACACTGCGCGGAAAGGTGATTGGCAGTCGTCCCGAAGGGTTGCAGTCACCGAAGAGCACATCTGCCAAGGCGTTCCCACCATCAGCTCCTGGAAACCACATCTCCACAACGGCGGGCACATGCTTGACGGGCCAATTAACACTTAGCGGCCGGCCGTTCGTAAGGATCAGCACCACCGGAATACCCGTTGCCTGAATCGCTTCCACGAGTTCTTCCTGATACCCGGGCAAGTTGAGACTGATGCGGCTCGCACCTTCCCGACTAATCGCGTCATTTTCGCCGACGACAACGATGGCCACTTCGGCGCCTTTAGCTGCAGCCACTGCTGAATCGATGCCCGCCCGCACTTTTGCCGAGGGCGCCTCTTTGTATACGTCGCTCTCAGGAAACTTTTCGTCCGTGACCTCGGTTCCGCGAACATAACGAATGTCAACTGCAGTCCCGAGTTTTCTGCGAATCCCATCAAGTACGGTGGCAAAATTCAATTTTTGTGGTCCATAACGGCTCCGCCAGGCGTCATGATCGTCTGCCAGTGGTCCAGTTACCAGTAGACTGCGGAGATTCTTCCTCAGCGGGAGCAAACCGTCGTCGTTCTTGAGTAACACAATCGACTCGCGCGCGGCGCGAGCGGCAAGCGCCAGATGGTCTGGTGAGCGTACTACTTTGTCAGCCGCTGCGGGTTCACCGCGGTATGGCTCATCGAAAAGGCCTAACCAGTATTTAACTCGCAGGATGTCTCGCACGCGAGCGTTGATTGTTTCAAGGGAGAGTTTCCCTTCCCGCACCAACTGTCGCAGGGGCAACACATATTCTTCAGGTGACGTAAAGTTTGTGCGAATATTGAGGCCGGCTTCCACTGATTGTCGGATTGCCTCCGCAGGTGTGGTTGCCACTCGATGCTTGCGGTGAACGAATTCAACCGCGCCGCTGTCTGAAACTACATATCCTTTAAAGCCCCACTCGCGCCGAAGAATGTCGGTGAGAAACAGCTGGTTAGCTTCGATGGGAATTCCATCATAGTCGTTATAAGAGGCCATAACACCAAGGGCGCCACCATCTCGAATGGCCTTGCGAAAGGGATGCAAAAAGATGGTCTGAACATCGCGCCAGGTTACCTGCGGATCGGTGCGGGCATCACCGTCGCGGCCACCTTTCGGCACGCTATAGACCGCAAAATGCTTCGGTGTAGAAACTACTCGTTGCTCCTGAATGCCACGGACTTCTGCCATACCCAGCGTGGCTGTAAGAAAGGGGTCTTCGGAATAACATTCAGTGACTCGGCCCCAGCGTGGATCGCGGGGTAGGTCCAGGATAGGAGAGTACACATTCGTGTATCCCAACGCGCGTGCCTCGCTACCAGTTACGCGGCCGATCTCTCGCACTAAATCGACATCCCAGGCACTTGCCACCGCAAGTTGCGCCGGGAAACTTGTAGCATTTGTATGAAGTAACCCACGGATGCCTTCGTTTGTGAAATCGACAGGAATTCCGAGACGGGTCTCTTCGATAAAGAAGCGTTGGACCTGATTGAGGGCGCGTTTATGTAGGGAATATGGCAGATCATACTGCAATGGTTGATTCTGGGATCCGGTATAGCCGTTAATGTGCTCATCAATATTGCCCATCCCATCTTTCCATAACGCCGTCTTCCAGGTGGACGTAGGCAATTCGTCTTTGAGGACGCGGGGAAAGCCATACAGAGTGGCCATCTCCGCGGTCTTTTCCTCGAGACTCATCCGTCCCAATAAGTCAGTGATTCTTGTTTCCACGTTAACCGTTGGGTCTTCGTAAGAATCCTTTACGCCATTTTTGTTCAGGTCGATCCAACCATCGTGGTAAATCCCTGGGTTCGGCTCCCCATGGACGAACCAAGCCGCTGTTGGCTTCTGGACCACAGTGGCAGCTTGCTTGAATGGCGCGGATGGGTTGGCCGATAGCTTGGCCAGCAGCTGGGAAGAGAAAGCAACGAAAATTAAAAAGACAAGCAATGGTCCATTTCTTACTTGGGACTTGTCATTTGTCATGTTGGTTGAAAGCTGCTGCGCTTCATAAAGATGACAGATGTCAAATGTTCTCGGCAGTGAGAGCAGCGCTCAGCTTTTTAAACTCTGGCGCGCTTCTCTAACAATCTCCACAAACTGTCGGGCTCGCTCGGTAATGACGCTGGCTTGGCCTTCTCTTAGCGCTTTAACGTCCACCAGGTCTGCACCTACGCCCAGAGCGCTGGCTCCGGCCTTAATGAAATCAGCGGCTGTTTTAAGCGAAACGCCACCGGTGGGGACAAGATCAATGTCCGGCAAAGGAGCCTTCAAAGCCTTGAGGTAGCTGGCACCTCCGACAGCGCCGGCGGGAAACACCTTCACAAAATCCGCACCCGCGGTCCAGGCTTGGACCACTTCGGTCGGCGTCAAGGCCCCGGGCAGGACAGTAACTCCATACCGGCGACAGCAGCCGATAGTTTCGACATTAAGCGAGGGACTGACCACAAACTGAGCTCCCGCGAGAATACAAGCACGTGCTGTTTCAGGGTCCAGTACCGTACCGGCCCCGATAATTACATCAGCAGCGGAACGCCTTGCCAGCTGCTCGATCACTCCTACTGCCCCGGGTACCGTCATTGTGATTTCCAACACTGAGACGCCGCCCTCCCTAATCGCGTCGATCGCACGCAGAGCTTCGTCCGCAGATGCGGCCCGCACTACCGGAACGAGTCCAATCTCCTTTATTCGATTAATGACTTCAGTTTTGTGCATTTTTATATTGCCTGAATAAATGGCAAAGGCTCACTCACCCGGCAAGCGCTGCGCCGCCTGATGTGACACCTCGGCTTCTCTTCGCTTTGTGACCACAACACGACGTCAATCGAGCAAATGATCTTCACTCCGTAGGAGTGGGATGTTTATAGACTCGAAGATCACAAAAAGCCAGCGCCGTTCGAAGGAACGGAACGTTGCTAGATGGGTATTTGTCAACTTGAATTCCGCTCCTTCGAACGACGCCGGAGGTATTTGCTTGGCCCAAACTATAAACATTCGACCCCTAACGGGGTGAAACCTGTTCTGCCACTAACGGGCTCGATAAAGACCCCAGGGAGAGTCGGTTTCAGCCCAAATCTTGCTCAAAAAACAAGAACTCAAGAAATTGCTGCGCAGAGAAAAGCTCAAATTAGGACGCTACCATCTATCGCGCCACCCTCGCCGTGCCTCCCTTCATGACATGCTCAACCTCTGCGAGCGTTGCCATAGTGGTATCGCCCGGAGTAGTCATCGCCAGTGCCCCATGGGCAGCTCCACACTCCACAGACCATTGTGGTCCACGCTCGTTTAGCAACCCATAAATCAGGCCGGACGCGAATGAATCACCACCCCCTACCCGATCCAGGATCTCCAGGCCTTCACGAATCGGCGCCTGGTAGAGCTTACCCTCGGCATAACAGACGGCTCCCCAGTCGTTGACGGTAGCGGTTCTGGCGTTCCGCAATGTAGTGGCAACAATTTTAAAGTTGGGGAACTCTTCGATAGCCCGCTCGATCATCCGCTGAAAACTTCCTACCTCCAGTTTTGAGTGATGTTCGTCCAAACCCTCGACGTTGAAGCCCAGCGCGGCAGTGAAGTCTTCTTCGTTACCGATCATTACATCAACCAGCGGGGCCAATTCCCGATTTACTGATCGTGCTCTGTCCTGTCCACCAATAGATTTCCATAATGATTCCCGGTAGTTAAGATCGTAGGAAATCATTGTGCCATGTCGCTGAGCAGCACTCATCGCTTCTCGGGCAACCGCCGGTGTAGTCTCTGACAATGCGCAGAAGATGCCCCCTGTGTGAAACCAGCGCGCGCCCTCCTGGCCAAAAATCTTATCCCAATCAATCTCTCCCGGTCTAAGTTGCGATACCGCAGTGTGACCGCGATCAGAGCAGCCCACGGCCGAGCGCACACCAAATCCTCTCTCAGTGAAATTCAGACCGTTGCGGACAGTGCGGCCCACGCCATCGTATTTCACCCATTTAATGTGAGACTGGTCCACTCCACCCTGATAAATTAGATCCTGCACCAGACGGCCGACTGGGTTGTCCGCCAGTGCACTGACGATAGCGGCGTCCATTCCGAAACAACGCTTAAGCCCCCGAGCGACGTTGTACTCGCCACCACCTTCCCATAACTGAAACGTCCGGGCAGTGTGAATTCGAGTCTCACCCGGGTCAAGCCGCAGCATTACCTCGCCCAGGCTCACGATGTCCCAGCGACAGTTCGCTTTCTGCTTGATCTGCAGAACTGAGGTCATTGCGAATAAGGAGACGAGCTGGAGTTAGAGCTCTGCTGGCTCGAGTCGCGGCGCCAGCAGATGAATAATTAAAAGTGCAATAAGGTAAGTCGAGCCGGCCATAATGAAGATCGGAACGTAACTACCGGTAAATTGCAAAATGTACCCAACGACTTTTGAGACCAACATGCCGCCAATTGCGCCCGCCATGCCGCCAATGCCAACTACTGATCCGATGGCCCGGCGAGGAAACATATCTGAGGTTGTGGTGAAGAGATTGGCAGACCAGCCCTGGTGGGCCGCAGCCGCAAGACCAACCAGCAGCACTGCGACCCACAGGTTTGACGCCTTTGCCGCAAAGACCACCGGTACAACCGCGAGCGCACAGATAAGCATTGCCGTTTTGCGCGCGCGATTGACAGTCACCCCACGTTTGATCATTGAAGAAGAAAGCCAGCCGCCGCCAACGCTGCCGACGTCAGCGATCAGGTAAACCACGATCAAGGGCAGACCAACATTCTTCAGATCAATACCGTAGTTCTTGTTTAAGAAGTCGGGCAGCCAAAAAAGATAAATCCACCAAACCGGATCGGTCATGAACTTGCCGATAGCAAAAGCCCAGGTTTGTCGATGAGGCAATAATCTTTTCCAGGGCAGACGGGAATCAATCTCAGCAGCATCACTGCGAATGTATGCCAGCTCCGCTGCGGTTAAGCGTGGGTGATCTTCCGGACGGCGGTAAAACAACAGCCATAGCGCCAGCCAGACAAATCCGATTAAACCGGTAACGACGAAGGTCCATCGCCACCCATAAGTTAAGGTAATCGGCGGTACTATTGCGGCTGCAAATAGTATTCCGACGTTTGTGCCGGCATTGAATATACCGGTAGCTAAGGCACGCTCTTTTCTGGGGAACCATTCTGCTACCGTCTTTATAGAAGCGGGAAAGTTACCGGATTCGCCTAGCCCCAGGGCAAAGCGCGCCATGCTGAAGCCAATCACGGTGCTTACCAGAGCGTGTCCCATTGCTGCCACACTCCAGAAAAAAACGGAGAGTGAAAAACCTTTGCGCGTGCCCAGCCGGTCCATCACGCGGCCGGCTGCCAACAACCCGATCGCATACGCAGTTTGAAAAGCGAAAACGACCCAGCTGTAGCCGATTTCGTCCCACACGTGCGCTCTCTGTAACTCATCTTTTAAAGTTGCTATTACTTGCCGGTCCAGATAGTTGATAGTCGCAGCAAAGAAAAGAAGAGCGCAGATAAACCAACGATAGTTGCCAACGTGGGTTTTGATCTGCTCTATCGATCCTCCGATTGCCGCCCCTGAAACGCTCGCCCCGGCTGCCTGCGGCGGAGCCGTATCGCTCAGCGATTTCGGCAAGGAGATGGATTCCTCAACTTCAGCAATCTCTTCTTTCATTACTTTTGCCTTTTCAACCAAACCTTCCTTCTCTGCAAAGCAATCGAGAACTCCCTGATTCTCAATCACCCGGGATGGCAGAGGTCTTAAGTTGCTGCCCTTCGCCATTGTCCGAAGTCTTCGTCCTCCGGCTTAACGCCAAACTGCTTCTGGGTGGCCCAGCCGATTTTCGCGTTACCAGACTGGTCGAAAGACAAATCTCGACACCCGCTTGATTCTTATGTTCAATAGTCATCATCAAAGCCTCAACGGCCTTTCTACCTAACTCCGTTCGAGGCGAACAGACGGTTGTCAGAGGCGGCTGAGCCAGAGCGGCGAAGGCGATGTCATCAAAACCAACAACAGAAATATCGTCGGGGATTAAAAGACCGTTAGCTTGAAATTCGTGCATGGCCCCGAGCGCCATTAAGTCATTGGCAATTACTACCGCGGTTGGCAGCTCTTCAAGATTAAGAATTTCTGTCGCTGCCTTTGCTCCGCCTTCAAACTTAAAGTCACCTTCAAAAATCCTGGGCGCCGGTTCTTGTGGAAGATAAGTTGCAATAGAATTGAGAAAAGCCTCGCGCCTGGTGACCGCGGAACGAAAGTGGCCGGGCCCGGCAATGTGCACAACTTTCTTATGGCCCAGGGACAACAGATAGCGAACGGCCGCTTCAATGCCGGCCGCGTAATCCACCACTATGTTGCTCATATACTCACCGACGGTGCCGAGATTGTGAAAAACCACTCGCACCCGCTCGCGCGCCAGTTCATCAATCAACAGCGGGTCAAGCTCGGAAGTCATCATTACCACGCCAGCTACTTTCAGCTCAATCAGACGTCGCACATAATCTGCGGCGCGGCGGGCATCATAATTGGTATTAAGCAGCAGCACGTTAAATCCGCGTTCAAAGGCAGCTGCCTCGATGCTCTTCACCAATTCTGGAAAGAACGGATTGGAAATGTCGGACACCAGAAGTCCGATCATGCTGCTCCGGCCCGAGGCTAGTGTCCGCGCATGAGCATTGGGATAGTAGTTATGCTTCTTGATTGCCCGCAGAACTTTTTGCCGCGTTACGTCAGTAACGTATTTGGTTTTATTTATTACGTGTGAAACAGTGGCGGTAGAAACACCGGCCTCAAGAGCCACATCCTTTATGCGCATAACCTGCGGCCGCCTGCGCGCACTACCTGGCCGATCTTTGCTACGGAAGCGGATCATGGTCTCATTCACAGCCGCACTCAGCAGAACTGACTACAAAAGGGAGTCGGAGCAACCAAGAGAAACCGTGTCTCAATTGTTTCTTGCTTAGAGCGAAACTGACTGTTCAGCCCAGAACTGAAACTCGCGGTGTTTATGTACTTCGGCGAGCGCAAGAATCTCACCACCAGCTACGCGGCGGATGTGTTCGAAAACACGGGCGCCGACCTGCGCAATTGTTTCCGTACCGTCAATGACATTGCCGGCTGAAAGATCCAAGTCTCTCGACATTCTGGCAAAGACCGCGTTATTTGAAGCAAGTTTAACCACCGGTGCAATCGCGTTGCCGATGGTAGTACCGCGTCCGGTGGTAAACACGACCAGCGTCGCGCCGGCCGCGACGAGTCCCGGGGTTGACTCCTGATCATAACCAGGCCCCTGCATCAGATACAGCCCCCGACCGACAGGCTGTTCGCCATAACCGACAATCCCTTCGACGCGCGTACTCCCTGCCTTCGCAATAGCGCCCAGCGACTTGATGGTGATATTCAGCAGACCGCCGGCTACATTTCCGGGACTCGGATTGTCATTAAGGACCGCGCCAAATTTTGACGCGTAGTTCTTATACCAATCGACCATGTCATAGACTGCACGGCCCGTAGCAGCATCCTTAGCGCGATGTGCCAGGATGTGTTCTGCCCCGCAAAACTCGGGAACCTCAGTAATCAACACGGTACCACCGGAACGCACGAGCAGATCCGCGGCATGACCCAGACTTGGATTGGCGGAAAGGCCCGAAAATCCGTCTGAGCCTCCACACTTAACACCCAACACCAGTTCACCAATCGAGACCTCTTCCCGAACTGCACGGTTGACTTCCGGGAGCATCATCTCAACTTCCTTCAGTCCGCGCGTTATCGCTGCCTCAGTTCCCCCTATTTCCTGAATCCCTATTTTGACAAAGGGCTTATCGAACCTCAGATCGCGATTCAAGAGGTATTTTTCGACATATGCGAGATTGGTTTTCTCGCAGCCAAGATCGATCAGAATTACTCCGCCCACGTTGGGATGATCTGCATAGTTTGCCAGAGTTCGCAACATAACATCGAGATTCGAACCGTCCTGACAACCACACCCCTTGTTGTGTGGTATGGCTACCACACCGTCAATGTTTGGATACTTCTCTCGTTTGTAAGTGGTGAATTCCGAGATCATCGAAATTTGCTGCGCTTCATGGCTGGCGCACATGCTCGTCGGCACTATCAACACGAAATTGCGAGTGCCGACTCGGCCATCAGAACGGCGAAAACCAGGGAACGTTGGTCGCTCTTTCTCGGGGAAATAGACGGGTGGCGGAGTGCGGAGAGCTTCTGGCAATTCGCGTACGACTGGGACCTCATTCGTCATGTTTGAATGCGAAACGGGATCACCTTTGTGGATACCCAACGAGGTACCAATCGGTTGTCCGTACTGCAGGACAAACTGTCCCGAAGGAATATCTCTTGTTGCAAAGCGGTTGCCGGGAGTGACGAGTCCGTTTATGGTGAGCACCTCACCATTGGGAACAATTAAAGTATCGCCGAGTGACAATTCCTTTTTGACCACAGCTACGTTGTCGTTTGCATTTACGATGATTGCATAATCCACGAGTAAACCGGCAGTTTTCTCAATTTCTTGTACCATGAACAGCCTCCCGCGTTAACCGGTTAACTTTGATGCCGACGACAAAGATAATTATTACTAAGACCCCCCTCCCAGCCTCACTAACTTGACCACCTGCTGACCGAGGGCAGCTTATTCTAACGTTCCTTCAAGAATTTACCGTTTATCAGCGCCTTGCGCAATGCTGGACGCCCCAGGTAACAGTTGGAAAAGAGGAGTCTAGCCTAAAGGCCAGGCCCAAAACGCCCAATTCGGATTATGCAACTGTGCTTTGGTCTAAGCCAAAGGATTTCAAGTCTTTTAAGGCGATGGCTTTGCCGCCAGATGTGAGGCGGTGGCTCTGCCCCGCCGGTCCAGCTTCACCATCCACCGGGGCTACGCCCAGGGCTACGCCCCTTGGCTCTTTACACTCCGAGCCAAAGGAAGTAGCTTTGGTCCAATTTTAC
>Ga0137374_10006133_pt1 | contig 14291 bp, 14 predicted proteins | sample SagtaG_20_FD_104811 | JGI IMG/M metagenome (GOLD analysis project Ga0137374, IMG submission 104811) | Vadose zone soil microbial communities from Sagehorn Ranch, Mendocino, California, USA - Sage1_R_100_16 metaG | ecosystem: Environmental > Terrestrial > Soil > Vadose zone | place: USA...
CAGCGTCCAGTTCTGGCCGATCGCCACAGCGAGGTAGGCCACGCCGATCCACAACAAGGTGCGTAGTTCACCGCCAGCAGTGGCGCTATCAATAAACGTTTGCACCACGCGCGGCAGGCCAAGCTGCAATGCAAGATCGATGAGCATCAGCGTAGCGAGGATCGCCATGCGTGTGCGTTGCGGCGCGAGGTAGATTCCAAGAAAGCTGCGGTACCGCGCAGACGGCGCCTGCATCGTTTTTCTTTCAGCGCGAGAGCACGCCATGAGCAAGTGTGAACAAACCTTTGGAGCGTAGCATATGTCTACGGCAGGATCAATCGGTCGTTTGATGGAGGCAGGGTGACAGTCATAATCCCTGGACTGGCCGTGCGACACTGAACGTGTGTGCTATACTTCACGTCGTACATCATCAGCGCGAGGAGGCATCGATGCGACCACAACTCCTGATCGCGGTTCACGACGTCGAGGCGAGCAGCCGGTGGTATCAACAGCTGCTTGGGTGCCAGAGCGCCTACGGCGTGTTAATGACTTCGATGCGGCCATGGCTCGCGCGGCCGCGCTTGCGGCGGAGGTCGTGCTGCCGCGCCACCGCAACCCGCCCAGCGGCGAGGGTGGCCCGAACCATTGGGAGTGCTGGCTGCGTGATCCCGATGGCTACACGGTCGTCATCGCGAGCCCAGACGCCACCGCAGGATGAGGAGCGGCACCAATGTCTGATTAGGTCAATCTACCATACCCGGAAGAACCAGCGCCGAGCCTCGGTGCAATGTGAGTCTTGCGCGGTGGTGGAACTGCCTGGCATCGCGAAGGGCCGGTACCATCTTGAAGCGAATCCTGTTGACCGGAATGTCTGGAACCCGCCAGTTGAATCGAAACGAGATTGAATGTGGCGAGCGGATCGGATTGACGAGCTCTTGTCTACTAAGGACGCCGATGTGTTGTTCCTGAGCGGTGTGCGAGCAATAGGGGGCAGTTCCTTCATGAAAGGCAGTCGCGTGGTCGTCGTGTTCCCGCGACTTGCTCCAGCTCGAAGCTCGAGACCGAGATTGGACGACAGGAAGAGGTTGTGATGGAGGGCGCCATGATCATGCCGCGCGAACATGCGCACGCCTACGCGCTGACCTTCCCCGGCGCGTATGCGGAACATCCCTGGGGGCAGACGGTGATCAAAGTCAAGCGGAAGGTGTTTTTGTTCGTCAACGGGGCGATTGCGCCGGAAGATGGTGTCAGTCTGAGTGTCAAGCTACCACACTCAGGCGCAGACGTGCTTGAGCTCCCGCTGGCCGAGCCAATGGGCTATGGCATGGGGAAGCACGGGTGGGTGACCCTTCTGATTATGCGCGATGACCAGCTCCCGCTGCGGCTCCTCGAAGCCTGGATCGATGAGAGTTACCGGGCAGTCGCACCCAAGCGCCTGCTCACTGAGCTTGACGCATTGCATTAGCCGCACCGCAGTCGCAACGAGCAGCTGCCGTAATTGGCCTGAGCGATTGAACGTCCTGCCTTCAGCAGTACTCCATCAGCGGTCTCCGCCGACCTCACGCTCCATAATGTGCGTTCTTAGACATCAGAAACCTCTCCGCTCCGATGTTCAAATGAGAAATAGCGCAAACTCAGCCGGCATGGTACTAGTACTCGTTTGCGGTGCGAAAGGTAGGCAGCATGACTCCGTCGCTGGTAATATCGAACCGTCATCAGCGCCCGTTCCGCGTTCAGGATCGGCTTGGGGATGACGCTGATCACCAACAGCCGCACCTGCGCCAGCGTCAGCGCGGGTGCGCGCTCCGCCCAGCGCACCCGCACCCACACCAGAAAATGATGTGCCAGCATCACCAAGGTCATGTGATGCTGCCAGCCCAGCCAGCTGCGGGTTTCGTATTGGTCCATCCCCAGTTCCGTTTTGCCTTCTTCAAAGGTCAGTTCCACCGGCCAGCGTATGCCCCTTATCCGCACCAATTCCAGCACCGTGATCGCCTCGGGCGCATTGCTGAAATAGAACTTCACCTCGCTCGGGTTGGCCACGTTGCGTCGAATGATCAGCCACCCGCGCGGTCCCGGCAAGCCCTGTCGGCACTCGGTCACGCGCACAAACGCGAAGTCGCAGCCAATCGGTCCCTTGCTGCCTTCTTTCACCGTCCCGCGCACCCAGACGGTTTTCGGCAGCCGCGTGAGCACGCCGTCCAGTCGATACGATCGATTGGCCGGCGTTTTCAGCCGCTGTTTGGTCGGTTTCCGTCCTCTCCCCGACCACGGCGGCATAATGACGGCCGGATGGCGGCGCCAGATCAGCGTCGAACAAGCCAGCTCGGTAAAGTACCACAATCCCAGCTCAGCGATGGCATCCCGAAAGGCCGGACTATCCCCATACAGCGCGTCGGCCGCCAGCCAGCGCGCGGGCACAACCTTGCGCGTGAGCAGGTCTCGGACCAGGTCGACGGCCAGTTCCGGTTTGGTTTTGAACGTCAGATCCGCCGGTATGCCGACTTGGTCGCGCATGGTGGCATGGTCGTCAGCCAACCAGCCTTCGGGCACAAACAGTTGGCCAGAGAGCAGCGTGTAGCCTTTGCGACTGGCGTAGCCGAGGTACACGCCGACCTGGCAATTGGCGAGTTTGCCCAGCGCGCCGCAGTATTGATGGGCGACGGCAGCCGAGTGCTGGCCTTGTTTGGGCATACCCGATTCATCGACCAAGATGACCGCATCCTCCTCCCCCACGGTCTGCGCCACCAGAAGCTGGTGGCGCTACACGAGCGGCGCAGTGCGCCACGAGCTTTCGCCAATGAAGGCTTGCATACTGCGGATTGGAAAGCCATGGGCCAAGGCCATCGGTTCGATCGTTTTGCGCGGATGGTCGCTCAGCAAGCCTTGGAGATAGCGATGCGCCCAAGGGGCTTGGTCCTTTCGGGAAAATCGGGCAAAAAAGCATCGACGTAGGTGGCCAAGTCGGCGACCAACGCTTCGACATCGCGTGCCGCCAGATTACAGAGTGGCAGCGGGCAGGTTGCTGCTACAATAGGAGTCGGCATGGTGATCATCCTCAAGCTGTATGGCAACGGTTTGAGGAAAGGATACCATGCCGCTGATTATGGTCAGGCTAAGCCACCGTTCATAGACCCTGCGTTGTAATATGAGTTAGCCCAGGAGAAAGGTAGTTCGCGTATATCACTCAAAGAGGGGCCAAGGAGCCAACAAAAGACCCCTGCTTTACACAGAGGTCTTTCAGGAGAATTGTCTGTGCCCTACCTGGCTCGGTATATGATTGTTGCTACCGTCGCCAGTGTATATGCAACAACGCTGTACGTTATATACGGGTATTCACGTATGTTTCGCTTTACTTTTACCCATACCACAATTGAGATAACTGCGAGTAGTGCCGCGAAGTAAAGACCGAGTAAAACAACATCAAACGCAGCATACGCAAACCAGGTGAAGGCATAGACCAGGCTATTAACGAGCAAAATTACCAGGTCTTTATTATTAAATCGATCCATTTTTTGCTGTGTTGCGAGCACCAAAAGTACGGCATTCATCATTACGCCACCTACAAAAAAGATTAGGTTCCCCGCATAATAATCGTTAATAAACAGTCCCTGGCATAAATTGCCTGGCAAATTTTGAGTCTCGCAATAGGTGTTCAGCGTAAAACTTGCAACTTCATGCCAACCTTCTCCAGCGCCATACAGATACGCCCCACACACAAATACTGCGGCAAGCACGGTATTTAATTTTCTACTGAGCGTCCGAAAATCACCGGTAACTGATTGTAAGACAAAAAAGGACAAGATAACCGTTATCGGCAAAAATATGACTGTCTGATTAATCTCATGAAGGCGAATGAAGTCGTATGGTTGTAAGAGTACCCGTGTGATGGGCAAAAGGCGTTCGATTATTATGACAAGTGCAGTGAGTGTATACAGCGATACGATTGTGTTTATGCGTTTCATGATTCTATGGCCCTCACGGTAAGAACTTCTTATCTGTTTCCCATCGGCAGATACGAACAAAAACCGGCGAGGTAAGCGCGGATGTTACAGTAGGCAGCGCTATGACACTAAAACGCGATCCCAATCAGGATCGCGTGGCTTTCTGAAGCCCTAGAATATGGTGCCCCCGAGCCGATTCGAACGGCTGACCTCCGGTTTAGGAAACCGCTGCTCTATCCACTGAGCTACGAGGGCGCACGACCTGCTGGCAGTCAGCACGTAATGAGCACTACCGACATCATGGGCCGAGCAGCTCCTCGGCCTCGATAATCGCCTGCGCGATATCCTTCATCTTTGCGCGCTTATCGCGCGCGCGCTGACGTAGCCGCTCGTATGCGTCGCGTTCGCTCAAACCCAGCCGCTGCATCAGAATGCCTTTGGCACGCTCCACCAGCTTGCGCGCCTCCAGCGACTCTTCCAGCTCAACTACTTGGGAACGCAAGGACTGGAGCTCTTTGAAGCGTGCCAGGGCAATGTTGATCGCCGGCGGTAGCTCGGCTTCTTTAATCGGCTTGACCAAATAGCCCAGTGCGCCAGCGGCCTCGGCCTTGCGGATGGTATCGCGATCGGTGTAGGCCGTCAGCATCAGAATCGGCACAGGGCGCTGCTGGTTGATCCGCGCGGCCGCCTCGGTGCCCTCAACCTCGGGCATGCGAATATCCATGATGATCAGGTCGGGGCTCAGCCGGCTGGCCAAGTCGATAGCTTCGGCGCCGGTACGCGCAACGCCGATCACGTCATAGCCCAAGCCCTTAAGCTGTTCTTCGAGCGTCAGCGCAACAAGATCATTATCTTCAGCCATGAGAATACGGATAGCGGACATGGGTATCCCCTTCTCTCCAAACGATGCGGCCCGTAATGGGCCATGTTGAAACCGGTGGCGATGCCAAGATTAATAATACCACAAAAGCCATTGCTTGTGGAGGGTCAAACACCGGTATTCTGGGGTGTTCTGGTAAAAATTGTGTAAAGAGATCTTTTAGCTGACAGGCACGTTCGCCAGTGCGGCGCGCAGGGTCGCCGCGGTGACGAGGTGATGCTCGAAGGCTCGGCGGCGCGGATACACACGGTTGCTGAGCAGCACGACGATCAGCCGCCGCCCAGGAATCACAATCATCGCCGGGCCGGTGAAGCCAGTGTGGCCAAAGCTGCCAGTCGGCGCAGCGCCCATGAAGTTTGGCCGATCCAGCATCCAACCCAGCCCGCAGGCTGCCTGGAGGCCGGCAGTATGGTTAGCGGTAGCGTACGCAACTGTCTCTGGCTGTAAGAGTGGACGATGGACGATCGACAACCGACGATGGTCATTAGGGTGCGATCGATCATCGATCGTCGATTGTCGATCGTCCTCGATCAACCAGGCTCGGCAAAACGTAGACAAATCAGCCGCCGTGCTAAACAACCCGGCGTGTCCAGCTACGCCACCCAGCGCGTGGGCGCTCTCGTCGTGAACGCTGCCATGGACCAGGGCGCCGCGCCACTCCTCGTCGCGCTCGGTCGGCGCGATCCGCAGCAGCAACGGCGGCGGCGGGCGGAATAGGGTATTGTGCAGCCCTAGCGGGTCGATCACCAGATCACGCAGCGCGGCATCGAGCGGTGCGCCATGCAGATGCGCTACGACCTCGCCCAGCAGCAGCATATTCACATTGGTGTAGGCCACAGTGCTGCCCGGCGGATGGATTGGGGTAGTGCGATAGGCCGCATCCAGCATCCCGGCGCGGCCAGCATGGCGCAGCACCGAAAGCCGGATATTGAGGCCCGAGGTATGCGTCAGCAAATGCCGGATCGTCACCTGCGGCGCGCGAAACTCGGGCAGGTAGACCGCGACCGGCGCTCCCAGATCGAGCTTACCTGCATCGCTCAGCCGCAGCGCCGCAGTAGCCGTGAACATCTTGGTCAGCGAGGCGACGTCATAGATCGTATCAAGCTGCACCGGCTGGGAGCCAGGATCAGCATACATCGTCGTGCCATAGGCCGCTTGGTGCAGCACATTGGCGCCCTGTGCGATCAGCACCACCGCGCCTGGAAAAATGCGCCTTTCGATCGCGTCGGCGATAATCGTATCGATCTGATCTGTTAATCGCATGCTCATTGCAAATTGCAGATTGCAGATTTTCTTAATTTGCAATTTGTAATTTGCAATCCTACTGTACTGGCGCGCAGGCCGGCCGTGCGGTCAGCCAAGGTGCAAACTCAATATTGTCGCCGACTGCCTCACCACGACCGTCCGCGTGGCGGTCGGGCTCGTAGGGGCCAACCGAGCTACCCCACCAGTTGTCGCGCATGTCGAGCGCGATCTCACTGGTAGCGCCGCGCCCGATCCCATACTTGAGGTAGATTGGAATGATCGGCGGCGTGTGCTTCTCGCTGGCATTATCACGCACATTCAGTGCAAACCCGGGCACCTGCGGCGTTTCACCACGTAGACTGAGCCCATTGGTACCACCGATCAGCGCATTGCATGTCAGGTCGCCTTGCAGCGGGCCATTGGTGAATAGCACCAGATCAGGCGCGTCGTTGCCGACCAGCAGGTTGCCCTGAAGATCAAGGTTGAGTGTCTCGAAGGCGCTCTGGTTGTTGAGTAATACGGGCGGCGATCCGGCCTGCTGGCGATTGCCACCGATCCGATTATTCGTCATAATCACGATACCGCCGCCCAGATAGCTGGCGTCGAGCGCGGCGCCGTAGGGCATATCATTGCCGGCGATCTCGCTATCGCGCATCTCCAGGCGGCTGTCGCTCACCTGAATATGGCCGCCGTTGTCGTTGATCCGGGCGTGATGCAACACCAGGTTGCCGCCATCACTAGTCAACAGCGTGCCGCCCGCGCCCCCGCCATGAATCTCGGTGTACTCCAGCGCAATATTGCTGCCTGGGCGCCCGAACAAGCCTTCCCAGCGCTGGCGTTCGTTAGCCACAAAGCGGATGGGTCGATCGGCCGTGCCAAGTGCAGACAACGTCCCCTCGACAAAGAACGAAACTCCCGGCGCCAGTCGCACCTCGACGCCCGGCTCGATAGTCAGCGTCGCGCCGGGCGCCAACTCCTGATCACGCGACAGGCGAATCGGGCTGCGAGCGGCGGTCCAGCGGATGTTGCCACGCAGCAGATCCACCGGAATAGGCGTCGGTGACGGGATGGCCGTGGGCGGACGGGGCGTCGGCGGCAGCCTCGTCGGCGGTGGCGTCGGCGAAAGCTGCGCTATAGTCGTTTGCGCGGTCGGCGAAACCTCCGGCGAGGCAGCACTCGTCGCCGCTGCCGGGAACAGCGCGGGCGTGCGCGTCACCACCGTTCTGGTATTAGCGGTCGGCACAATCGCGGGCGCCGTCGCTGTGGTGGTTGTCTCTGGCGCAGGGTAGTCGGTCGATGCTTGCGCTAGCAGCCCGCCGGTTGTTTCAACAGTGCGATTCGGATCAAAGATTGGTGCGCCGGCAACGGCTGATGGCATCGGCGATAGATCCAGTTGCGCTGCCTCACTATTTGGCGCGGGGTAATTCGCGGGCCCGACTGCCGCATCTGGCTCGGCGTTGATCGGTCCGCTGGTATTCGGCGTACTTGCGCCTGCGATCGCAGCCGTCGTCGCCCGCCCATCTGGCGGCGACGTACCAGACTGAGCGACGCCGGTACTCGACGGATTGGGAGTGCTCGAAGATGCAGATGGGAAAATCACCGCAAGCAATATCGCGACCGCGAGAAACGCTAGGGCAGCAATCAGAAGCAGCGTATCGCGGGTCAGGTGGATTGTGACGGTGCGACTGGATTGCCCACCTGGCTGATTATCATTCGGCTCCAAAAGGCCCCTCCAGCTCGCAGCGCGCGCTGCATGGCATGAATGTCCATGCAATCTTACCATAGCGCCGGGTGGTGCGCAATGCTGCGATCTGATCGCAAGCTTACATTCTTGAAGCGGCGCGGGCAGGGTGGTATACTTACAATAGTATTTTATATTTTGTGGATAGTGACACATTCATGAAACGAGATTTGCCATATCAAGCCGGTACACGGCTGACACAGCTTATCGGCGCTGCACGTGGCCGATCCTCCACCAAGCTCGCTAGGCCCGAGCCACATATGCGCGTGCGTGTACTGTGGACGCTCGGCAATCTGTTTATGCTGATTGGCGTCGTGCTGCTCGTCTATGTCGGCGGTGTCTACGTTCAGGCCGATTACGATCGCTATGCCGCACGCGGCGATACCGACCTACCCGCGCCACTAGCAGTTTCCGCGCCTGCCGAAGACGAGCCGGCGCCATTCACAGCCCCGGTGCTCAACGCCAGCTCCAGGATTACATCCGAAGGCCAGGTGGTCGGCGCGGTGCCCGACAGCGCCCAGATGGCGAAAACTCCAACCGTCACACGTGTGGCGATCCCCAGCATTGGCGTCGACTCAAAGGTTGTCGAAGTTGGCTGGGATGTCGAGCAACAGGGCGATCAGCAGGTCGCCATCTGGCAGGTCGCAAAGTACGCGGTCGGCCAGCATCGCGGATCGGCCAATCCTGGCGAGGACGGAAACGTTGTGCTGGCCGGCCATGTCGGCGGCTATGGCAAGGTTTTCAAGAATCTTTTTTATGTCAAGCCAGGTGACCAGATCACGCTCTACAGCAATGGTCAGCAGTATCTCTACACCATCCAGAAGCGCTTGCTCGTCACCGAAGAAGGCGTCTCGCCCGAGCAGCACGCCACCAACGCCCAGCTAATTGCACCGACCGATCACGAAGTCGTGACGCTCATAAGCTGCTGGCCGCCCCAAGGTCGTGATAGATTTACGCAGCGGGTGGTCGTCCAGGCCGTTCCATTTGCTGCCGATGCCGCGCCAGCGAACGGCCAGAGCCGCTGGATGATTCGTTAGGGGTTAGGGGTTAGAGAATATGACCAATGAAATCATTGAAGCTCAATGCGATTAACCCTTAATACTTAACCCCTAACCCCTCATGTGCCGCTTGCCTCAAACGAACGTTCGTGCTATAATCAAGCTATCTGAACCCCATGCCGCCGCGTCCCAAACTTGTCGCGGTGAAGAATTATGAGAGTACGTAAGGAGCAGCACGAGTGGCTACGCAAAACGGAGCAGCGCCCGCAATGTCAATCTCGCCCGAGAAGGAAAAAGCTCTATCGGCCGCCTTGACCCAGATCGACCGCAAGTACGGCAAAGGCTCGATTATGAAAATGGGCGATGCTGGCGCCAAGTTTAGCATCGAAACCATTCCCACTGGCGCGATCGCACTTGATATCGCCCTTGGCGCTGGTGGTGTACCGCGTGGCCGGGTGGTCGAAATCTATGGCCCGGAATCCAGCGGTAAGACCACGCTGGCGCAGCACATCATCGCGCAGGCGCAGAAGATGGGTGGCGTCGCAGCCTTTATCGATGCTGAGCATGCCTTTGATCCCTTATATGCTGGGCGTTGCGGCGTCGATATCAGCAATCTGCTGGTCTCACAGCCCGATTTCGGCGAGCAAGCGCTTGAGATCTGCGAGACCTTAGTGCGCTCGAACGCGGTGGATGTGATCGTGATCGACTCGGTCGCCGCACTGGTGCCACGCGCCGAGATCGAGGGCGATATGGGCGACTCGCTGCCGGGCCTACAAGCCCGCCTGATGAGCCAGGCGCTGCGCAAGCTCTCCGGCGCCATCAGCAAGTCGCGCACGGTGGTGATCTTCCTGAACCAGCTGCGTATGAAGATCGGCGTGATGTTCGGCTCGCCCGAGACCACAACCGGTGGCCAGGCGCTGAAGTTCTATGCCTCGGTACGCATGGATATCCGCCGAATCGAGACGCTCAAGTCTGGCCAGGAAGCGATCGGCATGCGTTCACGCGTCAAAGTCGTCAAGAACAAAGTTGCACCGCCGTTCCGTACGGCCGAGTTCGACATCATGGCCAACGAGGGCATCTCGCGCGCCGGCAATATCCTTGATGTCGGCGTCGAGCTGGAGATCATCCGCAAAAGCGGTGCCTGGTTCTACCTTGGCGAGGATCGGCTGGGCCAGGGCCGCGAAAACGCCAAGCAGTTCCTGAACGAGAACCCCGCGCTGGCCGATGAGATCGAGCGCCTGATCCGCGCCCAGGCGATGACTGTGCCGGTTGTGGCTCCGAGCGCCGCCGATGATGTTGAGGATGGCGACGGGCTGTTCGAGGAATAGTGCAAAGTTAAGAGTTAAGAGTTAAGAGTTAAGAGTTTGACGCACAAGCGTTATACTCTTAACTCTTAACTTTTAATTTTGAACTCACCGAAGATGCCAGCAGGAAAGATTACCGCCCTCCGGGCCCAAGCTAAAGATCCGCAGCGCGTCAACGTCTTCGTCGACGGCGAGTTTGCGATCGGCGTCGGCCTGACGACAATCACGAAGACCGGGCTGCATGTCGGGAAACAGCTCAGCGACGAAGAGTTTGCGAAGCTCGAGCAGATCGAAAGCGGCGACAAGGCCTATCTAGCCGCGCTGCGCTTCCTAGAGGCGCGCCCACGCTCAATCGCCGAGGTGCGCGCGCGGCTGGGGCGCAAAGATTATGCACCCGAGGCGATCGACGCAGCGATTATGCGGCTGGCCGAACTTGAGCTGCTCGATGATGCCGCGTTCGCCCGCTATTGGGTCGAAAACCGCCAGGCCAACCGGCCACGCGGCACCGGCGCGCTACGCGACGAGCTGCGGCGCAAAGGTATCGATGCTGATGTTACGGCTGAAGTGCTGAATGATGATACGCTGACTGGCGATGAGGCTGCCAGCGCGTGGGGGCTGGCGCGCGGAGCACTGCGCAAATATGCCGGCTCGCGCGACCGCAACGCGTTTACTCGCCGGATGGGCAGCTACCTGCAGCGCCGCGGCTATACCTTCGAGATCATCCGCCCGATTGTCGATCAGCTCTGGGCCGAGGTCTCAGAAGCTGTTGAAGCCGAAGCGGAAGAGGAAGATGAGTAGCTGGTTCACACTCTCGGATATTAACGTATCTCCTCTGTATGTTCATTTTCACCCTGCGGGGTGAAAATGAACATACAGAGGATGTAAAGTCCTATTTTCGCGTACATCCTATGCGCTAATTATTAAAAGGATAAAACATATGCCTGATATCCAATACCTCGGCCACTCATGCTTTCGGCTGCGCGGGCGCGATGGGATTGTGGTGTGCGACCCGTTCGATCGCTCGGTCAGCTTCGACATCGGCAAGCCGACTGCCCATATCGTCACGATCAGCCACCAACATCCCGATCACGCTAACTTGGCCGCCGTCAAGCCAATGCGTGAGAATATCTTCGTGATCGAAGGCCCAGGCGAGTACGAGGTCGGCGGCGTAATGATCGCCGGCGTGCGCACCTACCACGACAAAAACAAGGGTGCCGACCTGGGCACCAACACCGTCTATGTGTTTCACTTGGATGATGTGGTCTTCTGTCACCTGGGCGATTTGGGGCACGAGCTAACCACACACCAGCTCGACGAGATCGGCAACGTCGATGTGCTGTTTATCCCGGTCGGCGGCGGCGAGACAATCGGGCCGGCCGAGGCAGTCAGCGTGATTAGCCAGATCGAGCCGCGGATCGTCGTGCCAATGCACTATGCGATGCCTGGACAGCAAAGCTTCAATATGGATCTGGCGCCGCTCGATAAATTCATCCACGAGATCGGATTGAAGGATTTCACTGCCGAGGATAAGCTAACCCTGACTTCCGCCAGCTTGCCGGCTGAGGGCGAACAGACCAGATTCGTGATCATGAAACCAAATGGGCAATCGGCTATCTAGTACCGTCTGGTCATGTGATGTCTACCTGTGCTATAATGATCGCGATACTAATGTCTAGGGGAGTAGGAACGATGGTGAGGCGAGCGATGCGAATACTAAGCAGCCGACAACCAAGCACTGCCCTACGAGCGCGATCCAGATGGCGCGCATCGCTACGACGCCGGCGCGATGCCTTTGCCTCTTTCGCCAGATTGCGGTGGCGCGGGCGGTCGGAATCTCCGCGCTGCCACGTTGAAACGAGGTCGGCGCCAACACATCTTCGCTGGTCTGAGGGGAAGGTATCATTACCTTCCCCTCTTTTCTTAACCGCGAGCGTTGGAGCGATTACTATTTCATTACGACTTCTAACAGCTACCAATCCCATTCCAGCGCCATAGATGGCAGCATACAGGCCGAAAGATTAATGCATAATTGGCGCGTGCTATGCGGAGTAGATATTCAAAACTCGTTATTATGGTAGGAGGCGGCTGGCCAACGCGCTGTGATGGGTAGCGCGTTCCGTCGAGCAGGCACGGCGATGCGGCAGCGGTTCTCAAAAAACTCAAAACGCTATAACCAACACACGGGTCGGTTCAATCGGCATGGTTGAGCGACCCGTCGTTTTTTACGCGGGTTTGTAGTACAGGCTATCGAAATGAATGACGATCTCGCCCAGTCACTTGACCAGCTAGAAGGAGCGACAGCAGCGATGACAAAGTATATCTTCGTCACAGGGGGTGTGGCATCATCGGTCGGCAAAGGTATTACAGTGGCATCGATCGGTCGGCTGTTCAAGAGCCGCGGCCTACGGGTGTCAGTCCAAAAACTGGATCCGTATATCAACGTCGATCCTGGCACTATGTCGCCCTACCAGCATGGCGAGGTTTTCGTGACCGAAGATGGGGCCGAAACGGATCTTGATCTGGGCCATTACGAGCGCTTCATTGATGAAAATCTGTCGCGCCTGAGCAATGTCACTACTGGCCAGATCTACTCATCGGTGATCCAGAAGGAGCGGCGCGGCGATTATCTGGGCGGCACGATCCAGGTCATTCCGCATATCACCAACGAGATCAAAGGCCGCATTGCCGCAGTCGCGCGCCAATCCAATGCCGATGTCGTGATCGTCGAAATCGGCGGCACCGTCGGCGATATTGAAGGTCTGCCGTTCCTGGAGGCCATTCGCCAGATGCGCAAGGATGTCGGTCGCGACAACGTGCTGTATATCCATGTCACACTGCTGCCGCACATTGGAGCTACCGGCGAAGTGAAGACCAAGCCGACCCAACACTCGGTGATGGAATTGCGACGCGTCGGGATCACGGCCGATGTGATCGTCTGCCGCGCCGACCACCCGATCTCCGACGAGATTCGTGAAAAGGTCGCGCTATTCGCCGATGTCGATCTGGAGGCGGTCATTCCCATGCACACGGTCGAGACGATCTACGAGGTGCCGCTGGTGCTGGAGGAGGCCGGCCTGGGCAATTACCTGGTCACACGGCTGGGCCTAGCGGCCGGCAAGCCCGACCTGCGCGATTGGCAGCGGCTGGTTCGGCGGATCAAGACGCCTAAGCGCAGCCTGCCGATCGCGGTCGTCGGCAAATATGTCGAGCTGCACGACGCCTATCTGAGTGTGGCCGAGGCGCTACGTCACGCCGGCCTGCACCAGAGCGTCGACGTGGATCTGAGGTGGGTTTCGTCGGAGCAGTTGGAGCGCGAGGGCGCCGAGCACTGGCTCCACGATGTCTATGGCATCGTGGTGCCGGGCGGCTTTGGCTACCGCGGAGTCGAGGGCAAGATCAGCGCGGCCGACTATGCCCGTGAAATGAATGTGCCCTATCTAGGGCTGTGCCTGGGGATGCAGTGCGCTACCATCTCATTCGCCCGCTTCGTGATGGATGGGACGGATAATGCAAACAGCAGCGAGTTCGTGCCACACACGCCACACCCGGTGATCGACTATATGGCCGATCAGCTCGATATCACCGACAAGGGCGGTACAATGCGCCTGGGCGTGTACCCGTGCGCGTTGGCGCCCGGCACCAAGGCGGCGGCGGCCTATGGCGTGGACATGGTCATGGAGCGCCACCGCCACCGGTTCGAGTTCAACAACAAGTACCGGCGGCTACTGGAAGAGGCCGGGTTAGTGATTAGCGGCCATTCACCCGATGGCCGGCTGGTTGAGATCATCGAGCTGCGCGACCACCCCTGGTATGTTGGCACGCAGTTCCACCCCGAATTCCTGTCGCGCCCGAACCGGCCGCATCCACTGTTTCGCGACTTCGTGGCGGCGGCGGCACACACCTTCCGCGAGGGCGACCAGCGCCCGCTGCCGCTGGAGGATATCGTCAAGAACGGCAATGGTGGCGCGATCTTGCAGGCGGTGGGAGCGAAGTAGGGGTTAAGGGTTAGAGAATAAGGGTTAATAACCTCGTCACTACAATGCAAACACCGGAGCATCAATGATGTTCCGGTGTTTGCATTGACCGTGTAACCCCTAACCCTTAACCCCTAAGTGTCAGGGTTCACCACATCGTGAACGGTTACGGCTCACCACATCGTGAACAGGATAGTTCAGCAAAGGCTCACCACATCGTGAACGC
>Ga0137374_10006142_pt1 | contig 14284 bp, 11 predicted proteins | sample SagtaG_20_FD_104811 | JGI IMG/M metagenome (GOLD analysis project Ga0137374, IMG submission 104811) | Vadose zone soil microbial communities from Sagehorn Ranch, Mendocino, California, USA - Sage1_R_100_16 metaG | ecosystem: Environmental > Terrestrial > Soil > Vadose zone | place: USA...
CCAGAGGGCACCCTTTTCCAGCAGAAGCGGGGGAGTATACCATTGTCGCGCTTCTATTAATATAGACTTCAGAGAGGCACGATGACATTGGCTCGAGCCTATCGCGCATGGCCATCTTGAGCGAAGTTGTGAAGCAACAAATCGGTGAGAAGGATAGCAAGTCCTTTCCGATCCTCACGCAGATTGCTGATTCAGCGCGCGATCTCGTCGGCTCAATGAGAGACATTGTCTGGTCCACTGATCCGCGTCATGACGACCTGCAAAATCTCGTCTCGCGTATCAGACAATTTGGCTCCGACGTGCTGGAAGCCAAAGGCATTAAGTGGGAATTTCAAGTGCCTGCGCATCTCGAGAAAGTAAGACTTGAACCGGATCAGCGCCGTCATCTGTTTCTGATTCTCAAAGAAGCAATCAACAACAGCGCGCCTCACTCTGATTGCAAGGCAGTTGCTTTGTGTTTGAACCTGGAGCGTCAGACACTAAAAGCCGAGCTTCGCGACGACGGAAGCGGTTTTAGTCTTGCTCAGGCCAGATCATCCGGCAACGCAAAACAGGGCCAGGGCCTGCATGGCATGGAGCTTGGCGCCGTGGAGCTCGGCGCCAAGCTCATCATTGAAACAGCTGCCGGAGTTGGGACGAAAATCATTCTAACGGTCCCACTCAGAAGTCGATAGCATATTCATGCTATTGTCTGAGCGAAATAAACGAAGTAACTTTGCCCTCCCATATTGTGTTCCCTTACGAATGCTTCTGCTGAGTAATCTGTGAACTCAAAGATAGAGAGATGCCCCTGATGTCCTAATGTTGGATATCGAGTTGCCGGGAATGTCAGGCGCCGAAGGTGTCAAGTCGCTAAAGCAGAAACGCGCAGCGATGGAGATCTTAATGTTTACCGTCTATGCGGATTAGGACAAGGTCTTCGAGTCGATCTGCAACGGCGCGAGTGGTTATTTGTTGAAAGAGACGGCGCCAGCCAGACTGCTTGAAGCGATTGGTGAAGCTCACCACGGCGGCGCTCCCATGTCTCCAGAAATCGCACGCAAAGTAATCGCTCTCTTTCAGAAGACTGGTCCTACAGAAAAGATCGAAGTAGAACTCACCCCGCAGGAGAAACGCCTGCTCAAACTCCTTTCCGAAGGATACAGCTATCAGGGCTCAGCCACGCGCCTCTACATCAGCGTCAATACCGTGCGCGACTACATTCGCAGCATCTACGAAAAGCTTCACGTCCATTCAAAATCAGCTGCGGTCACGAAAGCTACCCGCAGCAGGATCATCTAGCAATCGAACTTACTCCAACTGCCCCAATTGAGGGGCAAAGAATAAACACACAACTGTGCTATGCCGGCAGTAGAAGAACGCGCTTAACTTTGTCAGCTTGGCAATGGCTCCGCAGGGTCTAGGCTCTTAAAAGGGAGGAGAAAGCAGATGTCAATCTCAGCCGGCCAAAAGAGCTTCCTTTCATCCGTTTCGCTCTACGATCCGGGGTCCAGCGTTCGTCGGGTGTGGGAGGCTCCCGAGCCTGTGGGGATCCAGGATTTATGCAACCTGACGCAATACTATAACAGCGCAACATAGACACCTTTACGTTCAGAGTTTACGGAGACAACTATGTCGTTTGCCTGTCCGATGGTGGTGGCCCGGTAGTGTCGTCGGATTACAGCGGTCGCATCACATTAGCGCGTTTGTGGTTAAGACGTTTACTAAGGAACCAATATGGCAAGAACAATCTCAGCTCCAGTAGGCAAGGATTCCGCCGGACGTTTGGCCGCCAACAGACCCCAGGACGTGGTCACCGTACAGGAACTTCTCAATGAGGTTCCCCTCCTTGATGGCGGACCAACGCACCGACTGACGATCACGGGTATCCTCGATCAGCAGACCTTTCTCGCGATCTGCAAGTTTCAGCAACGAAAGTTCGGCTGGGCCGATGGGTTGGTTGAACCCAACGAGCGGACCCTGAGAGAGCTAAACAAGTTCGCGAGCGAACCTGTGGACGTAACTCCGCTAATTTCGATGCATATCACAGGAGAGCGACAACAGCAGTTCCTCAGTGATCGACACCTCGAGGCTGGGGAGATGGAGTTAATTGCATTTTGGCTGGCCCCGATTTTTCCACTTGAGTCGAGGACAGGCGGACAACTGCAGAGGGAGCCGCCAAGAGGAGAGCTCAAGCAGATCAGCGTTGTAAAACTAATTGGACCTTCGGCTGCACAACTCTTTCTGGCGGCGGCAACGGGCGAAAGTCTGACCGTTACGATCACCCAGATGAAGCGTGACAAGGATGCTCGAATACCGGTTGTCCGCTACACGTTATCGGAGGCCTCTGTTACGGCGCTAAAGACGCGACCGGATTACGAGAGTCAGGATCACACTCCTGCTCAAGAGATCACTTTCTCATTCGAAAAGATCTTCATTGAGACCTTGCGGTCAGATGATCTTAGAGACTTTTTCCTGAACCTGCCGCACAGCCCAACCGGTCATTTATTCAGTCTACTTGCTTTGACCGCGCGTTTTGCGTGTTTTCACGGAGGTCATGTAAGGGCAAAACTACATCCTATTGCTTTGGCGAAAGTTGATCCAGAAACACATATCGAGATCGATGTTTCTCGACCTCAGCGCCTGAGTCGACGTCGATACGCATCACCTGAACTCCATCTCCACTTGTAGCTGCTGGCCAAAGTGGCAAACCTGGACCATTTGGAACGTGGTCATCTCAGATGTACTAAGCGCAAGAATGGTCCATACGCGTGGGAATTTCTCTGGCGAGAAACCGACGCGACTGAGACCATACAGTTCACAAATCGGTTACGCGCATCAATTCCTTGTTAGCTTCGATTACTTCACTCGGATTCACGCTGCGGCTGGTGATTGTTCCGTTTGAGGGGGGAAAGCAGGCGGGGTGAAACCCTTTCTTCGTTTCCTGCAAACATGACTCTTTTTTTCGGATTAACCAAGCTGACGACAGTTCACTACATAGACCGCCCGCATCGAGACCTTGGGAGCAATTCTCCGACGGTCTTCCTTCGAAGGACGATCACGCTCTGTGTCGTCGAGGCAGAACAGACTAGCTGATTCGAGAAAGACTAATTAGATCGGTGAAACACACAGTCACCTCAGGCATGAGTTGGAGAGATGAAAATGCGGTCTGCCAATGCCTCACTTACCGCAAGACTCAGGTCCGATCTTATTCGCCGCTTAAATACATACCCGGAGGCCCCGATTCGAAGTGCTGCCTGAATGAAATCCCGGTCTTCGTGCACCGTCAGAAATATTACCTTCGCGGTTGAGCCGCGCTCCTTCAGCTGACTAGCGGCTTCTATGCCGTTCATGATCGGCATCGAAATGTCGAGCAAGCACACATCAGGCTTCAACTTTGAAGCTGCTTCCAAAAAAGAGCGCCCGTCTGCCACGGCGTCAAGGATTTCGAATTGCCGCTCAAGCAGATGTACGACGATCTTGCGTATCTCATTATGATCGTCGGCCAACAGAATACGAGCGCGAGCCACCACCTTTTTCCTCTTTCCCGGTAGTTGTGTCTGGGCCTATCAAACCTGGAGCGAGTCAATCCCACGTTTTGGGAAACTACGGAATGGTAGAAGATCTGACAGCCAGAAGTACTAGCAAAAATGACAGGGTGTTTTTGCGGCGACGATCCGAACGCGGGGTCAAACTGCAGCTGTTGTTATTTGGTTGCCACCAGACAGCGAACTCTTCAAGGCATACTCGATCAGTTCAGCGCTACTGTGTATTTTAAGGTGCTCCATCATAATGTATTTGTGGTAAGCGACCGTTCGCGGTGAAACTTTAAGGATAAAGGCTGCTTCTTTCATCGAGCGACCTTCTGCTAATAGTTGTAAAACCTCTTTCTGACGCAGAGTTAAGCGCGAGGAGCTCTTCCTGCGCTTGAAACTGTGAATCACAGATCCAACCATACCCTTTGTCATCAGTGGGGTCACATAAGGGCTTCCCCGCATCACCAAACGTATTGCGTGGGTTAGCTCTGAAGCAGCAGAGTTCTTTAAGAGGTATGCAGATGCTCCCAACCGGAAAGCCTGGGCGGCGATGTCGGGATCCTGATCCTGTGTTAGATAGACCAGCTTGACCGACGGCATTAACAGCTTCAGACGTTCTCCTGCATTTAGCCCATTCATGGTTGGCATTCTGATATCTAGAACTATCACGTCGGGATTAAGCAGAGGCGCCTCATTAACGACCCTGAGGCCATCGGCAAACATGCCTACGACTTCAAACTCAGGCTCAATCAAGTTCTTCAGGGCCTCAAGTAATAAAGTGTGGTCATCCGCTAGTACAACGCGTGTCCGTGTCATCACTCCTCCACCAAAGCGTCAAAATATGGCGACTGTTTGTAATTGTCTTGGGTCTCGTCTCACGAGTCTCTCTTCGCGGCACCAATAATTCCTTGGGGGTCACCCCTCTGAACCTCGCGTCTCAGTGGTACCGAGACTTCAATGCGCGTGCCCTGGAAAGGCCTTGTGTGGATGTGAATGGAGCCGTCGACCAGGCGTAATCGCTCCCGCATGCTAATGAACCCGAGCCCTTTTCTGGTCAGCTCCGCCTCTGGATCGAACCCGCATCCATTGTCAGAGACCGAGAGGTGAATTTCATTGTTGGTCTTTTCCAGGAGGACTTTGACAGCTCGCGCGCCGCTATGCTTGACGCAGTTGCGCAGGGCCTCCTGCGCTATTCTAAAAACACACAAGGTAATATCCTGGGGAAGACTTTCCGGCACTCTGGCCTGTTGGAATTCGATTTGAAGTTTTCCGCTTTCCTTCAGCTCGGCGCACAAACTCTCTACGGCTGTTCCCAACCCCAAATAATCTAACTTTGAAGGATGAAGCCTGTATGAAAGGCCACGAATATCCCTTGAGATTTCCCGAACCTGCTCTTGCACATTCTGGAAGCGCTGAGAAAGATCGAATGACATATGTAGATCCTGCTGGAACTGCTCCAACTGGATAGAGAGCACCGCCATTCTTTGGTTCACGTCATCATGCAGTTCTCTGGCGACGCGACTGCGCTCTTCTTCCTGAGCACTGATCAGGCGACCGCCAAGCTCACGCAACGTTTCTTCCAACCGCTTTCGATCAGTGTCGTCAATCATGAAGCCCCGCATTCGACAAGGTTTGTTATTCTCCGCAACAACCTCAACCAGAGTGCGGATCCAGACGATGTGTTGATCCTTTGCCAGCATGCGAAATTCAAAGTCGTAATGATGATCAGGCTGATGATGGTTCCAGCGAATAGCCAGGACTCGTTCACGGTCATCGGGATGAATGTGTGAGGCAAAGAAATCAGGCCGGTACCATTCTTCGGTTTCATATCCAACTAACTTCAACACCTCTTCGCTCACGTAGGTGAATTCGAAGTTTTCTGCGTCTGCTTCCCACACTATTATTCCGGCGTCTTCCAGGAGCTTACCCAGATTTTCATCAGTGTTGCCGAAAGCGGTCTCACTTTGACGCGACAAATGTTCGAAGGCACCACAGAGGGAAATAGCAGAGTGGGGCGACCTTCGAGGGTTTTGATGCAGCGAAGGCTGACTCCCTGCTCGAAGGAACAATTTGAACTCCTGTGACGACTTCGTTTTGCTCCTAAGCTTTAGCTCTTCATTCGTTGAGGGTGACCCTCTCGAGATATGACCAGGGCTCTGAAATCGGTAGTGCGAGTGCTCAACATAGTTATAGCGCCTCGCAAGATGGCAAAGTCATTCGAACGCAGGTAGTTGTTCAAGTCGGAGTCTGTCTCCCACCCCGCCAGTAACAATGACGAGTTTTCGTCTGAAGCATCTACGTAGTGGCGAAACATCACGCAGCCATGGGCTCTATTGATCTGATCAACCAGTACACTGATCGTTTGAAATAGCTCCCGACGTTTCTCGGGCTGTACTGAGATTGATGTCGTAGTGACGATCACGTTTACCTTAGTGAGACACACGTTTCCTATTTGGAGGCAAGCTACCTCGCTATTGACTCGCTCAGTTTCTGGTCGATTTCTCTTTATGGACTGAGAGCTAAATCACCTGACTGATTGAACTAGTTTATTTGGCTGACAGGTAATTGCCTTGGCAATTCGTATGCACAACAACGGGCAACCTTATAAGACGGTTCTAAGCGGTTGGTTTTGTTGTATTTGAGATTTACGGAGAAGCGGTTTGAGCTAGTGCGGGTCACACAATGTTGCGGAACCCACCGTATTTGGTGGGCATACGTTCAGACAAACTAACTACTTGCCGTTGTATGCCGAGCTTGGCCATGCGAGCGCGGAGGGTACTGGGTTTGAGGTCAAGGAGGTGGGCCGCACCGGAAGGCCCTTCGATTTTCCAACCGGTCTGCTCAAGGACGCGAATGATGTGGTGCTTCTCAACTTCCTCAAGACTTTTAACCGACGTGGAAGGCTCATCGAGCGTCTGTTCAAAGCGATCTACTATTCGAAGAACGCTTCCCTGACTGTGTATCACAGATCGTTCGATGACGTTTGCCAACTCCCTGACGTTTCCCGGCCAAGAGTGAGTTTGCAGATTTTGCATTGTGCCGGCGGCCATCGAGTTTAGCGTTCTGCCGAATTTTTTTCCTGCCGTCTTCACGAAGTGCTCTACTAGCAAGGGGATGTCTTCTCTTCGATGTCTGAGCGGCGGCGCAGTTATCGGAAACACGTTCAGCCGATACCAGAGATCTTCGCGAAAGGTACCCTTCTCGACCTCCTGTTGTAAGTGACGATTCGTCGCCGCAATGATGCGAACGTCTATCTTGACGGTTTTCGTGCCGCCCACTCGTTCCAGTTCGCCTTCCTCGATCACCCGGAGCAGTTTCACCTGTAACTCCAACGGCAGCTCACCAATCTCGTCCAGGAAGATCGTTCCCTGGTTGGCTAGTTCAAAGCGTCCCAGCTTGCGCGTTCCGGCACCAGTAAACGCGCCCTTCTCGTGTCCGAATAATTCGTTTTCGATCAGGCTAGCTGATAAGGCGGCGCAGTCTACTTTGATCAGCGGCCTATCTTTGCGGTTGCTGGCAGCATGAATCGCTCGAGCCACCAACTCTTTTCCAGTGCCGGTTTCACCCATGATCAGAACCGTCAAGTCGGTTGCCGCCACCTGATTGATCTTGAAGTGGACGTGCTTGATGGCATCGCTTTGTCCCACGATTTCGCCAAACGCCTGGTTCAGTTGCAGCTCTGACTGCAGGTAAACATTCTCCGCCTCCAGTTGGTTTTTCAACCGGCTGAGTTCTTCGTGGGCTTTGGTTAATGCCACTTCGGATTCCTTGCGCTCTGTTATATCGATACACGAGCCGATATAACCCAGGAATTCCCCATCAGACGCAAAGCGTGGTGTGCCATTAGCAAAAACCCAGCGATATTCACCATCTGCACGGCGCAGTCTGTACTCCATTTCGAATCGCTTCCGACTGTCAAAGCTTGTGGTGTAAGTATCAAGGCAACGGATGTAATCATCGGGATGAATTCCCTCCGTCCAGCCATTCGCGATTTCTTGTTCCATAGTGCGCCCGGTAAAATCCAGCAATTGCTTGTTAACATAAGTAGTGAGTTTGTCTGTGGCTGAAATCCAGATCATCACCGGTGCATTGTCAGCCATATTTCTGAATCGAGTTTCACTCTGACGCAAAGCCTCTTCTGCTTGCTTGCGTTCGGTAATGTCAAGCGCAATGCTTGACGCGCCAACGATCCTCCCACGCTCATCTCTGAGTGCCGAGATCGTAAGAGACACTTCAATCTGCCGGCCGTCCTTTGTCATGCGTGCAGTCTCGAAGTGATCGAAGCTCTCACCGGACTTGATCCTGTCGATAATTGCTGAGCTTTCCTTTTTCTTGTCAGCCCCAGCGAGCTTCGAAACGTCCTCGCCAATTATCTCGTCAGCCGAGTAGCCGTACATCAATTCCGCACCGGAATTCCAGCTGAGGACTCTTCCGTCCAGAGACGTGCTTAGAATGGCGTTGGGAGAAGACTCGACGATGGCGGCCAGGTGACGCCGACCCTCCGTTGCGATTCGTCGCCGTCGCCTCTCAATAAGGAGGAATGCAATTAGTAAGGTTTGCAAGGCAATCAGCGCGAGAACACCGATGATGCGCCATTTGTATAACTGCCAGAATGTGAACTCGCGGAAGTTTACGATACTGCCAGGCGGTAGGTTGACCTCGCTGATTTTCCACCGCTTCAGCTCGCGCCAGTCAAACATATAAAATGCGGGAGCATTGCCCACCGGGATGTCCTGGGCTCGTTTGCCACGAAGGATCTCGAGCGCAATCTCTCCCACTTTGGTACCGTTCGCTTCAGAACCACCAAGATAACCTCCGACGATACCTTTACCCAGGTTCCCCGTTCCCATCCCGTAGATTGGAGCTGATGCAAACGGCGCAAACGCTGCGAGCGTTTCATAAGTTTCCAAAAGCTGTCCGCGCTCGTTACGCGTCTGCTGCCACAGGTAAAAGATAATTGAGTGCTTTGGCAGGTTCTTCGTTGTCGCTATTAACTCCTCCAGCGGAAGGTCAGTCAGGTAGTTAAAGGTAAGCCTGTTTTCATATGGTTGAAATTGTTCCCGCGCAATCACCTCGAATCTCTTGTCGTGCTCTGGAGTCCCGCTTACGACAAACACCTGTTGTGTACCCGGGTGTAACTTTAGTGCCAGGTCGAGGGTCTCTCGATGAGTATTTGCGGCCAAGATACCCGTAATGCCTGGTCCCGCGCTGATTTGCTCAGGAGTGAGTCGCTTGATTCCTATGTAAACGATCGGACTTTTAGGAAAGATATCATCGCGGTGCTTGAGGAGAAACTCCAGCGCTGGGTCGGTAACTGCAACTACTACATCCATGGAGCGGTTTGCATATTTGCGCTGGAGATAGTCACGGAGTGCGACGGACTGTTCGTCGCCTGGAAATCGGTTCGACTCAAGGTACTCTGGATAGTATTCAATATGTTCTGTACCCGCAGATTTCAGAATAGCTTGAAAATACTGATCGAAAGCGACGTTGCCTGGATAGTCTTTGTTGTACCAATAGAGCACCAACACTCGCTTCGGTTCGCCAGTAGTTTGGGCGTGCCCCACCGCACACAAAGAAAGTACAGTGCAAGCCAATAGCACAAGTATCCTGACTTTGCTTGAGTGTCGATGTTCCTTGATTCGATGGGCTGATTTCATTAGTGATCTGAAGAATCTCCAGGCTGATCCCCGCTTACTTACATCAAGAGCTTTAACGCGAACTGTACCTGCCGCGACGAACCCGACTCGCCAGTAGGAAAACGGGTATTGATGATTCGGCCAAATGCTGCATTGCCAACCAGGTTACCTGGTTGACCGAAGTTCGCATGATTGAATATGTCGAAGAACTCCGCCCTGAACTGCAAGCGCATCCCTTCACCGATCTTAGTGTTCTTGATGATTGAAAAATCAGTGTTAATAAAGCTCGGGCCTATAACGACATTTCGACCCAGATTGCCAAAGCCGGAAACTGATTTGAACACGGACGTGTCGAACCAACTCTCCACACGGCCAATCGTGGTAATTGGCCCAGTCACGTCAGGTCGAATTGTGTTCGGAACTCCGTTTATCGTGCTGTTACTGGTGACTATGTTTACTCGATTACCGCTTTGCGCCTGAAAGATCAATGCCAGCTGCCACCCGTGGATTAGTTGGTTGCCAGCAAACGGGAGTTCATACAACCCACTAATAACGAATCGGTGGCGGGCGTCGAAATCAGACGGTCCACGGTCGGCGCGAACGTCATAACTATTTTGCGCAACCACTCCCTGTGAACTGAGTGAGTTGTAGTCGATTGATTTCGACCAGGTGTAGTACGAATTGAATTGCAGTCCACTAGTGAGCCGTTGATTTAACGAAACCCAAAGCGCGTTATAGCTTGATTTACCCGTGCTCTCAGCCTGTATGATGTTGCCGACAGTTGTTCCGGGGAGAATTGGACTCGATTGTGAGAGAGTCTGATACGGTCTCACCCCATTGATTGGTTGGTTGATGTTGCGCCGTGTAATGAGGTTGGTGCCTTGCGATCCAAAATAACCAACCGACAAAACAAGGTTCCGTTTCAGCTCTTGCTGAGCATTCAAACTCCACGACTGTAAGTAAGCATTATCGAAATTATGATCTACGGTCTGCGGAGCGAGTCCGGCGGCCTGAGCCAAATCGAGTGCGTTATCAAATCTGATTGCTCCAGAGAACGTTAGGGGAATGGCTAGCGGTGGGTTTGCGGCCAGTGCGGTCACGACACTCGTCATCGGTTGATCAACTTGAATGGAGTAGCCAGCACGCACGGAAGTCTTGCCGCTTTTGAACGGATCCCAGGCAAACCCGACTCGAGGTTGAAAGTTCTTGTCGTTCTGATGATAGACATCGTCAAGTTGAGTACCTACTCGTATCAGCGAAACGGTTTTTGGATCGAAGACAATAAACCGGTTGTATCGCTCGGTCGGAGTTATGTTCCAGTCGTAACGCAGACCAAGTTCGAGAGTGAGGTTACTGCGAAGCCTGTAATTGTCCTGCACAAAGAAGCCTAGTGCCCCCTGGGAAATACTGCTGGACTGGTTGCCCAGGGTCACGGCGAAAGAGTTCGCCGTGCCGGTGAGAAAGGCTGCAACTGATGGGAACTTAAAAGTGCCTGTACCAACTCGATAGTTGTTATTTAGAAATTCTCTGAACTCCCCGCCAAACTTGAACGAATGGTTTTTGAATAAGTAGTTCGCACTGTCCGAAACTATGAACGTCGTGTCACCCCGCCCAGCAGGAAAGTTGGACGGTCCACCAAAGTTCAAATCACCGCCGATACTGATTTGCGGTAGGCCAATCGGGTCTGTTTTACCGTTGCGGATCGCGAAGTCTACGGAGTTGAGTTGATTGCCAGGTGTGTTTCCACCAAATTGACGATTGAACCCAAAGCGCGCCTCATTAACTAGCGCTGAGCTGAATGTATGGATCTCGTTTAGCGTAAAAATCTGGCGCCTTACTTTAAAGAAGTGTCCGAAGCCCGGAATCGTGTTGCCGCTACGATTGGGTTCAACGATATCGAGGTGCTGGAATGCGTAATATCCATGCAAGCGGTCGTTCTTACTCAGATTGGAGCTTATGTCCAGGTTCCACTGGTCAACTCGAACTGGTGCCCTTGCAGAGCCCACAAAACGCGGTGTTCCGGCAGAATCGATGAAGTTTGCTCGCGGGATTAGTGCGATTAGCTTGATAACACTAGGGTCAGTTGCTGAAGCGCGCTGACTGTCGCTCAGAACCAAACTGTTTAGATCAACTGATTGCCGCTGTCGAAGGCCTTCGTAAGAGGAAAAGAAGAATAACTTGTTCTTGATGATTGGACCACCACCATGTCCGCCGAACTGATTTCGCTTGAAGGGCGGCGGTTGTGATGAAGTTAGCGTGAAAAAGTTGCGGGCATCGAGTGCATCGTTTCGGAAGAATTCAAAAACCTCTCCGTGAAATCCGTTGCCGCCACCCCGAGTTGCAATGTTCACAACCGCCCCAGAGTTCTGTCCGTACTCTGCACTCAGAGTCGAATTGTCCACCTTAAACTCTGCCACTGAATCAATCGAAGGCTGAAAAGTAATTGAACTAAAGACCATGTTGTTAAGGGTGATTCCGTTGATCATGTAGTTGACCGTTTCCTCACGATTGCCCGCTGTATTCATCGCGAGGGCCCCTACTCCTCTGCTGGGGAAAGTAGAAAATCCTGTTTGTGCTGCCGTTACTGTACCAGGCACGAGAAGGCCTAGATCGAGAAAGTAGCGCCCATTGAGCGGCAGATCGTGGACCATTCGCTGATCGATGACATGGCCGACAGAAATAGTCGTCTGCTCAGTCAAGTTGTTCGTCGAGGCTACGACAACTCGTTCCGATATATCTCCCACCTGAAGTTGGAAGTTTTGAGTAAGCCTTTGAGCGACTTCTACGCGACTGCTCTGAAGTATTTGTTCCTTAAATCCCTTAGCCCGGATCTGAAGTTGATAGTCGCAAACCGGCAAACTTGCGAACTGATAGCGGCCGACGTCGTCAGTCGTAGTGACGCGCTTTACTCCTATCGAGGGACAGCTCGCTGTGATCTCAGCGCCCTCGATGACAGCACCACGCTCATCTACGATCTGTCCTTCGATTGAACCTGTGGACTGACAGTAAACCGGTAGGGAGAAAACTATGAATAATGAGAGTGTAAGGAAGAGCTTAGTCGCAGTGCTCCGCACCGAACTCCACACGTTCAGGTGGAGCCGACTGGTCGACAGCCGCACGTTTGACGACCTTGTGAAAACACGCGCCCCAAACACATAAAAGGGGGCGAACGAGGAAGGGGATCCCATCGTACCACTCTATTGCTGAACATCGGACTCCTCGACTTCTTAGAGTCTCTTCAACCAGAAACACCAAGTCTACGGGGGAGAGGAGTCTTTCCAAAACCGTATTGAACGGCGCACCACTCAGCATTGTGACCCGAGGTAAGATTCGGAAATTTGGCTTTAGAACTTAGCTAATAGTGACGATCATTTTAGGGAGACCTCATTCCTTGAACCCGAATCTGCTGGATAGAATGAGCATTATATGCTTTTGGTAAGCAAAAGGCATCCGTGATTTTTCGGGGAAAGACGATTCCGGTTCAAGCCGCTCAAAACGCCTCACCCACTCCAATCGAAAACGTTCTCCCCTCACGTCCGTACGCAAAATCGATTCGATAGTTGATATGGTTTTTTTTATCCAGCTTAAATCGTAGACCTGCACCTGCTGCTGGGAGAAGTTGATCAGAACGGAAGTCTCCCCAACGGCGAGCAACTCCACCAATGCCGCCAAAGACCACCACACCCAACCTCTTTGGCAGTTCGCGACGGTACTCGGCTTGGGTCGCAAACATACGCCGGTTTTGAAACTCACCAGTGGTATATCCGCGCAGGTCATTGCTAAAGCCATAGAGGCAGAGATCGTAGAAAGGAACGCTGCCGTTGGCCGAACAGGCCATGGCTCGGTAGGCAAGGACCTGGCGATTTCCGATTTTGCGGAAACCGTTATAGGCTATCTTGTAGGTCTTATACTCGCGCCGGCTCCCCCAAGCTTGATCAAAGAAATCTCCCGTCAAGTCGAACAGCGTTCCCTTGGTTGGATAGAAAGTACTGTCGCGCATGTCGCGCTGGATGTGAAAACCAAGCGCTGCTGAGTTCGACTTCAAGTCAATATCCGGAATTACGAAACCACCTTCCACAGGATCGCCGTCAATTCTCGATGACAGACGACGGTACTGATAACGTGGACCGACGAAGATATTCTTCCCTACGTTGCGCATCACTTCCCCGAAGAAGATCGTGCCAGATATGCTGAGAGGAACCGAGATTGGCGGCCGTCCGGGAATGCGGCCTATGCCAAAGAAGTCAAGGTTGGCACGTCCCCTCCCCACGGCAAATGTCGTCTGATATTTATTTTCCTTCACATATAACCTGCCGCCCAGGATAAGCCCGCGCGAGCCGTTGTTAGTGATCGCGCCCGCAGCTCCAAGCCACGAAGGAGGCGAGCTCTTATCCTGCTCGTTCAACTTGAAAACGTAACCGGCAATCAGGAGAAGACCTGATCCGAATGCGGGACTTGAGATCGGGATCGGGGCAATCACGAGCGAGCCGCGCTTTTCCTTCTTCGGTGCTGGTTTATCATCAACCTTCGCCGGCGTAGGAGAGGGCCTTTGACTAAACGCAATTGGTTTTTGTGTAATGAAAAGCGCTAGCGGTAGGACAAGAGCCAGCAGCGCGCGCCCCAATCGGAGAGACTGAAGTGTCCGCGCAATCGTTGCCCACGAGAACAGACCAACAATTTGATCACACTTCGCCATCGCTTTGCCTTACCTCATGGTCCAATTTCTCAATTAAGCACCATGGCGATCAATCCACCTGATGTCTTCTCAGGATCGAAGTGCGGGCCGCAGACATGAGGCAGTCTTCTCTGTTCAGTTCTGCGACCACAACACTCGCGAGTCGCCTCTCGCCTCCGAACGCCCCATATTCCGTCAGCGTCGGCGACCGCCTCCCCGAAAACCACCGCCTCCTCGGGAACCACCCCCAGACCGAAAGCCGCCCGCGTTACCACCACTTCGTTGGTAAGTTCCAAAATCGCGTGAGCGTTGAACTCCCTCCTTACGGGCAGCACGATCGCGCTCCAGGGTACGAAACGTGGAAGTGTCTAATTGTCGGGTAGTGGCAGACTGACTTGCGCGGTCGCCTCTTGGCGTATCTTTTTGACTTGGAAGATTTCTGTTTTGCTGTTCGC
>Ga0137374_10006146_pt1 | contig 14269 bp, 12 predicted proteins | sample SagtaG_20_FD_104811 | JGI IMG/M metagenome (GOLD analysis project Ga0137374, IMG submission 104811) | Vadose zone soil microbial communities from Sagehorn Ranch, Mendocino, California, USA - Sage1_R_100_16 metaG | ecosystem: Environmental > Terrestrial > Soil > Vadose zone | place: USA...
CAGTGGATTCCACAGAACAACTTCTTCCCCAATTCGGTTGATGAGGTTGGCTTTGTGAATCTTGCGGATGGGGACTACCATCTCTCCGCCAGCCGATACCAGAACGCCGGGACCGACGGCCGAGCGCCCGGCGCGGACGTGAGTGCGGGTGCTTTGAAGAGGATGCACGGAGGGCGAACTGGTCACTCCGCACGGTGAGCCCGCGTCGAGTGCGAGCCCTGGCGGCGGCCGTCCGGCGGGAGCCGTCGTGACACGGCAAATGATCGGCGAGTGCGGGATCACCTTCTTTCTCGGTGACGGGGGGCCCTGCTGGACAAGCTCGAGCGAATTATGCCGCAGCCATCACGAGTGGAGCGACCAGGTACCGCGGCCCACCAACGGGCGGCCCAGTACTCGTGAGAAACGTGCGGGACCGTATGGGAGCGGAGGTCGAGGGACGCGTCAGGGGTGATTGCGATAAGCACCCGCCTCGTATGATGGATCATCAGCTTACGAGAAGGAGTCCCCTGGTTACTGTAGTGTAGGAGGTATGGGTTTCTCGCAGGACGGGCTCCACCACGCGGTGCCGCTTTGTCGATCCTCGACTAGGCGCAGCGCACGGTCCGGTCTTGCGGGCTGGTCAGTGGAGTTACGATCTTGCGGTGATGTCCCGGGGTAGCAAGATGAACAGAGGAGAATGGAGGATGGGGGAGCCTGCTCTTGCGCAGCGTGAAGAGAAGATTTTGCTTTCCGTTATCGTTCCTTGCTTCAACGAAGAGGCCGTCCTTCGCGAGACCAATCAGCGCCTCATAGGGATTTTGTCAGACCTGCCCGACCTGGACTTTGAAATGATCTATGTGGATGACGGCAGCCGCGATGCGACATTGTCAATTCTCAAAGAGATACAGTCCAGGGATAAGCGGATCCGCGTTGTGTCCTTTTCGCGGAATTTCGGCCATCAAATCGCAGTAACCGCTGGACTAGAGCATGCGTCGGGTGACGCAGCAGTCCTCATCGACGCCGATCTGCAGGATCCTCCGGATGTGATCGGGCAGATGCTGGACCGCTGGCGGCATGGAGCGGACGTGGCGTATGGATTGAGACAGGAACGAGAGGGCGAGACGGCGTTCAAGCTTTGGACGGCGAAAGCGTTCTATCGCGTGATCAATCGCCTCTCGGAGGTGCGGATCCCGCTGGACACCGGCGACTTCCGTCTAATGGATAGGAAGGTTGTGGACGCCCTGCTTTCTATGCCGGAGCGCGACCGGTTTGTCCGCGGCCTGGTAGCATGGGCCGGGTTTCGCCAGGAAGCTGTTTCGTACAGGCGCGCCGCCCGCTTTGCGGGTACAACCAAGTACCCGCTTGCGAAGATGGTGCGCTTCGCCCTGGATGGCATCCTCTCCTTTTCGTTTGTGCCCCTCCGGCTGGCGACGTGGATGGGCCTTTCAGCTGGCGCGCTGGCTGTCCTCGGAATTCTGTACGCCTTGGTTCTGCGGCTCCTGACCAACATATGGGTGCCCGGCTGGACTTTGCTATTTATCGCACTGTTGTTCTTCGGTGGAGTCCAGCTAGTGTTTCTCGGGGTCATCGGGGAATACTTGGGGCGCGTGTACGGCGAGGTGAAACGGCGGCCGCTCTATTTGGTCAAGGAGCGCCTTGGGTTTGTGGAAGCTCCCAGGGTGCGAGACGGTCAAGCCCATGAGAGTCGGGCGTGACCACCGGAATCGTGCGTTGGGCGCGACCACTCCTAGGGTCAGCAGTCACCGCGTTTTTCCTGTGGCTGCTATTGCGGCGGCTGGACCTCACCGGGGCTGGTGCAGCGATTATCCGCATTTCTGTCCCGTCGCTTCTGGCCGCCTTGTGTTTCCTGGCCCTCGGGTATTGGGTGCGGATTGTCCGCTGGTGGTGGATGCTGCGTGTCCTGGATCCTCACGTGCGACTCGGCGCCTGCGCGGGGCCGTTCCTGGCGAGCATCGCCGTCAATAACGTGTTGCCCTTGCGGGCAGGCGATGTCGTGCGGGTGGTCGGTTTTCGCACAGAGCTTCGTTCACCCGCCATGCGGCTACTGGGTACTCTCGTCGTCGAGCGCCTGCTGGACCTCATGACGTTGCTGGCGTTCTTTTTCGTAGGGCTCTTGCGGGCTGCGGACGGGGGACTACCAGATACCTTCGTCCGGCTGGCGATGTGGATTGCGGCTGCCGGGATGGCGACCGTCCTCGGGATCCTGTCTTTTACGACGCGCATAGAACGGGTGATGCAATGGATCGCGGAGCGCTCCAGCCTTGCGGGACGCGGATGGTCGGAACAGATAAGGCGCCATGGAGGCCATTTTTTCAGCGCGCTCGGTGTGCTGCGAACGCCGAGTTTGACGCTGCAGCTCATCGGACTGTCAGCCGCGGTGTGGACACTGGAGGGCGCCGTGTTCGCGACGGTCTCGCACGCTCTCGACACCCACGTATCCGTCGCAGCGCCTTGGTTCGCCCTCGCGACCGGAACGCTCGCCACGTTGCTTCCGAGCTCTCCCGGCTACATCGGGACTTTCGATTACTTTGCGACGTTGGGGCTGGTCGCCTATGGCGCTGATCGGGAAATGGCTGCTGCCTTCGCCGTCATTGTGCACGTCGTGTTGTGGTTGCCCCTCACAGTCGCCGGCATGGGGTACTTCCTCCGGCCTGGTGCCCGTATGCTGCGCCGACAGGTGGCTGCCGCGGTATCCGCGCAGGGAAAATGACCATTGGCATTTGATCGCGCCACTCCGCACGTCGTGATCATCGGCGCAGGGTTCTGCGGCTTGGCGGCGGCTTATGAGCTCGGCAAGCGAGGTGTGGGTGTCACCGTTTTCGAGCGGGATGCCCAGATCGGAGGTCTGGCTGGGAGCTTTCAGGTCAATGGGGTGTGTTTGGAGAAGTTCTATCACCACTGGTTTACCAACGATGAACACATCACGGCCCTGGTGGACGAGCTGGGAACGAGGGAACAGGTCCTTTTCCGCCGCACCAGCACGGGAATGTATTACGCCAATAGCTTCTTCAAGCTCTCGAAGCCGCTGGACGTTCTGCGCTTCAAACCGCTTCCTCTCCGCGACCGATTCCGCCTTGGTCTGCTCGCCTTGCGGGCGCGTCAGATCAAAGATTGGCGCGAGCTGGAGCATCTCACCGCCGCGGAATGGCTCCGGCAGATGGGTGGTGACAAGGTGTACGAGGTGGTCTGGGAGCCCCTGCTTCGGGGCAAGTTCGGTGAGTACGCCCAGGAAGTGTCTGCCGTCTGGTTTTGGAACAAGCTGAAGCTTCGGGGTGGAAGCAGAGGAAAAGGCGGAGAAGAGCAGCTTGCATACTATCGTGGCGGATTCGCTGCGCTTGCTGATCAGCTGGCTCAACGCATTGTGCGTGCCGGCGGCCAGGTGCGGACGAACACCCCTATCGATGCGCTCGTCGTTGAGGGAGGAGCGGTAACGGGAGTCATCGCGGCAGGCGGCCGCGTCCGCGCGGATGCTGTGGTCGCGACCCCCGCCCTGCCTATCATAGCTGGTCTGGTGGAGCCTCACGTCTCTCACGAGTATTTGGCGCGGCTCCGCCGCATCAAGTACTTGGCTAACTTGTGCCTGGTCCTCGAATTGGACCGAAGCTTGTCTGACACGTACTGGTTGAATGTGAATGACCCTGGGTTCCCGTATGTTGCGGTCATCGAGCATACGAATTTCGAGCCCCCTGACAGCTATGGTGGCCGCCATATCGTGTATCTGTCCAAGTATCTTCCTGAGTCGTCAGAGTTCTTTCAAATGAACGATGAGGCTCTGGTGGACTTTACAGTGGCGCACTTGACGCGAATGTTCCCGGAATTCGATCGTAAGTGGCTCTTGGAGTGCCATGTCTGGCGAGCGCGTTACTCCCAGCCCGTAGTGGAGCGGCACTACACCGACCTGATACCACCGCACGATACGCCCCTTGCAAATTTGTACGTGGCTACAATGGCGCAGATATATCCGGAGGATCGGGGGACGAATTATGCTGTACGGGAAGGACGCAGTATCGGCCGTAGAATCGCCGATGTCGTCTTGCCGTAAGTCAACTCGATATGAAAACAGTCGCGTCCGGTGCTCGGGTTGAAAGGTGACGCGCTCGACGGGATGATTGGTGGTCCGTCTGTCTGTGTCTCAGAAGAAACGTCGGTAGCAGCATGACGGTGGCATGGTGAACGCCAGGGCGGATGTGCCTACCTGGAGATCACGCGTGGCGACCGGCACCTTGCTGGCGGTCCTATCGGCGGTGATCCTGTGGTCGAGCGCGCCACCTGTGCAACGGATTCCCCGCCGGGATTCATCCATCTTTCTCTATATCGGAGAGCAGATCCTCGCCGGCCAGTTGCCCTATCGCGATATCTGGGATCACAAGGGGCCGGTGATCTACTATCTTAACGCGCTTGGCCTGTATCTCGCTGGAGGCTCGCGATGGGGGGTATGGGCGCTGGAACTCCTGTCGCTGTTTGCCGCTGCGAAGCTGGGGTTCATCCTTATGCGCGAGAGCTTCGGGGCTCTTCCCGCCATCTGGGGGTCGGCCCTCTGGCTTTTCAGCCTGAGTTTTGTCTTGCAGCGGGGCAATTACACCGAAGAATTCGGTCTGCCGTTTCAGTTCCTGGCGATCTATGCCTTTACCGTGATCGTGCGGCGCGGAGTGGTCTTCTGGCCGTCCCTTCTCCTCGGTGTGGCATCGGCGACGCTCCTGCTGTTGCGCCCCAATCTGATCGGCATCCCCCTGGCCATTGTCCTGTATCTCGCGATACGCGCGGTGGCGCAACGGCGTTGGAACCTCATCGTTCCGATAGCGTATACGGCGCTCGGCGGACTGGCGGTACTGCTGGCATGGCTGGCTTATTTTGCGGCCCATCACGCCCTGGGCGATTTCCTGGAATGTGCAGTCAATTACAATATCGCCTATTCCAGAACTACAAGCTTGTGGGAGCACATAACGGCGCCGATGCTCGGACTCTACGTACTGTCGGTACTCAGCGCAATCGCGCTCCTTTCCTGGGTGGCTGGTCTCGCATACTTGATGCGCCGGCCACGTGAGCTGTTTGCCGATGAACCGGTGTTCTTCCTGGCCCTCATAGGTCTGCCTCTTGAGCTGATGCTGATGAGTGCCTCGGGGCGAGTCTACTTGCACTACTACATGACCTGGTTGCCGGTGATGGGCATGCTAGCCGCCGCATTCGGTCATCTCTGGCTGACCGGTCTTGCGAAGTTTTCGGTGCCCGCCCGGCTCGGCGGTGGTGCTCCGGCGCCTCGCGTTGCGCGCCTGCTCGCTCTGCTCACCGTCCTGCTCCCGTTGACCCCGCTCGCCGGCAGGATCGTCGAGGACTTGGCATTCCCCGAGTCGGTCTCGCCGACATATGACCTGGTGAATGACTACATCAGTCGCACGACCCGGCCCGGAGATACCGTGTTGGTTTGGGGCGCGTTGCCAGTATTCAACGTCCTCTCGTCACGGCATGCACCAACGCGGTACATCTATCAATATCCCCTTTATACGCCGGGGTATCAGCGTCAGGAATTGGTGACCCAATTCATCACCGATCTCAACGCGAAGAGGCCGGTCCTCATCATCGATGCTTCGCCCCTGGATCCCACGGTGCCACCGCTGACGGCCGATCTCCCGCGATGGTCCTTCAAAAGGGGGCGCTACCGACTGATGCCAGAGATGCAGGAGGCCTACCGTTATATCCTGCGCCATTACCGCCCGGTTGTCGCACTCGGGGGAGAAGGAGTCCGCATATTCCGAGATCACCCGGACGTCTCGGATTGAGATCATGCCAGAGGCACCGCGCAGCATACGTAAGAGCTTAACGACGCGTCGGGGATTCGTTGCGTTCAGCGCGATAGGATTGGCGACGCTCACTCCGGCCGCATACATCGCGGTTCGCGGATTGTTGCCCGAACCCAATGATGCGGGGGAAGATACCGCGGCAGGCTGGATGAAGTACAAATCGAATCCGGTCCTTGGTGGCTCGCTGGGGACCTGCTTCGATGTTGGCGTTCTTAGAGAAGATCGAGTGTACCGCATGTGGTTTTCCTGGCGACCGCGCCGTAGCATTGCTCTTGTCGAGAGCGAGGACGGGATCCATTGGAGCGAGCCGGTGATCGTACTTGGGCCGAATCCAGCCACCGGTTGGGAGGAAAGCGTCAACCGTCCGGGGGTGATGAGGCTAGCCGATAGTTACTACCTGTGGTACACGGGACAGGCGAGGGGCCAGTCGTGGATTGGCTGTGCCACCAGCGCGGACGGTCGATCGTTTCGACGGAAAAGCGGAAGACCCGTCCTGGAAGCAAACGTCCCGTGGGAGAAAGGCGCCGTAATGTGTCCACATGTCCTTTATGATCAATCCAACAGAGTATTCCGGATGTGGTACTCGGGGGGTGAACAGTATGAGCCAAACGCGATTGGCTACGCCACCAGCCCCGATGGATTGGTATGGACCAAAGACCCCGGCAATCCCATTTTTGTTCCCGACTGGAAGAATGCCTGGGAGAAGGATCGGGTCACCGCGTGCCAGGTCATTGCTCACGGTGGCTGGCACTTGATGTTCTACATCGGGTTCTCGAGTCTGTCGCATGCCCAGATTGGAGCAGCGCGGTCGCGGGACGGCGTCCGTGACTGGGAACGCCACCCTGGGAATCCTCTCATTCGGCCGAGTTATAATGGGTGGGACAAGGATGCAGTCTACAAGCCATACGCTGTCTTGGATGGTAACCGCTGGCTCATGTGGTACAACGGCCGAAGGGGGAAGGTCGAGACAATCGGCCTTGCTATTCACGATGGCGCAGACCTAGGCTTTTGAGACCGCGCCGCGCGCACCCGCGTGGCGGTGAGTGACAGGGACTCGCGCTTCGAAACTGCGCCAGGCGGGATCCCGGCAGAGGCGTGCCGGCGTTCCGCAAGCCTCTCAGTCGAGATAAGCGCCAACCGCTCGCGTCCGCGGGTCGGGGGCGAGTTCCAGAGCAGAGAGATGCAGCGGCGTACGTTTCTCGCCATCGCGGCGGGGCTGACTACCGGCCTGGTCCGCGACGTCTCCGCCGCGACCTGGATGGCGCGGAAATGGAAGATCGATCCCCGGCGCGTGCTGCAGCGCGGCGAGATCGGAGCGTTCGACAGCGGGATCACCGGTGATCCGTGCGTGGTCTGGGACGAGGAGGTGCACGCCTGGCGCATGTTCTATTTCGCCGCCCCCGCGGACGATCTGTCCGGGCGCGCGCGGCACGCGCTGGCCGCGGGGATGGCGCTCAGCGAGTCGGCGGAGGACATCGGGCCCGGCCAGTGGCATAAAGTGGGCGAGGCGCCGGTCGCGAATCCGGATGCTGTCTTCCAGGGGCGGCGCGGGCACAAGTGGTGGGTCGTGATGGATGCGCGGAAGCCCAACCAGGCGGCCCGTATTCAAGAGCGCTACTGGGCCTTGTTCGTGAGCACGCCGGGAACCAAGCACATCCAGGTCGCATTCGCCGCGCGGCTCGCCGGGCCATGGACCGTGGTGCGACGACCGATTCTCAGTCCCGGCGAGGAGCCTCTCGCGCCGGACGGGAAGCATTGCGATACGCCGACGGCGTACTGGTTCGAAGAACTCGGAAAGGTGTTGATCTTCTATAAGGCTTACCCACTGCGCGCACAACCGGCGCAGCCGAGGGCGCCGTTCGGCTCCAGCAGTGTGGTGGCGTGGTGGCAGCCGGCAGAGATGCTTGCCGTGAAAGGCAAGCAGATCTTGCTGCCGGGCATCAGCGACGCGTGGAACCGGGGCTGGATCGGCGGCCTGCAACTCCTGCACGATAATGATGGCTGGTATGCCGTGATGAACGGCAGTCCGACACCGCCGGAGGACCTCAGCCATCGTGAGCCCCCTCCATCGCTCGGGGGGTGGGCGATCTGCGGCGCGAAGTTTCCGGATTCCGCCTGGAGCGTCGACCGGAAGAACAGCCCGTTCCGCCTGCCCGATCAACTGTCCGACGAGGAGCGGCGAGCCGGGCTCGGCGTGAACTTCTGGCGGCACCATTTGCTCGTCACGCGCCGCGGGCGTGCCAGGATCTTCTTCAATTCCGGCAGGTACGGTTCGGAGCAGATGTTTTCGCTTATGCCGGAACAGGCGTAAGCGTCAACGCGTGGAGTGCGCCGGCCAGAGGTGCCGTCCTAGTCTTGACATCCATTGCCTCCCGACGAAATAGAGGTGTCCTTTCGGCGAGCCTGCGTAAGGAGCTGGCGACGGGCGCACCGGTGGATCAGCGCAGCCGGCCGAGGAAGAGGTCAATGCCTTGCTGGACGCATCGCTGGACTTTGGCTTGGCCGGCAGGCGTCGGCATGAGGTGGCCGCACGACCGGCACTCGTGGAGTGCCACGCGGTGGACGTGAATCTCCTTGCCGGCGAGCGGGGCGGGACCGGTCAGGCGGACCGGGTACGTCGTGGTGCGTCGGACGAGCGTGGTCCCGGCGCAGTTGGTACAGGTCGGCTTCTTCGCCTTGGCGGTCGTCCGGCCCATCGCGGTACACCTCCGCGGCGACAATCTTGCCTCAGCGAGGCGCCGACGGGAAGCCCGAGCGGGATGCCGATCTGGGGTGTCCTTGCAACAACCGCGCGCAGACCAGGCATGGCGGCCGGCCCGCTGTGCGGGCGACCGCCGCGACCTGAGAGCATCCGTCGCGCCCAGCTCTGGGCTGGGCCTGACCGTCCGTGGGCGGAGTGAAGAGGGTGCCGGCGTCAGAGGGACGGAGGAGAGAGACCGGCGCGGCTCAACGCGGCGGCCCTGCTCGCGGACGGAGCGCCGCCAGCGTCGCCTCGTAGTTCCACGGCATCCACGCACTCGGGTCGCGGGCGACGTCCTCAGGGTGCCGCTGCAGGGCGACGAGATACTCGAACGGCGCGATGCCGTTGAGTTCGGCCGTGTGAATGAGGCTCATGAACACGTCACCGACGCGGGCGCCGTTCAGCGTCTTGTAGAACAAGGCATTCTTGCGATGCAGGATGGCCTTTTTCAACGCGCGCTCGCAGAGGTTGTTATCCAGCGGCGCGCCGGGCACACGCAGGAAGAGCGTCAACTCCTGCCAGTGCTTGAGCATGTACGTGATCGCGTCGCCCAAGCCGGAATTGGGCTCCACCCGGCGCTCGTCGAGGTGCTGGCGTAGCCAGCTCTCCAGGCCCGCCAGCAGGGGGCCGCTCTCGGTCTGGTGGACGTGGAGCCGCTCGTCGGGGGACAGGGCGCGCTCGCGGGCGCGGGCGTCGTGCCCGTAGACCTCCCGCAAGGTCTCGAGCACGTACCGGACCTCGGCGGGGAAGCTGTCGACCACGTCGACGAAGCGGCGGCGCGAATGGGCCAGGCAGCTGGCGAGGAGCGTGTCGAAGGCGCCGGCGGTGTTGGTGGCGAGCGCGTCGCACATCTGGATCGGCGGCGGAAGCTCGGCCGCCCGCTGGGCCAGGACGTCGGCCAAATTCTCGCCCGCGTGCTGGCGCCCGGTGAAGAACAGCGCGATGTGGTGCGCGTCGCGGGTGGCGACGATGCCCGAGGTGAACACGCCGGTCCGCGCGTCCGCGTCGTCGTCGGCCGCGGCGGCCTGCCGCTGCGCGGCGGTGAGCGCGAGGACCTTCATCGTGGTGTCGTCGTTGTAGAAGACCTCCCCCTGCGCCGCCTGCCGCATCAGCTCCTCGAAGGCCAGCTCGAGGCGCGGGGCCGCGTCGCGCACGAGCTCCCACTGCGTCGCGGCGGGCAAGGGAATCCGCAACCCGTGCTGCAAGGTCTCGATGCGATGAAACGGCAGCCCACAGCCATACTTGAGCAGACCGACCATGCTGGTCGCCGTCTCGTCGTACTTGGCCTCGCCCACGCCCTCCGGGGCCGGGGCGGTGAAGATCTCGCCGCAGAGGTTGCAGCGCAGGCGATCGCGCTCATAGACGGTGGCCCCGAGGGGCGCCATCCCGGTGATCCGCACCAGGGTGGCGGGCTCCGCCAGAGGATACACTTTGCCTTTCAGGCACTCGGGACAGCCCTCGCCACGGCGGAGCGAGGGGTGCCCCACCTTCACCAGGTCCGCGCCCGTGTAGGCGGCGGCCCCGTGACGGCCGTGGCCCGGGCGCGGGGCGCCGGCGTGGGGCGGGCGGGGTGCGACGTCGGGGCCGCTGGCGGCACCCGGCGCGCCGGGCGCTGCGCGCGCGCCAAGGATCGTGCGCGTCGTCTCGGTCGTCGGGCCGAAGAGCAGGCGGCGCAGGCGGTCCAGCGAGGTCCCCTTGGCCTGTAGCTCCGCCGTGACGAATGCGAGCGTGTCCATCGCGGTCTTGAGCTTCGCGTGGTCCTCGGCACTCAAGGCCGCCTTGGCGCGCTCGAGGATCGCGCCCAGCTCCTCGAAATTCAGCTCGATGGGCGGCCGTGTCGCTGGCCGCGGCTCCGCCTGCTTCCGTCGGCGTCGGCTCATGGGGTCCTCGTCAACCGCGCGCGAAAGTCCTGCATGAGTGGATAGCCCAGGACCTCCTTGACCGAGCGCGTCGCTCGGTGGGTGAGGTCGGCGTGGCCCCGGCCGGTCGTGCGCCCCAGGACCACCCAGTTGGCGGCGCGGTAACACGTTCCCCGACACCGCGCCGGATCCACGAAGGTCTCCGCGAAGTACACCGGATGGCCGTAGACCCGCTCCCACTCCGCCGGCAGCCGGCGGACCATGCGCCCGAGCAGATGCGAGGCCAGGTGCGGGACCTGCACCCAGGGCACGATCAGGAAGCGGCTATTGTAGGCGATGAAGCGCACATTGTGGCGGCGCGCCTCGGCCCCCCAGCCCAGGTAGCGATCGCGGGGCCCCAGATGCCGCGGCGCCGAGCTCCACGCGAAGCACGCGACGGGCCGCGCGCCCGCGGAGACGAGGAACTTCAGCTGCTCACCCACCGGCTGCGTGTAGCCGAGGTAGTGGTGGGCGTCGAGCAAGCTGTTGAACAGCGGCTCCGCGGCCGTGCGCCGCACTTGGCGAAATACCAGCGGGCCGAGCGCGCGCAGGCTGGTGTGCAGCGGGGTCCGGTCCACCGCCACCAGCCGCGGCCGCGCGCGCCGGGCCAGCGGATTGCGGGGCCAGCGCCGCGCCGGCGGCAACACGAGATGTCCCGCGCGCGCCAGGGTGAGCATCAACCCGCGGCACACCATGTCGCGTGGGGCGCCGTTCGGCTGGACCCACCCCCACGCGGCACACACCTGCTGCGAGAGCCGCCGCCGACTCTCGGCGGGAGACTGCGCGACCAGCTCGCGTAGGAACGCGACGTCGGCGGCGGTGATCGCCCGGCCCCGGTAGCGCAGCACCACGTCCACGCCCCTCTACGTAGCAGAGGCGGCGATGGAACGCAAGCAGTTTGTGGTGTCAGCTGACGCGGCGCCACACCGGCGCGGCCTGCGTCGCGGAGGGATCGCCCGCGCAAAGGAGAACCTGCAGCTCATGCGCCTGCACCCCGTGGGCGGCCTCGGCCCCACCCGCGGGCCACCAGCGGAAGTGCCCCTTCGACAGGCGCTTGTGACAGAGCCAGAACCCCTGCCCGTCGTAGACCAACAGCTTGATTGCCGTGCGCCGACGGTTCCGGAACACGAAGACCGTGCCCGTGAAGGGGTCCGCCGCGAGCGAGGCCCGGCAGAGCTGCGCCAGCCCGTCGATGCCGCGCCGGAAGTCGGCGGCCGCCACGGCCACCAGCACCCGCATCTGCGGCGTGATCTGGATCATGCCCGCGACCGCCACAAGCCCTGGCTCAGCGCCGCCAGGTCCGGCAGCGGCGGGTTCTTCAGCACGATCCGCATCGTCGCGCCCCGCGCATCCGCGAGGTCGATGACGCATTCGGCGACCCCGGCCGGCGTCGGGCCGGCCGGGACCACCTCGATGAACGCCGGCGGGGCACTCGCGCCCGGCGCGCCTGCCACCGCGGCGCCGACGCGCTGCTTGAGCGCGTAGTAGTCCAGGCGGAGCCGCCGCGCCGTGGCATGCACTCCGACCGCGCGGGCGTGCTCTACCGCCAAGGCCCACAGCGCGGCGGGGATCGGCGAGCGGCGTGGCCGCGTCCGCCGCCAGTGCTCGAACTCTCGGCAGACTCGACTGAGCTGGGTGATGCGGGCAGGTGTCGGTCGCGTTCGCATCAGCTGTCCTCCTGGCGTGGCTTTGAGCGACAGCTGTGACGCTACCAAACGCGATCAGGTCATGTCATGCACGCTTACCGGAAGGACACAAATAGAGAAGAAGCGGAGTCCCTAAATCGACAGTAATGGTGACAGCGCTGCAGAACCTCCCCAGGTCAATCACCCCCGTGCTGCCATCAGGGAAACCGGCAAATAAAACCGCTCTTCACCAGAATGGCCATGGCCATTCTGGTGAAGAGCGGACTTATCAGGCGATATCACTGCCGATATCACTGCTGTGCGGGCCTCCCACTACCCTGACACTTTGGGAGACAAGCTGCCTTTTGTGCCGTGACGCGCAAATTCCCTTCGGAGTGAATCACTCTCCGGGGCACCGCGGTTCAATCGATGAACCGGTAGCGGATGATGTGCCCGAGCGCCGCCAGGCCGTCGCGCCACGTGATCTTCTTGCCCTCGGCGTAGGTCCGGCCGTAGTAGCGGATGGGGACCTCGTAGACGCGGCAGTCGAGCTTGGCGACCTTGATGGTGATTTCCGGCTCGAAGCCGAAGCGGTCGGACTTGAGGGTGATCCGTCGCAGCACGTCCGCGCGGAAGACCTTGTAGCCCACCTCCATGTCCGAGAGGTTGAGGCCGGTGAGCACGTTCGTCAAGAGGGTGAGGAAGCGATTGGCCACGTAGTGCCAGAAGTACAGCACCCGGTGGGGCCCGCCGTGGAACCGGTTGCCGAAGACCACGTCGGCCTGGTCCTCGAGGATGGGTTCGAGCAGGAGTGGGTAATCGCGCGGATCGTACTCGAGATCCGCGTCCTGGATCAGGACGATCTCTCCACGGGCGTTCGCGATGCCGGTCCTGATGGCCGCGCCCTTCCCGCGGTTGGTCGCGTGCGAGACGATCCGGACCTGGTCGCCGTGCTCCGCGACGACGGCCTTCAGGACGTCCGGCGTGGCATCCCTCGAGGCGTCGTCCACGATGATCAGCTCGCGACCGACGGGGACGGACGACTTCATCACCCGGCCGACGATCTCGCGGAGCGTGCCGGCCTCGTTGTAGACGGGGATGATGACCGAGAGCAGCATGAGCGGCTGAGGCCTCCGGCGGCGCACCGGCCGGGCGGGCCGAGCTCGGCCGCGCCGGCGAGCGCCGCTCCCCCCGGGGAGTTGGCGCCAAGCGACACTACCACAGAACGCCGCCCCGCACCACGCGCTGCCGGGCGGCGCGCGGCCCCCGCCGTGGTCTCCCGCGCCGGGAAAGGGAGACGGTGCGAATGCCCGTCCTGTATAATATCGCCTCGTGCGAGTGCTGATCACCGGCATCAGCGGGTTCGTCGGGAGCCACATGGCCGAGTATGCGCTCGCGCAGGGAGCGAAGGTCTTCGGCTCCGTCCGGTGGCGGAGCAAGACCGAGAACATCGAGCATCTGCGGTCCCGGATCACCCTCATCGAGTCCGACCTCCGCGACATGTCCTCGGTGCGGGCGCTGGTGGAGGCCGCCGATCCGTCGCACGTGATCCACCTGGCCGCCCAGAGCTTCGTCGGCGCCTCGTGGCACAGCCCGGCCGAGACACTTTCCACGAACATCATCTCCCAGGTCTATCTCCTCGAGGCGATCCGGGGGCTCAAGCTTAGGCCGCGCTTCCTGGCCGTGGGCAGCAGCGAGGAGTACGGCCTGGCATACGAGGACGAGCTGCCGATCCGGGAAACCAATCCGCTCCGGCCGCTCTCGCCCTACGCGGTGAGCAAGGTCGCCCAGGATTTGATGGGCTACCAGTACTTCAGGAGCTACGGCCTGCCCATCGTCCGCACCCGGGCGTTCAACCACAGCGTCGGCCGCTACACCCCCGTGCTGCTCCGCGACGACCGTACGGGACTGGTGGACATCCGCTACATCAGCGAGATCCGGCACTACGAGCCGACAGGACACGTGGGCGGCCAGCTCCTGGACGGCCGCGCTGTCCTCTGGGATATGCGCCGTCACCCGGTGTCGGTGTGGGGCGCCGGCAAGTGGTCAAAGGTGATCCACTTGTCGTGTCATCCCCTTCGTCCCGGCGACCGCGTCGTGCGGCTCGTCAGCAGCGGTGGCATCGTCGAGGTCACCGGCGACCACTCGGTCATGGTGCCGGGGCCAGATCGGCACGTCCCCGTGTCTGCCCGGGACCTGTCGGTGGGC
>Ga0137374_10006163_pt1 | contig 14247 bp, 18 predicted proteins | sample SagtaG_20_FD_104811 | JGI IMG/M metagenome (GOLD analysis project Ga0137374, IMG submission 104811) | Vadose zone soil microbial communities from Sagehorn Ranch, Mendocino, California, USA - Sage1_R_100_16 metaG | ecosystem: Environmental > Terrestrial > Soil > Vadose zone | place: USA...
CAGCGACGCCGGACGGGTCGCGCTCGACGACGCCCGGGTCGTGTTCGCCAAGGCCGCCGCCGGCCTCCCGGCGGACCTGCTGGCGGTCGAGGCCGAGGGCCTGGCCTGGCTGCGGGACGCCGGCGCCGTCCGGGTGCCCGAGGTCGCGCGCATATTCGGGCATCTGCGCTTGGTAGGCGTTGCCGACGATGAGCGAGGCGCCGCCGACCAGCACCGTCATCGAGGCGATGACGCGGTTTCCGGCCACCGCGCGCCAGGTCGACACGACGTCGGCAAACGCGCGCACACGACGGTCGGCAGGCATCACCTTGCGCTGCCAGGGCGCCTTCCACAGCCAGACGATGAAGGGCAGGTAGATGAGCGCGTTGAAGAGAATCCCCCCTGCCGGACCCATCAGCAGCAGGATCACGCCGCCCACTGCCGGACCCATCAGCAGCCCCAGCCAGCGCGCCGTCGCCGTGAGCCGGATTGCGCTATGCAGGCGGTCGTCATCCACGATGTTGTGGATGAAGAGCTGCGCCGCGGGGCTCCACAGCACGCCCGCGCAGCCGTGCAGCACGAGCAGGGCCGCCGCGTGCCACATCTGCAGCGAATCCGTGAGGAACAGCAACCCCCAGCCGAGCGACACCGCCATGAACAGCACCATGCCGGCCTGGATGATGCGGCGCGGGTCGAAACGGTCCGCGGCGGCGCCCGACCACACCGAGAACAGCAGGAACGGAGCCCAGTGCGAGATCACCGCGAAGCCCGCGAGCGCCGGCGACTGGAATTTCTCGAACATGATCCAGTAGCTGATGACGTGCTCGATGCTGTCGGCCATCATCGCCGAGGCCGCGCCGAAGAAATAGACGCGGAACACCGGCTGGCGCAGGGCGGCGAAGGACTGTTGCGCCATCAGCCGTCGAGCTCGGGATAGCGGCGGAAGATACCCTGCTGGTTGAACGAAATGCGGCGCTTCGAGGAGAGGTAGGCCGCGATGCGCGGACGCTCCGCCACGCGGTCGTGTAACGCCACCAGCCTTGAATGCTTCTTTTCCAAGGACTTCATGGCGAGCGGGAATGCGTAGCGCAGCCCCTCGATCATCTGGAACAGAGACAGATTGACGTAGTTGTGCGCCTTCAGCTCAGGACTGATTCTTTCAAAATAGCCCAGGAACTTCGGCAGGCGCTCGGTGCGGAAATGTTCGGCGCAGCGCAGCGACTCCTCCTTCTGATCTTCGTAGTAGAGACCGCCGCCGATCGGATGATGCGTGTCGTGCGCCTCGACCAGCCAATCGGCGATGGTGAGCTGCAGCTGGTGCAGCCACAGGCGGCCGGCTTCGCTTTTCGGCGCCAGGCCGAGCCGCGGCCCGAGAAAGAAGAGGATGTTGGCCGTCTGCGCGACCAGCAATTCGCCTGCGCGCAGGAAGGGCGGCGCGAACGGCGCGCGCTTCACGGAGGCGCTTTCCATCGCGTGCATCATCGCCCGCATGCCCTTCGGCCGGCGCGCGACGTCGACGTAATCGGCGCCCGCGTCCTCGAGCGCGAGGCGGATGAACTCGCCGCGCCCCTGGATCGAAGGCCAGTAATAGAGCTCGTATTTCATTACAGCACCACCGGTTTGTCCGGCAGCTCGTTCGGATGGCGCCCGCGCGGCGGGAAATGCCTCGCGAGGATCTGCGTGATGCGCTCGATGCCCTCGAGTGCGCCGTCCAGATATTGTTTCTTTTTGAATGATTCTTCCATCCGGCGGCAGACGGTTTCCCACTCGGCCTGCTCAACCTTCGCGGCGATGCCGCGGTCGGCGACGATCTCGATCCTGCGGTCGAGGAGCTGCACGTAGATCAGCACGCCGCTGTTGTGCTGCGTGTCCCAGACGCGCAGCTCGGAGAACAGCGCCTCGGCTCTTCGACGCGGGCTGAACTTCAGGAAATGAAAAGGCAGACCGGCCTCGGCGGCAAACCGCAGCTCGCCGTCGTGCTGGTGCTCCGAGGCCTTGATCGCCTCCTCGATTTTCCTCAACGAGGATTTCGGAAACTGCCGCAGGGCGAGCCAGTGCGGAACGAGGAGGTGCTTCAGCAGACGGCTGGGGTGCATCACCAGCTCCCGCTCGCGCCGCCGCCGCCCGAGCTGCCGCCGCCGCCGCTGAAGCCGCCGCCGCTATCGCTGCTGAAACCCCCGCCGCCGCTGCTGAAGCCGCCACCCGATGACCAGCCGCCGCCGGAGCCGCTCCAGCCGCTCGCGCGGCCGAGGCCCGCGAGGAAAGTGATGACGAAAGCGATCACGCCCGTCAGCGCTGCGATGAGCGCGAAGCCGGTGATGAACCAGGCAAAGGCGCCGATGCCGCCGCCCAGGATGCCGGGGCCGAGCACCCGCCCGAAAAGGCGATGGAAGATAGGGCCGGCGACCACGGCGATAAAGAACGTGATGAAGAGCCACTGGCTCACGTCGGGCGAGGCGCCGCGCGCCTCGGCGCGCGCGCGCGGCGGCGGCAGTTTCTCGCCTTCGATCACGCGCATGATGCGGTCGGTGCCGGCGCGGACGCCGCTGTAGAAGTCGCCTTGCTTGAAGCGCGGCGTGATGTCGTCCTCGATGATGCGCTTGGCGATGGCGTCGGGCAGCACGCCCTCCAGCCCGTAGCCCACCTCGATGTGCAGCTTGCGGTCGTTCTTGGCGACGACGAGCAGCACGCTGTCTTCGACGCCCTTGCGGCCGAGCTTCCACGACTCTTCCACGCGCACCGCGTACTGCTCGACGGTCTCGGGCTGTGTGCTGGGCACCATCAGCACCGCGACCTGCGCGCCCTTGCGGCGCTCGAACTCGGCAAGCGTCTGCTCGAGCGCCGAGCGCTGCTGCGCGCTGAGCGTGCCGGTGAGGTCGGTAACGCGCGCCTTCAGCGGCGGAACAGCGATCTGCGCCGCCGCGACTGCAACAAGGAAGAGACTACTTAGTGAAATCAACCTTCGGCGGTCGCGCGATTTCTTTCTCGTTCTCCACCGTGAACTGCGGCTTTTCCTTGAAGCCGAACATCATCGCCGTGAGGTTGCTGGGGAACGAGCGCACCGTGACGTTGTACTCCTGCACTGCCCTGATGTAGCGGTTGCGCGCCACCGTGATGCGGTTCTCGGTGCCCTCGAGCTGCGCCTGCAGCTCAAGGAAGTTCTTGTCCGACTTGAGCTGCGGATAGTTCTCGGCGACCACCAGCAAGCGCGACAGCGCGCCGGAGAGCTCGCCCTGCGCCTGCGCGAAGCGCTGGAAGGCCTGCGGGTCGTTCACCAGCTCCGGGGTGGCCTGGATCGAGCCGACCTTGGCGCGCGCGTTGGTGACGCCGAGCAGCACCTGCTGCTCCTGGGAGGCGAATCCCTTCACCGTGGCGACCAGGTTCGGCACCAGGTCGGCGCGCCGCTGGTACTGGTTGAGCACCTCGGACCAGCCTGCCTTGATCTGCTCGTCGGCCTGCTGGAGGGTGTTGTAGCCGCAGCCGCCGAGCAGCAGCGTTGCAAGAAGAAGAATGAGTCGCGACAAGCGACCGGCTCTAGAATTTGAGGGCGCGCTGGATCGCCGGCCGCGCCCCGAGCTCCTTCGCCCAGCGCTCGAGATTCGGCATGCCCTCGCACACCTCGGGCACCGCGCCCTTGGCGCGCGCGTAGCCCGCGTAGAGCGAAAGGTCGGCGATCGTCAGCTCGTTGCCGGCGCAGTACTTCTGCGTCGCGAGCACCTGGTCCCAGACCTTGAGGTATCCCTTCACGCGCGAGCGGAACATGTCCGCGGTCGGGCCGTGCGGCTCCTTGGAGCGGATCACCCCGAACAGCGCGCCGAGGTAGGGCGTGACGTCGGTCGAGGCGCTCATCAGCGCCTGCAGCACCGCCGGCCTCATCGCCGGGTCGCGCGGCAGGAACTTGCCCGACTTCTCCGCGCAGTACATCAGGATCGCGCTCGACTGCGAAAGGGTGACCGGCTTGCCGCCCGGGCCTTCGCTGTCGACCAGCACTGGGATCTGCCCCACCGGGTTCATGGCGAGGAACTGCGGGGTCTTGTGCTCGCCCTTCTCGAGGTTGATCGGGTGCAGCTTGTAGGCGAGCCCGCATTCTTCTACTGCGATGCGCGCACGCATGCCGTTTGAGGTTCCAGCGGTGTACAGGTCGATCATGGGGCAGTCGCCTTCTTGGGTCGGCCGGGACGGTGCGTGACGCGGAATACCTTGAGCGGCGGCACCGGCGGCGGGTTTTCGAGGAAACGGCAGTCGGACTCGGTAGGCACCGAAAGCAGCGCGCCAATGCGGTTGCCTTCGACGAACACGGTGTAGCGCAGCATGTGCGCGGAATTCGGAATCGGCTGTGCGATCACTTCGTACTTGCCGACCATGAAGCGCCTGCGGTCGAGCATGGGAATGCTCATGCGGCTGCGGGCATCATGCCTTCTGCTTGGCCTTGACGCTGCGCGGGCCGCCGCCGCGCGGCCGGCCGCCGAGCACCTCGTCGCACAGCGCCGTCACCTCCGGCTCGCGCAGCCGCTCGGCGTTGGCGCGCAGCTGGCGCACCTCGATGGTGCTGAGCGCGTCGATCCTGTCCCTGGTCCATTGCACTGCCCGGCTGCTGCGGATGATGCTCATCGCTAGTATCGCTTTCCGGAATTGAACTCGACCTTCAGGCGCGCCACCGCGCGCCGCACCGCCTCGATCTCGGCGCGGGCGGTCTCGGCCTTGAGTTTCAGCTCCTCGCTCTGTTGGGCGCCCGCGGACGACAGCTCGGCCTGGACCACGCGGTAGCGCTCGGCCGCCGCGTTCCAGCGCTCGATCAGGCGCTGTTCCTGCTCCCGCCAGGCCTTGCGTTTGTCCATGCCGTGGGCTCTATTCGATCGGCTTGATGTTGACGGCCTGCTCGCCCTTCGGGCCCTTGGTGATCTCGAACGACACCTTCTGGTTTTCTTTCAACGTCTTGAATCCGCTACCCTGGATCGCGGAGAAATGCGCGAAGACATCCTTGCCGCCGCCGTCCGGGGTGATGAAGCCGAATCCCTTGGCATCGTTGAACCACTTGACCTTGCCTGTGCTCATGTTCGTTGACGTCCTAATTAGTTATGGGAGCTAATGCAACTGCTTGAAATACTGAGCTTAATATAACACATGGCGAAGCAAAAATCCGGAATGAAACGCGCGCCCGCACGCCGCAGACCGCGCAAGGCGAAGGCCGGAACACGCGGCCTCACTCCCGCGGAGTGCCGGCTCGAAGCCGGTTCACCCGAAATTCAATCCATCACGAGACGAATCGAGGACGAGGGCGGCTTCGTCCTCGGCGCTTACAGCGACCCGCTGGGCAAGAACGCGCTGATCCTCGCCATCCTCCCCATCGACCGCATCGAGCCGACGCCTTTCCAGCGCGACCTCTCGCAGACCCACCACCGCAGGCTCGCCGACGTCATCGATCGCACGGGGCTGTTCCTCGATCCGGTGATCGCGGTCACGGCTCCCGAAAAAGGCTTCTGGACGCCGAACGGCAGGCACCGCCTCGAAGCGATGCGGCGCCTCGGCGCGCGCGCCATCACCGCGCTGGTCGTGCCCAAGCGCGAGATTGCCTGGCAGATCCTCGCGCTCAACACCGAGAAGGCGCACAACCTGCGCGACAAGTCGCTTGAGGTGATCAGGATTTTCCGCAACCTGATGGAGGAGAGCGGGAGCAAGGCGCAGAAGGAGTTCTCGTACTACCTGGAGGAAGCCTCGTTCGTGACGCTGGGGCTTTGCTACGAGAAGAATCCACGCTTCAGCGGCGGGGTATACAACTCCTTCGTCAGGCGGTTGACGGAGTTCTCGGAAGAATCTTTAAGCAAGGCTTTAAAGATACATGAGAAGCACGCCGACATGCTGCTGGAGCTCGACGCGCAGGTCGCGGAGGTGGTGAAGAAACTGAAAGCGAAGGGCTTCGTGAGCCCTTATCTCAAGACTTTCGTGGTGGCGCGCAGCAATCCGCTGCGCTTCATGAAGGAGCCGCCGGAGCTCGAGGACCTGCTGAAGACCATCCGCGGCAAGGTCGAGCGGTTCAACGTCGACAGGATCAGGCAGGAAGACATCGTCGCGAGCGGCGGCGCGCCGGACGATGCCGATTGATTCGGCCAGGGGGCCGTGAGCCGAAGGCGAGCGGGGGGTTGGTTTTCTCAGCGCCGAAAACCGAAACGAAAAGCGAAACCCCCCGGCGCTTCGCGCCACCCCCCTTATCAGGGGGCAAAACCAACACCGCTATAGGCTGGCGACGACTGAAGAGTGGTCGGCGTCGCCGCTGGCGAGCCCCCACGAGCGCATCCACTCGTAGACCTCGTGGAAGCGCTTCGGCTCGTAGACGACGTAGTGCGTGTAGCGCACGAAATGATCGCTCATCTCGTGCGGCGCGAGCGCACCCCTGGTCTGCTCGGTGACGTAGTGCTTGTATTTTCCGAATCCGGCCATGATGCGGTCGGCGGCCTGGTTGATGGCGCCGAGATAGGCGCTCCTCTGCTCGGGCGAGAGGCCCGGCGCGATCACTTCGGCGCCGCGGTAGAAGGTGACGTCCACCAGGTGCGCGCCTTCCTTGAGCCCGAGGCTGATGAAGGGCTCCATCACCGCGACCGCGCGGCTCGCGCCTTCCCTCAGCGCCTGGTAGCGCCGCTCGGGCACGCCCAGATGCTCGACCACGATATCCTTGCGCGCGAGCACGCCCTCGAGGCTCTGCAGCGTCGTGTAATGCGAGCCGGTGCGCTGGTTGATGCCGACCGGCACACCGGCGAGGTCGCGCGGCTCCTGGATCGCGGCGTCGAGGCTGAGGATCGCCTGCGCGCCGACCGCAGGCCGCAGCGCCAGCACCTGTGCGCCGCGGCTGCTGTTTTCGCTGCGGTCGATGCCCGCCCATTCGCACAGGTTGTAGACGTCGGCCTTGCCGCTCTCGAAAAGCGATTCCTTCAGCCGCTTGAACGGATCGGCCTCCGAGGGATCGCGCTCGGAATATTTCGCCTCGAAGCGCACCTCGATGCCGGCTTTCGCGAACAAGCCCTCGTCGCGCGCGACGTAGATCGGCAGATCGAACACCGGATTGTTGGGAGAGATGCTGACCAGCGAAGCTGTGCTCGCCATGATGCGTCAATGATAAAGAATTTCATTTAACATTGACACATGATGGGTTCACAGCGGGGTATGGGCTTCTTCGGCGCGCTGATCGTCTTGGCGATTGCCGCGGTTGCGGGCTACTACATTTACAAGGCTGTGGTGGAAGGCGACGTGGCGCCCAGCTGCAAGGGCGCCTTCACCGCGTGCATGCAGAATTGTCGGCGGACGACAACCGAGGCACCGGCCGCGCAAGCCTGCCAGGAGGCCTGCTCGCGCGATGCGGACGCCTGCGAGCGCCGGGGCAAGTGAACTGAATCAAACACCAGCAGCCGAGCCTGCAGCCAAAACCTTTCAAGCTAGGCATTCCCGACGCCGCGATCGACGACCTGAAGGAGCGGCTTGCGCGGACACGCTTCCCCGACGAGCCGCCGCTCGAGCCCTGGGCGACAGGGACTAGCCTTTCATACCTCAGGGAGCTGATCGATTATTGGCAAACCAGCTTCGACTGGCGTGCCCAAGAGGCGCGCATCAACCGCTTCCGCCAGTTCAGCGTGCCGATCCGCGGCATCGAGCTGCATTTCATCCACGAGCAGGGCAGGGCAGCGAACCCGATGCCGCTGCTGCTCTCGCACGGCTGGCCGGGCTCGATCGTCGAGTTCCTCGAGCTGATCCCGCTGCTTACCGAGCACTTCACCGTGGTCGCGCCTTCGCTTCCCGGTTACACGCTTTCCTTCAAGCCGGGCCAGCCGCGCTTCGGCGTCGAGGAGATCGCGGACTGCTTCGCCGAGCTGATGACCGGCGTGCTGGGGTACGAGCGCTTCGGCGCGCAGGGGGGTGATTGGGGCGGCTTTATTTCCTCTGTACTAGGGCTGAAATATCCGCAGCGCCTCACCGGCATCCATCTCAATCTGCTCGCCGTGCGCCGGGATCCCCAAATTCCTTCTTCGACCCCGGAAGAAGCGAAATATCTGAAAGAACTTTCCGAATGGCTGAAGGAAGAGACCGGCTACCAGTGGATCCAGGGCACCAGGCCGCAGACCCTCGCCTACGGCCTCACCGATTCCCCCGCGGGCCTCGCGGCGTGGATCGCCGAGAAATTCCACAAGTGGAGCGATGAAGACGTCCGCCGCGATGACCTGCTGGCGAATATCTCGCTTTACTGGTTTACTGCGGCGATCGGCTCCTCGTTCTGGCCTTACCACGCGCGGATGCACGGCCCCTGGCCGATCCCCGCAGGCACGACGGTCGACGTGCCGACGGGCTATGCCGAATTCCCGAAAGAGATTCTGCGGCCGCCGCGGTCCCTGGCTTCGCAGACCTATAGAGATATCCGCCGCTGGACGGTGATGCAGAAAGGCGGGCACTTCGCCGCGCTCGAGCAACCCGTGGCGCTGGCGCGCGAGATCGATGCCTTCTTCCTCGGGGTTGCATGACCAGCGATTCCATGGTTTTCTCCGTCGCCGCGCCAGTATAGGATCGCTTCGCGATCAAAGGAGTGAGCCATGCTGAAGATGTGCTTTCTGCTCCTGAAGGTGCGCTTTTTGCTATTCGCAGCCGCCGGCCTAGCCTTTCCGGCGTTTGCGCAGCTTGCGGGGCGGGTAATTTCGCCGGAAGGCGCGCTGGAAGGCGTGGTGGTGAGCGCGAAGAAAGCGGGTTCCAGCGTCAGCATCAGCGTGGTGAGCGACGCCGCGGGACGTTTCCGCTTCCCGGCGGCGAAGCTCGAGCCCGGCAACTATGCGCTTCGCATCCGCGCCACGGGCTACGAGCTCGAAAGCCCGCTCACCGCCGAGCTGGCCGACGGCGCGGGCGCTCCGCTCGAGCTCAAGCTGCGCAAGGCGCAGGACCTGAGCGCCCAGCTCACCAACGCCGAATGGCTGGCGAGCTTCCCGGGAACGCCAGACCAGAAGAAGTTTCTCTACGGCTGCGTCGGCTGCCACACGCTGGAGCGGGTGGCGAAATCGAAGCACGACGCCGCCGGGTTCCGGCAGGTAATGAAGCGCATGGCGGGCTACGCCAACAACAGCCACATCGAGCGGCCGCAGGTGCGCGTGCGCGCGCGCGATCCGATGCGCGACTTCGGCCCCGACGCCGACAAGCAGGCGGTGTATCTCGCTGCCGTCAACCTGAGCTCGGGCGCGTGGTCGTATCCGCTCCAGCCGCTGCCGCGCGTCAAGGGCAGGAGCACGCGCGCCGTCATCACCGAGTACGAGCTGCCGAGAAAGCCATTGATGCCGCACGACGTCATCGTCGATGGCGACGGCATCGTCTGGTTCTCGCAGTTCGACGAGCAGTTCCTCGGCCGCTTCGATCCGGCCACTTTGAAGTACACCGAGTTTCCGATCCCGCTGCAGCGGCCGAATTTCCCCAAGGGCACGCTCGATCTCGAGGTCGACCCGGAAGGCAATCTGTGGCTCTCGCACATGTTCCAGTCGGGTATCGTGAAGTTCGACAAGAAGACGCGGAGGTTCCAGGTCTGGCCGCTGCCGCCGGGCGTGGTCAACGACGATTCGCAGCAGTCGATGGTCGGCCCGCAGCGCTGGACCGTGGACCGCAAGGTGTGGCTGAACGACGCCGGCATCCCCGGGCTGCACCGGCTCGACCTGGCCACGGGCAAGTTCGAGACCTGGAAGCCCTACGCGAACATGAAGGGGCCGCACTCGGTGTACGGCATCTACGCCGATTCGCAGAACAACATCTTCTTCATGGACTTCGGCGGCGAGAACGTCGGCAAGATCGAGGCAAGCACCGGCAAGCTCACGCTCTATCCGACGCCCACGCCGCGCTCGCGGCCGCGCCGCGGCAGGATGGACGGCGAGGACCGCGTCTGGTTCGCTGAATGGCGCGCCGAAAAAATCGGCATGTTCGACACCAGGACCGGGAAATTCCGCGAATGGCCGGTGCCGACGCCTTACACCGCCCCCTACGATGTCGTCCTCGACAAGACGGGGAAGGTGTGGACCGCGGGCATGAACACCGACCGCGTCCTGCGCATGGACCTCGAGAGCGGCGAATTCGTCGAGTATCCGCTTCCCAGCCAGACCAACATCCGCCGCGTTTTCGTCGACAACTCCACCATGCCGCCCACCTTCTGGGTCGGCAACAACCACCATGCAACGCTGGTCAAGGTCGAGCCGCTCGAATGAAACGCGCCGCTTTGATCGCCCTGTTTTTGTCGCTTGCAACACCCGTCGCCGCGCCGGCGCAGGCTCTCCTCGACGAGCGGCAGCTTCTCGGCATGCGGCTCTTCAACCAGTCCTGCCGCGTCTGCCACACCAAGCCGCAGATGGCGAGCCCGCAGTACGCGTCGCTGCTGTCGTGGGCCTCGCTCGGCGGCAACGACGGCGCGCTGCGCGCGTTCATCGCCAACGGCAGCGCCAAGATGCCCGGTTTCAAATACCACTTCAACCCCGACGAGATCGACGCCCTCGTCGCCTACATCAAGACGCTCGACCCGGCGCGTGAGTGAAGAGCGCTACACGCGCACCGCGATGTGGCTCCACTGGCTGATCGCGGCCGCGGTGCTGGCGCAAATCGGCTTCGGCAGGTATCTCGGCAGCATCCCGCGCGGCACGCCGGACCGCACCATCTTCGTCAATTACCACAAGTCGGTCGGCATCGTGATCGGCCTGCTGATCGTGATGCGCATCGCCTGGCGCCTCGCGCACAAGCCGCCGCCGCTGCCGGCGTCGCTGCCGCTGTGGGAGCGCCGCGCCGCGCTAGCCAATCACGGCCTGCTCTACGGCTGCATGCTGTTGATGCCGCTCACGGGCTACATGGCCTCGAACTTCAGCAAATTCGGCGTCAAGTTCTTCAACCTGGTGCCGCTGCCGCCGTGGGGCGCGGACGACCGCGGCATTTACGAATTCTTCAACGGCCTGCACTTGGCGGTCTCGTACGTCTTCATGCTCCTGATCGCGATTCACGTCCTCGCCGTCCTCAAGCACATTCTCTATCCGCGGCACGGCATTCTGCGTCGCATGCTGCCGTCGTGAAAAGGTTTCTCGCGATCGCATTAATGGCGGCGGGCAGTGCGGTCGCGGGGCCGTTCGCCTACGTCTCCAACGAGGGCTCGGGAACGCTCACGGTGATCGACACCGCGAGCGACGCGGTGGTCGATACGCTGCACACCGGCGGCAAGCCGCGCGGCGCCGCCGCCGGCGCGGACGGCTGGCTTTACGTCAGCGACCAGCCGAACAACCGCCTGGTGCTGGTGGACCTGAAGGAGCGCAGGACGGCGGGCGCGATCGCGCTCGGCGTTTCGCCCGAGGGCGTCGGCCGCTCAGCCGACGGGCGCTGGATGGCGGCGGCGAGCGAGCAGTCCAACAGCGTCACCTTCATCGACACCGCCACCCGGCGCGAGGCCTTCACGGTGAAGGTCAAGGGACAAAATCCGGAGCACGCGATATTCAGCCCGGACGGCCGAACGGTCTACGCGAGTGCGGAGGACGGCGACACCATCGAGGTCATCGACGTCGAGCGGCGCGCGCAGGTTGCGCAGATCAAGGTCGGCGCGCGCCCGCGCGGCATCGGCTTTCTGCCCGACGGCAGCCGCGCCTACGTCGCCGCGGAAAACGCCGACACCGTGTTCGTGATCGACGCGGTAGCGCATGCCGTGCTCGCCAGCGTGCCCGCCGGCAAGCGCGCGAACGGCATCGCGGTGCACCCGGACGGCAGGCGCGTCTATATCTCGAACGGCGGCGAGGCGTCGGTCTCGGTGCTCGATACCGCGACCAATGCGATCATCGCCACCATCCCGGTCGGCCAGCGGCCGTGGAACATGGCGCTCACCCCGGACGGCCGCAAGCTCTACGTCGCCAACGGCCGCTCCAACTCGGTCTCGGTCATCGACACGCGCAGCAACACCAGGCTGCGCGACGTCGCGGTCGGCGCGCTGCCCTGGGGCGTCGTGATTCAGTGAAGTTCGGCGTTGCGATTGCCGCCCTTGCGGCTTCGCTGGCGGCGCACGCTGAGGCACCTGAAAATCCGGCCACTGCGACGGAAGCCCCGGCAGTCGAAGTCATCGGCACAAGACCGCTTCCGGGACTGGGCACCCCGCTGCGCGCCATTCCGGCCGCGGTACAAAGCGCGAAGGACGAAGAGCTCACGCGGAGCAATGCGCTGGATCTGCCGGAGTATCTCGGGCGCAGTTTCGCCGGCGTCCACCTCAACGATGCGCAGGGCAATCTGTTTCAGCAGAACCTGAACTACCGCGGTTTCACCGCGTCGCCGCTGCTTGGGCTGCCGCAGGGCTTGTCGGTGTTCGTCGACGGCGTGCGGGTGAACGAAGCGTTCGGAGACATGGTCAACTGGGATCTCGTCCCGCGCAACGCGATCGCGACCGCGCACCTGATTTCCGGATCCAACCCGGCGTTCGGGCTCAATACGCTGGGCGGCGTGCTTTCCATCAATACCAAGTCGGGCTTCGCCTTTCCCGGTACCGCGGCCCGCGTGGCAGGCGGCTCGTTCGGCCGGCGCTCGGCGGAGGCCGAGGTCGGCGGCCATGGCGAGCGTGTGGACTATTTCGGCGCGGTGAACCTGCACGACGAGACCGGCTGGCGCGAGCATTCGTCGAGCACGCTGCGCCAGTCGTTTTTCAAGGCCGGCTGGCAGGACGCGCACACCGATATCGACGTTTCGATCGCCCTCGCGGACAACAGCCTGCAGGGCACCCAGGCGCTGCCGCTCTCCATGCTGTCGCGCCCGCGCCAGCCCTATACCTGGCCTGACGGCACGCGCAACGAGCTTTCATTTATCACCGCGCGTGCCACCCACTTCGTGCAGAACGACGTCCTCGTGACCGCAAACATCTACGCGCGCTCGCTGCGCCAGGAGACCATCGCAAGCAACGTCAACGACCAGTTCGATGTGGCGGCGCCCGCAGGTCCAGGGAACCCGCAGGCGTTCAACGATCGCGCGCGGTTGGGCCAGACGACCGCCGGGATCGCGCTTCAACTGGTGATGCACCCGCGTGCCGCCGAGATGGACCATGAGCTGACGCTGGGTGCGTCCCTGGACGACGGCTCCGCCGGCTTCTCACAGGACCGGCAGGAGGCCTCGTTTACCGCGGACCGCGCAACGCTTGGCACCGGCCCATTTGTCACCCGCTCCCAGCTCGGCGCGCGCAACAGCTACCGCGGGCTTTATCTCATCGATCAGATCTCTCCCGCGCCGGCATGGATCGTCACGCTCGCGGCTCGCTACAACATGGCGCTGGTGCAGTTGCGCGACCGCTCCGGCGCGCACCCCGCGCTCGATGGCGACCACGCCTTCCGGCGCCTGAATCCTTCGCTCGGCGTGAACTGGAATCCGGTCGGGTCGACCACCTGGTTCGCCTCCGTTTCGCAGGCGATGCGCGTGCCCTCGCCGGCGGAGCTCGGCTGCGCCGATGCGAACGCACCGTGCCTGCTTCCGAACCAGTTCCTCGCCGACCCGGCGCTCAAGCCTGTGGTCGCGCGCACCGTGGAAACCGGCGTCCGGCTGCGCCCCGCTTCGCAGCTTCGCATCGCCGGCGCCGCCTACAGGAGCGTGCTGTCCGACGATATCCAGTTCATCAGCTCGAGCAGCGCCGGCAATGCTGGTTTCTTCCAGAATGCCGGCAGCACGCTGCGGCAGGGCTACGAGCTGAAGCTCGACGCAACCGCGGGCAGCGTTGACGCGGCCGCCTCCTACAGCTACGTGCGGGCTCAATATCTCACGGGGTTCCGCATGCTCAGCCCCAACAACTCTTCGCGCGATGCGGCCGATGAAATCCTGGTCGAGCGAGGCAATTCCATACCGGGAATTCCGCGCAGCATGCTGAAGCTCGCGCTCGACTGGACAGCTGCGCCACGCACTACGCTGGGATTCGGATGGGCCTGGTTCGACCGGCAATACGCGCGCGGCGATGAAAATAACCGCGACGTCAACGGCGTCTTGCCGGCTTACGGCGTTGCGCAGGCGTCTGCGCGCTACCGGCCCGGGCGCGAATGGGAGTTATCGCTCAAGGTGGACAACCTCTTTGACCGGCGTTATCGCAGCTTCGGACTGCTCGGGCGCAGTGTCTTCCCCGCCGGCAGCTTCGACCCGGGCGCGGCCGCCCCCGAGCAGTTCGCCGTGCCGGGAGCGCCGCGCTCGGTCTGGCTCGCGTTACGCTACGAGCCCGGCAAGCGCTGATCGCAAAATTCAGTGCCCGTACAAACTCTCGGCCGAGATCACGTA
>Ga0137374_10006168_pt1 | contig 14241 bp, 12 predicted proteins | sample SagtaG_20_FD_104811 | JGI IMG/M metagenome (GOLD analysis project Ga0137374, IMG submission 104811) | Vadose zone soil microbial communities from Sagehorn Ranch, Mendocino, California, USA - Sage1_R_100_16 metaG | ecosystem: Environmental > Terrestrial > Soil > Vadose zone | place: USA...
ATCTGGTAGACACGAATGAGCGCCATGAGGGCGCGCCGCGGCCAGCGCCGGAGGTTCATGTGAGGCGCATCACGCTCGCCGTCAATTCGGCGCGCAGCTGCGCAAACGGCGCGGCATACGCGGCGCGCTTCGCGCGCACGACGAGATCGAAGGCGGGGAGGGAGGCGACGGGGTAGCGTCTGAGAATCTCTCTCAAGCGTCGGCGCAAGCGGTTGCGGGCCACCGCAGTGAACTGAAAGCGAGGAACCACGATCGCCATCCGCGGGTGGCCCAGCGGACTCGGGTGCCACGCCAGGTCGAGATGCGGGGTGCGCAGGCGCCGACCCTGTTCCCAGCAGGCAGCGAGCTCCGTCCCGCGCGCGAGGCGCACGCGCCGCGGGAACCGCTCTCCCGTTAGTGGCTCCGGTGTTTGGACGGCAGACGGACGGTCAGGCGCTTGCGGCCCTTCTTCCGCCGGCGGGACAGGACGGCGCGACCCCACACGTCTTTCATCCGCGCGCGAAATCCGTGCTTGTTGATGCGCCGCCGATTGCGCGGGCGATACGTCGGACCCATACATTCCTCTCGTGAGGCCGGGAAACGTACACGGTCGCCGGCGCGGTGGTCAAGGTTGACTTTTCCACAAGCGGGGCGTACTTTCGGGCCGCCCTTGCAGGACGTCCCACCTCAGAGTCATTCGTGGATGGAGCAGTCTACTAAAGAAGCGTGGAAGCGACTCCTCGACGAGGCGCGGCGCGAACTCCCCGATGCCACGGTGCGGACGTGGCTCGAGCCCGCGGTGCCGATTGCGCTGGACGACGGTCGCCTGATCGTCGGAGCCCCCGATCAATTCGCGGTCGAATGGAACGAGTCGAAGCACGCCACCGTCCTGGCACGCGCGGCCGAGCGCGTGTTCGGGCGGCCGACCGCGGTCGTGTTCCGGGTGCAGGAGGATCGCCAGCAGCGACCCCAGATGGACTTCTTCGTGGCGCCACGCCAGCCGGCGACCGTGGACAAGTCCGGCGTGCCGACCACGCCGCTCAACGAGCGGTACACGTTCCAGACGTTCGTGATCGGGAAGTCGAACGAGCTCGCCGCCGCTGCCGCGCACGCGGTCGCTGAAGCACCCGGCAAGACCTACAATCCGCTCTTCATTTACGGCGCCACGGGACTCGGCAAGACGCATCTGATGCAGGCGGTCGCGCATGCCGTCCTCACCAAGTACCCGGGCACGCGGGTGCACTATTTCGGCGCCGAGCAGTTCATCAACGAAGTCATCGAATCGATTCACGCGCGCACGATGTCGGAGTTCCGGCGCCGCTACCGCAACGACGTGGACCTCTTCCTGGTGGACGACGTGCATTTCCTCGAAGGCAAGGAAATGACGCAGGAGGAGTTCTTCCACACGTTCAACGCCTTGTTCGAGGGGCACAAGCAGATCGTGCTCACCTCGGATCGGCCGCCGAAAGAGATCCCGGGGCTCGAAGATCGGCTGATCTCCCGGTTCGAGTGGGGCCTGGTGGCCGACATCGGGCACCCGGACCTGGAGCACCGCATCGCGATCCTGCGCAAGAAGGCGGAGCAGGATCACCTCGAGCTCACCATTCCCGACGACGTGCTGCGGTTCATCGCGGAGCACGTGCGCTCGAGCGTGCGGGAGCTCGAGGGCTGCATCATCAAGCTGCTGCTCTTCGCCTCGCTCAAGAACCGCGAGGTCACCATCGAGCTCGCGCGCGAGGCCCTGTCGGACAAGATCCGTCAGGGGGAGGAGGGCGCGAGCTACGCGCAGCCGACGCCCAGCATCGACCGCGTCCAGGAAGTGGTGGCGCGCCGCTGGGGGGTGACGCCCGAGGGGCTGCGCTCAAAGGCCCGCACCAAGACGCTGACGATCCCGCGGCAGGTCGCGATGTATCTGGCGCGCAACATGCTCAGCATGCAGCTCGTCGAGATCGGGCAGGCGTTCGGCGGGCGCGACCACTCCACGGTGATCCACTCGGTGGACAAAGTGGAGCGGCAGATGATGCGGGACCGGACGTTCAAAGAGCGCGTCGAAATGGCGCGTCAGGAGTTGTCCGCACTGTAGCCAACATCTGGCAACGAGCGGTGTGGGCGCGTGTGGGAACCGCGCGGGGATGTGGGGAAAGCCTGGGATACCAACAGTCCCAACAAACGGACTGGACGACGGCGCGACGCGAGTTGCTTCCCTGGGCACCAGTTAGGCTGACCGCCAACATTTCCCCGCCTACTACTACTACTACTAGTCGTTCTATCATAGTACAGTAGTAGATTCTTAGTCCACAAAATTGGGGAAGGCGACGAGACGGATGAAGTTCACGATCACGCGAGAGCAGCTGCAGGAGGGACTGAGCGGAGTCGCCGCAGCGATCCCCGCGAAGACCACGCTGCCGGTGCTGGCCAACGTCCTGGTCGAAGTCACGAAGCAGGGCCTCCGGCTGTCCGGGACGGACCTGGACATCGCGGTCACGACCACCGTGCCGGCCGAGGTCGACGCCGAAGGTGCCGTGACCCTGCCGGCGAAAAAGCTCGTGGACATCGCGCGGGAGCTGCCCTCGGGGCCCGTGCGGTTCACGGCGGCGGGCGAGTCGCGCGTCGCGATCGAGTGCGGCCGCGCGAAGTTCAAGCTGCTCGGATTGCCGCGCGAGGAGTTTCCGTCATTCCCCGCGGTCAAGTTCGATGGGGCGTGGAACGCGGCGGCGGGCGTGGTGCACAAGCTCGTGGGGCACGTCGCCTTCGCGGCGTCGACCGAGGAGAGCCGGCCGATCCTGAACGGCGTGCTGTGGGAGCTCCGGCCCGACCACATGCGCATGGTGGCGACCAACGGCCACCGGCTCGCCAAGATGGACGTACCGGCCAAGGGCGGCTCGACCGCCGACTTGATCGTGCCGCCCAAGGCGCTCGAGCAGATCCGCCGGCTGTTCGCGGCCGACGACGCCCTCGAAATCGCGCGCAGCGACAACCACATCGGCTTCCGCGCCGGCGGGACGCTCGTGTTCTCACGCCTGATCGAGGGGCCGTACCCGAACTACGAGCAGGTGATCCCGCGTGAGAACGACAAGTTCGCGACCGCGGACAAGGCCGCGATGGCGGCGGCGTTGCGGCGCATGAGCGTGGTCGCGAGCGATCAGACGCACCGCATCCGGCTCGCCTTCTCCGGCGGCGCCGTCAAGTTCTCGGTCCAGACCCCCGACCTGGGCGAAGCGCAGGACGAGCTCGCGATCACGTACGAGGGCGAGCCGCTCGAGATCGGGTTCAACGCGATGTACTTGCTCGAGATCCTCAAATACATGCCGACCGACGAGGTGCGGCTCACCTTCAAGGCTCCCGAGCGTGCCGCCACGGTGGAGCCGGTCGGGTGGGATGACCCGGCGAGCTATATGGCGCTGGTCATGCCCCTGAGGCTGGTAGACTAGAGACGCCGAGGTAGACGCCGAGGCGCCGAGACGCAGAGTGGATGTGAGGAATTAGCGAATAGGGAATCCTGTGCACTCGCCCCTCATATCCACTTGGCGCCTACGCGCCTCGGCGCCTACCTACAAACTGTCCGTCTGACTCGCTGTCGTGTCCACAAGTGTGTCAACCGGCATCGGGAGTTGAACGCTCAGCGTGTCGATCGGCGGCACGATTACCGGTGGTACGATTACCACCGTGTCCATCTCTTCCTCCGGTGGGATGTACACGTCCACGCCACGGTACCTCGCGAGGATGAGGTTGCGGCGCGCCAGCGTGCGGTCCGGGCGGAACGTCGGGTTCGAGGTGCGCGGATGCGGCAGCGTGGCCGCGAGCTCGGCCGCCTGCTCCTCGGTGAGACGCGAGGCGGGCGCGCCGAAGTACGCGCGGCTCGCCGCATCGACGCCCCAGATTCCCGGCCCCCACTCCGCAACGTTCAGATACAGCTCGAGGATGCGGTCCTTCGAGAGTGCGAGCTCGAGACGCAAGGCGGTCGCCGCTTCCTTCACCTTGCGGATCGGATTCCGCGAGGAGGAGAGATACACATTCTTGGCGAGCTGCTGGGTGATGGTGCTCGCGCCCCGCAGCCGGTCGCGGTGCCGCCACGCCGCGCCGACGGCGGACCAGAACCCCTGGGCGCCGTCCAGGCCGAGCGCATCCGCGATCTCGGCCGGGTCGATCCCGACGTGCGAGCGGAACCGCGAGTCCTCGGCGATGATGACCATGCGCTGGAGGACAGGCGAGATGTCCTTGAGGGCGGACGGGCGGACGGTTGGACAGGCGGACGGTGTCTGTCCGTCCGGCCGTCCCACCGTCCGGCAGTCCGCCATTTCTCGCATCATCGCCGTCTCGCGCGGCCAATGATCGCGCCACCACACGGGGGGCGGCCACACGGCGAACAGCCACACGAGGACGACCCCGGCCGTCCCTAGCGCCACGCGGCGCAGGTTCCTAGGTTTCGCGTCCGCCATGTCGCTCGATCTCACCACGCTGCGTCGCCGCCTCCAGAAAGCCCTCGGCAAAAAATTTACGGTGGGAGATGTCTTGGGCGAAGGCGGGTTCGCCGCCGTGTTCCGGGTCCGGGACCAGGCCCTGGGCCAGGACGTCGCGGTAAAGGTGCTCGACCTGGGGCTCACGCCATCGCCCGGGCTCGCCGAGCGGTTCGTGCGTGAGGCCCGCACCAGCGCGGGGCTCGAACATCCGCACATCGTGCCGATCTACAAGGTCGGGGGCTACAAGAACGAAGTTTTGTACATCGTGATGCGCTGTCTCGACGGGCCGTCGCTCCGTCAGTTGCTCGAACAGCATCAGCGCCTCTCGCTGCGCGACGCCGCCCGGATCGCGCGGCAGGTGGCGGACGCGCTCGGCCACGCACACCTGCACGGGATCGTGCACCGCGACGTGAAGCCCGACAACATCCTGCTCGACAGCTCGGGCCACGTGCTCGTGACCGACTTCGGGATCGCCAAGGCCGCGCAGGAGGCCACCGTCAGCCAGCTCACCACCGAGGGCATGGTGGTCGGGACCCCGCATTACATGAGTCCCGAGCAAGCCACCGGAGAGGACGTGGATGCCCGGTCGGACATCTACTCGCTCGGGGTCGTGCTGTATCAGATGCTCGCCGGCGTCCCACCGTTCGACGGCGACTCCGCCCAGTCCATCCTCATGAAGCAGGCCACCGCCACCCCGGTGCCGATCCAGCAGCACCGGAGCGAGGTTCCGCCCACGCTCGCCGGCGTGGTCGACCGCGCGCTCGCCAAGGACCCCGCGGAGCGCTTCCAGACCGCCGAGGAGCTGAGCCGCGCATTGGTAGAGGCCCTCCCGACCGCGGCTCACGACAGCGTCCGGATGCGCTCCTCCGTCCTGTCCGGCGCCCTCCAGGTACTCGTGGGGCTCGGGGTGGTGGGGGGTGTCGTCCTCGTGGCGCTCGCCGTCCTGTCGCAGCCTCCCCGCATCTCGGCGCGCGCGCCCATCCCCGACAGTCTCGCCCAGCCCCTCCGGCGCCAAGGCGCGCTCGCTCGCGGAGACGCGGCCCTCTACGTCTTCGCGCCACGCGGTGCCGACGATACCACGCTGCTGCTCGTGGCGCGCCGGAGCGTGGCAGTAGTGACGCCGCACCGTGTACGCGCCTATCGCCGGGACTCGGTCCAGGTGCGCTATGGGGTTGAGCTGCGGGGCGGGCTCTCCTTCCGGATGGTCCTCGCACTGCCGCGCGCCCGCCGCGACACCGTGTTTCGCCACCTCTCGTTCCGCGACGTCTACGAGCTGTCGCGCCGGCTCGGCACACTGATCGCCGAGGACTAGCGCACCGACCGCCGGGCGTTGGCGAAGCGCCGCGTCGACACACCGTACAGGCTGAGGCCATCGATCCCGCGGGCATCGCCGGGAGTCGTCGCGACCAGACCGGCCATGTCTTCCCCGCCGAGCGAGAAGCCGAACGCGACACCGCTGCGGTGTAACGAACGGTCCGTGTCGAGGCGTGCGATGAGGCCGATGGGGAGCGACGTCCCCGCCCGTAGCGTGCCGCGCAGACCGAAGGCGTAGCCCGCGACCCCATCGGACGTGAGGTGGCTGAGGGCGGAGAGGACGACCCGCCGCCCCGCCAGCTGCAGGGTCGCGCTCGGGACGTATGTGATCCGCAGGGTCGACTCGCGCACGACCGGTCGTCCGATGTTTTGGATCACGCCGCCCACCGACAGGGTCGGCGTCCAGTCGTAGAGGATGCCTAGGTCCCAGCCGGTGCTCGACGTGCCCCCCCGGTACAACGCCGTTGCGAAGCCGGCCGCGAGTCCCGCGCGACCCGCAGCGTATCCCACGCGGTAGGTGTGCCCCCGCCCCCCGGAGCCGAACAGATCCCGTTGGTAGCCGAGCGACAACCCGCGGGAGTGGAGGCTCATGGTGAGCTGCCGCAGCCGGCCCTTGGCGCCGGGGTCACCAACCGTGAGATCGAGATGGACGGATGCTTCCGGGAAAGCCCCGAGCCCCGCGGGGTTCACCCACAGGGCGCGCGCGTCGCGGACATCGGTGGGATGGAGATACAGCGCGGCGTTGTTCGGGACGACTTGGGCGAGCGCGCCCGACGCCAGCAGCAGGAGCGGAAGCGACAGTCCGACCGTCCGCCGGCGACCGCAGGAGAGTCCTTTAGGGTCCGACCGTCCGCCCACTACGGCAGCACCGCTACGGTCGTTCGAGTTACCTGGATCACCGGGATAGCGACGCCTTGCACGGGCAGCCGCACCGTCAGGGTGGTCGAGTCCTGCCACTCACCGCCCAGGTAACGGCCGTCGGCGGCGATGTAGGCGACCCCGCTGCCCGTTCCGGCGCCGGAGACCTCGAACGGCTGCCCCGCGTTCTTGCCGCCACCGGCGACGCGATAGGTCTGGCTCCCCTCCACCCGTACGCTGCGCGTGCCGAGGCGGTCCTCCCACCCCGCCGCCGTGGAATGCGCGATCGTGCTCCGCGACACTTCGGAGCTGGTCCCCTTCTGGCCGGTCTCGACCGTGTCGGTCCAGGCGGCTCCGGGCTTGACCCCGTCGGTCGGTAGCCGCGGCAGGAAGTCCCGAAAGTTCCCGAGGAGCTGGACCACGGACTGTGCCACCGCACTATCTGACGCCAGCGCGTTCACGAACTCGCCGCGCGGTGCCACGCGTCCCGCGAACACCAGCTTGCGCACCTTGCTGACGTTGTCCACGATCGGCGGCGGTGTGCCCGAGTCGGCCACGATCGAATCGACGAGGAAGGTGGCCGGGTAGCCGATGCTGTCGGCCGGCCCCGTGATCGCCGTCGCCACGAAGATCCGGGCCCCGAGGTCCTGGGCTTGGGTCTGATCGCCGAGGGCCTGCTGGATGTGGAGCCGCCGATGTACCACGTAGCGCAGGGCGCTGGGTCCGTAGCGAACGACGTCGGGACGGTGCGCGGAGGGCCCCTCCGTCACCGGGGCCGTCGTCGGAGCGCCTGGGGCGGGGGTGAGTGTGGGAACCGCCGCCGTGGGCGTCCCGCGACTCCCTGCGGCACAAGCGGCAGTGAACGCCGTCCCCACGAGCAGCAGCCGACGAATCATGGCGCGCTCCCTATGCGGTACCCGGCGCGACCGCGCGGTCGCCCTTGGTACGGCCGAACACCGCCACCATCTCGGTCCCTTCGCTTGCGACGCGCAGCAGCTTCCAGCCGCGCTTGCGCATATCGGCGCGCCAGTCGATCAGCTTCTCCCATTCCTGGACGGTCGTCCGGAATACCCGCAGGTCCGCGACCTGCTCCCACTGTGCGGGGTATGGTTTCGACGGTGGGGTCATCGAGAGGTGGGCGGTAGGGCCATAAGCCGAGTTCTGTTTGCCCGCCGAAACGGGCAGATGGTCATCTCTCTGGGATGGCTGTCGCCAGCCACCTCACGCGGCCTACCCGCAGCTCAGGCGACCCGGGCCGGGTCTCGCTGCTTATTTGGCCTTGCTCCGACTGGGGGTTACCGTGCCGCGCCTGTTACCAGGCGCGCGGTGGGCTCTTACCCCACCGTTTCACCCTTACCCTTGGATAAAGGGCGGTCTGTTTTCTGTGGCCCTTTCCGTCGCCTCACGGCGCCCAGGTGTTACCTGGCAGTCTGCCCTCGGGAGCTCGGACTTTCCTCAGCACGCCACTCCAACCGGCATGCCGCGACCATCACGCCCTACCGCCACCCGGCAGGAAAAGTACCGGTGCTGGAAGGGTCAGGGCAAGTCTAGCCCCGTTCCGCTAGCTCACGAGCCTCCGCAGCAGGCGGCCCAGGCTGTCCTGCGCCAGGCGCCTGCCGGCGCCTGGCCCGGCAAGCGCCTCGGGTGCGAGCCAGAACCCGTCACTTTCGTCGAAGACCAGCCGCTTGACTCCCGACCAGTCGCGTGCCCGGAGCGACGGCGGAACGAGGGCCACGGCGTGCACGATGTTGAGGCCGCGCGCGCGGTAGAGCGCGAGCAGGTCGCGCGTCCAGACCTCTGGTGTGAACAAGAGCAGCGGCCGGTCCGGCAGCCCGAAGCCGCGGAGCAGCCCGAGCGTGAACCAGTCAGCCGGCGGCTGCGCCAGCCGGAACGCGAAGTAGAGATCGCGCCGCTGCTTCAACACGCGGTCCCGCAGCACCGTGGCGCGGGCGGCGACCTCATCTTCCAAGGCACGGTAGTACCGCGGCAGGAGCCCCGCGTCGCGCAGCGTCGGGTAGCGGGCCGGGTACGAGAGCGAGTCCCAGCCTCCTCCCGCCGCGCCCGCTCGGATGAGGACCGCCAGCCCGCGCCGCCACGCCGCGTCGCAGAATTCCTGGCCCATGGAGTAGCTCCGCGGTCCGCCGACGTCGAGACCGAGCGCGATGACGAGGGTGCGCTGCTCCGCGGCGAGCCGGCCGAGGGCGCTGTACGCCGCTGGGAGCCCCTCTGTCCACAAGGTCGAGTCGAGGGCGCACGGGGCGGCGAGGGCCTCGCCGCGCGCGCCTCGCGACGAATCCGCTGCGGCGTGGCGTGCGTTGCCGAAGTCCAGCAGGGGGATCCAGGCCACACTCGTCGGCTGCAGCCGCTTCACCGCATCCGCCCAGGCGCGGCGCGCGGCGTCCCGCTCCTCCCAGCGCACGTGTAGTGAGTCCGTGCTCTCCGGGCCGGCGTCGCCGGCGAGCAGGTTGAACCCGCCGGCATCGAGCAACGCGACGAGCGAGTCGAGCGACGCGCCTGATCGCACGGCGCGCCGCCCGTCGCGGGTCGCGAACAGCGGCGCCCACAGCACCCGCATGCCCTGCTGCCGCAGCCACTCGGGGGTGCTCGTCGCGCGGGCGAGCTTCCGGTCCGGAAGCAGGGGCAGCGCGATCGTGTCCACGCCGCGCGGAGGAATCATGACCGGCGGCGCGAGCTCGACGGGAACAGGCGCCTGCGCCAGCGCGAGCGGCACTCCGCGGGCGGCGGGCGGGACGTGCGCCCACTCGGCCGGGCGTCGGGTCCAGCGGGCGAGCGCGCCGAGGAACTCGCGGGTCCGTTCCAGGGCGTCGAGCTGCTGCACGGGAGCCGTCGTGGACCGGAACTGCGGCCCCAGCGCGCCGAGCGCGTGGCGGCTGATGACCACCACGAGCCCGTCGCCGATGCGGGTGGCCGCCGCCACACCCGCGCGCGGCCGGGGCGTGGGTGTGCGCGGGGCCCGCACGAACGCGTGCCGCGAGGTCACGGCGAGGAGCTGAGAGGAATCGCGTGTCGCGAGGACATTATTGCGGTCGAGCGGAAAGGGATCGAACACCGAGCCCAGCGGCTCGTCGCCCAGGGCCCGGGCCTCGACCCACGGCTGCGGTCGGCCGGTGGTCGTGGGAGTGTGCACGCTGGTGTCTTCGAGGAGCCGGTCGCCGATCGAGATCCCCGTCCCCGCGAACTCGAGCCAGCGGTTCGCCGTCCAGCGGTCCAGATACCCTTCTCCGTCCGCATCATAGCCGAGCACCACCACGCCGCCCTGGAGCACCCACTCCGTCAGCAGCGCCAGATCGCCGGCGGTCAGGGCATCCGACGGAGCCTCAGGCTCACGGCCCAGGAGGAACAGCAGCACGCGATAGCGCTCGAGATCGGCGCGGGCGAGGTGGGGGTAGAAGCGGCGGTACTCGACCGTGTAGCCCTCGTCGCGCCAGGGCCGGACGGTGCCGTTCAGGAGGGCGGGGTCCGACAGCGCGAGGTCGAGGAGCAGGAGGCGGCGAGCCTCCGGCTGGCAGGCGGCGAGGAGGAGCAGGGCGGTCAGGCGGACGGGCGGACCGGCGGACCGTACCGCGGCCACGAGCCGGCCTACCGACCGCCCGAACGCCCGGCCACCCGACCACCTCATTCCGGCGCCGACTCCGCAACGAGCTTCCCGAACCGCGGGTTGGATCTGATTGGGTCGAACTCCGGCGCCCGGAGGTAGAACCACAGCCGCGCGCCGCGGGGGCGAACCCGCTCGAGCAGCTCGAGCGCCCGACCCCCCTCGCCCAAGGCGACGAGCACGCGTCCGACCCACGCGGCGTCCGTAATGGTTGGGTGACCCGCGGAGCGGATCTCGCGTTCCAAGCGCTTGATCCGAGTACGCGCGGCGGGCGTGTCTGCGGCCTGGAGCTCCACGAGCGCTAAGATCGCCTCGCTGGGCACTCGGAATCCCCCGCGCAGGCGCGCTGCCGTCTCGGCGTCGGCGCGTGCCTCGGCGCGGTTGCCGAGCCGGAACTCGGCGAGGGCCCGGAGCACGTAGGCATAGTCGGCTGCGGGGTCGAAAGTCAGGGCGCTGTCCGCCCAGCGACGGGCCTCGGAGTAGCGGCCCTGCCGCGCGGCGACCCGCCCGAGGTTGAAGAGCGTGATCGGCCGCTCCGGGTCGAGCGCGAGCGCCCGGCGATACATGTCAGCGGCGGCGCTGTCGCGGCCCAGCCAAAGCAGCGCCATCCCGTACTGGTGATGCGCCTCCGCGTTCCGCTGATCGAGCGCGAGGGCGCGCAGCAGCGCCTCGCGCACGCCCGCGAAGGTGCGCGGATTCCGGAAACTGAGGAGGAAGCCGCGGGCCATCCACGCGTCGGCGGAGGTCGAATCCTGCCCCAGGGCGCGGTCCGCCGCGTCGAACCCGCGAGCGAGCACCACCTCTGGAGACAGGCCGGGGTACTCCCACCCCCAGTCGAGGAACAGCCCGTAACCGACGGCGATCCGCGCGAGCGCGGGCGTGAAGCTTCGATCGATCCGCACCGCGCTCTCGAACTGATCGATCGCGCGGCGCACGGCGCGCGGGGTCCGCTGCGCCAGCTCGTAGTTCGCCCGGAGGAAGTGATCGTAGGCTCCGGGGTCGCGCGGCGGGCGACTCGCCAGCGCCGTCCGCTCGCCGGGCCGGAGCGCGCCCGCGATGACGGTCGCTACGGAGCGCGCGACGGCCTGCGGAATCGTCTGCAGCCCAGTGTCGCGGCTCTCGTACTGACTTCCCCAGACGTGTACCCCGTCCGACGCCCGCAGCAGCTCGACCGTGACTGCCGGGCTCTGGCCCGGACCGGGCCGCCCCACGCTCCCGCTAACGAGATACGCCACGCCGAGGGCGCGTCCCAGCGTAGCCGGATCGTCTGCCGCCCCGCGAAAGCGGCGAATGGCGTTGCGGGACTTCACGCTGAGTCGCTCGACTCGGCCGAGGCTCGTGATGATCGCCTCAGTCAGCCCGTCGGCGAGGTAGGCGGTCGCGGTATCCGGGGACTCGAAGTACAGGACCGCGACGGTCCCGGGCGCCGGCGCGCGCTCTGGCGCAACGGCGACGCTACGGGCGCAACGGAACCCGGTACGGTCGGGCCGGGGTCCGCGGTCGGGGAAGGCGGCGCGGAAGGCGGGGGTCGCGTGCTGCCGCGGCGTATCGAACGCCCCGCCCTTGATCACGTGACCCGGCAGACCGCGCGGGCCGACGCCGGCTGTACCGGTCCACTCCCACGCGTTCCCAATCATGTCTACTGCGCCGATCCACGATCGCCCGATGCTGCCCGTCCCCGCCGGCGTGAAGCTGTCCCGGACGGAGTCGGCATTGGCTCGCCCGCGCTCCCAGCGGTCGCCCCAGGGATACTGGAGGCCCTGCGGTCCACGTGCGGCTGCCTCCCATTCGTCCTCGCTCGGAAGGCGGCCACCCTGTCCACGCCACGCACAGTAACCCGCCGCCTCGGCCCACAGTACGCCGGTCACGGGCAATTGATCCGGGGGCCGCTCGGTCCAAGGCGAAGCGGCCCGCGTCGAGTCCAGATACCGCCGATAGGCGGCGACACTGACTTCCGCGGTATCCATGAAAAACGCCTCGAGACGCACGGCGGTCGAATCGCGCCACGGGGCCCCTCCCCCTCCGCCCCCCACGGGATAGAGGCCCGCCGGGACGCGCACCATCCCGGGCGGCGGTTGCACACGCACCTTCGACCATACGCCCCACCCGAGGATCGCCGCAGCGGCCCCGCACGCGGTCGCGATCCAGGTGACTTGCCTAGCGGACAGGCGACGCCGCTCGCGGGCCGGGGCGGCGAGTGCGTCGACGAACGCCCGCGCGGTGCGTGGCCGGTCGCCCGGCTGTTTCGCGAGCCCGCGCACCAGCGCGCGTTCGAGGTGCGCCGGGAGGCCCGAGCGCACGGTGCGGATCGGCCGCGGCGGGTCGCTGATCAAGCGGGCCGTGATCGTTTGCGCGCTGGGGCCGGTAAATGGCGGCTCGCCGGCGAGCATCTCGTACAGCACCGCGGCCAGGGAGTACACGTCGCTCCGCGGATCGATGCGTTGGTCACCGCTCGCCTGTTCCGGGCTCATGTAGGCCACCGTGCCCACCGCGATACCGGCACCCGTCAGCGCTGGTCCCAGCGTGCTGCCCCGCTCCTCCATCAGCTTCGCGATTCCGAAGTCGCTCACCAAGGCATGGCCGCGGGACAGGAGGATGTTCTCTGGCTTGACGTCGCGGTGGATCACGCCGTTCTCGTGCGCGTACTGGAGCGCATCACCGACCTCCGCCGCGATGCGCACGGCGTCCTCGACCGGGAGCTGCCCCTGGCGAGCGAGCCGGTGCCGCAGCGATTCGCCTTCCACGTACTCCATCACGTAGAACAGGAGACCATCGGCCTCGTCCGCTTCGAACAGTGGCACGATGTGGGGATGGGAGAGCTGGGCGGCGAGCAGAACTTCCCGCTGGAACCGGTCGCTGCCGAGGTAGGCACGCGTGGCGGGCGCCAACAGCTTGATCGCGACCCAGCGCCCGAGCTTCACGTCGGTGCCGAGGTACACGGTCGCCATGCCGCCCCGGCCCAGCTCGCGCACCAGGGTGTAGCGGCCCGCGAGGGCGCGGGCCAAGCGGTCGAATAGCGGGTCGACGCGCATGACCGGACGGAGTGCTCCAGACGATGCGCCTTCGCACCGCCGGCCGCAACCCGCCGAGGGCGTCAGCTCACTGCGCCGGCGCTACTGGTAAACGCTGTTTGCAGCAGCCCCCACACGCGTTACTCCAGCTCTCGATAAAGAAGGGGTCGCCGTGAGGCGTCTCTGTGCTGACCACGTGGAACCGGGCGAGCGCTTGCTTGTAGTGATAGTCCCCGTGGTGCTCCGGTTCGAGCGAATCTGGCAGGTCATGGTATGGGGGTTTCCCGTGTTCCGGAATAAGGACGGAGCGCCAGTGACCGGTCCCGATGCTATCGACCCACCACCACGTCCACCAAGGGCCCAGCCCCAAGGACGGAATTGTGTCGTCGGTGCGTATGCGGGCGATGATACGTCCCTCTGCCGCGTCCTGCGCCGAGAGCCGGAACGACCTACGCTCCGGCTCGATTCGCGCACGGCGGGCGGCCTTTCCCCCGATCAGACCTTGTCTGAAATCGACCAGGGCTGAGTCCGCCCCGAGTACGGAGTCAAACTCCAACTTGGCCCGGACAAAGGCAGCGATTGTTTCGACTGAGGTACTTTGGACAGTCGCCGCCTTGAAGGTGTCCGGCCCCGGCGTGCTGCATCCGATCGCTAGTGCAAGCGTCACGCCGCTTGCCACCGCCCCGAACACCGTGGATGTGCGTTCCGGCATAATACCTCCTGGCTAGGGCTCCCTGTGCGCTGCCACGATCCGTAGCATTCGGTCCACCGTCGGTCGCAAGGCGGGCTCGGCGCCGGCCCAGAGGGTCGCAACTGCGCCCGCCCAGCGGCGCGCCGTACCCAAGTCCCCTCGCGCGGCCGCCAGCTCGGCGCGGAGCGCCATGTTACGGACGAGGCACCCCGCCAGCGGCATGTACTGGAGGGTCGCCGTATGCAGCGCGATGAGGCTGTCAAGCGGTGCGGAGAGCGTGCGCTCCGCAGTGGCCGTGTCGCCGAGCGCGAG
>Ga0137374_10006190_pt1 | contig 14214 bp, 13 predicted proteins | sample SagtaG_20_FD_104811 | JGI IMG/M metagenome (GOLD analysis project Ga0137374, IMG submission 104811) | Vadose zone soil microbial communities from Sagehorn Ranch, Mendocino, California, USA - Sage1_R_100_16 metaG | ecosystem: Environmental > Terrestrial > Soil > Vadose zone | place: USA...
CGACCGGGACGGGCGCAACCGTATCCCTCGGCAAGACGAAGCTGGGCCGGGTACTGGTCGACTCGGCGGGGCATACGCTCTACCTCTTCAGGAAGGACAAGCACGGCACGAGCGCCTGCAACGGGAGTTGCGCGAAGTTCTGGCCTCCGCTGCTCAGCCACAGGAAAGCGAGCGTCGGCCCGGGCGTCAAGATGTCGATGCTCGGCACGACGAGGCGGAGTAACGGTAGCCGCCAGCTGACCTACAACAAGCACCCGCTTTACACCTACGCGCTCGACAAGCACGCCGGACAGACGAACGGCGAGGGCAAGCTCGTGTTCGGCGCCAAGTGGTACGCCGTCTCCGGCAGCGGGAAGGCGGTCGTCAAGGCCGCGCCGCCTGCGACGACGACTACGACCAGGACGACTACCTGCCCCTACCCACCCTGCTAGGAGGTAGCTGGCCTGCTCCGCGGTCCCCCTCGCCGCGCTGTGGCGCGGCGAGGGCGTGTGGGCGGCGGCGTAGGATGCGCAAACCTGAGCACAACTGCTCGACGTCACGGGCCTCGACTTGAACGAACCCGAAAAGGCACCGCGCCGCAGCGCCCCGATGGAACGCATCGCTCGCGCGACATGCGCGAGAGAGTGCTCCGCAGCTGCGCGAGAGCGGCGGGCGGCGTCGACAAGTCGTGCGTGAGGACTCTAGGGGATTCGCCGCCAAGCGGGACGGGCCGGCTGATCTCGACGACGTATGACCTCGGCATTCCGATCGCGACGGGATCGAGCTTGGGCTGGGCCGAGCGTCCCGAACGCCGCCCACGCATAGCCTGTTCCGACAAGCTTCGTCTCCGGCAACTCGCCGCTATCATCCCGGGCGCAGTCAGCCACTGAGAGGGGGGAGGCAATGCATGCAAGGCGTTGGCGGCTGCTGCTCGTCTTGGCGGCGGCGGCGGCTGCGCTTGCCCTCGGTATCGGTGCTGCGGCCGACGTCGGCTCGGGCTCCGGCCCGCCGACCTCGATCGGTCACGGCGGGGCGGCCGCAAGCGTCGAGCGGATCGCCACGCAGGCCGCGATCGACACGCTCAAGGCGGGCGGCAACGCGATCGACGCGGCGGTCGCGGCGGCAGGAATCCTTGGCGTTACGGAGCCGTTCTCGTGCGGGGTCGGCGGCGGCGGCTTCATGGTGATCCGCACGGCCGACGGCAAGGTGACGACGATCGACGGGCGCGAAACGGCGCCGGCGGCGATGACGCCGACCTCGTTCTGGGAGAACGGCTCGCCGCTGCCGTTCAACGACGCGCGCTTCAGCGGCATGTCGGTCGGCGTGCCCGGCACCGTTGCGACGTGGGTGGAAGCGCTCAAGGCATACGGGACGATGTCGCTCGCGAACGCGCTCCAACCGGCAATCCACGTCGCGCGTCACGGCTACGTCATCGACCAGACCTGGTTCGACCAGGCAAACGGGATGGTGCGCGACTGGTTGGACGACGTCCCCGCGTCCGCGGCGCTCTTCCTCGATCCCGACGGCACGCCGCGTGACGTCGGCACCGTTTTCACGAATCCCGATCTGGCGACGACGTACGAGCGGATTGCCCACCTCGGCCTGAAGGGCTTCTACCGCGGCGCGATCGCGGACGCGCTCGTCGACACCGTCGACTATCCGCCGGTTTCACCGACGGCGAACCACGTGTTTCGGCCGGGTGTGATGACGATGCGCGACCTGCGCTCATACGTTGCTCCGGAGCGAGCACCCACGCACGTGAACTACCGCGGTCTCGACGTCTACTCGATGGGACCGCCGTCGAGCGGCGGCTCGACCGTGGGCGAGGCGCTGAACATCCTCGAGGGCTACCCGCTCTCGAGCATGACGCGCGAAGAGGGCTTCCACTACTACCTCGAAGCCTCGAGGTACTCGTTTGCCGACCGCAATGCCTATCTCGCCGATCCCGCCTACTTCGACGTGCCGTTGAGCGGTCTCCTGTCTAAGGACTACGCAACGACGCGGCGTGACCTGATCGGGCCGACGGCGGCGAACCCGCCGGTCGTGCAGCCCGGCAACCCGTATCCGTACGCGACGGGACAGGCCGCAGCGACGATGACGCAGTCCGAGACGACGACGCACCTTGTGACGTCCGACAGGCTGGGCAACGTCGTCTCCTATACCTTCACGATCGAGTCGACTGGCGGCTCCGCTCTCGTGGTTCCGGGCTTCGGGTTCTTGCTCAACAACGAGCTGACCGACTTCAACTTCGACTCTCAGACGCACCCGAATCGCGTCGAAGGGGGCAAGCGTCCGCGTAGTTCGATGAGCCCAACGATCGTGCTCGACGACGGCAAGCCGTTCCTCGCGCTCGGCTCGCCGGGCGGCTCGACCATCATCACGACCGTGCTGCAGATCCTCTTTGACCGTCTGGACGACCACATGTCGCTCCCGGATGCGATTGCCGACCCGCGCGCAAGCCAGCGCAACACGATACGGACGAGCGCCGAGCCAGCCTTCATCGCAAGCCCGCTGGCGACGCTGCTAAGGGCGCGCGGACACCAGTTCGTGGACGCCGGCGAGATTGGCGCTGCGACGGGAATCGAATTCCTTGCCGACGGCAGCGTGCTCGCCGCGGCCGAACCAGTCCGGCGCGGCGGCGGCAGCGCGATGGTCGAGTTCCCTGGGTAGCCAGGCTCGAGTCCTCGCGTGCGGGGGGCTCCGGCCTTTTCCGAGCCCCGAATCCACGCGCTCACGAACGCGCCGGCGCGTGTGCCGGCCGCGCGGCCGAGCTCGGCGCGAGCGACGACACCTGGAAGGAGATGGTCTGGCGGCGGGTCAGGGCCAAGGTGCTCGCGCGCCGCGGCAAGCACGCCGAGGCAGAGCGGCTCGCCCGTAGGCGGTCGCGATCTGCGATGAGACCGACAAGCCCGACGCGCAGGGAGATGTGTACGCCGACTTCGCCGAGGTGCTGTCGCTCGCCGGCCGCCCGCAGGAGGCAGCCGAGGCGCTCGAGCAGGCGCTCGCGCGCTATGAGCGGAAGGGAAACCTCGTCATGGCCGGGAGAACGCGTGAGCGGCTCCAGGAGCTTGCCTCTACATGACCATCTGCCCTCAGTGCGAAGCGCGGAACCGGGACGACGCCGAGCTCTGCGACGACTGCGGAGCGCCCCTCGCCCGGACCCCGACTTTCGAAGATGGGCCGTGAAGGATTCGAACCTTCGACCTTGGGATTAAGAGAACCGCCGAACCGTCTCGGCCTGTCTCGGTTCGTCTGGGTTTTGCAGGAGAATCCGCATCCCGGATGCCCTTAGGTCTCGGGTCGTCTCGGCCCGTCTCGCTGGCACTTCGCTGTCACCCTGTCGGACTCTCAGAGCGATACGGGCGGTCAGTCGCGCAGCTGACGGAGCGCCTGAGCGATGCCCTGACCTCCCTTCAGCACCGGTTCGAACAGGTCGCCGTGCCGCTCGACCCGCTCGAGCGCCTCGCGCATGCCGAAGTCGCGCGGCCGTACTTTCTCGCCGAGCTCCTCCCAGCGCAGCGGCGTCGAGACCGGTGCCCCTGGCTTCGGGCGCACCGAGTAGGCGGACGCGATCGTCTTGCCGTGCCCGTTCTGGCGGTGGTCGACGAGCACGCCGCGCCGCTTCTTCTTCAACCACTCGGTGGTGACCAGCCCCGGGTTCTCGGCCTCCAGCCGGCGAGAGACGCGCTCGGCAAACTCGTACGTGTCCCTGTAGGAGAAGCGCCGCGTGACCGGCACGAGCACGTGGATCCCGTCGGCGCCGCTCGTCTTCACGTAGGAGCGCACCTCGAGCCGCTCCAGCGCCTCGCGCACGAGGTGCGCGACGCGGATGGCTTGGACGAAGCCGTTCCGCGACTCGGGCGGGTCGAGGTCGAAGACGACGTAGTCCGGTCGCTCGGGCTTGTCCACGCGCGAGTACCAGGCATTCATGTCGATGCAGTTCATCTGGACCATCCATACGAGCGCGGCGGGCTCGTTGACGAGCGTGAAGTCGACGAGCCGCGATTCACCCTTCCGCGGCCAGGTGCGAAAGCGGCGCGTGGGGATCCACGGCGGCTTGCCCTTTGGCGCCTGCTTGTGGAAGTACGCCTGGCCGCGAATGCCGTGGGGATAGCGCTTGAGCGTGAACGGCCGGCCGTGCAGGTGCGGGACGATCGCCTCGCCGATGGCGGCGTAGTACTCGGCGAGGTCGCGCTTCGTCACGCCGTCGCCGGAAAAGAGGACGCGATCCGGATGCGTGAGCCGGACGCGGCGGCGGCCGATCTGGATCTGGTCGCTCATCGGGAAGGACGCGTCCAGTGTGACACCCGGGATTTGAAGTCGCCGTCAGGCCTTAGAACTCGAATCAAAATGAGAGGAGCATCAATGCGTATGCGATGGCTGCGGAGAGCTCCTCGCAAGCTCTCCTAACTTGGTTTCCATCCCAACGCTCGACACCAGGCGAAGGCCAGGTAAGCGTCCGATGACTTCGACCACTCAAGCCAGGCCCGGCTCATTGCGTCGAGGTCGCTCGCCGTTGCGAGTTCGTGCTTTCTCGCCGAGCGCGCGTACCAGCTGTCGCCGCAATCTTCCGCCCGTGCCAGGCCGAATGACTCCACGGCTTCGCCGGCGCCGTAGCAGAAGTACTTGGACGTCGCGGCGACACGGTCGAAGCCCGCGCGCTCCAGCAGGCCGCGGAGCTGTCGACCGCGATAGGGATCGGCAGTATTCTCGAGCAGCCACACTCGTTCGCGGATGGCGTAAAACCGTCTCAGGAGCTCGTGGTTCGGCCCCGTGAGGATCAAGCCCCCGTACTCGACGCAGGCGACGCCGAGCACCCCGCCCGGCTTGAGGATTCGTTTGATCTCGGCGAGGCCGTCGAGCGGGCGGTCGAGCGTTTCCAGCATCGAGTGGCAAAGACAGGCGTCGAACTGATCGTCGGGAAAGTCAAGTGCGCAGACGCTGCCGACCCGGAACTCGACATTCTTGATCTGGTGCCCGGCGGCGTAGCACCGGGCGTCCGCGAACTCCTCCGCCTCCGGATCGTTAGCCACAACGTGAGCGACGCTCTCCGCCAGACCCAATGTGATCGTCCCCTGCCCGCAGCCGACATCAAGAACACGGAAGTCGTCGTCCAGGTGCGCCAGCAGGAAGTCGGCGTAGTCTGCCGCGTTCCTGACCTTGAGAGACGCCGCGAAGGCCGAACTCATCCGCCGTCCTTTGAGGCTGGGGCGCGCCCAACGGGGTAGCGGAACTCCACGCGCGGAGTCTAGGGAAGCCTCGCGCGCTCGCCTGGACGCACGCTTGATGCCGATCGCACAGTGAAAGGGACCCGCTCCCTGACGACGAAGGCCGTCGGCATCCGCCGTCAAGCTGGGAGGGGTGCCAATGGCCGCTGCGCTGTGGATCGTGTCGGATGGGCTATGGAAGCGTGTCGAGCCGTTGCTGCCGAAGGTGGAGCGACGTTCGCGGTTCCCAGGGCGGAAGCGTTTATCCGATCGGCAGGCGCTGCAGGGGATTCTCGTCGTCTTGCACACCGGGATCGCATGGCGGCATCTACCGCTCGAGCTCGGCTTCGGCTCCGGTTCGACCTGCTACCGCCGCTTGGATGAGTGGCAACAGGCAGGCGTGTGGGAGCGGCTGCACGCACTCTTGCTTGCTGAACTGCGGGCCGCCGGCGAAATCGAGTGGTCGCGGGCCGTGGCGGACTCGAGTCACGTGCAGGCGAAAAAAGGGGCTCTGAGACCGGCCCGAGCCCAGTTGATCGAGCCAGAAACGGCTCCAAGCACCACCTCCTGGTCGACGCGACCGGGATCCCACTCGCTTGGCGGCTCACGGGCGGCAACCGCAATGACGTCACCCAACTGATCCCGCTCATCGACGCCGTCCCCGCCGTGCGCGGCCGGGTCGGCCGCCCGCGGCAGCGACCCGCGCGTCTCGCCGCCGACCGCGGATACGACCACGACAAGTACCGTCGCCAGCTCCGTCGGCGGGGGATTGCACCCGAGATCGCCCGCCGCCAGACCGAGCACGGCTCCGGGCTGGGCCGCTACCGCTGGGTCGTCGAGCGCACCTTCGCCTGGCTCCATCACCTCAAGCGGCTGCTGGTCCGCTACGACCGCCGCGCCGAAATCCACGAGGCGTTCCTCGCGCTCGGCTGCTGCCTCGTCTGCTTCAGAAGGCTACAGCGCTCATTCTGATTCGAGTTCTAAGCAGGGTCGGAAAGGACTCTTGTTGATGGTTCAGCCGGTACAAAAGTACAAATCCCGGCCGCGGCCGCCGTAGGCGGGGCAAGCTGGAAAACGGTCTGCAGGCTCGCGTTGCTTTAGGGCCTGGGGCCCCAGTCTGAGGCGCTTTCCCATCTGTTCGGTGTGTTCGTCAAGTTGCGCATTCCGCTGCCGTCTAGTCTCATGCCGTAGACATCAGCGTTTTGCTGTTCACCCCCCACAATCGGGGCGCGACCGGCCTGGATCCTTCTCCCGTTCGGCGAAAACGACGCCGAGAGCCATTTGGCTGTTCCGGCCGGATCGTCGGTTACGCGGTGGCGGTGAAACCCGTTTCGTTGGATGAGCCACAAGTTGCCTGAGGTGTCCGAGAACTGCTTCGTTCTGACAAGCACCCAGCGACCGTTGGGCGAGAAATCGGGCTGCGCTGCCTCCATCGACCAGGGAGTAATACGGCGCAAGCGGCTGCCATCGAGGCGAACCGTGAAGACCGCCTGGCGGCCCGTCTTCTTGTCAAGTCGCTCGAACGCGAGCGTCCTGCCACCCGGTGCCCACGCAGGAGCGTGATCCTCCCAGCGAGCGCGGTCAGAAGAAGGCACTCCTTTCTGCGTCACCCTGTGGGCGTGCGTCCCGTTCGCCCGCATCACAAAAATCGCGTGGAGCGGGTTGCCGTGAACGTCGACTGGGCCAAGGGCGCGCTGGAACGCAATCCTCCGTCCCGAGGGCGACCAGGCCGGGAACCCATCGAATAGGCACCGCCCGCTACAGCTGAATGCCAGGCTTGTCCGGCCGGTGCCGTTCCGCCGTATCTTGACTATGCGCCCGCGTTCTTCGAGGTTGTGCCAGTTGACCGTGTACACGACCCAGCGGCCGTTCGGTGACCAGTCAGGCTCAGTCGTCACCCGCTCCCCACGCGGATGCGTCAACTGCCTGAGACCGCTTCCATCCGGCCGAACCGTGAACAACGCCCCCCGCGTATGGTCGTCATTCAAGTAACGGCGAAACACGATCCGTCCGTTCTTTCCCGCATATGTCGCTTCAGCGACCGATGCATCCAGCAACGCCACCACCACCACAAGACACGCAACCGCTCCAAACGCAACATGCTTCATCGGTGCCCCTTTCGTCGAGGGTGGTTTCGCTGATCAGCCCGCGCTCTCAATCCTCATCCGGGTAGGCAACCGAGACGCTCCACGCACTCTCACGGCTGCTCTCCCTTCGTTCCTTCGTGAAGGGGTCGTATGGCTGACGCCGCCTCGGTGCGCCGCTCGTGGACGAAGATCAGTCCGAAATGGTTGTCCGTGACCTCGCCCGTGTCGCTGACGAGGAAGTTGGAGGTGATGAGGCCTTCGGCCCGCGCGAACTGGCCGTCGCCTCCCTGGACCTCGCGTACAACGGTGCCGTGCCTGAGGTTGGGAGCTGGGCATGCAACGAGCCGCCCGAGCCCGACGCTGCGAAAGCGCACGCTGTTTCCGTGGCCGAACTCGATTGTGCCGGCGTCGTCGAACGTCGACTGCTCACGGAGCGAGAGCTCCGCTTCGAGGGTCGCATCGCCACCCGAAACGTCTTCGAACTCACCATGCACTCCGTGCGGACCCAGCCTCGTTACGAGCGCGGTGCTCGGAGCGGTCAACCTGAACCGAATCCGGTCCGAATCGACTGACGATGCACGCCCGCGGAACTGCAACGAATACGCGATCGGCTTCATCACCGTACGGCCAATGCTGCGCATGGGAGTGGTGCACTCGCGCCCGGGAAATCCCTAGGTCTGTGAACTGGCTCGGGGATACCCTCTTACCCACGATGCTCTTCGGCCGCGAGCGTGAGTCCATGCAGATCGACGATGCGCTCGACGCGGCGAGGGAGCGGCGCAGCGGCGCGCTCGTCATCCGCGGCGAGGCCGGCATCGGCAAGAGCGCACTACTTAACGCCGCCATCGAGCGTGCAGATGACATGCGGGTCCTCCGCGCGCTCGGCGTCGAGTCCGAGGTGGACATCGCGTTCTCCGGGCTGTACGAGCTCCTCCGCCCAGCGCTCTCGTCGGTCGACACGATTCCCGAAGCGCAGGCAGTCGCCGTCCGAGCGGCACTGGCACTCGGCGCGGACGTCGTCACCGAGCGCCTCGCCGTCTTCGGCGGCGCCTTGAGTCTGCTTGCGGCCGTCGCCGAGGAGCAGCCGCTGCTGTGCGTAATCGACGACGCCCACTGGCTCGACGAGGCTTCGGCCGCTGCGATGACCTTCGTCGCGCGCCGCCTCGACGCTGACGGCATCGCGATGCTCTTCGGCGTACGGGAGCCCGACGTCCGAGACTTCACCGCGCCGGGAATTCCCGAGCTCCGGCTCGGCGGACTCGATCGGGCCGCGGCGAGGCAGCTCTTGGCGACGCGACTGCCGGCAGATGCCGGATCGCTCGTCGCAGAGCAACTCATCGAGATCTCGCTCGGAAACCCGCTCGCGCTGATCGAGCTCCCGTCGGGCCTGACGGCGCCGCAGCTCGCCGGACAGGGACCCCTCGATAAGCAAGTCCGCGCAGGGACAGCCGTGGAGCATGGCTTCCTCGGCCGTCTCGCTAAGCTCTCGAGTTCGACGCGGCGCGCCCTCCTCGTCGTCGCCGCAAGTGATGTCGCCGAGGTGGGGGCCCTCTCTCGCGCGCTCGCCGTCCTCGGACTCGATACCCAAAGCCTGGAGCCCGCCGAGCAGCTCGGGCTCGTCACGCTGGCGTCCAGCGTGGATTTCTGCCATCCCCTCGCGCGTTCGGCGATCTACGCGGCCGCTGAGGCGATCGACCGGAGCGAGGCGCACGGCGCGCTGGCGTTCGCAGCCGACGCCGCGGGCGAGGCCGATCGCCAGGCATGGCACCTCGCCGCCTCGGCGCGCGCCCCGGACGAGCAGATCGCGTCCGCCCTTGTCGACGCTGCCGAATCTGCCCGGCACCGAGGGGGCGTTTGGTCGGAAGCGAAGGCGCTCGAGCGCGCGGCGCGGTTGACGCCGGAGCCGCGGCTTCGCGCACGGCGTCTCGCGCGCGCGGGGGATGCCGCATATCGTGCCGGTCGCCCTGAGCTCGCGGACGCGCTTCTCGAGGAAGCGGTCGAGGGCGACCTAGAACTCCACGAGCTCGCGCATGCGCAGGCTCGGCGCGCGTACATCCAGGTTGAGCGAGGGGAGCTAGACGAGGCCCTGGACCTGATGATCGGCGGAGCGAACGACCTCGAACCGACGGATCCGCGCGCGGCGGCGACTCTTCTGACCAACGCGGCAACCGCCGCCGACCATCACCGGCTAGACATTCCCTGGTCGATCAGGCTCGCAGAGCGCGCATGGCGGCTAGCTGGCGACGCGGCGGTCGACGATGCGGAGCTCTGCCACATCGTCTCCTTCCAACGACTGTCTGCCGGCTGCGTACGCGACGCCATGGAACTGGCTTGGCGCTGCGCCGAACTCGTCGAGGACGACTCCGACGGTCGCATCGTCGCCGCCGACGCAGCATCGACGCTCTTGTACGCGGGCGAGCACGCTCCGGCACGTCGTCTGCTCGAGCGCGCGGTCGCCGCCAATCGCGGCTCCGGTGCGCTCGGAGACCTGGGGTACACGCTGCACATCTACGCTCAAGTCGAGTGGTACGACGGCCACCTGCAGCGCGCATACCACCACGCACTCGAAGCGGTGCAGATCGTTGAGGAGCTCGCCACTCCGCAGACCCTCGACGATTGCCTCTCGCGTCTCGCGATGTTCGAAGCCGTGCTCGGACGGGAAAGCGACAGCCGCCGCCACGCGCAGCGCGCGCTCGACTCCGCCCTGCAGCTCGGAGACCGAAAGAACGGAGTGCGTGCACGAAGCGCGCTCGGGATGCTCGCGCTCGTGACCGGCGACGCGGACGCAGCCGTCGCGCACCTGGCACCCGCGGTCGCGGCGCTCGAGGCGGGTGGCGTCAGGAACCCGAACCAATTCCGAATCCATCCCGATCTTGTCGAGGCGTACGTCAGGTCGGGCCGGAGGGATGAGGCCAAGCCGGTCGTCGCGTCCCTCGAGCGCCAGGCGCGCGCGACCGGCCTCCCGTGGACTCTTGGAGCGGCAACGCGCTGTCGCGCGCTCCTCGTCGACGCGGACGCAGCGGCGGAGGCCGGGTTCCAGGAAGCGCTGCTGCTCCACAAGAGCGCGAGCGCGTTCGAGCGCGCCCGAACAGAGCTCTGCTTCGGCGAGCAGCTCCGCCGCCGCGGTCACAGACGCGACTCGCGCATGCATCTCGGCGCCGCACTCCAGGGCTTCGAGGCCAGCGGAGCCACGCCCTGGGCGGAGCGCGCGCGGACAGAGCTCAGAGCATCCGGTCTAACGCTGCGCCGCCGTCAACCCACGGCGCCGGAACAGCTCACGCCGCGAGAACTCCAGATCGCCCGCCTCGTCGCCGCGGGCAAAACGAACCGCGACGTCGCGGCAACGCTCTTCGTCACCCCGAAGACGGTCGAGTTCCACCTGACTCGCGTCTACCGGAAGCTGGAAATACACTCGCGCTCGGAACTCGTGCGGCGGATGGCAGGCTACGAGACGGAGGTCGACCTCGCTGCTCCGCAAGATGCCGAGCGCCGCGAACGCGAAGGCCACTGGACCTGACCCGTTGACCCTGACCACGCACCAGCTTCGCCGGCAGTCGGGCCCTTCGCGTGGCGGGCGAGCACCGTCCGTGGGCTCTGGAAGAACTCTGTCACCCCCTGTCACGGAGCTGAACGTGGCGCGGTTGTCGAAGTAGGCTGCTTTCGATCACGAGCCCCGACCGGATGCGTTTCGCTGTCACCATGGCCGCACCGCATCCTGGCCTGGCAACAGGAAAGGCGCCGTTTCCAGCGCCTTTCCACCTTGGGCCGTGAAGGATTCGAACCTTCGACCTTGGGATTAAGAGTCCCCTGCTCTACCAGCTGAGCTAACGGCCCGCGGGACGTACTGTAGCGAGCGTGAAAATCCTCTCGATCGTCGGGAACAGGCCGCAATTCATCAAATCTGCGCCCCTTTCCGTCGCCCTGTGCGAGCGCGGGATCGACGAGGTCACCCTCCACACCGGGCAGCACTACGACGCCGAGCTCTCGCAGGTTTTCTTCGAGGAGCTCGAGCTTCCCGAGCCCGCCTACCGGCTCGGGATCGGCGGGCAGCCGCACGACGAGATGGTCGCGGCGATGCGTCCGGGAATCCTCCACGCAATCGAGGCCGAGCGGCCGGACTGGGCACTCGTCTACGGCGACACGAGCTCGACGCTCGCCGGCGCCCGCACGGCCACGGAAGGCCGCGTTCCGCTCGCCCACGTCGAGGCGGGGATGCGCAGCGGCGACTGGTCGATGCCCGAGGAGCACATTCGCGTCGAGGTCGACGGAATCTCCGAGCTTCTCTTCTGCCCCGACGAGCGCTCCGCCGAGACGCTCGCCGGTGAAGGCGTCACCGGCAGGATCGAGGTCGTCGGCGACGTGATGGCCGACGCCTCGTTCCGGCTCGCCCCGATCGCGCGTGAGCGCTCGGACGTGCTCGAGCGGCTCGAGCTCGAGCCGGGCCGTTACGTCGTCGCGACCGTCCACCGGGAGGCGAACGTCGCGGTAGACCGGTTCCGTCGCATCGCCGACGGCCTCAACCGCCTGTCCGAGCCCGTCGCCTTCCCCGCCCACCCGCGTACGCGCGCGACGCTCGAGGCGGCGCAGATCTCGCTCGCCCCGCACGTTCGCCTGCTACAGCAGCTCGGCTACATCGACCTCGCCGCGCTCGCTTCCCGCGCACGCGTGATCCTGACCGACTCCGGCGGCCTGCAGAAGGAGGCCTACTAGTACGGCGTGCCGTGCGTGACGCTTCGTCCCTCGACCGAATGGGTGGACACGGTCGAGGTCGGCGCGAACATCCTCGTCGACGACGACCCCGACCGGATCGTCTCGGCGGTCGCAGAGGCGCGGATGCCGCCGGACAGGCCGCAGCTCTACGGTGACGGCAAGGCCTCGGAACGGATCGCTGAGGCGCTCTATACGCTTGTCCGCAGGTGAAGAAGCCGGCAGACACGACGGTCGGGGTCGTCGGCCTCGGCTACTGGGGGCCGAATCTCGCGCGCAACTTCGACGAGCTCGCGCGCCTGACTTGGATCTGCGACGCCGCGCCCGAGCAGTGCGAGCGCCAGGCGACCCGCTTTCCCTCGGCGCGCGCAACTACGGACTTCGGCGACCTGCTCTCAGACTCCGAGCTCGACGCCGTCGTCATCGGCACCCCGGTGGTCACCCACTTCGACCTGGCCAAGCGCGCCCTCGAGGCGGGCAAGCACGTTCTCGTCGAGAAGCCGCCGGCGCTGACGGCCGCCGAGGCCGAGGAGCTGCGTGCGCTCGCCCAGGAGCGCGACCTCGTCCTGATGCCCGGCCACCTCCTCCTCTACCACCCCGGCGTCCAGAAGCTGCGCGAGCTGGTCGACTCGGGAGAGCTGGGCGAGGTCCTCTGCCTGTACGGCAATCGTCAGAACCTCGGCAAGATCCGCATGGACGAGAACGCGCTCTGGTCGCTCGGCGTCCACGACCTGTCGGTGATCCTCTACCTCGTCGGCGGCGAAGAGCCTGCCGAGCTGTGGGCACGCGGGAACGCGTTCCTCACGCCGGGGGTCGAGGACGTCGTCTTCTGCTACCTCCGCTTCCCCTCGGGGAAGATCGCGCACATGCACCTGTCCTGGCTCGACCCGCACAAGATGCGGAAGATCACCGTCGTCGGCAAGGAGAAGATGGTCGTCTTCGACGACATGGAGCTCGAGCGCAAGGTGACCGTCTACGAGAAGGCGACCGAGCAGCCTGCGCACAGCTATGGGGAGTGGAGGACTCGCACGGGGGACATCTGGTGCCCGAAGATCCCGAACGACGAGCCGCTGCGGCTCGAGTGCCAGTACTTCCTCCAGCTCGTGAGCGGGGACGGAGACCGCGATCGCGTCGCCGCCGACGGGCTGGCGGTCGTGCGGACGCTCGAGCAGCTGCAGGCCTCGTTGGAAGCCGTCCCGGCGTGATCGTCGCTCGCCTTTGGCTCGCTCCCGTGGGGGAAACCATGTTTCCCCCACGAGCCCCCTTCTTAGAACCTGACGTGGGGGAACCTCCGGGTTCCGCCACGCCCCCTCCACACGATCACGGGCCAAGGATTGGCCCGTGATCGCAGACACCGCCATCGTCTATCCCGGGACGAAGATCGGCGACGACTGCCAGATCCTCGACTACGCGGTCGTGGGGAAGCAGCCCTCGCTCTCGCCCCGCTCGACCGCGAAGCGCGAGGAGCTGCCGCCGCTCGAGCTCGGGCCGGGGACGATCGTGTCGACAGGAGCCGTCGTGTTCGCCGGAACGCGAATCGGCGCGCGCGTCATCATCGGCGACCAGGCCTGCGTGCGCGAGCGCTGCAGCGTCGGAGACGACGCCGTCATCGGGCGCGGAGCGTTCGTGGAGAACGACACCACGGTCGGCGCGTCCACGAAGATCCAGGCCCACGCCTACATCACGGCGTACTGCACGCTCGAGGACGACGTGTTCGTCGCGCCGTGCGTGATCACGACCAACGACAACTTCATGGGCCGGACCGAACAGCGCCACGCCCTCCGACGTGGCCCGACGATCAGGCGCGGAGCCCGGATCGGCGGCGGGGCCGTGCTGCTGCCGGGAATCGAGATCGGCGAAGAAGCATTCGTGGGCGCCGGCGCGGTCGTCCTCCACGACGTTCCCGCCCGGACGGTCGTCGTCGGCAACCCCGCCCGCGAGCTCCGGCAAGTTCCCGAGGAAGAGCTGCTCTAGCTGCGCGCGTACGTCAGCGTGTACGGGCCGGAGTCGCTCGAGGACATCTTTACCTCGACGTAGTACCAACCGCCCGTCCTAGCCCGGTAGCCGCGGATCCGCTCGGTCGAGCCGAGATGGAACGACTGCGCCACGCGCATCTTTTGTGCAGCGGGAGAGAGATCCACCACGGTCTGGGTGCCCGGCCTCCAGAGGGCCAGGTTGGAGTTGCCACTGGGAGGACCGCTGAGCGTCAGCGAGACGAACTGATCCTTCCGGAG
>Ga0137374_10006200_pt1 | contig 14204 bp, 16 predicted proteins | sample SagtaG_20_FD_104811 | JGI IMG/M metagenome (GOLD analysis project Ga0137374, IMG submission 104811) | Vadose zone soil microbial communities from Sagehorn Ranch, Mendocino, California, USA - Sage1_R_100_16 metaG | ecosystem: Environmental > Terrestrial > Soil > Vadose zone | place: USA...
GTCCTTTGCAGGAAGTGTCTTACCTTCAAGCAGAATAGTTTGTGAATCCCTTACGACTGTTGATTTGCCTGCGTCTTGAGCATTGGAATATTGCATTAGGCTTGCAAGTATCGATGTCGATCCTACTGCTGCGATTAAAATCGCTGCTAGACTAATCGATGCCATTCTTTTATTTTTCATTGAGAGAAGGTGTCTGAATGACTATTTAGGTATTATAGTACACGAATCGAAAAATGCCCTTATTTTCGAACAGCAGACCCACCGATTATACTTTTTTCGATAGTTGTACCAATGAATTTAAATTTGTACAAGTCATATATGTAATGTGCAGATGCAAGAAAGGATTTCAAGTTTTTCTTATAACAAACTCAAGTTTTTTGGCATAGTTTGCATAATTGTTACCGCTGTAACAATTCCTCTCATCATTCCCCATCTTGCTCATCCTTCCATGGTTTATCATATTATATTACATGTTGCCAGTTTGGCTATAGCCATCTTCCTCTGTTTTGTCTCCGTCACCGCTTATTTTCGAGGTGGAAGAACCAGACTACTTTTCATGGCACTTGGATTCATTGCACTGGCTATATTGGAAGCCTTATTGCTACTTTCCGCTACGGGTAATTTGGCTGAACCAATAATTCCAGCGGTAAATGTAGAATTGCCACATGTAATTCTTCTTGTCATGATTACACTTTTCGGCTTAGGAGTCTTAAAGGTGAATTAAGTAATTGGATGAGCACCTTTTATCTAATCCTTCTGTATTGATTAGTCCTGTCCTCACAGATACAAGCCTACACAAACATCAACAAAATCTTATGAATATTGTAGAAAGGAATCCTGGAATTAGGTATAGAGAGCTTTTGCGTTTGACTAATTTATCTAATGGAGTATTAACTTACCATCTTACTGAACTTACAGGTTCAAATTTTATTAATGTAGATAGAAAGAGGGGTGTTACACGATATTATTCTGTTCAAATATCATCTGAAGAAACTAGGATTATCAGTCATATTAAGAATCGAGTTTCAAGAAATATTTTGTTACTATTGGTTGAGAGAGATTCATGTACTCTTAGTGAAATTGCTACTTTAATTAATAAAGCTCCTTCCACAGTTTCTTGGTATTTACAGCGATTACTGAATGCCAATATAGTAAAGAGAAGACCAATGAGTCTGGACGGAGTATACTACAAATCGAAATTCTATGACGTCGTAGATAAAATACTTGTTTTACGCGTAATATCAAAGTATATAGAATCCCCTCTTGATAACGTAGTAAATAACTACTTGGAAATGGTTGAGGAATTGTAATTTTATTCCTTCGCTTCATTGTTTATTAGAAGAATGACTTCAAACAGATTAATGAATAAGGTAATTGTATATGCTCTTTGTATAATCTTGGATTTCAAATAATTCCCAGGTTATTCATGTCCACGTCTTTTTCTTACGATATACTTTACAGCTACTACAGCTAGGATACCAATTATCCCCGCTATTGAAGCAGCGAAAACCAAAAGACTCACATTATTAGTACTTGTTGTACCTCCAGCTAATAGGGGGACAAAGACACTAAATGATGCTAGTGTTAAGAACCCTTTTGAATCTAGCCTTGATATTACTTGATATGAACCTGAATCTGGAAAAAGGTAATTTACAGAAAAGCTACCATTATGGGTTACAACATTGGGAAATATGAAAGATCTTTCTTGTCTACCGCTTGTAGTTAAAACAATAACTCTTGCAGAAAGATCACCTAAATTTGTTCCATTTTGTAAATGCACTACATTAAATTTTAATTGAGTAGGCTTATCAATACCTGGTGATGCCGGTAAGTAAGTGAATTCAGTCTTAATGTTGCTGAGATTATCCATCCAAGTTTGTACTTTGCTAGCAGAAAGAGCCTGATTCTGGCCAAGAACATTGTGGGGATGAATGAGAATGCTATATTGAACTAGTACCAATATTGTAGAAACTAAAATCAATAAATAAACGTGAAGTGGACTTGAAGTGAAAAATTTAGTTACATCTGCCATAATTTCCTCTCTGCAATCCAGGGCTTCATGACGTGTTACCCATTGCCATCGATGAATTAGAACCAGACATGGAACCCATCGAACCCATCGAACCCATCGAATTCGCAGGTCCTTCTCCTGGCTGCACCATAAAACTCATTGTTCCGTTCGATGTCTGTCCATTCTTATCAAGCTGATCTGCTAGATTCAGTAAATCATTTTTAGGTAGCATCACATGAATTACATCGGTGTAGGGATTTGAGTTGTCCAGTACAACATTTTTTGAAATATTGGCTCCATTAACGCTACCAGTAAATCCACCTTTCAAGGTAAATGCATTTGGTTTAGGTACATAGATCTCCTCGTGAACGAAAATGCTAGAATTTTCTAGTCTACTAAGATTCCAATTAAATGGCATATCCAATTTCATTTGCATATTTTTAGCGTCAAACCTAAAGTCTTTTAGTTTATCGTAGTAAGAGATTATCTTAATTGGTACTTGTTTACCACCTATATCTATCTGTTGATTTTCTGTATTGCCAATACTCAACCAGCTATCATAGATTGGTTCTTGACTATCGGGCAATAAAGCATTGTCAGAATCTACGGTCTCTATTCTTACTATAAAATGATATAATCCACCACTGGCAAAGATTGGACCAGATATTGTTACCGGTTTAGCGGAGGTTCCAATCCATACGCCCAAAAGGGGAGTCTTTTCTCCACTAATTGATGTATTACCTGTATTGCTAGGGTTCACCTGAATCCTTAGATCTCCAGCATGATCATGGAACAGATCATAAAGTAACTTCTTTTCATCCTTCTCTACAATAACATAATATGTAACATGACTAAACGACTGATTCGTACCTGAATCAAATAATCTAAATTCAATTGTAGGTTTTTGGCCTTTTTCTAGGGTTTCAGTAGTTACAACGGTAGGAATCATTTTAATAAGTAAGTCGGCTTTTCTATTACCTAGTGAATCAGTTATCTGCTCTTGTGTCAGACCATCTCCAAATGCTGAATTCATAGAAATTATCATATTAAACAATGGAGAAATAGATCCCATGAAAGCAGTAGTGAATAGAAGTGAAAATAATAGAATTTTTACAGGAGGGGGATTCATAATAGGTGCATATTGTAGACTCGAATATAATACTCTTGTAGTACACTCATAGAATGCACCTCCTAGTAATTCTCAAATGAGACATAAATATAAAGAACATCACCAATTCAATTTAGGTTTTCTACATACAGAGATGGTTTAATCCTGTTAAAAATATTAAGAGAACTCGGTTTCTAAGGTAGACAGCTTGGTGCATAAAAACAATTAGTAATAAGTGTAAGACTCCCCAAATATAGCCCAAGGTTCAAATCCCACTCCCCGCGCTCATTCTTGAGGATTCTACCAGTAGCCTACTGGAAAGCGATCAGCTGGCCGGAAAAGTCGGCCGACCTTGCAATTATCACAAATCATTACTACAAAACTGAAGCGTAGAGTCGAATAACCCACAATATAGACAAATTATTATGTTGAAATATGTGAATCTGCAAAAATTTCCTAAACCGCTATTCAGACATCCGTTTCCTCCATGGTATTTTCATCAACCCATTGGCAGTATTGTTAGTCAATACATAACAGAATATTATACAGAGAATTTTGATGGAGTTTTAGGTTTTCGCGCAGAAATATGCGAAATTTGTCTGACATCCAGGACAGTTCCAGCTGTTGAGCAACGACTCAGAGATCAAATTAAAGATGAACAAACCTGTAATCCAGATATAATAAATGAAATTCAGAATCTTGATACTGCGCATAAGCAAAAATTATTCATTCAGATGAAGCAAAAATTTCCAATGTTATTGTTCAGAAGGTGCAAGGAATGGGCTAAAGATGAAGTCTACTTACATGCATATCAGTTGACAAAAGAACATATTCTATCCAAAAATATTGATATCGCTAAGATTAACAAGCGAAGCTGGATAATTAGAGCAATAAACGAATCTCAAATTTTTCTCGAAGATAGTGAACTATTAGATTTCTTGCAAATGAGTCATGATCAGACTGCAATCTTCCTTACTACTTTTAACTCCCTAGAGGCAGAACAACCTTCATACTATCTACTTGTAGTAAGAAGGTACATTTCCTTGTATATGCCACCTTTTAAACTGTCGATCTAACTCGTAAAGTTGAATATCCTTCCTGATCCAGGATCCTCGATTATTTACTTTGCGGAACGGTTTTTAACAACTCGTCCACATTCTCGTATAGTTTTAGGAAGCGTTTTCCCTTGATAGTAGTCTTATATTTTCTGTTTCCTTCATGATATTCAAGGAGCTCACTAGAAACTAAAAGAGAAAGATATTCTTTTATTTGATTAAATGACAAGAAGGAATTATACATTATCCTGGTCATTCCCGCACCGTTTTCTTCTATAGCTGATTTTAGAATAGCAGCAGCGATATCTGTTCTGCTTCTGTACTTCACTATATATAATACACCAATCTCACTAATAAAGTTCTCTCCTCAAATTATATAACAAACTCCAAGTTCCAGTGATATTATTGGTTTATTTAATTGAAAAACTTGCCAAAAGATGTCCTAATAAAATTTCGTAAAGGAGTTAACTGAACGATGCATTAATTCGCAGTATTCATGTTGATACCCTTTTTGTCTAACTGTTAATACGAAACCAGATTATCCATAAGACCACAGAAAAATATAATTAATTTTGTATTGCAGTAAGTGTAAGAGTATGCTTGATCTTATTTATTTTTTTCAAATGGGTTGATATGATTTCTTTTAATTTTTCTGAATCGTCAGCTTCTAATTTTACGATAATATCATAAGGTCCTTCCACCATGTTTGCCTCCGAAATCCCAGCGATGGTACTGAGGGCCAGAAGTATTTCTCTAATATCTTCAGGATCACAGCTAATTAAAACGTATGCAGTTTGCATGATTGAAAAATTAGATTTTATTGATTTACCAACTTTAGGATATTTTGTATTATTTGGGTATGATTTGCATCGGTTTCGGTCGTGACAAGCAAAAGGTGATCACTTCCCAATGGGACTGTAATACGTTTTATTTTTTCGTATTCAGCCATGGCGTACTTCCCTTTGCCCGTTTTAGGAGAGAGCGAATTACGTAACCCCCATCTTGCTAGGGCCTGAAGGTTAGACTTCCTTGTCTCTTCAGGAGAAAGTATATTTTTTATCCCATCCCTCTGGCCACCATATTTTATTTCCCCTGAATCATCACATACGCCAGCAAATCTGATCTTCGGGTCTGAATCAAAGATGTCCTTACATAGCTTGGAATAATCCATGACTAGTTTGTAATTTCCTCTTACTAAAAGATTTATTCTTGGAGTGGGAATTATGTTGAGATAAGATGCAAGATATTTCATTGTAAGAAAACTTATCTTGTCTACTTTTATTATATCACCTATTATCGCTCTTTCTGGCCTCAAGTAATGACAAAAAGAATCACAGAAATGAGCGAAGTGACTGTTTAGAGGTGTGATCCCTTGGAGGAATTATTGGAATTGGCTTTATTCATGTATTGTTCGCTGTAATATACTTCGACTTCCTATCATACCAGAGTCAATCTGAATCTGCACGATTACTTTCTCTAGAACAGGGCTCAGGATTTATCAATTTGAACTGAATTCAGGATGGAATATTTACTATACCTAATCTAGCAACCTCAGCTCCGATCCCATACCCAACTAATGCTATACCAGTACCAAGTCCAGCCATTTCTATTCCTCCTTTTATCCAATTCTTCTTTGCCAGCCTCGCTTTTAATGCACCAACTACGAAGGAGGATGTAATACTCATAACAATAGCTATTCCAATAGCAGCAATAGAAGAAATAATCCCAGCTTTCACGACAAAATAGGGAAGAATTGGAAGAATTCCGCCCAGTAAAAAAGCTCCAAACATTACTAAGGCTCCTTTTAATGGACTTCCTAGAATTTCCAAATTAAGTCCAAGTTCTTCGGTCAGCATAGTCTTTAGCCAAACATCTTTGTTCGAAGTTATTTTATTAACGACCATCTTAAGATCATCTCCGGTAAATCCTTTTTCACGATAAACCTGTTCAATTTCTTGTCTCTCACGTTCTGGCATATTCTTGATTTCGAATTCTTCCCGCTTTATTTCAGATTCCAATATCTCCCGCTGGGATTTTACAGCAAGATAGTTCTGTACAGCCATTGCTTTTGCACCAGTAAACATACCAATTAATGCAGCAAGAATGACCACATCTGGTCCAATTACAGCTCCTCCTACCCCTGCAACAATTCCTAATGAGGTATTAATACCGTCACCAAATCCGAATACAAGGTCTCGTATGGAGGCACTTTCTTTGATATGAGGTTCTATATGGGTGATCCGTCCGTCCATAATAATAAGAATATTCACCTAACTTATTAACGATATCTTCACTAGATCGTATGAAATATACTTTTAAGATTAAACCTAAAATTAAAGGAGAAAATATTCGGTGAAAACCTGTGATTAGACATGTATCAGAGTTCCAATTATGAGTAAAGCATTGAAACTAGTAACTTTTCTATCTATTGGTAGCGCTTTCTAAGCTAACCAATCATAATACTTTCCAAATGATACTATTCCTGTATTGCCAACAGTATAACAGTACCATGATGTTTCAAATCAAGTCGATGTAAGACTTAATCGTACAATAAGAATTTTAATGACACTAGAATCACCATGCGTTGGATTATTAGGTGATCGAGGTAACTAAATTAGAGCTAATTTCTGATCCAGACCCTGACGGACTCCTCGTTTCTAATTTTCATCCGCAAGGTTGGCAACTTTCAAATTACGTCTAATACTTTAACAATTTCTTCGTGTTGGAATTCGGATTCTAAGTACATACACAGATATTTGTCATTATTTTCTGTCAGAGGGCTAATAGCGAGACTGAAAGTGTCGAATTGTAGAAGTTTAAATGGTGGCAGTTTTGAAGCTGATGGTCCGGAATCGAAATCATGAGTTTCTATTGCGTTCAGAAAATAGGACAAGTAGAACAATCCATCCTTTGCTTGTGTACTGTTAAATGTATGAATGGGAGAATTCTGCAGTTCCTTCCTATAATCACCAACAAGCAGTTTTCCAGCACAATCCAGTATGCCTACGTACTTGACCGACTTAGCTGTAGAAAGCACAGTTGAGCAGACTTTATGCAAGAAAATAAACTCTTCCAATGGCAACATCGGAGATGCAATGGAATAAAAGTTTTGCGAATAATCATCGAAATCATTCCATTAATAATATTCTCCTTACAAATTAAGTCTTTTTACATACATCTTACGTAAAAGTTCTAAATACGGTATAAATTGTTCAGTCCCATAGAAAATGAAATACTACCAGCTAGGATTATAAAAATCTAAATGTATTTGATGAAAAGCTTCATCCTGTAGATATTTGAAATTGACCTGTAGCAGATTTTGATTCATAACCAGGAGCTGATGCTTGTACCTCAATTGTTAGCTCGCCAACGTCACCGTGTTTACCTATAGTCCAAGAATTTACAAACTGTCCATTGGTATCAGTCGTACCACTAAAGTCCTTTACATAATTACCTCCGGGATATAACAATTTTCCTGTGATAGCTGCGCCGACAATATTTTCGTTCGAAGATAGATCAGTCACAGTTACTGTGATATTTTGATCATCTCCTCTAGGCACTGGATTTTTAGCAGCTTTTATTACAACATTTAACTCCTTACTTTTTCCCGAAGAAGATTCGGTCGTGTTTCCAGAGCTGGTAGATAAAAGTTGCTGTGACTGTGTTTGTGTTTGTGGAGGTAGTTCTTTAGATGATGTATTCTGAGCAGTAGATGCGTTGGTAGGATTTAGGACGGAAGGCGTCAAGGTAGGAACAGAAATGTTTTCATTAGATTGACTCGACTGAAATCCATTCACATTCACGCTATACCATTTTGTAATTGGAGGTGAACACGACAATTTTGCTGTGATCCTGTTTGGTCCCTCCTTAATTTGCGTGTAATTGGAGCTTAGAGTAAAATTCCATTGGGAATAATCATTAAGTCCTCCAGACCCTGTGGCAGATGCACTGTGGTATGGCTTTACATTATTCACAATAACTGATACACCACAATCTGTAGAAGCATCATCAGACGAGCTGCCTGATATTAATAGATCCCTGTCCATTGGAACCTGCTTTCCATCGGAGGGGGTATCTATCTTAATCCATTCTTTTGCAGCAGCTTGAGAGGTCAAATTTCCTGATACTTGACCAAATACAATATTAACATTAGTGATCAACAATGTAAGTGAGATAAAGCTTATAGTAACTAGCCAGAGTACATTTTTCTTCACACTTGTATTCAATTTCCTCATATCATAAGCTAATGTACTCCTATTAATATTATGTATTAATTTTTAACCTGTTCTTTAGCTGTTTTGGTTTATTCGGATCACATTATTCTCCTGCCTTGCATTTGATACAACCATTGTGCAATAAATGATATACACCTATAGAGATATATTTTAGCATAGACTGGAAATGATTCGATGTTTATCGCGATTTAGCACGTGGGCCGATGATTCTTATATTTCATTGGCATGGTTTTTAAATCTAAATTCATTTTGATGTTAATCTTATAGGGTCGATCTACCACAAGTCTCTTAGTCGGCTTCTTAGCTATCCCTTATAATGAAGTGGCTTATTATATTTGTGAAAAAAGGTTTTACCTGTTGTCAATAATTAATGCCATCGCTAGCTATCGCAGACCTTCATTTGGAAGATCTAGAAGGTATAAAAACCCGTACAAATTATCAAGCTTAAACGCATAGGCATAGAGTTTGTTTTGGAGTTAGCCACATCTATTCCAAAATAGTTACCCTTATGAGTAATCTATTAGATTCACTTTCAGAACTAAAAAAGATAGGGAGTTAAGAGCTGTTAGTCATCGTTGGAGCTGATGCATTACTCATATTGCCCGCACCTGTCACATTCCCACCCGCCGTAGCATTAGTCATGTTACTAGTGCTTGGCGTACTGGATGGAGTTGGCGAAGTCGTGGAACTAGGTGTGTTTGAGCTAGGATTGCTTCCTGATTGATATTGTTGTGCATATACTGAGCTATCAACAAGAGCGGTGATGGACATAACAGCTCCAAACAATGCAATTATTGACAACACTTTTGCCCGCTTCATAATATGTCATTTTGAGATGAGTATTATGATTTAAAACACTTACAGCTCTAATTATAAAATAGCAATTATGGTTTATCTGTCCCTGTAATTATTGGACGCTAAGTTAACTTTGTTAATTAATATTCATTTATTGAGTTTATCTTTAGACTTAGATGTAGGTCAAGTGGTATCTAAGAACTGGTAATCAATGTAAATTTCTTCAGGCTCTGCAAAATTGATTTAATTTTTGTTTATATTCTTTTGATCTCACTTATACTCCTTAGTTCTTCAAGTACAAAATCGATGTCGGCATTCATGGGAAGTCCGTACTTAGACAAATCAAAATTAATGCCGTTGTCATTGCCTAATCCTTCTAATAAATCATCCCAAATATGTCTAGAATCTTCAACAAACGTCAATGGGATAAAAATATTCTCTTCTTTGGCAGGTAAATCTTCTTCTATTCATCTTAAGGATGACTTTACACCTTCCCTAGATCGACCGCAGTTATCAAAGGCTATAGGAAATATCTTGACAAGCCATGACAGGATCGCATTAGTATTTCCAACATTTACTGGTGCTGCATACTATAAGGCTTTCTACACGTTCTATCAAAAATACATCGATACTATGCATGGACAGAATATAACACAGGATCTCAATCTACTTTCTACCAAAGTCAATAATCAGATTTCTCCATCGGCATCAGGAGATTCTATGTTATTCATGATTAAGAATCTTGAATCCATTATACCTAACCTGAATCTTCATTTGCTTTCAGATCAAGATGTGGATGGTGGATGCATTTTTACTGATGCTGGTAAGAATGCAATGGATGTTATAATATTAGGTCATCAGGAATACGTAACACAAAAGGAGTATGACAATTTAAGGGAGTTTGTAGCCAATGGTGGAACTATAATTCTTCTTGATGGCAACATCTTCTATGCTGAAGTAAAGTACGACAGTGATACTAACAAAATCACATTTGTTAAGGGTCATAGCTGGGCATCTAATGGAAAATCTGCATGGAGAAGCGTTAATGAAAGATGGGAGAATGAGACAAAGCAGTGGATTGGAAGCAATTATTTGAGCACAAGTTCAGCCACCTTCCTAAACGATCCATTTGAATATTTGCATCACGAGGAGCAATCTATCACAAATTCTAAGGATCATATTCTTATCGATTATAAAATGTCGACTTTACCTAATAACAAGACTCAAGCAAGTACAAAGAAAACTATCGTAGCAGCGTATGAGCTGGACTATCTAAAAGGAAAAGTTTTCTCGTTTGGCATCTATTCTGATGATGTTATTCATAATTCTAATTTTGATAAATACTTTGACAATTTATTAACTCAAATTGTTCAAACGAAAATGATCGAGCCTCGGCGAGTATCGATGGTTGGATAAACCACCAACATATTCTTTAGTCCAACATCTATCAAACATCTACCTTGAACTAAATATCTAACGTTCTGATAACGGAGGAATCTCCGCACCTTCAACGTATTGCAGTTTGGTATTCTGATTGGAATATTATTATTTACAATATTTATGGTAGGGGTTCGATTAAGGACAACTTTTCAGTTCTAATTGAAGGCATTCGATGGAAAATGGCAGTATGAGTTCCAAGGGCTCCAACAACACATTATTATTAATTGTGTGGAATTTTTTTGAAAAAAGATGATACTGTTTTACAGATCTTGTTAACCGTCTGGTTAGTATTTTTATCCGTGTTCCTTGTCAGTATGTACTAAATACTCCGAATTTGTCTTAAAGGTCTTAAAATACTTACCACATATAATCGGGTCGTTAATTGTTTCCCTGTCGGTTTCCATTTTATCCTCTTTGGAAAAATTAAATAGATCCCAAGATTGAGAATATCATCGCTCTCCCTAACTGGTACTATTTGTCGATACAGTTGCATTGACCGGCGCTGTTGCATTCAACCCTTTAAGCTTGACTTGTCCTCTTATCTCACCATTTGGATGATTCTTTGTGTGAATATTTACATATGTGTCTCCATTAGCCATTGCTGTTTTTAGGTCTGTCAGTGATTTTCCCTTCATTGATCCTGTTAGACTGAACGGCTCAATGCTTCCACTCAATATCATTCCAGCAGGTTTTTGACCATGTTTACTTGATTGTAAAAGATTAACTATTATTTCACCATTTTCTCCTTTCTTTCCAAGATTGATATTAGCTCCTGTAGCCTCAGTTATTCCTGACACATTCATTTTCCACGTCAACGTGTTATTTTTGGTCTTGAAATTTATAACACCTTCAGCAGTTGAGTTCACAGGTGGAACTTCATTGTCCCCTTTTAGCTTTGCTCTATATTTCTCATTTTGTGCGTACGAGCTGTTAGTTGCTGCGAAAACTAACGAAGCAATTGCCATTGCAATAACAATCGTGCACGCCTTTTGATTATGCCTCATGTAAACCAATGCTTACGTGATACTTAAAAAAGTTGTCAATCTGAATCATCTTTCTTAAATACTGTGTAAGTGATGTGGCTTTTCTTGTCTTCATTTCGATTTTTTTGTTCTTTAACATTTATTTCATGTACCGTTTCATTTCCTTTTTTCTCTCTAACCCAAAGCCATCGCTTTTTTATGAAAAAGGCAAGTAGACCTATTCCTATAATAGCCATCATCAAAGTTACCAGAATAAATCCCATTGGTAACGATTCAAGTTTATTAATATCTACACCATTCATGCCATAAATTCCAGCAATTAATGTTAGGGGAAGTAAGATGACTGTAAAGATGGTAAGCACTCTCATAGTATCGTTAATTTGAAGCGACACTTTTGCAACGTAAAGTTCACGTATAGAATTAATTGTACCTTCGTACGACTCTGCAAAATCTATTAACTGAGAAATATCATCGTACACCATTTCTATATATTTGATTTCCTCTTTATCATGCTCATTGTGAACTAGGAAATTTATAATATTTCTAACACGCCAGAAGTGTCTTCTTAAAATTATTGTCTGTCTGGATAATGTATCAATTTCATCAAATATAACCTCAGAAGGTCGTGCGAATGATCTGCGTTGATACTCGTTTACAGATAGTTCCACAGCAGTCAATAGTTGTTCATACCTCCCAATTATTTCAGCTAACAGATTGTAATACAATGCATCAATCTGTGCTTCTTTAATCTTTTTATTTTTTACTTTCAGCAACCGTTCCACTATTTCTTTAAGCTTAACTTCTGAACCATGAGCTGTTAATAACCAATGTCTACCCAGAAACATGTAGATACCTTCAGTTTCGAGCGTTTTAGGATCTTTATTTTTCATGTCTAAGATAACGGTAAAGGTATGATTGTCCAATACACGAATTTCTGGTTTCTTTGATTTGTTAAAATAAGTCTCTAAAGCTTCTGGATCAAGGCTAAACTTGTTAGCCATGCCCATTATTTCTTCATGGTTGGGATCTACAAGGTCTATCCACACATTATACCCGTTACCTAGATCGTCAATGGAACCATCAGTCCTAATCTCATGTTCATTGTATGAAATTATGGTCTTCAACTAGCCTCGCAAACCCTACGATATAATGCTCAATAAAATATAAAATGAATATAGTACAACTACTGCTTAGATCCTGTTGGGAAAACACGTTCGGCAGGGTTACCGTAAAGACTTTCATATGCATTCTTCATTATATCAAAATAAGATGTTGTCTGGATCTTTCTTTGCCCAGTTGCATTGTCAAACTCCACACCTATCAAATTAAAGTTAGGTATTTTCTCAGGCACAAAGCTCCAACTCCAATAAGCCATTCCCCAGATACCTATCTGCCTAAACTTTTGAACTATCATATTTGCATCTGTTTGTGATATATCACTTTCATTCGCACTTATTTCAAAGATCTTTTTACCTTCCTGATCCGTAGTAGCCAGTCTCTTAACATTATTCCATTCTCCAACATAGAGCGGTACTCCTGAAATGCGGCTTGTATTCAAGAATAAATCCAGTTTCTGTGCTTGGTAACCACCAGAGGGAATGCCGTACAAGCTGAACTTGAATATAACATTCTCCTTATTCATTGGAGTCATCTTGGCAAGATTTGCTGGATTAACGTTAATTGGACTCTTCAGATCAATTGGAATATTCATGCTGTAAACAATCGTTTTACTTGTAACCTTTCGAAGTTCGTTAGTCATGAAAGTATTATATTTGCCAATCTTACTCCACTGATTTACGTTGTTAACTTGTGGTTCACTCAATATTTCATAGCCTAGAGTGCTTGTATGTTTATCTAGGGCACTCACAACCTTTTTTAGAAAATCAGACTGTAATCTCCAACCATCAGTACCGTTAATCCTAATAGCGTTATTCCACCAGTTTATCCACCATGTTTTTGCAGCGACAGACTTGGGAGATCCACCAGCATCTTGTTGGTACAGTGTCGTATTAGTAAAAAGGAACGTTGGAAATCCTGTGCCACGATCAATATTTAGCCATGAAGAAGTGTGAAACTGATGGTTATCGTAAAGAACCTTTATGCCATACTTGTCAGCAGTATCTGCCACCTGTTCGATTTCTTTAATAAACTGGACTGGATTCTTGACATAAGACTCCCAATAGAACCTGAACCTAACGTGGTCAACTACTCCTACTTTAGATAATATTTTGAAACTGCTGTCATAATAATCAGTAGGAAAAACATTTCTTACAATCCTTGATTGCGGCATACTTGTATAGTACCCTCTCATGTTCACGCCCAGATGGGGTACTTTCATCTTGTCCATGCTGTCAGGTGAGTTAGTTGTATTGGGCACAATAAGCGCGGCATTGACATAGTTAGTGCTAACATAGCCAAGGAAAAGTACAGAAGAAATAATAATAAAATGAACGGACTTTCGTATTCCAGCTATCATTAATCTATTCAGTTAGCAGCATTACTATTAATAATAGTAATAGTCAACTAATGATATAGTAATGTAACTAAAATGTTATATCGCAATTAATATTAAAGACA
>Ga0137374_10006212_pt1 | contig 14193 bp, 13 predicted proteins | sample SagtaG_20_FD_104811 | JGI IMG/M metagenome (GOLD analysis project Ga0137374, IMG submission 104811) | Vadose zone soil microbial communities from Sagehorn Ranch, Mendocino, California, USA - Sage1_R_100_16 metaG | ecosystem: Environmental > Terrestrial > Soil > Vadose zone | place: USA...
ACCGAAATAGGCCCAACTTCCAGTCGGGACGAAGCCTGCGCCGGCCAACCCCCACGCGGCGGGGCTCGGCTGCCACTTCGGGCGCTCGGGGGCGGGGGGCGGCACGAATGGCTGAGGGGGGGGGTCCACGTCTTCGAGCACCACGGAGATCGTACGGTTGCGGTCGGCCGTGTTGACGACGAATTCTTGGCGGTGTTTCTTGCTGCCCGGACGATCGAAGGCGAGGACGTGGCGGCCGGGGTCGACCTCGATCGGGAGGCCATCGAGCCGGCCCAAGATGGGCTGGTTGTCGAGCTGGACCCGGACGTCGGCAATGTCGCGCCCCTTCGCGTCGGAGGCGCGAAGGACGATGGTCGGCACGCTGGCGACGACCTCGGCAAGCCACTGCGTGCAGTCGGTGCGAACGATGGCCGGGCAGACTTCGCGGGCGCATACCTGGAACGATGTGCGCGCGTCGCGTAGCTTGCCGGCGGAACGCTGCTGCTGCCCCGCATCGGCGGCGGCGACGCACGTAACCTTCTCGTCCGCGACTGCCCGACGGGCGGTGCCGAGGAGGGCTGCCGCGCCGATGCAGACTGCCGCCCTTCTACGCATCCGTTCGGATCGATCTTAGCATTACTGCCGCAGTCTTTGGCATCGGCAGATCACGATCAGCAGATTTGGCGCCGACCCAACACAAAATACGGCGGGGCCGTCGGAATTCACCCGTACACGCGAAATCAGCCGCGACGTCTGGCCAGCCTCGCTCCGCAGTGGCGAGAAATCCGCCTGTTCGGTCAGCTCGTGTTGGCGTATCGCGGCTCCGATGATCGATCTGGTAGCGAGAATCCGAGGCAGTAATGTTAGTCTCGAACCGTTCGTGCTGCCAAATCGTTTTCTTGCGGCGACTTACTTCAGACAGTGCAGCTTGTAATGCTTGAAGCCCTGCTCGTCGATGGTGAAGGGCGGGTTGCAATTCGATTCCCTGGCGGGCGCCGGTTTCGGTGGTGGCGGGGGCGGCCGCGGCTTGGCGGTCTTCACGATCGCGATAGGTGAGCTCGCAGACGGCGGCGGCGGTGGGTCCGGCGGCACGACATCGATGGTGCTCGATGTTGGCGCGGCGGTGCCCAAATCGCGGACGGGTGTGATGGTGACCGGCGTCGGTGTATCGGCGAGGACGACCGTGCTCGTGTTGGCCGGGGGGGCACGCCAGGTTCCGCGGGCCGCCACGACGGCGGACACCGACGCGAGTGCCAACATGAGCGCACCGAGAACCAGCACGGTTGCCGTCCGTCGCCTGCGCCGCCGTAGCCCGGCCGGCGTGTCGAGGATGGTCAAGAGGAATCCATCGGTCCCGTCACCTTTGGCGAGCACCGCGGTGATGGCCCGGCTCTTGTGGCCTTCGATGTCGGCGACGAGCAGGGCTCGCTCCCGCAGGAGATCGTCGCCGATCATCTGCACCCATTCGCCGATTTCCGACGCGCGGGCGAGGGGCGCTGCATTTTCGATGGCGATGGCCATGTCGCGCGCGTGGGCATGACGCCGGCTCGGCTCGCGCTCGAGACCGCGCAGGATGGCGGCGTCGAGCTCGGCCGGAATGTCGGGATACACGCTGCTCGGTGCGACCACCTTCTTCTGCATGACATTGCCGAAGACCGCGGCGGCGTCGTCCCCTTCGAAGAGTCGCTCGCCGGTGAGAACTTCCCAGAGCACGACCGAAGCCGCGTAAATGTCGGTGCGCCGATCGACCGGCGCGGCCGCCAATTGTTCGGGCGACATGTAACCGAGCTTGCCCTTGAGTTGTCCATCGCGCGTCGTGTGCACGCGCCCTGCCGCTTTGGCGATACCGAAGTCGAGCACGCGCGCCACACCGTCCGTACCGACGAGGATGTTCTGCGGTGAGACATCGCGGTGCACCACCTCGAGGTGGTGGCCTCTCTCGTCGCGTGCTTCGTGCACCGCGTGCAGGCCGTGCAGAACGCCCGCCATGATCGTGGTCACGATCGGGATCGGGATGCGCTCGCTGTGGCTTGCGGCTCGTTTCATGAGCGCCGAGAGGGTGAGCCCCGGCACGTACTCCATGACGAGGAAGAGCTCTCCCTCGGAAGCGACGATGTCGAGAGTCGGAACGATGTTCGGATGTCCGATTCGGCCGGCGACCCGTGCCTCATCGGTCAGCATGGTCACGAACTCGGGCTCTTTCGCGAGGTGCGGGTGGAGCCGCTTGATCGCGACGGTGCGGCCGAATCCTCCCGGGCCCACCAGCCGTCCAAGGTGCACGGTGGCCATGCCGCCCGAGGCGATTTCGCCGTAAAGCTCGTATCGGTCGACACGTGTCGGCCCAGAGCTTCGCGGAACTCCGTCCATCGAGCGGCACTATACCACACGCCCCAGCGCGATCCGCCGAGTGGGTGGAGTGGGTGGATGTATGTGTTACCCCTCCATCGCGACGGATAAGAACTAAGGCACGCGGCGCACGAAGTGAGGCGCGTTGGCCAGCTGCACCAAGTACTCGACCAGGCCGTACTTTCCGTCCGCGAGTGCCGTTCGCTGGTCTTCGGCCGGGCATTCGAACACACCGCCGTAGGCGTAGCTCGCGAGAAAGCCGCCCACGCAGTCGCTCACCTCGGGCAGGCCTGCCGCCTTGGTGGCGAGCTCGGCGAGCCCGTCGAAGGTGATGACCGTCGAGGTGGCGCCCGTTTTGGGGTCGATGCGGGTGACGATTCCGGTCGCGTCGATGGCGTTACCGTTTTCGGTGGCGCGATATCGGCCCACCTCGTCGAAGTGCTCGAAGCCGAAGCCTATCGGATCGAATTGGCTGTGGCAGCTCTTGCAGAAGTCACTCGAGGCGTGGAGCGTCTCGAAACGTTCGCGCGTGGTCGTGCCGGGATCGGCGGGAGCCGATGTCTCGAGCTTCGGAACATTGGGAGGAACCTGCGGCCTCTCGTTACAGAAGAGCTTCTCGAAGACGGCGAGGCCTCGTTTCGTCGGCGAGGAGCGGTCGGCCTGCGCATTGCCGGCCAAGATCGATCCTTGCGCGAGAAGGCCGAGCCCGGCGTTGGCCGGACGATTGACGAGTTGGTAGTCCGCGGTGCTCGCGGCGCCGAATCCATAAAAGCCGGTGAGGGCGCCATTGACGACGGTGTACGGCGCGACCAGAAGATCGCGCACGCCGCCGCCGTTCGTGAACACGACCTGGTCGATGAATCGCCGCGTCTCTTCGGCCATGGCCCCCTTGACGAGATCGAAATCTTTGGTGGTCGTTTTGACCTTGTCGGCGACGGTCCTGTACTGAACCCATTGACGGAAAAAATCGCGCACCACTTCCTGCCCTCGTGGCGTCTGCAGAAGCTGGCGCGCCTCGTTCACCAGCGCGTCAGGCGAGCCGAGCTCGCCACGGCTCGCCTTGGCGAGAAGATCCGGCGTCGGTGCCGACCCACCGTACGTGTAGGAGAGCTCGGTCGCGATTTGATATTGCGAAAGGGCGTACGTCTGTCCGGGCGTGTAGCCGGCGCCGCCGTTGTCGCCGAGCTCGGAGCGGTAGATCGCGTGGGGCGACTGCAGCAATGCGACGAGCGTCCATTTGACGCCCATCGCGAAGTTCGAGCGGCCGCTCACCGACGCGTGGTAGGCGCCGTAGCTCGTGCGCTCGGCGTCGCTGAGCGGGCGGCGAAACAGCCTCGGTCCGTACTTGTCGATGAACTGTAATGCGCAGCTCGCGTCGGGGGTCGCTTGGGAGCAGGGCAGAAGCTGCGGCAAGCGGAGGGGGTCGGTCACTAGCCGCGCCACGTCTTCGGCGGTGCCAAGAATCTTCTCGCTGACACTGTCACCGGCCATCAACACGAAACTGTCGTTCGTGAAGCCGAGCCTCGAATTGGGATCGGGCCCGAGCTGCACGCCGCCCCAGTCGCCGGCAATTTCCGGGAAAATGTCGCCAATCGTGTTTTGCAGCTCCTGGCGCGTGAGGCGGCGCAGCACCGGAGCACCGGCTTTGGACTCCGGGCAGCGATCTTTGATCCCGGTGACGCTTCCTCCCAAAACGACGCCGCCATCTGCGCTCGTGCCGGCATCTTCACCGTGCCCCTCGAGTCGGTTGTCGATGGAACCGTTGCAGGCTGCAACGAGCGAAGCCAATACGGCAGCCAGGCAAGCTCTCGCCGCCGTCATGCCTTGAGCTCCGAGATGGCGCTCACGTTTTGGCCGCCGATCGTCGAGACAGGAACGCCCATCGCGTCGCTCAAGGTGGCGAGCACGTCCACGTGCTTGCGCTGGACGTCGACGACGCGGCCCGCTCGGAGATAGCCCCCCGCGCCGCCGATGAGCACGAAAGGCAAATAGCTCGACTGTTCTTTGCCGCCGACCCAGATCTTCGATGCATCCGAGTTGTGGTTCGCGCCGTCGGAAACCTCGCTGCAGATGAGCACCAATGTGTTGTCGAGAACGGTGTGATCGGGATCGCTCGGGTCTTTCGCGCTGAGCGGCGTCAAGAACTTGTCGACGAGCCGCTCGTAAAACCACCGCTGGCATTGGCGGAACTCGTCGCGGCCCGCCGCGTCCCAGGAATGGGACACCGGATCGTGGTGACCCTTGGCAACGGCTGGTCCCCCCTCGAAGCCGAAATTGATGTCCGAGTTGGCCCACATGTTTTGCAGGGTGATGACGCGTGCCGAGTTGCAGACAATGGCGGCCGCGGAGACCTCGAGGTGTGCGTCCAGGATCTTGCGAAAGTTCTTCTGATCGAGCGGCGAGAGCCCCCTCGCGGCTTCCAGCGCGGGCAGTGTCGGCCGGGTCGTGCAGCTGATCGAGGTTGGACCGGTGGGATTTCGAGCCGCGTCTTTGAGCTTGCGAACGGCGTCGAGATGGATCTGCAGCTTCGTCTGTTCCGACGTGAGCCCGGTCACCGCTCGGTGCAATGAGTCGAGCTCTTTTTCGGTGAGGGCAAGCGCTTCCTGGCGGAAGACCGACTCGTCGATCGTCGGCGTGGTGGGGGTGGGCGTCGACGTGCCGATTCCCTGCAGCATGGCTTGCGCCGCGCTGTCGGGGCTCGCGGTGGGCGACACCCAGTCGCCGTGCCGGATCAGAAAAGAGTCGGAGGTAAAACCAGCACCCGAGCTATAGGGCACGACGCCGATCGCGTGGGCGGTCACCCGAAGTGCTTTTGCGATCGAGTAGTCGATGGAGTCGGTTCGCGTGCCGTCGGTGAAACCGGTCAGAGTGGCGCGGATGGCGGCGTGGTTGGTCGCGCCGTCGTTCATGGCGATGCCGCGCAGGACGCTCACGTAGTTCGAAAACCCGGCGAGGGGATCCAAGATGCGCGGCCCGTCCTTCACGAGCGTAAGGCTCGCGCCCGGATCGAAGTGCTCGTCGGGCATCCCGTGCGGGATGTACATGATGAAGAGTCGCGTGGGCCGCGCGATGGGGGCCGCGGCCGCCATTTTCGCCATGCGAAGCGCGAGCGGGACCCCGACGCCCAACCCGACCAGCTTCATGAACGTCCGTCTCTGAAGAAGGCGTTCGCTCGGCATCGGTTAGGCAATCTTCCTATCGGTCATGAGCCCCAGTGTCGCACGGCTCGTGCCACCTTGCTGCGCCGTATGCCGAGGCAAAAACTGACCTGCATGGATCGCGTGGATCCCGAACCGCGCGTTGGTGTGGTTTCTGCAGTGTTTCTGCTTCGATGTCCGCGCACGGGAGTTCGACGTTCAGCGTTCGGGTTTTGTTCCTGCTCGCGTTCGCATTCTTCGCGTGCGAAGGGACAGTTGGCACCACAGCGGAAGATTTCGACGAGCCTGATGCGAGTGGATCGACGGGCGGTCGGACGGGAATGGGAGGTTCGTCGACGACGAGCTCGACGAACGTGGCAAGCTCGACCTCGACAAGCTCGACGTCCACGAGCGTCGGGGCATCATCGACCACCACCGGTTCGAGCGGCTCTTCGGGCTCGGGCGGTAGTGGTGGCATGGGCGGTGCGCGCACCGATGCCGGAACGAGGGGCACGAGCACGCTCGGCGCGGTGTTGAGCGAATCACTCTTCAACCAGATCTTCCCGAGGCGAAACTCCTTTTACACGTACGCGTCGTTGATCGACGCGGCGAAGAAGTTTCCGAGCTTCGCGAGCGAAGGGACGCAGGACCAGCGAAAGCAGGAGCTCGCGGCGTTTTTCGGCAACGTGGCGCGCGAGACCGGCGAACTTCGCTACATCGAACAGATCGCGAAAGACCTTTACTGTTCGCCCGGAGCGTATCCCTGCACGCCAGGACAACAATATTACGGCCGCGGTCCGCTGCAGATCAGTTGGAACTACAACTACGGGGCGTGCGGAACCGCGCTCGGGCTCGATCTGCTGAACAACCCCGGTCTGGTCGCCAGCAACCCGACCGTTTCATGGCAGACGGCATTGTGGTTCTGGACCCAATCGAATCCGACCGGTGTGGGTACCTGCCACTCGGCGATGCTCGAGGGCAAAGGATTCGGTATGACGATCCGCATCATCAACGGGGGCGTCGAGTGTGACGGCAAAGCCACCGACGCGGTGCAAGATCGCATCTCGCATTATCAGTCGTACTGCGCGATCTTGTCGGTGTCGCCGGGCTCGAACCTCTCCTGCTGAAGATCATCAGTGTGACTGGAGCGATGGATCGCGGTGATCCTGATCGATCGGGCCGATCATGGTCTCTCGGCTGACCAAGAGCTCAGCCCTGCAGGACCGCGCCCAAGAACTTCAACGCGCGATCCCAGGCGAGCTTCGTCGCCTGAGGATCGTGGACCTCGGGACGCGCTTCGTTGGTGAAGGCGTGCTGCGCCTCGTAGCGGTAAAGCTCGTACGATACGTTGCCCCGTTTCAAGTCTTCTTCGAGCTTCGCAATCGCCGCCGGATTGCACCAGTCGTCCTTCGTCGCGAAGTGAAACTGCATGGGGAAGCGGACCTTGCTCGGATCGGCGGCTTCGCGCGGAGGAATGCCGTAGAAACAGACGCCGGCGTCGGTCTCCGGGATGTTGACGCCGGCCGCGATCGTGAGAGCGCCTCCCATGCAGAATCCGAGTACGGCGATTCGACTCGGTGACCAGCTCTTCAGGTGCTGAACGGCGCCGCGAATATCCTGCTGGGTGGCGTCCGCCCAATTGAGCCCGCCCATCCAATGGCTGGCTTCGTCCCTGTCTTTGGTGATTCTGCCCCGGAACAGATCGGGCACGAGCGCGCGGTATCCTGCCTTGGCCAGCCGATCGGCCACACCCTTGATCTGGTCGTTGAGTCCCCACCATTCCTGAATCACGACGACACCGGGCGCATCTTTGCCGGCAGATGGCATCTCGAGATAACCAGGAGCCTTCTTCCCGTCGGGTCGGGTGAACTCGATCATCTTGGTTTGCATGGCACCCTCCGTTTGCGACGAGCGTCGCAGAACGGGCAGCCGTTGACAATCGTGCATGTGTTGATCTTTTTGCTTGACAGGTTGCGCGCGGAGTCTCGCCGACGATCGTCGATCGTTTCAGGACACCCCCATGCTGCCTCGGAGTGACACGCCCGCGCGATCTTGCACTCGAAACGATGCGCCGCCTCGATCGGGCAATGATCGGGGGCTCGTGCCGGTACCCAGGGCAATGAAAATCCTCATGGTAAAAACGCGGCATGATCCACGAGCACCTACCTCAACATGAGACATCAAACGCAAGCGGCGAACCCCGCAAGCTCGATTGGCGACGTGCCCATGAGGAGCTGTCCCGTCTGGCGAAGTGCCGTGCACGGCTCGATTGGGAGGAGAGCGCGTTGTTGCTCGATGCCCTTCGGTCAGGCGTTCACTTACATCTTGGGTTCGGAAGTTTCCGAGAATACATCGAGCGTGTTCTTGGCTATCAACCTCGCACGACCCAGGAACGGCTGCGGGTGGCCGAGGCGCTCGAGCGGCTACCCGAGCTCGGGCAAGCCCTTCGCGACGGAACGGTGAGCTGGTCGGTCGTGCGCGAGCTCACGCGCGTGGCGACACCGGAGAACGAGCACGCCTGGCTCGAGGTCACCCGCGGACGCACGCTCCGACAGATCGAGGAGCTCGTGGCGGGTCACAGGCCTGGTGATCGGCCCGATGATCCACACGATTCGTCGCTGCGACGCCACGTGCTGCGCTTCGACGTTTCGGCGGAAACTTACGCGATGTTTCGTGAGGCAATGGGCAAGCTTCGCCGAGATGCCGGTTCTTCGCTCGATGACGACGCGTCTCTGCTGCTTCTGGCACGTCAGATTCTTGGTGGTCCGATCGACGAAGGAAGGGCAGGGTACCAGATCGCGCTGACAGTCTGCGGCGAGTGTGGTCGCGGCTGGCAACAGGGGCGTGGTGAGCTGGTGGAGGTTGGGTCCGAGATCGTCGAGATGGCCGGCTGCGACGCGCAGCTCCTGGGGCGGATCGATCGCGGTCGGTCGGGTCCATGCGATGACGTGAGCGAAACAGAGACGCAGGACTCTCGAGAAGACGAGACGGCCGGCGCCCCCGTGGGCGCGCAACCCACGCGCGCGTGGCAAGACGTGCCGCCTGCCATCCGGCGTCAGGTCATGCGGCGCGATGGCGGACGGTGCGTCGTTCCAGGCTGCGCCCAAGCCGTCTTTGTGGACCTTCACCACGTTGTGCCTCGTTCGGAAGGTGGCGATCACGATCCGGAGAACCTTTGTGTGCTGTGCGGGGCCCATCACCGCGCGCTGCACCGCGGGCAGCTGATCATCGAAGGGCGGGTGTCCGCCGGCCTCGTCTTTCGGCACGCCGACGGTTCGAACTACGGCCGCGTCCTCGATCCTCGTGCGGTGGCTCTACACGAACAAGCATTCCAAGCGCTGCGATCGCTCGGCTTTCGCGAGAGCGAGGCGCGAAGCGCGCTCGACCGCGTTCGGGCGAGCGCCCACGTGGGAGAAGTGAGCATCCAAGATACTTTGCGGCAAGCGCTTGCCTTGTTGGCGACGGATCGGCAGGGACGAGCACCGGCGGAGGCCCTGGCGCAGATGCCTAGCTGCGAGATACGGCCACTCGCTTTCCCGATGGCACCCAAGGGCACAAGTGCGAGCAAGCTCGTCCGGACCGGCGCAAGCGGACACTCGCGGTGTCATTGATGCCATAACTAATTGACATTACTATACATGTGTGCAAATCTATGTGTACTATGCAACTTCATCTCTACGTGCCCGCCGAGCTCGGCGAACAGATTCGCCGTCGCGCCGCCGCGCGTGGTCTCACGGTTTCGCGCTACTTGGCAGAGCTCGTGCAGCGCGACGTCGGCGGCGGATGGCCGGAGCATTATTTTGAGGAGGTCGTCGGCGCATGGAAGGGCGAGCCGCTCAAGCGACCGGAGCAGGGTGTGGTCGAGCGCCGCGACGAGCTCTGATGTTTTTTCTCGACACGAATGCGTGCATCCGAATCCTCAACGGCACGTGCCTTCCCCTCGTCGAGCGCCTGCGAAGCGTTTCGTCCTCCGAGGTGGGCTTGCCTTCAGTTGTCAAAGCCGAACTCCTCTTTGGTGCGCGCAAGAGCGCACGCGTTGCCGAGAACCTGCTCTTGCTCGAACGTTTCTTCACTCCGCTGCGCAGCATTGCGTTCGACGATCGCTGTGCTGAGTACTACGGAATGATTCGCGCCGATCTGGAGCAGCGTGGTGAACCCATCGGTCCCAACGACCTCATGATTGCGGCAAGTGCGCGGGCCCACGACGCTACCCTCGTTACCCACGATATCGCCGAATTCCGCAGGGTCGTTGGCCTGCGTGTCGAGGACTGGGAGGTCGTATAACTCTGAGCGATTCGCCGGCGATGCCCGAGCATAGGGCATCGTCTTGACCGGCGAACAGCGGTGTTGAACAAGCCCGGCGCGGCGGGGCGCGAGGCGGCGGCAGTCTTGCTGGGTCGGATCGATCGACTGGCGGGTGACTCGACCGGCGACCATCAGCGTCCGCTTGGCTGTCAACCCTTAGCGATGGTATATACCGATAGCTATCAGGAGGTCCGCATGGGATCCGCAGAAAAGGGTACGACGCGAGCCAAGCTCTTCCGGAACGGTCGCTCACAGGCAGTGCGGCTTCCGAAAGCGTTCCGTTTCAAAGGGCGCGAAGTCATCATCCATCGCGAAGGTGACGCGGTGATTCTCGAGCCGATCCAGCAACGGTCCTGGCCGCGTGGCTATTGGGATCGCCTGCGCGAGCTCCAACTCGATTTCGAAGTCGAGCCGATGCGCCCGGAGCTCGATAACGTTGACGTCGAAGAGCCGTGAGTTACCTGTTCGACACCCATGCCATCATTCACCTGATGAAGCTCCGGGCTCCGCTCATCGTCCGAGCAAGGGAAGTAGGACCAGCTGCTATCGCCGTCTCGGCGATTACGCTGGCCGAGCTGTGGTTTGGGGCGGCCAAGAGCCAGCGCCCTCAACGAAGTCGCGCCGAGCAGGACGTCGCTCTCGCGCCTTTCCGCGTGCTCGACTTCGATGCCGTGGCTGCCGACCGTTACGCCGCGATACGCGCGCATCTTACGATCATAGGCCGTCCCATCGGCGATCGCGATCTCATGATTGCCGCGATCGCGCTCGCCAACCGCAGGACCGTCGTCACCAGCAATGTCTCCGAGTTTGCGCGCGTTCCGGGACTGAAGGTCGAGGACTGGATGCGATAGATTACGGCGGGGATTCTTTCCTACTCGGGCAGTGCTGCATCCATGTCCACGAGGGGCGTGCCTTCCCGAACCATGTAGACGATTGCGCGCAATTTGCCGTTATCCATGTGCTCGACCACGGGTGCAACCGCACCGCCGTGGACGACCCGATGCTCGCGGTCGGTGCTCCCAAATACGCCATGCATCATCGCGTTGAAGGCGTCCTGTGCTTGAAAGCTTCCTTCCAAACGACAGATCGAGGTCTTGCATTCGATGGAGGTTATTTCGTTTCCAGGTGACTGCAAGCGAGAGAACTGTTCCTCGAGATGGCTCCGGGTGTCGAAAGACCACTGCCGATCCGTTGCTTCTCGGTTGAATCTCGTGCTCATGATCTTAGGCATCGCTTCGACGATGGAGGACTGGTGTCGGAGCTCCTCGTCGAAGGGCTTTCCGCCGCCGTCCGAACTGGGACCCGGTCCCTGGTCGGGTGACGCCAGGATCGTGCGTTCTTCCACAACATGCATGCCACCTGGTCGTTGCTGAATGCTGACGACCGACGCTGCGACGGCTGCCAGTTCATTTCGCAATCGCTCGGTCTGCGCCACGTGTAAGCGGAACAACACCGCTGCAATCCCAGCCAAGACGGCCGAGGCCGCAGCGCACATCAAAGCCGCACGAGACATTCGAGCGGCCGACTAATAGCACCAATTGACGTTATAAACCGCTCTATTGTAAGGTACATTAAAACTCACCATAAGAGTACCTGAAGCCGGGACAGGTATCGCCCCCAAGACGTACTTTATTGGGTATCCCATGGGTAAACACCAAGCGAAGTTTTCGTACAGGTACCCAGTCTCGGCGTACCAATCTCCACCGTACCTTAGCGCGATTGCGTCGCCTCCAGTGTCCGGGTTTCCGATGGTCGAACCACACGGAACACCCCCAAAGTTGGCCGATACGGTGTACGTCACACTAACTTGATCGATTGGCAGCGCGATTTGCCAGAAGGCTGTGCTGGCGTCGATGCGGTGCACGACGTTGTACTCATATTGCCAGCCAGCCCAGCTACCGGCTGGCCATGGCACGCCAGCTTGCGCGCCCGTTTCACGGCAGGTCGTGAAGGCAAAGGACTGGCTGGTTAATGTCAGCGCGGCCAGTGTGGCTGTTGTCCCGACGAACTTCGTGATTGGGTTATGCATTGGTCACTCTCTCGATGTTGGATGTTCAATGCGCGCGCATCGAAATTCACTGACGTGGATCGACCACTGAATTTCGGCGCGATGCTCCTGGATCGTAAAAGAGCCAAAGCGGGACCCTATGCCGCGCGCGGAGGGAAGCTCTCGCGAAATAATGGAGCAATATGGATAGCTTACGCGACCGTCGCTCGCCGCCGGTGAGACCCTGGACGCTTACCACAGGAGGGTATCGCCACAGCATATTCTTGCGGAACGATGTCCGATGCGTACGTCGACCTCTTGTTCTTAAGATCACCTCACGGCTACTCTTGATCGTCAAAATCGGTGTTGCTTGCGAGAAAAGTCGCTCCGTTGTGGGAGGAATCGGCAGAAAGAGAACGGGCGAGCCGCGCGCCGATCATTTTGAGGTCAGCCCGAGCCTTAGCGAGTCGCGACGAAGCGGTACCTACCGGAATCTGGAGTCTGTGGGCTGCCTCACGAATCGTGAGGTCATCGAACTCGCATGTAACAAATACCGCCCGTCGCTCCGGGCTCAGCTTATGCAACACGCCAGGCAGCCTGTCGATGAGCTCCATTGTCTCGACGTCTGCTTCCGGATTGGCGTTCTCGTCAACAATGTCTAGTACGTCACCGGGTCCGGCAGGTACGGTGAGCCGGCTTGAAGCTTCGCGCCAGAGTTGGCCCGAAATACCGTAGACGATTCGGACAACGTAACGGCGGGTATCGCGCGGCAGAAGGAACCGAAGGACGCTCCAACGGAGCGCCATTTCAACGAAAACCCGTTGAGCGCCTTCCTCGACTTCTCCTGGTTGAACGAGCGAGCGCAATAACTGTGTGACGAGCGGTTTGACCGAGAGTACTTTCAACCGAAACGCGGCGCGATCTCGTGATCTTCGTGGCGCGTCTTGCCATGAAAACGGCAGAACGGATTCGGTACGACATAGAGGACGTTTCGGACGACGCGTCTCGTTCGGCTTCAATTGATCCACCTCGGTACATCCGGCTTCGCGAGCTAAGGTCGGCGTTAGGTATTGGGGCCCATATAAGAGCCACACATGGCCCTTATATGGGCTTGTTCGTCCTCGGTCAAGAGTCGAGCCTCGCCGCTTGGTGGAGAGGAAAAGGCGGGGCTCGAGCAAGACATTGCATCACCGCCAAGGGCACGAATTTCAGCGCATTAACGCCAAACTGGCGGCACGAATCAGAAGGCTACGTAAGCAGCAGCACTGGACAATCGAAAAAGCATCTGAAGAGTTTCAAATCGAGCCTTCTCACGTGAAGCGCTTGGAGGCAGGCTCCGCGAATCCAACCCTGGCTCTCCTGGTGAGTATCGCCACAGCATTCGACTTGAGCTTACTGGAGCTACTCGGCGGCTCCGAGTGAAGCCGATGTCGACATGTGGATGAATCTGGGCCGGAAACCCTACGGGCAGGTCGTGACCGCAGCGCCGGCGGCGATCCACGCGCTGATCGCGAGGGCGTCTTGGCGCGGCGTCAAACTACCGCTGGGCGGCATCGGCTCCCCGCGAATCCGGAGGCGAAGGCGATCATATTCTTTGTTCGCAGGAGCGCGCCACTGATCGTCGGGAACCCACGGCTCGACGAGCGGGGGGATGCGCTGGCCCGGCATACCCGCGACGGCGGGCGGCGTCACCCCGGCGTCGGTCGGGCAGTTGCCCGCGGGATCCTTCGGCTGTGGAGGGGGGAAGTCGGTGCAGTTGTACTCATTCGCGGTGAAGCCTTCGGGCCCACCGTAGCCGCTCCCTTTGCAAGCGCTGGACGCAAGGCTTGGGTTGGCGGACTCCTCGTTGGGATCGAAGGGACACCTGGGTGGCATGGCTAGAATGAGCTTGTAGAGAATGTAGCTGTTGCCCGGATTCGTGGCGTCGATCACCGGCATGTTCTGACCGAAGATGTCCTTAGCACCTCGACGCGGCGCCGCCGGATCGGGACCGGTCGCCGTTTCGCTGGCGACGACGCTCTGTTCCACTAACTGGCGGACGGCTTCGGGCACACCCGCGTCGCCACTGAAAGCCAAGACCGATCCTACGAGAATTGTGATGGGGATTTCGGGCGGAGCAGGAGAATGGCAGTGGCCATTACTACTGCCCGCGCAGCCCCCCAGAAGGCTGTTCGGCCCATGAATGTTGGTGTCCACTCGGGGGTCCGAACAGACGTCGCTCGGCGCAGTGCAAAAACTCGGCGTCGAGCAAAACGTGATGTCCCGCTTCGGCTCGATGGCCATCGCCGTGTTGTCGCCGGTGGTGAACGCGAACGTGAACTCCTTTTCCAAGGGGACGCCGTCGAACGCGCGGATGCCGTTCGCGTCGTTTTCGTCCTGCGGGGCGAGAAGGCGCACGTTGTAACGGGTCATCGGCATCAAAGGCGGGGGGATCCAGAC
>Ga0137374_10006220_pt1 | contig 14187 bp, 17 predicted proteins | sample SagtaG_20_FD_104811 | JGI IMG/M metagenome (GOLD analysis project Ga0137374, IMG submission 104811) | Vadose zone soil microbial communities from Sagehorn Ranch, Mendocino, California, USA - Sage1_R_100_16 metaG | ecosystem: Environmental > Terrestrial > Soil > Vadose zone | place: USA...
ACGGGAAACGACCAGAAATGACCCAACGCGACCGGGAAGAAAACCGCAGCTCGGAGGCGCTTTCGCACCCATTTCCGCTGGTAGCGAAAGTGGGGTAAGCGGACTCATAATCCGCCGGTCGGAGGTTCGAGTCCTCCCCGCCCCACGAGGTCAGAGGCCATATTTCTTGTCGGGCTACGTTGGCAATGGAGGGTCGGCCCACACTTTGCCCACACCGAGGGCCATCTCGATGGCCGCGGACGCCTGTGCCTGCATTGTGGGCAGCAGGTGTGAGTAGACATCCATGGTGAACGCCACGCTGGAATGTCCCAGCGCTTCGCTGACCACCTTGGGGTGAACGCCGGCTTTCAGACACTCCGTTGCGTACCAGTGCCGCAGGTCGTGCAGCCGCACGCCGGCCATCCCCAGCCGCACGGTTAACCGCTGGAACCTTCGGGAGAGCACGTCAGGGTGAATCGGATATCCGTCACCGCGCTCCACGACCAAATCTGTTGGTTGCCACTCGGCACCGAGTAGCATCCGGCGCTCAAGTTGGTCCTTGTGCCACCGCTTCAGCAGCGCCACCGTTCCTCCTGGCAGCGATACCGCACGCCTTGCCCTATCGGTCTTGGGGGTGCCGAAAGAGAGCTGCTGCCCAACCGCCTCGACGGACTGTGTGATCCTGGCTAGTCCGGTGTTCAGATCGACCGACTGCCACTGCAGCGCGAGGGCCTCACCGCGTCTCATGCCTGTACTCACCAGCACGGTCAGGGCGACCTCAAACCAGCCGTCAGAAGCCTCCAGGAGCCTTCCCAGTGCGTCGGCTGAGGGCACATGGAGCTTCGGCCTTCCCGGGCGTGGTGGCGACGCTGCCGCTGCTGGATTGGTGGCGAGGATCTGCCACCGGACGGCTTGGCGCAGCGCCGCAGAAAGAACGCGGTATGTCTGCACCTTGGTTCTCGGGGCCGTTCCCATCTTGTCGAGCGCGGCTTGGATGTGTGCCGGGCGGAGCTTTGCCAACTTCACGGCCCCCAGGGACGGGACGATGTGCACTCGAAGGAGCTGGCGGTATCGGTGCAGCGTCCTTCCCTTGACCCGCGTGGCGGCGTGGGGGAGCCAGTGATCGAACAGATACCGGCCAAGCGTGAGCTTGCCCGGGTCGACGTTCAGGCCGGTGTCCAGTTCTCGCAGGAGTCGCGTTCGTTCCCTCTCGGCATCCTCTGGAGTCGCGGCGGTGGCATAACGCTGGATGCGCTTCTTGGTAGCCGGGTCGAAGCCGGCTGAGACGGTGACCAACCAAGAGCTTCCGCGCTTGCGGATATAGCCCCTCATGGCTCAACCTCTTGGACATCCAGCAGCCAGTAACCGTCGTGATAGCCATGCGCCCAGAGCCGTCGGCGGCCCCGGGTCCATAGGTTGGTTGTGACAGGATCCATCAGCGATTGGTCGTCTCCCAGGCCGCAGTCGAGCCCTTGGCGGTCACTGTTCTCAAGTAGCTCCGGGATGGACCGGCCGAGCGCCAGGGCCAACCCGAATAACTCGTCGACGTCGACCCTCCGCGTCTTCTTATCTCCACCGAACGTCTCGACTTCGCTTACTGTCGTTCGAGTCCATGTGGAGTGACCGAGCCGCTCCATCGCGACGGCCAGATCCTCCTGCTTCATGCCGCGAAGCCCTCGTGCCGCCTTGATGTTCCTGGCCAGTGCCTCTGATGGTTTGAGCAAATCTCCTGCCCTCCTTCGCTCTTGGTAACTGGAGTATGCGCCTCTATCAGATGCGGCGCAAGCTGCTTAGGATAATTTTCGGGAAATACGACGCCACGCCGTTTCACATGTCAGAATCCGGCCTAGTGAGAAGGAGGTGGCATAGGTGGGAATGGAAAAGCGAGTCCTGACGGTCGGCGAAGTCGCCAAGGAGCTGGGGATGCACCCCTTGTCTATCCGCCGGGCCATCGCTCGTGGAGAGATCCATGCAGTGCGCGTCGGCCGGAAGGTGTTGGTTCCAACACGGAGCTTGGATGACTTCCTAGAGGCGCGCCCATCGGCTGCGGCACGCTGAGGTTTAGGGGTGGGGATTTCCGGCTTGTCCGATTACCCTCTTGGCCTCTGCGTCTGCGGTGGAGCTTTCGTCCCTCGCTCGCGTGGTGAGTCTGGTTTGATCTGCGAACAGTGCGGATGGACTGCAGCTGACCTCGAAGTAGCGGTTCGAGGTTCAAATGACGAGATCATCTGGATGCCCGTCGCTGAGCTTCTGGATGCCTACCGATGACCGCTCAGCTGCCTGCTGGCTATCGCATCCGCGAGGATCTCGCTCCGGGTTACGTGGAGGGCCCGGATGGGAACCTCCGTGATCTGAGGGACTTCACCGTCTCGCCCGAAGCGGTCAAGGCAGGCAATCCGAATGGCCACCTCCGGACCATGGCGGAGTTGCTGGCGAATCCACCGGTGGTGACACCCCGGCTACTCGAGCCGTCATGGATCGTCCAACTCGGTCTCGATGTTCTGGCGGCGCCTACCAAGACCATGAAGACCAATCTCCAGTTGCACAAGGCATGGGCTCTCACGTCGGGCACGCCGCTGTTCGGGCGATTCGCGGCGCCGCGGCCGGTGGCGGTGCTGATGCTCCAACTGGAGCTATCCGAAGCGACGATGTACGAACGGCTGCAGGTTCTCCGGGAGCAGCTGGGCTGGTCGGAGGAAGCCCAACGGCGGTTCTTCCTTCGATGCGAGCGAGCCCTTCTCCTTGATCGGCGCGGCGGAGCCGACCACATCATCAAGTTGATCGAGGAGTGCCCGGAACGCCCCGAGGTGGTCATCCTGGACTCCTTCAATGCCGCAGTGGCCGGGGATCCGGACAAGAGCGGCGAGGCCCGGAAGGCCCTGCATGCCCTTCGGGAGGTCCAGGAGCGGACCGGCGTGGCCTGGTCGATCACCTCGGAGATCCGCAAGGCACCGGCCAGCGGCCGGCTCCGGTACCACATCGATGACCTCAAGGGCTCGAACGAGCTCGCCTACGACTCCGACGCCGTGCTGGTGCTCCGGCCGCTGGACGAAAGCCGGCGGCGGCTGGCCATGCACTTCCTGGCCATGCGCCATGCCACCGAGGAACCGCCCGAGGGGATCGTGCTGGTGCGGCGCGGACTCAGCTTCGAGCTGACCGAGGGCCCGGGCGACGAGCTCGAGGATTCCGTGCTCAAAGTGCTCCGGGAGCGATACAAGCAAAACGGCGAACTGACGTGGCGTTGCTCCCGAGACGCCGTCCGCGAAGCTGGTCTCAAGGTTTCCAACGACACCATTACCTACCTGCGGAAACGGCTCTTGGCGGGTGAGGGCCAGTGATGCTCCGGGAGCGCTCCGCGTTGCTCCCGGAGCTTGCTCCGTGCTCCCCGCCTTATAAGAAGGCGGGAGCGGGAGCGGGGAGCAGAGGGAGGGGTTTGCCATTGCGGCAATGCGAGCAGCGAGGAAAGACCGGTCGCCAATGCTGGCAGGATGCTTGGCCCGGTTCGCGCTATTGCTACTACCACACAAAGCAGGGCGTCGATTGGTGGCGCGACCCTGATCCCTTCAGCGACCCGCTCGTCGATGAACGCTTGGACGAGTACCTGACCTCACGAGAGCGGCGACTGGCCGAGCAGCCGCGGGATGCCAAGGAGCCGCGGCGATGATTCCGTTTCCCCCGCCACCGCCCCGGAATCGGACCAGCGCTGAGCGCCACCGTAGAGCAGCAGCTGTGGCTCGGCATGTGGCTCAGTTCGGAGCGTGGTGCCCGGGCTACGGCGTGCCGTCGCACACAAGCCGCGATTTGACGGCTGATCACGTCATCGCTCGGTCTCTCGGTGGTGGCCATGTGGTTCTCCAAATAATGTGTCGATCGTGCAACAGGCGGCGAGGTGCGGCGATGGGGGGGCGGGATGGGATCGAGAACGCATCCCAGCCCCGACACCTGCCAGTCGCCCGCGGGCGCAGCCGGGCGAATTGCGGCAGCCGTGGTGCCTCGGGGAGGCAAGGTGCCAACGCCTGAGCGCGTGACCATTCGTCTAGGGCCGGCCCTGCTGCGGCGCCTCGACGCCTTCGCCAGGCTCCGGGCCCTCACCCGCGCCGAGGCGGTCCGTGTGGCCCTCCTGGAGGCGACGATGACACCTGTGGAACGCCAGCGCCTTCCCGACCGCGACGAGATCCTCCACCTCGCCAGCGACAAAGCACGCACCATCGGCTCAGTCCCGGCGATGCGGCTGGTCCTTCAGGAGCTACGCCGCGATGGCTCCGAGCCCAAGCGTTCTCGATCGGCGATCGACGAGCTCGCGGCAAGGCGGGGCAGGGGGGCAGGGGGACGTCGAGAACGATGAACCCGCAAGACCAAGGTCGAGGGCGCTCGAGATGCGCGTGGGTCTGGGACTTTCCAGATTCCCAGACTCGGACTGAGCAAAGCTCGACGAGCGACGTCGAGAGGACCGCGACCCATGAATCCGCCCACGCCGCCGCGGCATTCATGCTCCGGCGCCGCGTGAACCTCATCTCGATCGTTCCCGGTGCCCACTACTCCGGGATCACGTTCCTCCGTGCAGCGCCCCGGGGCGGCGAGCCAAACCTCCTCCGTCCGATGCTCCTACAGCCGGCGAGGTTCCGCCGGTGGGTCGAGACCGAGATCGTGACCTCACTCGCCGGGCCGTTGGCAGCGTTCTACCTCGCCCCGGACTTCGAGACCGGATACGTCCCGCTGGAGTCGGACGAAGAGCACGCTGAGAAACTGGCACGGCTGGCCGTTCTCACTCCGGCGGAGTCAGAGAAACTCGCCAACGCGGCGGAGAAGAGCCATCCGACCGACGAGGAGAGGGCCGACAAGCTCGCCTGGGCGGCTGCCGGCGAGGAGACGGCTCAGGCTTATCTGTTCTATCTCCGAGCCGAGACGGCCCGCATGGTGAAGGGGTCGCGCTTTCGCTCACTGGTGTCTGCGCTCGTCCCCGTTCTGCTGCAGAGGAAGACGATCGGTGACCGCCTGGCCACAATGATCATGCGGTCGGCGGAGAGGAGGTATGAGTCCTGAGTTCACATTGGCAAAACGTCAGCACAACGACGGAAGGAGGAACGATGGCAATGACGAAGACGAAGAAGCGGGTCGATCCCAGAAAGATCTTACGTGGCCTGGCAGGCCGGGCGAGCTCACGCGTAAGGGGTACATCGTGGGCGACACGGTGGACCAGCTCTGCCGAGCAAACGGCGCGAGGAAGGCCGGGCATCGGTCTTTCGACCCGACATGCACACGGTGCGTCTAGCAGGGGGCAAGGAAGTCTCCATGCGACGCTGGGCCGATGCCCTGGCCGCAACCGAATTCAACGCCAACCGCGCCGAGCGGCTGCTGGCCAATCCGACCCCGTCACACAGTTCGGACAAGTGACGTTGTGCGATTCCCCGAAGACGCTTCTCTTTCCCAATGGGGCTCTTCAAAAGACTTGGAAGCTGTCCACGCGGGCCTTCCTCACCTGCAGCTGGCTAAACCTATCCAAAAGTTAACACTAATCTCACCTTATGGAGACTCCTAAATCCCCCTTTGGGCTATGGCTCTAGGCCCCCCTCCCGCTTAGCATGACGCCCTATCGATGCACGCGAGTGCGCAAGTTGGGCGGTGAATTGGATGAACCGGCAGCAGAAGAAGGATACGAATCTCGGAACCCCCAACTCCCTTGGAGGCTCTGGACGACGTCATACAAGACCGTCGACATGCTGGGCAGGGCGGCTGGTCCTCCTAGGCTCTCTCGTCGGAATTCCCCTAGCGTCCGTACCCAATGTGACCGTCGCAGCTGCTCTAACTCAACACGAGACATCGGAGGCGCCGGCTCAATTGGCCCTGCCGGCAACTCACTCCGCCCGATCATTGGACTCCAGTGCAGAGCATAGAAGGGTGGAGGCATCTGCCCTTCGAGTCGCCTCTGACTTTAACGGCGATGGTTTCGCTGACTTGGCCATCGGTGTCCCAGACGAGGATGTGGGTACGGTCCTCGACGCCGGCGGCATCAACGTCATCTACGGCACTCCTGGAGGGCCCTCAGCCCCGGGCGCTCAGTTCTGGACCCAGGAAGCTCCCGGAGTTCGGGGGCGTGCGGAAAGGCGAGACCGTTTCGGGTCCGCCCTCGCTCAAGGAGATTTCAATGGGGACGGCTTTGCGGATTTGGCCATCGGAGTCCCCAACGAGGACGTGGGGGTCGTTCTCAATGCAGGGGCAGTCAACGTCCTCTACGGCTCGGCGGCCGGACTTGCGGCGACCGGGAACCAGCTTTGGGCCCAAAGCAGCCCTGGGATCAAAGACGCCGCACAGCGGGGTGATCGGTTTGGATTCGCCCTCGCCGCCGGGGATCTTGACCGGGATGGATACGCCGACCTCGCCGTCGGAGTTCCTTACGAAGACTTGCCCGGAGGGACCGCCTCCGGGGCGGTCAACGTCCTCTATGGATCTGCGTTGGGGCTAAGGTCGCACAGGAACCAGTTCTGGAATCAGAACACCCCTGGAATCAAGGGAGCCATAAACAACGAATGCTCCATCTTTGGGTTCAACGGTTCAGAGCTGTGCGAGCGGTTCGGGTGGGCGCTTGCCGCTGCGAACTTCGGAAATGGACGGGCCGTCGACCTTGCCATCGGCGTTCCGGGCGAACTGAGCAATGTTCCCGGTTATCCGTTTGGCGCCGGTGCGGTCAACGTCATTTACGGGAAGACCGGTGTTGGATTGACCGCGTTGGGCAACCAGCTTTGGTCTCAAGCCACTCCTGGGGTTAAGGGCGATCCCGGGTTCTGTGATCCTGGCTCGTCATGCGTCGTGGAACTGTTCGGCGCCGCGCTCGCTGCTGGCAACTTCGGCAAGGGGTTCCAAGCCGACCTGGCGGTCGGGGTCCCCGGTGACTACTTCTCGGACAAAGGACAGGCCGGTGGGGTCAACGTTCTCTACGGATCCTCTCAGGGCCTGAGCGTTACCGGCAACCAATTGTGGAATCAGGACAGCCCGGGAGTGCTGGACGAGGCAGAGGGCTGCTACTTCGAGGAGGATTGCATTGCGGACAGGTTTGGGGCAGCTCTGGCCGCCGCGAACTTCGGCAACGGATCGTTTGCCGACCTTGCAGTCGGGGTTCCTCAGGAGAGCCTGGGACCGATCGCTGCGGCAGGTGCGGTGAACGTCCTGTACGGATCCACAACGGGACTCACTGCTACGAGGAACCAATTCTGGACACAAGATAGCCCGGATGTCGCGGATGTCGCGGAAGAGAGCGATGGGTTCGGTTCGTCTCTCTTCGCGGCCGATTTCGGACAGACGACCGAGAGGGACCTCGCCATCGGCGTTCCTGGTCAAGACGTGCAAACGGCGACCGATGCAGGTGCCGTCAACCTGTTGTTTGGATCGCCTGCCGGCCTGTCGAGTTCCGCAAACCAGTTCTGGCATCAGGACGGGATCCAAGTGCTGGATCCACCAGAGCCGGGCGACCGATTCGGCAAATGGCTGGGTTGAGCTTGTTCATCCCTGTCACTACTGCTCCAGATGCTGCCCGACGGCTGGACTGCCGAGGTCAGATCCCCAGTCCCCGAACCATTTCTAAGAATCCCCAACATTTTCCCCTCTGGCAACCAATCTGGTGATGCCACAACTTGGACGGTATCTGGTCAGCTTGTTCGGAGTGGCCCTACTGCTTGTTTCGGTGCTTGCAGCTCCTGGTTGGTCAAAGCCAGGGGATCTTGATCCCTCGTTCAGCGGGGACGGGAAGGTGACAACCTCTTTTCGGGTGGGGGATTCCGAGGCGTACGGGTTGGCTATCCAAGCTGACGGGAAGATCGTGGCAGCTGGAGTGGCGAATCGCGGTTTCGGAGATTCCCGATTCGCCCTCACCCGTTACAACCTCAACGGGAGCCTTGATCGCACCTTTAGCGGCGACGGCAAGGTGACCACGAATTTCACCCCAGGCGGCGATCCGGCCAACGACGTGGCGGTTCTCCCCGGTGGCCGGATCGTCGCGGTAGGCGAAGCAGGTGGCAGGCAGTTTGGTGTGGCCCGGTACTGGGGGAACGGAACGCTAGATCGAACCTTCGGCGGCGACGGCAAGGTGACCACCAACTTCGAGCGGGGCAGTGACCGTGCTTTCGGGGTGGCCATTCAAATGGACAAGAAGATCATTGCGGTCGGCCGCGTGGCCGGCTCGGGCGGTAGGTTCGGGCTCGCCCGGTACAACACAAACGGCACCCTTGATATCACCTTCGGAGGAGATGGAAAGGTCGGAACGAACTTCACCACTCGCAACGATGCCGCATCTGGCGTTGCCATCCAGCCAGACGGCAAGATCCTAGCCGCTGGCAGTGCCGGCAGGTATCAATATTCGCATGGCCAGTTCGCCTTGGCTCGGTACAACCCGGACGGAACCCTCGACCCAACCTTCGGAGGAACCGGGAAGGTAGTGACCGACTTCACCGGTGGTGATGAAGGTGCCCTCGGCGTGGCGATCCAATCGGACGGCAAGATCGTGACGGTTGGCGAAGCCACCGACATTGACGACGAATCCAACACCGATTTTGCTCTCGCCCGCTACAACGCGGATGGCGCACCTGACCAGTCCTTCGGATCGGGCGGACAGGTCCGCACCGATCTCGTCTACGGGGACTCCGCGGCGGCTGTACAGATTCAGGCCGATGGAAAGCTAGTGGTAGCTGGAACTGCCGAGACCGAGTTCACGATCGCCCGATACAACTCGGATGGCGCCCTCGATGCCTCGTTTGGAAACGGTGGTGTGGTCTTCCTGCACTTCCCGGTGGGGTTCCCCCCCTCCGCCTATGCACTGGCTCTCCAATCAAACGGGAGGATTGTGGCGGCTGGGACCACGGACCAAGTAGACATCGGCGCCAGGTTCGCGCTCGCTCGGCTCCTGGCAGCCTGATCCCCTGCCTTTGCACGGTGAGGGATCATTCTGTGGTCTTCGCTTGAACGCCATCGACGATGCGGATGTGTGTAGCGATCTCGAGCGCCGGGTCCTGGAAAGAGCCACATTCGCAGAAGTGATATTCCACGCAATGTGCGGGAAGGGCCGGGTGGCGCAGAATGGATCTTGGGGGGACTTCTCTGGTACCCGCATCGTGCGTGGAACTGACGATCTCGTCCCTTGGGGGGAGCCTCCATATTCGGCACAAGGACGTCACATCAGGGCCCTCCTGGCGAAGCAATGACCCTCGCCCTACGCTGACCAGGATCAGGCAGGGGGGCCTCATGAGTGAGTTCGAGAGGCAGCCTTCGGACAGGAGGGGCAAGGGATTGCGCACAGTCAGTCTTGCCCTTGGACTCGCCGGAGTCCTCGCCTTCATTGTGTTCTTTTTGATTCGATACGGCCTATGGGGTCCAGAACCCCGAGTGAATGTGGAGTTTCGTCATGAACTCGATTGGCTGCCCGGTATCATCGCCTTGGCCGGAATAACCGGCGGGATAGTAGGTTTCGTGGATGCTCTTGATGGCCCAAGCACATTCGGGCGCATTGGACGAGGACTTGCCCTCCTGAACATGGTCTTAGCCTTGATCGCCTTCTCATTTTGGCTGGCCTACGTTCAACCCTTTGGAGATTGATCGTCTGGTTTGGTTCGGATCACCAGAGAGAAGTGTTGTCAGAGCGAAGTGTTCTCCCTCTTTTGACTATTCAGACAGTGAGCTAACGTCTCCTTCGCTTACGAGAATGAATCCGCGGATCGTCAGCGTGGAGTATGCGGGAATGGGTTCTGCAGGCCTCCGGGACGTCTCAAAGTGGGCGCCGACTCGATGTACGAGCTGATTGTGATGCTGACGGAGAGAGGCAAGACCCGACGTACGTCCTGAGCAACGGCACGCGCATCTACTATGAGATAGTTGGAATGGTCCGCCGCTGGTCCTCTGGGCGCACGGGGACACACTCCTCCGCCGTACTATCCGGCTGTAGCGCCGATTGCTGACCCCCACGCCTGCAAGCCTCCCCCGAGCGGGGAGCGGACCGAGTACGCCGAGTGGCATTGCTGGTGCGGTCGGGTGTGGTACCTCTCGTGGTTCCCCATGCCAGATGGGCAGATCCTCGGCCCGAGCTGGATCTTGGAGTCGGCGTGATCGCCGTTAGCCCGCTCTTCATCGCCTTCTTCGTGACTGCCGTGTTCCTGGTGGCCGGCGGCTGGACTTTGTTTCGACCGCCGCGTGGCCGAGACTGAGGCTCTTCTCCCGTCGGGTGAAGCTGGGACCCCGCTCCCCCTTGTGACTGGCTTGCCCCGCCTAAGCGGCTTGCTGGTAAGGGACGATGCCCGCGAGATCCAATGTGTATGGGCGGCTTAGCGTCTGGACTTCCAGGTCATCCCCCGGACGTGACTTGTGCCCGATGGTGACGCCATCGCAGAATCCCTCTCATAGATGACGGTATCTCCCACGCCCGTAGTGACTCCAGCCAGCTCCGCCAGTGGGCTAAATGGGGGTGATTGGGCCCAGATCGTTCAGGTAGTCCTCCTCTTCGGAGGCGGCTTGTGGGCCTTCTATCTGTATCGAATAAGTCGGCGTGGTCAGACAACCGTGGGAATACGAGCCAAGTTCAGCTTGGTCATGAACACACTCCCGAATGAGTCCCTTCTCCTCGTGGCCATGCGGATTGCCAATTCTTCCACTGCGTTGTTCCGGCACGAGAAGTCGCTTGCTGTTCTTATGGATGCCTCCCAGCGTGCGGCCGATGGCTCCGTACTGTTGGTGCCTTTCGCAGAGCAGGATCCCTTCTTGCCCGTTTACGGCCAGTTATCTGGAAACCCCGACGAAATCGCTGCCGGTAAGGCATTCACGCTCGACCCGCCCCAATACATCATTCTTGAGCCAGGTGAGTCCGTTGATTGTTCGCTGGCATTTCCTCTACGGACCTCTCAATTGGGGCTGCTAGCCCTACATGTGCGGATTGAGGGTTATCAGCCCCGCTGGTCGGAGGACCACTTACCCCGCTGGGTGAAGAACCAACTCCGAATTAAGCCTCGACGCTGGACCTGGAGCACATTTGCTCACGTTGACGCAAAACGCCTGCAAAGGTGGGCTTCGGAGGCCGACGCTCCTCTTGGGGACTCGCAGGGTGGTTGGTCGTCATAGCCTTGTAGAATGGCTGTTAGGTGGAGGCCATGAGAGCTGAGAATCCGTTCCAAGAGAATCGCCGGGACCTCAAGCAAGTGTGGGAGAAAGTCGGACGTACCCCACCCGGACCCTTGGTCCAACGAGACAATAAGGGAACCGAACCCCAGGCGTCCCGAAAGCCTAGACCATCTCGTTCCCGCTAGGTCGGACACCACTACCAACGCAGGCCAAGCCAGCTCTTCATCGCCTTCTTGATGTTCGCCCTGTTCCTGCTAGCTGGCGGCTGGGCCGTCTTCAAGTCTCCGCGGCGGCGCGGCTTAGCCAAGAGAGCCCCCGCGCCTCAGGCGTAAGTGATCGGGCGCACCCCCCGCTACCATTCCAAACACCGTGATTCGGATTCGGCTGACCCGTAACGAGTGGTGGTACGAGCCCGAGCAGCCATTAGGGCCCGAGGGTGGGTTCGGTGCCGTCTACGAAGGCCGAGGTTCCAATGATGAACTGGTTGCCGTAAAGCGGCTGTCCCTTTCCGCTGATGATCTGGCCCACCGCGAGATGACCGTCGCTGATGACTTGATTGACCGACAGCTTGAGTGGGTCATCCCAATGCTAGATGCAGGGCAAGATGCAGAATCGGAAGCCTACTTCGTCGTCATGGCGAGGGCCGAAAAGAGCCTTCAGCAGGATATCGGGTCGGGTCGGACCTTCTCGGAACCCGATGCTATCGACGTTTTACTATCGATCGTGTCTGGGCTTCGAGAGGTGCAGCATATCGTCCACCGTGACCTCAAGCCTGGCAACATCTTGCTCCACGAAGGCGCTTGGAAAATCGCCGACTTCGGCATAGCTCGGTTTGTCGAAGAATCCACATCTCTCAGAACGTTGAGGGATTTTCTGAGTTGGCCTTACGCTGCGCCTGAGCAGTGGCAAGCGGAAACGGCGACCAACGCGACGGACATCTACGCCTTGGGCTGCATCGCCCACGCGTTGATATCCGGCAAACCGCCTTTTCCCGGGCCCAGGGCAGAGGATTACAAGAGACAGCACCTCGAGGAGACTCCTCCCCAGTTAGAGTCCGTCTCGCCACGGCTCGCAGCTCTTGTCTCAATGGCACTCAGGAAGGCACCTCAATCCCGCCCCACGCTTGAGCGGGTTCATCGGCTTCTCGAAGCAATTGGGCGGGACGAGCGTGAATCGACCGGGTCATCAGCTCTGGCTGCAGCCGGAGCCCGCGTGGCCGAGATAGAAGCTGCCGAGGAGGCGGCCAAGATCTCCACAGAGGAGGCTAGGACGAAACGCCGTCGCACGGCCCAGGATGCACTCGAGCGTCTCACTCTGCTTATGAGGGACTTGACTCTACGCGTTCAAGAGAATGCGCCGTTAGCTCGCGGCTCCTCTAACACGATCGAACTGGGGGAAGGTCAGCTAGGGTGGGAAATCACTCATGAATACTTCGAGCCGGATGCCTTCGCGAAATCAGGCTGGGATGTCTATGCCGGAGCTCGATTCTGGGTAGCTCAAAGTCGCGGTGACTATCGGGGGCGCTCGGTTTGCCTCTGGTACACCGAGATTGGGACCGGCGAAGACCTTCGGTGGTATGAGGTGGCCTACATGCAGAACGCCCTTATTCCGGCTCCATCGCCGATCAGCCCGACTGCCATCGATCCAGACGACGCGGATGCGGCGACAGGGCCAGCCGTGACCATTTATCAAATCGCCTCGGGTCCTCTGCCGATCGACGATGAGGATTTCGAAGCCTTTTGCGATCGATGGATGGAGAGACTCGCGCTCGCATCTGCGAGACAGCTCACCCGGCCATCCAGGCTGCCTGAGCAATAGCTGCTGCTCGCTGGCGGCTTGGGATTGCTCTTCCGACCGAGCGCGGGCGCGAATGTGGCTTCGGAGAAGAGTGGTTGTGCGAACGGCCTGGGGAACTATCCCCTTGATGCCCCAGTACATTCGTCATACCGCTCAGGGGAGCTTTGGGAGTTTGATCGGAATAACGTGGTTCCTACGACTGTGGCATGGCGCGCAGGGGCACCATTTGTAGTAGCGGCGGAGATGCGCCAGGCCGTGTTGGACACCGCCATCTGCATCAAACCTTGGGTGAATCTTTTGGAGGTGCTCCGCGTGCCCGTTCTCGTAGTACTGCCAAATGCCCCAGGCCACAAAGTCTGCGGCTTGGACGAGTCGAGACATCTTGGAGTCCACATACAAGGGTACTTCGATAAGGCCGTGGAGCGGACCCAGCCGTACTCCTTTCTTCCATTGTGAAGACAACACTTGCAGGAGTCCTTCGTAGCTGGAATCATCCGCGACGACAAGCGACCGATGGGAGTCACCACGTTGATGAAGCCGCGTGATGAACTCGTCGAATCTTGCGAATAGCTCTTCGTGCGCCCTTTCCATCGCCTTCGTGGGAAAGGAAGGCTTATGAACGATGACCCCGAAGAATTTCGGCTCCCGCCCTGCTGGGGAGGTCCATTTCCCAAGGTGTCGAAAGACCGCCCGAACGAGACGATGCCTGGCCTGCTGAGATACGCTCGCCCAGTCTTTTCGAGCCGACCATATATCGGTTGCATGCAACTCCAAAGCAGCGTTGGCGGCACCCGCCCACTTGCGCTGTACCGCCACCAAACTTTGAGTGAATGGGTAGCAGTCCTCCTCGTGCAACGCCAAACCAGCCACCACCAGGTGCGTTGTGGAGGTCCCCTTAGGCCGCCCCGACTCGTCCACGTAGAGCAGGTACAAGCGGGTCCCTCCACCCGGGCATGATAGAGCGACCAGATGGCCGCGTACGCTGGGCACCTGATCGCTCTGTTGGTCAGTATATCTGGCGTTGTCAACATCGGCTCTGACGCCCGCCCACACCTTGCCCACACATACGCCGACAAACCGCGGCTTCCACGAGATGCCGTCGTCGGGTTTTCGGGGGCTGAATAGCCGCGTTGACCTGCGAAAAGGTATATCTGCAGCGTCGCTGAGTTGCGGCCAAAAAACGGGGTGTGGAGAACTCATAATCCGCCGGTCGGATGCACGCACTGAGACGGTCGGGCTTCGTACGATCTCTCTCATTCCTCCCGGGCGTCTCGCCCATTCCCTGCTCCCTTCACCTATGGAATAAGCCGTCAAGAG
>Ga0137374_10006222_pt1 | contig 14185 bp, 11 predicted proteins | sample SagtaG_20_FD_104811 | JGI IMG/M metagenome (GOLD analysis project Ga0137374, IMG submission 104811) | Vadose zone soil microbial communities from Sagehorn Ranch, Mendocino, California, USA - Sage1_R_100_16 metaG | ecosystem: Environmental > Terrestrial > Soil > Vadose zone | place: USA...
AAACTGTGCTTCACCTCGCCATTGATGACGATTTCGCCGAGCACCTTGCCGGCGTCGTGCGGCGTCTCGATGTTGATCTTGATCTCTTCTCCCGGCGCGAACGGTCCCCGCTTCTGGGCCGACACCCGCAGCGTGTCGGGCTTGAAGCTGCCGTCGGGCGCGGTGGTCCAACCGGATCCCACGATCAACTGGGTGGTGGTGGTTCCTTTGTCGTCGGTGAGCTCGACGAGGTACCTGCCGCTTTGATCGAACCGGTACTCGAATGTCGCGGGTGCCGCGCATGCGCCCTGCGGAGCCGCCGAAGGTCGCGTCACGCTGGGCTGAAACTTGGACTTTATTTCCCGTCGCGCCGGCGGGACCGGTTTGTACTCCCACGACGTGCCGTCTTTGCTCCAGACGAAGTCGGTCTGCTCTTGGAACACCGTGGCCCAGACCGGCTCGCGCACGGGTTGGCCTTTGTCGTCGAGCAGGACGAACTCGAACTTGGTGGGCGAATCCGGTCCAGTCGGCTCCACTGCTTTCACGCCGAGCCAGCGGCGGCCCAGCTGCGTCAGCGGGACATCGAATTTTCCCTGCGCGGCGCGGCCGCTCGCGTCCAGCAGCGTCATCATGATCGACGCGCGCGTCGGAACGTTGCTGGGCAACAGTCCGTCTTGCGGAAAGTCGACGCTGATCTGTCCATCTTTGCCGCTCGGCTGCACCGCGCCCTGGAAGATCTGCGCCTTGGCCTCCTCGACTTGGCGCCCGAATGTGAAACCCTCGAAACAACCGGCAACGGGCGTTTGCGTCGGCTCGACCCGCACCTGCAACTCGCCCCGCACATCGGCGGCGGGCGCGTCGGTGCCCGAACCGGCGCCGCCCGCGGCCTGCCCGTAGAGATAATCGGCGCGCGCCGTTCCCTTCAGCCGCAACTGGCCGCGATCGTTGACCGTGCCGGTCCAGTCCTTGTTCTGCGTGATGCGCACCGTCAACGGCTTGAAGTAGTGGACGTCGACGGTGGCCGTGCCCACCCGGTTTCCGAATATGCCGGCGTAAAGCGTCAGCGACCCCTCGGCGGTCGACTTCGGGATCTCCATCTTGACCACGAACCCGCCGTCCCGGGTGAAGTCCGTGTTGTTGCGGTTGAGCTCCTTCTTCTTCAGGATCGAGCCGTCGCTCCTGACCAGCGTCATCTCGACCGGCGGCAGGTCGATGATGGCCAGGCCGTCGGGACCGCGCACCAGCACCAGCGCTTCGACGGTCTCGCCCGGACGGAAGACGCCCCGCGACGGCGCAATGAATGCGTCGTACTCGCCCGGCCTGCCGTTGCCGTCCAATCCTCGATCCGCGAGGTCGATCGCGGCGGAGTTCATATCGAGAAACGCGAAGTCTTGTCCGCCTTCGCGATAGGCCATGACCGCCACGAGCTTGTTGCCGCCGACGCCGCGGCCGAGCCGGGCGGAAATATCCGCCATGCCCTTGCCGTCCGTCGTCACCCTTTCGAGGCGCAGGCCGCTGCGCGACAGAAACTCGATCGTCGCGTTCGGAATCGGCGCGCCGGTATCGAGCTCGCGGGCGATGACGTAGATTTTCGAATGGCTACGCTGGAGCGTGAGACCGATATTGGTGATGACGAACCATTGCGACGCCATCCCCTTGGGGCATTGACTGTCCGGCTCGGTGTCGTCCGGCTGACTGTCGTCGTCGTTGACCTTGCCGAACAGAACGAAGACTCCGGCCTGGGCCGCCGAAGCGGTCTCCGCGGCGACGCGATCGCCCTGCAGCTTGAGCTTGAGCGTGAGCTTGCTGTTGGCGTCGACCTCCTCGAACTTCCCCTCTACGCCGCGGGCGTAAGTGGGCAGCCATTCGCGGCGCGTCTGCAGGATGCGGCCGACCGGCACGACATAATCCCGCTCCTCGGTCGCCGCCCCGGTCAGCTCGAGGGTGCCGTCGGCGATCTGCTCGCTGATGTCGTTGAGAAGGTAGCAGGAGTCCTTCTGGGCGACCCCGCCGACGATGTGCTCGGCGACGATCTCGCGGATGAGATTGCGGTCGCCGATCCGCCGCAGCATCAGGTTGGCCCGGCCGACGTTCACGGTCTTCAGCACGAAGCGGGGCGCGCCGGTGGCGGGCAGAACGTAGGCACCGCGCTTGAAGCCCAACGATCCCCATCGCTTGGGCATTTCCAGCACTGCGGTCAGCGGGCCGCCGATCCTGGCGCCGTCCGCCGAACGAAGCGTGTTCTTGAGGGTGAATCGATACGTCGTGCCGAAGCTCAGGTTGGCCCAGCAGACCGATTTCGCCCGCACGGCGGCGGGGGGAACGTTCACGACTTCTCGGCGACCCGAAGTGCGCTCGACGACGATGTTCTTCATCACTTCGTCGACGCGCGTGTCGAGGGCGCGGCTGAAGACCAGGCAGGTGTGCCCGGCCGGATTGTCGTCGCATTCGGCATCCTCGCTCGCGAACAGCCGGTCGTCGCTCGCCCGCGTGGTCGCGTCACCGTCCTTTTTCCGTTTCGGCAGTCCCTCGCAGCGGCTGTCGTCCTTGTAGGCGGTCGGTCGCGGCGGCGCCGGGTAGGTCACCCGCGCAAGCCGAAACTGGCCGGGCTCGGTGCGCGCCTTTTGTGCCTCGTATTTGCCGCCCGGCACCAGCTCGCCGAGCTTGGTGAAGACCTGATAGGCCAGCCGCCGCGCCAGCTCGAAGTTGTCGACCTGGCCGTCCTTGCTCTGCGGCTCGACCGGGGGTTGTTGCGGGTCGTCGGTCTCCTTGATCCGCGCGCTGCGCATCAGCAGGCTGCCGAGCAGCGATAGCGCCTCGATGCGGTCGCCGTCGTCCACGGCGCGGCGGTAGGCTCCATACGCGGCGGCAACGGCGGCCGCGGGAGGCTCGTCGCTGGGCGAGCTGACGCTCTGCGTCTGCAGGGCCACTGCCAGCCGCAGCCAGGTCCGCGACCCGCCTTCGCCGCGCCCGTTGTTGCGGCCGGCAAGCACTTCGAGCGCGTCGAGGGCAACGGCGGGCCTGCCCTGCACCATCGCGTCTCGCACCTGCTTGAACAGGTCGATCGCGGGCCGCCGGTCGGCCGCCGCCTTGGCGATGACGCGCTTCTCGTACTGCGCCAGCTGGGGATTGAGCTCCGGCAGGTCCAGAATCGCCTGCGCCTGGGCTGCGAATGCCGAGAGCAGGCATGCCCCTATGGCGATGATCCAGCTTTTCATGCAACATCCCCGTGAACCGAAGGTATTTCGTGCCGGTCGAATGAGCATAGATTCACTCCCGCCAAGCGGGCAAGGCCCGGCGCCGGACGCGCCCGCTCCCGGTTCAGCGCCGACGGACCAGAATGCCGCCGACCAGGATGCTGCGTCCAAGGAGCGGACGCGCCGGATTTTCATTTGCTATCCGCGCTCCACTCTCGAGGAAGTCGCCGAATTTCATAAAATACTGAAGCAACGGCTCGACGTCCGCGGCCGCTCGTACGATGTCTTCCGCGATCTCGGCGACAACAAACAGGAGCGGATCAATCCGGGGGACTACTGGCGGGATATTCTGCAGGCCAAGCTGGACAGCTCGATATGCTGCATCGTCGTTCTGGTGCCGGGCATTTTCGAAAGCGAGGAGTGCGCAAAGGAAATCGAGTACTTCCAGTCGCGCATCAAGCAGGACAAGCGGCGCTTCTTCTTTCCGGTCGAATTTCTCGAGGTCAAGAGCCGGATCGGGGCGCTCGCCAAGAAGAAGAACGCCATTGCGCTGGCGATGAAGGACATTCACCACTACGACTTCATCGGTGGCGCGTTCGAGCCCAACCGCAAGATCTACGAAAAGAAGGTCGACGACATTGCCGACGCGATTCACCAGCGCGTCGATGCGTTCGACGGCGAGAGCCCGCCGATGCAACTCCTCGGCGACGCCACCGAGGTTTCGCCCACGCCAAGCCCGCCGGCGCCGATCCCGTGGCCCTACATCGGCGCGGCGGCAATTGCGGCCGTGCTCGCCGGCGTGCTGGCGTGGAATTTCCTCGGCGGCAAGTCGACCGATCGCGATGTCGCCGGCCCCGAGCCGCCGCCCGCGATCGTTGCAGGACCGCCGCTCGACGTCGCTTTCGAGCCGGCGCTGCCGGTCAAGCTGCTGTCCGAACCGAAGGTCGGCGCGTCCGCGGCGGAGACCTTGGATTGCGAGACGATCAAGGCCGGCGTCTGCAACGTCGTCGCGATCCGCGCCGTGCAAGCGAACGGGACGGACTGGTACCAATTCGAGCTGACCGGAGGCGCCAAGCGCTACGTCGCGAAAGACCGCCTGCCGGTGTGGCAGGAGCTGGAGGCGAACGCCGACCTCGTCAAGCAGGTGCAGGTGCGCAAGAAACCGACGACGGACGCCGCGTACGTCAGGGCGCTGGCGCCCGACAGCCTGATCGCGAGCCGCAAATTCGGACCGCACAAGACCGGCAGCATCGACAAAGAGCTCTGGTACCGGATTGCGCAGGCCGACTTCTACGTCTTTTTCTCCGAGCGCGACAATGTCGGGGCGCTGGCGCGGTGGACGCCGGTCGAGGGCTGCCTGCAGGCCAACAAATCGTTGCGCGCGCGCAGCGCCGTCCTGGACGGACGGGATTTGGACGAGTTCGTCCACGGCGAACCGCTGCGAGGCAAGATCCAGTCCGCCGAGGTTCAGGACCAGAAATGGGTCCGCTATCCGCGCCACGACGGCAGCTACGGCTATCTGCGGTGGAGCGACGTCGAAGCCTGTCCGCGACGATAGCGGTGAGCGGCTTGGCGCTACCGTCCGGGATCACTAACGCATCCGCGTCGTCATGGCCGGGCTTGTCCCGGCCATCCACGCCTTTGTCGCGTCAGAAAAGCAAGACGTGGATGCCCGGGACAAGCCCGGGCATGACGGATGAGAGATCACACCCGTTGGGATCACTGCTCGAAATTTGCCGGCCGGGGCGGGCCCCAGAGGTCGGCGGGCAGCGTGGTCCACACCTTCGGCCGCTGCGGGTTGTCGCGGTGATAGGGGCGCGGATCGAAATAGCCCTGCTCCTCGTTCGATATCCGGTCGAGCTCGGCGAAGGTCTCGATGACGTTGCCGTCCGGATCGTAATGATAGGCGTAGAGGTTGTGCCCGGGCCCATGGCGGCCGACGCCCCAGGCCAGCTTGATCTTGTTCAGCCCCAGAAAGTCGCAGGCGCGGGTGAGGTGGGCGGAATCGTCGAGCTCCCAGGCGACGTGGAACATGCCGCGCTGCTTGGCGGTGATGAAATTCATCGTGTGATGGTCGACGTTGCAGCGCAGGAAGACGAAGAAATCCCCCAGCCAGTCCGACAGCTTGAAACCGAGCTGGTCGATATAGAAGCGCTCGCAGCGCTGCGGATTGCCGGTGCGCATGGCGAGGTGACCGAGCTTGCGCGGGCCGATGCCGCGGCGCTCGGAGGCCGCGGCTGACCGCGCCGCCTCGCGGTAGAGATAGACCGTGGAGCCGTCGGGGTCGGCAAACTCGACGCAGCTCTCGATGCCGGCGACCGGGTCGGACTTGATCTGCGCCGGCACGCCGGCGGCGCGCAACGCCGCGACAGCGTCGTCCAGCGGCCCGTCGCCGGCGATCTGCAGCCCGACGTGGCGGAAGCCGGGACGGTCGGCGCGATGCAGGCTGAGCGCGTGGTGACCATCGCCGCAGGCGAAATAGATCTCGCCGTTGCCGGTGTCGTGCGAGATCGGCAGCCCGAGCACGTCGTGGAAGTGATGCTTCATCTCGTCTTGCTTGACGGCGTTGAGTGCGAGAAAGCCGAGCTTCACCACTTTGACGGGCATGATTTTGTCTTCCGGTTGGAACGATCTTGCTGCCATCACGGTAAGCATTGGCGCGCGCATCAGCAAGCAGACCAAGCATCCCGCTGCCCTTGGCGGGCCCACGGTCGCCACCAGGGCGGCCGGAAAAGCCCGGCCCCGTGAGCTTTCCGCCGGCAACGGCGGGCGATATGGTCCAAGGGACTCGATCCGGCATGATGGGAGGGATTGTCATGCGCACGCTCGCGATCACGGCCGCGCTGATTGTCGTCACGGGCTCGGCGCCGGCCGCGGAGATCGACGCCATGATCAGCACCGCCATGAAGGCGGCGATCGAGGAGATCGCGCCGCCGTTCGAGCGCGCCAGCGGGCACACGCTTCGGATAGTCTATGGACCTTCTGGCGGGCTCGCCCGCCGTTTCAACGGCGGCGAGGGCGCCGATCTCGTCGTCGTGGACAGCAAGGTGCTCGACGAGCTGATCAAGCAGGGCAAGATCGCGCCCGGCCGCACCGACGTCGCGCGCACCGGCATCGGCATCGCCGTGCGCAAGGGGGCGCCGAAGCCCAACGTGTCGTCGGCGGACGCGCTCAGGCGCGCGCTGCTTGCCGCGAAATCCATCGGCCACACCGCGCCGGCCGGTGGCGGCGTCACCGCGGCCCACATCATGGGCGTGTTCGAGAAGCTCGGCATCACCGCCGAGGTGACGCCGAAGGTCAAGCTCGCCGCCGGCGGACCCAACGGGCGCGTCAGCGTGCTGGTGTCGAGCGGCGAGGCCGAGATCGGGCTGCAACTGGTGTCCGAGCTGATGTCGAATCCCGAGGTCGAGGTGATCGGCATGCTGCCGCCCGAATTGCAGCTGATCGCGATCCTATCCGCGGGCATCACCACCGCCGCCAAGCAGCCGGAGCCCGCGAAGGCGTTCATTCGCCATCTCGCCGCGCCCGGGGCGATGGCGATCTACAAGACCAAGGGCTTGGCGCTGTAAGCACGCGAGTGTCCCGATTCCGAAGTTCGCAAACCCTTGCGGCGCCCTCCGATGCGAACTTCGGAATCAAAGGGACACTAGCAACTCTATGATTCTAGTGCCGCTTTTGAACCCGAAGTTCGCAACCGCACTTGCCGCACGATGTGTGCGAACTTCGGGTTCGCGGCACTAGCGTGCCCACGCCATGCAATGTGGCATGTGTTGGGCTGCACGCCAGGTGGTCGTGAGCTTCGGAGGCTACATGCGACGGCGCGAGTTCATCAGGTTTCTCGGTGAGCTGCTGCCGGCCGCCAAGCGTTTTGCGGTCCTCGTCAATATCGAGAATGCGGACTCGGCGAGGTCACTGATTACCGGCACGCAGAAAGCGGCCCTAACGATTGGCCTGCAAATCGAATTCCTGTTTGCCAGCAACGAGGGCGAGATTGCTGCGGCCCTCGCCGGTCTTGGGGCTCGGTCGCAAGCGCTGATCATTCATCCGGAGGTGCTCTTCCTTCAGAATCGCGAAAAGCTGGCGGCGCTCGCGATCCGCGAGAGACTGCCGGCGCTCTATCCGATTCGCGAATTTCCACAGGCCGGTGGCCTGATGAGTTATGGCTCGAGCTTCATAGAGGCGCATCGCCAGGTCGGCGTCTATGTCGGCCGCATACTCAAAGGCGAGAAGCCCGGCGAGCTGCCCGTTCAACAAGCCAGCAAGTTCGAATTGGTCATCAATCTGAAAACCGCTAAAGCAATCGGCCTCGAAATTCCGCCCACCCTGCTCGCTCGCGCCGACGAGGTGATTGAATGACGGCGGCCAATGACCGCTAACCCAAAGGCGACATCCGACACACCGCTCATTCGATCACCTCGTCGGCGCGCGCGAGCAGTATCGACGGCACGTCGAGGCCGAGCACCTTGGCGGTCTTTAGATTGATGACGAGATCGAATCTGGTCGGCCGCACCACCGGCAAATCTGCTGGCTTGTCCCCGTTGAGGATTCGGCCGGTGTAGAGGCCGATTTGGCGATACACATCCGTAACGTTTGTTCCGTAGCTGATCAGGCCACCGGCAACCGCGAACTCGCGAAACTGGGAGACTGCGGGTAGCCGGAAGCGGACCGCCAACGCTACAAGTTGATCCCGTTGGTTGTTGAACAACGTGTCAGCGGTGACGAGCAAGGCACCAACGCCCTGTTGGGCAAACGTTTGAAACGCTGCGTCGATGTCGGCCGTACTACTGGCGTTCGCTATGCTGAGTTGTCGGTCCAAGATGCGAGCAGCCTCCCGAATGTCGGAGACATAACTTTCCGCATTCGGACTCGTCGGATTCACGAGGACGCCAATGACGTGGACCTTGGGCATGAGTTCACGCAGCAATTCGAGTTGCTTCGCCACCAATTCGGTCCTGAATAGACTCATGCCAGTTGCGTTGCCGCTGGGTCGGTTCAGACTTGCGACGAGTCCCAGCTTGATCGGGTCGTCAATGCTGGAAAAGACGATCGGGATGGTCGAAGTTGCCGTCTTCGCCGCCACAGCCGGGGGCGGACCGCCGCTCGCGACGATCACAGCCACCTGACGGCGAACCAGGTCCGCCGCCAGGTCGTGGAGCCGATCGTATTGGCCTTCCGCCCAGCGGTATTCGATCGCTACATTCTGCCCCTCGACGTAACCAAATTGCTTCAATCCCTCGCGGAATCCCGCGGCGTACTCCGCATAGGCGTCAGACGAGCCGCTGCTGAGAAATCCGATCATCGGTATCGCAGGCTGCTGCGCCCCCGCGGCGAGCGGCCATGTAGCCACTGCGCCGCTGAAAAGGGTGATGAATTCCCGCCGCCGCATGGGATCAAATCCGAGAGTGGGCAAAGTGTGGCAAAGCTCAGTGCTGAAATACTATCAGGCTTCCTCGCAAAAGGGTGCGAATAGCTACGCAGTCCGACCGCCAGATGCATGGGGTGATGACCGCTTTTGGCACAATGCGACGTGCGGCCATGTCCGCTTTAGCGCCGCTATTGGGGGATGAGCGGACTCATCTCGGACACTGCGAAACCGACGCTTTTGACCCGACTCGGACATCGGCCGTCACCCAACAACACGGCCCAGGAGCCACCAGCGCCCCTTCCAGAGTGCTATAGTCTTCGTCATTAGGATACCCTCTCCTGAACCGGGGTGGGACATGAGGCGGCGCGAATTTCTCGGTGTGCTCGGCGGCGCGGCGGCGGCGCCCGCGATGCTTTCGCCGCGCGTAGCGCGCGCGCAGCAGGGCGAGCGCTTGCGGCACATCGGCGTGCTCATGACAATTGCCGCGGATGATCCGCAAGGGCAGGCCCGTATCGTGGCGTTCGTGCAGGGGCTGCAACAATTCGGGTGGACCGACGGCCGCAATGTGCGCATCGACATCCGTTGGGGCGCGGGCAGCGCCGAGCGCATGCGCAGATATGCGGCCGAATTGGTCGCGCTTGCACCTGATGTCATCCTGGCAACGGGCAGCGTGACCGTGGGGCCTTTGCTCCAGGCGACCCGCGCCGTGCCGATCGTGTTCGTGGTCGTGCCCGATCCGGTTGGCGCTGGATTTGTCAATAGTTTGGCGCGGCCGGGCGGCAACGCCACTGGGTTTTTGCAGTTCGAGTATGTCCTGAGCGGGAAATGGCTGGAATTGCTCAAGCAGATCGCTCCCGGCATCACGCGAGCTGCGGTACTTCGGGATCCCGCCATATCGGCCGGGATCGGCCAGTTCGGCGCAATTCAGGCCGTGGCGCCGTCGCTTGGCGTGGAAGTAATCCCGGTCAACGTGCGCGACGCCGGCGAGATCGAGGACGCTATCACGGCATTCGCGCGCTCCCCGAATGGCGGCCTCATTGTAACGGGGAGCACGTTGGCGATCGTTCATCGCGACCTGATCATCACGCTTGCGGCGCGGCACAAACTGCCCGCGGTCTACTACGAACGCTTCTTCGTCAGCGGCGGCGGCCTGAGTTCCTATGGGCCCAATCTGGTCGATCAGTACCGGCGCGCGGCCAGCTATGTCGACCGCATCCTCAAGGGCGAGAAGCCCGCCGACCTGCCGGTGCAGGCGCCGACGAAATATGAGTTGGTGATCAATCTCAAGACCGCCAAGGCGCTCGGCCTCGACATCCCGGCGACAGTGCTCACGCGCGCGGACGAGGTGATCGAATGACGCTGGCTGACTTCCGCTAGTAGCACATCTCGGCCTTGGCGTGATGTCCGACTTGAGTCCGCAAAGCGCCCCAAAGCGGACATTGACTAACCGTTGCTTATCAATCTCGATTTATGAATACGCGCGCTAGCGCCCGCTGCCTTGGCGGGCCCACGGCCACCCACCAGGGCGGCCAGAAAGTCCGGGCCGTGCGCTTTCCGCCGGCAACGCCGGGCGATACTCTCTCAACCGAGCGGGGCGCTCCGCTCCCGACAACAAGGAGCCCTTGGTGACAGCAACTCCCGTCCAGGTTGGCATCGTCGGCCTCGGCCGCTGGGCCAAGGTGCTCGCTCGCGCCAGCTTATCGTCCGACGCGCTCGAGATCGTCGCCGGCTACAGCCGCTCCGAGGAGAACCGCGCGGCCTTCGCGCAGGAGTTCGGCATCGCGGTGGTGCCCGATCTTGCCGCCATGCTGGCCGATCCCGCCATCGCGGGCGTCATCCTCACGGTGCCGAACGAGCAGCATTTGCCGATCGCGCGCGAGGTGGCGAAGGCCGGCAAGCACGTCTACACCGAAAAGCCGATCGCCAGCACGCTCGAGGAAGGCCTCGAGATCGAGGCGCTGGAGCGCACCCACGGCGTCAGCGTCACGGTCGGTCACAGCGCCCGGCTGATGGCCGGCATTCGCCGCATTCGCGCGGCCATCGATGCCGGCGAGCTCGGCCGCGTCGGCTTCATGGAGGCCAATTTCTCCAACGAGCGCGCGCTCGAGCTCACGCCCACGACCTGGCGCTGGTACAAGGACAAGGCGCCGGGCGGGCCGCTCTCGCAGCTCGCCATCCACCAGTTCGACGTGCTGCACTATCTGGGCGGCGAGATCGTCGAGGCGAGCTCGATGGCCTCGAAGCTCTCGCCGGTCGGCGCCGAGGTCGACGACCAGTCGATGACCTTGCTCAAATTCGCCGACGGCAAGATCGGTTATGTCGGGGCCTCATGGACCTCGCCGGGGATTTTCGCCGTGCGGGTGTTCGGATCGAAGGGCCTCATGCACTACGAGATCGACTTCGGCACCTGGGATACGCCGGAAAAGTTGCACAAGACCTCGACGCTCTATATCCAGCGCGGCAAGGACGGCTATGGCAGGCGCGAGCAATTGACCATCCCCGAGAGCGACATGTTCCGCGCCGAGCTCGACATGTTCGCGGAGAGCTGCCGCACCGGCAGATCGAACGAGCTCAGCGCCAGGAACGGCAATGTCGCGGTGGCGGTGGTCTACGCCGCGCTGCGCTCGATCGAGAAGCACGGTCAGGCGGTGGCCATCGCCGACGTGATCGCGGACGCGCACCGCCTCCTCGCCGAAAGGAACCGCCATGTTGCCTAGCCGCACTTTCGCCGAGTTGACCCAGCCGGAGATCGCCGCGCAGCTCAAGAAGAACCCGCTGGTGATCCTGCCGGCCGGCAGCGTCGAGCAGCACGGACCCCACCTTCCGGCCGGCACCGATACGCTCGCCGCCAACGCCATCGCCCACGCCGTCGCCGAGCGCATGGACGGCCTGGTGCTCCCGGCGACGCCGCTCGGCGTCACCCCGATGCACATGCCGTTCGAGGGCACCATCACGCTCACGCCCGACACCTATATGCGGGTGGTGACCGAGACTTGCGTCGCCACCGCCCGGCACGGCGCCAGGTATCTGCTCATTCTCAATTGGCACGAGGGCAATATCCCGTCGCTGGCGATCGCCGCGGAAGCGCTGCATCGCGACCACGGCATGACGGTGCTCACCGTGCAGGCCTGCTACGTCGCCGAGGAGCTTTACGGCGGCACCTGCAACGGCCTCACCCATGGCGGCGAGATCGAGGCGCTGGCGGTGCTCGCGCATCGGCCCGATCTGGTGCATCTCGACCGCATCGACTATTCGTCCGACCACCAGCACGGCCACAAGATGGATCGGCTGCGGCGGACGCGCAGCTATCAACCGGTGCTGACCGACATCCGCTCGATCGCGCCGACCGGCTGGTTCGGCAGCCCGCAGCACGCCAGCGCCGAGAAGGGCCGGCGCATGCTGACCGACATCGCCGACGCGATCGCCAGGGAAGCGACCGAAATCTTTGCGCAGCTCGACGCCGTGCAGGGCGGCACCGCCGAGGTCAAGCGCTTGCGGCAAGTGAAATGACGGCGGCGAAGCGATGGCACGACTGTTGAAGCAATCGGAGGCGAAGCGCCTCGGGCTCCCCGGCCGCAGCTCGCTCGAGCCGGTCTCGGGCGAGATCGGCTCGCGCGTGACGTTCCGGATCGCCGAAATTCCGGTCCCGAAGCCGGGCGACAAGCCGCGCGGGCCGCATCGCCATCGCGGCTTCGAGGAATGCATCTACGTGCTGAAGGGAACCGGCGTGACCGTCGCCGAGAGCGGCGAGATCCCGCTCAAGCCCGGCGACATCGTGCTGATTCCTCCCTACGAAAAGCACATGACCCGCAACACCGGCGCCGAGCCCCTGGTCCTCCTGTGCTTCTTCCCCGAGGCCAACGTCACCTTGGGCACCGACGAGCTCGCCGGTTTCTGAGTCGTCGGACGCTGTTGCCGCTTGCGCCCTCTCCCACGGAACCCGGGCTTGCCCGGGTTCCGCGCAATAGTGCGCAAGTCGGGCAAGCCCGACTTGCGGCGGGAGAGGGTGGACGCGAGCCGGCGGGCCGGCGCAAGGCGCCGCCCGACGGCGAGCGGCCGGGTGAGGGGTACCGGACGCTGTCGAAAAGATGCAAGCGATGACCGGTCATGACACGACTTCAGATCAGAAAGGTGACGACATAGACGGCGAGCGCAATCGCCGCGGCGATGACCACGTATTTGAGCGTGACGTAGTAGAGCCAATGGCGCGGAAACGGCGTGTCGGGCTTGTCCATCATGCGCGCTCCTTGCCGCTGCCGGCGCTGCGAGTTCGGTCACCCTCTCCCCTAGCGGGAGAGGGTCGCCCGCGCTCTGCGCGGGCGGGGTGAGGGGGCCGCTCTTGCAATGACTCGAGCAGAACCATCAGAACCCCTTCGAGGTTCGACAGCACATCATTGTTCCAAAACCTCAAAACGAGAAAATCATTCGCCGCAAACCGTCGGTCACGCCGCGCATCGCTCGACGACTCGGCATGTTGTCCGCCATCCACCTCGATCACGACCCGCGAGTCGTAGCAGACGAAATCCGCGAAAAACGGCCCAACCGGCACCTGCCGGCGAAACTTGAAATTTACGAACCGCCGGTCTCGCAAAGCATACCAAAACTTGCGCTCTGCATCAGTCAGATTCGATCGCAGCGCCCGCGCCCGCTTGACGGAGCTGGAGACCTTGCTGGCCGCGGGCTCGTTACCCTCTCCCCTTGCGGGAGAGGGTGGACGCGAGCCGGCGGGTCGGCGCAAAGCGCCGACCGACGGCAAGCGGCCGGGTGAGGGGTTCTTTGCGAAGGCCCCCTCACCCGCCTCGCGGCGTAGCCGCTCGGCACCCTCTCCCGCAAGGGGAGAGGGTTTCGGAGTGCGCTTCTCGTTCATCGCGCAATCTCCCAGGTGGTGCCGTCCTTAGAGTCCTTGAGCAGAACGCCCTTGGCGGCGAGCTCGTCGCGGATGCGATCCGCCTCTTTGAAATTTCGTGCTTTACGGGCAGTGTTGCGAGCTGCGATCTCCATTTCAATTGCGGCTTCGTCTAGGCCACCTGATTTCCTAAGCACCTCAGCATTTTTCTTCTGTTCCCATGCGAGGAAGCTTTCACGATTAAGTCCAAGGAAAGATAGATTCTGAGCGAGTTCAACAGCATGAGATCCCCGTCCCGGATAGTCGATCCGATTTCGAATGGAATGCAGTTCGGCGATGGCTTGCGGCGTATTCAGATCATCCAACAGCGCTGAACGTACGTTCGAGGAGACTTGAGGCAACGGATCAGGGACGGCAAGCCTCCACCAATCTTCCAAGGTCGCCCAACTCTGTTCGAGTCCTTTTGCGGTCCAATCGATCGGCTGCCGATAGTGGGTACGTAGCATGTTGAAACGCAGAATGCTGCCGTGCCAATCGGCAATCAACTCGCGGATCGTGAAGAAGTTGCCTTCCGACTTCGCCATCTTCTCGCCTTCGACCTGCAGGAAGCCGTTGTGCATCCAATAATTCGCCATCCCCGGCGTATGGAAGGCGCAGCGCGATTGCGCGATCTCGTTCTCGTGGTGCGGAAAGACGAGATCGATGCCGCCGCCGTGGATGTCGAAGACTTCGCCGAGATGCTTCCACGACATCGCCGAGCATTCGATGTGCCAGCCCGGCCGACCCGGCGCGTTGATG
>Ga0137374_10006224_pt1 | contig 14185 bp, 11 predicted proteins | sample SagtaG_20_FD_104811 | JGI IMG/M metagenome (GOLD analysis project Ga0137374, IMG submission 104811) | Vadose zone soil microbial communities from Sagehorn Ranch, Mendocino, California, USA - Sage1_R_100_16 metaG | ecosystem: Environmental > Terrestrial > Soil > Vadose zone | place: USA...
AGAGGCTGGTCCGATGGGGCCGAGCCTGAGGAGGCTGGGGCGGTAGGGACAGTAATAGCTGTCCTCACCGTGCGCCAGCTTACGACCCGTGGTTGACTTCAGCATGGGATAAGGAGTGAGAGCCATGTCACACGCTATTTGGTCAGCTGTATTAATCGTCCTATTGCCACTGATGGTTTACGCCAACGACGAACTGCTCCAGCTTCAGAAAGACCCTGGCCAGTGGGTCATGCAACGGAAGAACTACGCGGCCACTGGCTATAGCGAGCTCAATCAGATCACCGTCGATAACGTCAAGAACTTAAAGGTGGCCTGGACGTTCTCGACAGGGGCGCTCCGGGGCCACGAAGGGGCACCGTTGGTCGTCGGCACTACCATGTTTGTGCATTCGGCCTTCCCAAATCATGTCTATGCTCTCGACCTCACGAAACAACCCTATGTCATCAAGTGGAGCTACTCCCCAAAGCAGGATACAAAGGCTGTGCCCGTGGCCTGCTGTGACGTGGTCCATCGCGGCCTGAACTACGTCGAGGGGAAGATCATCATGCACACCTTGGATGGGCAAGTCATCGGCCTTGATGCACAGACGGGGAAAGAACTCTGGAAAGTGAAAAACGCCGATCCAGGGAAAGGGGAAACCATGACCGGCGCTGGCCTGGTGATTAAAGATAAGTATATCGCCAGTATCTCCGGAGGGGAATTCGGCGTCCGTTGTCACGTCACAGCGTATAACATCAACAATGGCCAGCAGGTCTGGCGTGCCTATAGTATGGGCCCGGACGAGGACATCCTCCTCGCGCCTGACTTCAACACGGCCAACCCCCACTATGGCAAAGCTGGTGAGGGGACCAAGACCTGGCCAGGCGAAGCCTGGAAGCAGGGGGGGGGATGTACGTGGGGATGGTACTCCTATGATCCAGAACTCAATTTGCTGTATTACGCAACTGGCAATCCCGGCACCTGGAACCCTGACCAACGTAAAGGGGACAACAAATGGTCGATGACGATCTTTGCCAGAAACCCTGATACTGGAATGGCAAAATGGGGCTATCAGATGACCCCGTGGGATGCCTGGGATTACGATGGCGTCAATGAGAACGTCCTGACTGATCTTACCATCGATGGCAAGGCGGTGAAAGCTTTGGTCCATTTCGATCGGAATGGCTTTGGCTATACCCTTGATCGGACCAATGGCACGCTGCTCGTCGCTGAACCGTTTGTCTATGTGAACTGGGCGAAAAGCATCGACAAGAAAACCGGGCGTCCGATTGAGGATCCAACAAAACGGACCAAGCAAGGGGCTGACACCAAAGAGATCTGCCCCTGCGCCATGGGTGGCAAGGACCAGCAGCCCTCTGCCTACTCCCCGCGTACGGGTCTTTTCTACGTCCCGACCAACAACATGTGTATGAACTATGAAGGGGTTGAGGCCAAGTACACTGCCGGAGCGCCCTATGTTGGGGCAAACGTCCTCATGTTCCCAGGCCGTGGCGGCCATCTCGGTGAGTTAGTCGCCTGGGATGCGACGACAGGTAAAAAAACCTGGGGGATTCTGGAGCCCCAGCCAGCCTGGAGCGGTGTGCTGGCGACGGCGGGCGATGTGGTCTTCTACGGAACACTGGATGGATGGTTCAAGGCCGTCCATGCCAAGACCGGCGACGTCCTCTGGAAATCGAAGGTAGGCTCGGGTGTTATCGCTGCCCCGATGACTTTCCTCGGGCCTGACGGTAAACAGCAAATCGCCGTCTACTCGGGGGTTGGGGGATGGTACGCGCTACCAGTGGCTGCCGGACTCCCGCGCGACGATCCGTATGGGGCGTTGGGTGCGGTAGGTGTGGCGTACCAGACAGGCTTAGATAAGGCGACAACCCCGGGCGGTATGTTATACGTGTTTACGCTTGACTAACATCGAAAGGGGTCCTGGTGTCAGGCATACGCCCGACACCAGGGGCTTCCCGGCGTGGTTGGAGCATGACTTGTGGTGCTCGGCGAGGGATTGATGGAGGAATATAGCGTGCAGCGTATTGGGGTAAGCCTTATAGGAGGGCTCTTCCTCGCCATGGTGGTGCTGTGTGGTAGCAGTCATGGTGGCCCAGAGCCAAAGACATTGCGGGTGTGTGCTGATCCGAATAACCTTCCCTTCTCGAATGAGAAGTTGGAGGGATTTGAGAACAAGATTGCGGCGCTTGTCGCCCAAGATCTGGGGGCATCGCTTAGCTATACCTGGTGGCCGCACCAGCGTGGCTTGGTCCGTCGGACACTAAACGAGGACCTCTGCGATGTGCTCATGGGGGTGCCCAAAGGATACGATCCGGTCCTGTGGACGAAACCGTATTATCGTAGTGCCTATGTCGTTGCCTCTCTGAAAGAGCGCGGTCTCCAGATCACTTCTCTCGATGACCCGCTCTTGCAACAGCTCAAGATCGGCGTGCATGTCAATTCCCCACCGCACGATGCGCTGGCGCAGCGCGGCATTGTGGGTGCCAATGTGGTTGCTTATCGCCTGTTTTACACTCCGCAGGCACACGCCGAGGAGTACCCCAGTAAGGTGCTCGAGGACTTGCTGGCTGGACAGCTCGATGTCGCGCTTGTCTGGGGGCCATTCGCTGGCTATTTTGTCAAACAACGCTCTGCTCCCGTTGTGTTGGTGCCCCTGCGTGGCGGTAGCCGTACCACCCCCTTCACTTTTGAGGTCTCGATCGGCGTCAGAAAAGGGGAGAAGGCCCTCAAGGCTGAGTTAGAGGAGGCCCTCACCCGGCAGGCCGCTAGCATCACAGCGATTTTGGAGGAGTATGGTGTCCCACTGGTGGCTGCTGACGTGTCTACAGGTGAAGCGCAAGGATCGGAGGCTCCACGTGAAGGACACAAGCATGAAGAGGGCTCCCATCGTCCCTGAGAAGGCCTGGAGCCGTGGGCTTTTTTGGCTCTTCATAGCAGGGCTGTGCCTCGTGCCGCTCGATATGGTGAGAGCTGAGGAGGCAGCGCCGCCGCCAAAGCTCAACCCCTATACGGGTAATGCTGAGGCGATTGAACAAGGCAGAGCGCTTTTCTTGCAGATGGGATGCTCTGGCTGCCATGGCGTTGGAGGTGGAGGAGGGATGGGGCCAGCGCTTCTTGACGACGAATGGAAATTTGGTAGCGATGACGCGACGCTCTTCAAGTTAATCAAAGGGGAGGTCCCTCAGCAAACCATGCCAGCCGCCTTTGGGAATGTCCTGAAGGACGATGACATCTGGAAGCTCATCGCTTACGTCCGTTCTCTCTACCGGGGCGACCCCAGTAAAATCAATTGGTAGCATGGGCATAGTGTCTCTATAGGCTCCCCTGGACTTGATGACACTTGGCCTGTTTTCCCGAGGCGCACAGCCTCGCACATCACCCTAAGTGTCAGGGGGCTTGGTAAATACCACAGTGTGCTTGTTAGTTGTCTTTCTGAGAGGCTGTCAGCGCCTGATCGAGATCCCACAGGAGGTCATCAAGGCTCTCCAGGCCTATGGAAATACGGATCATATCAGGGCTGATGCCGGCCGCGACCTGCTCTTCATCGGTTAACTGCTGGTGCGTCGTGCTGCCAGGATGAATCACCAGGCTTTTTGCGTCGCCCACGTTAGCCAGGTGCGAGTGAATCTTGACGGCCTCAATAAAACGCCGCCCAGCCGCCCGCCCGCCTTTGATGCCAAAGGTAAAAATGGCCCCTGCACCTTTAGGGAGATACTTCTGGGCGAGCGCGTAGTATGGGCTGTCTGACAGACCAGGGTAATGCACCCAGGACACAAAGCGGTGCTCGTGCAGCCATTTGGCTATAGCCATGGTGTTCTGCACGTGGCGGTCCATGCGTAGCGACAGCGTCTCCAAGCCCTGTAAAAACAAGAAGGCGTTAAAGGGGCTGAGACAGGCACCAAGGTCGCGCATCATTTCCACGCGTGCCTTCATGATAAAGGTGAAATTGCCAAACGTTTCCCAGTAGCGCATGCCATGATAGCCTGGCGAAGGCTCCACCATTTCTGGGAAGGTGCCATTGTCCCAGTGGAAGGTACCGCCATCGACAATAATGCCACCGATACAGGTGCCGTGCCCACCAATGAATTTAGTGGCTGAATGCACGATGATGTCCGCTCCATGTTCGCAGGGCCGACACAGGTAGGGCGAGGCGAACGTGTTATCGATGATGAGCGGGAGTTTATGCTCGTGCGCAATGTCCGCGACGGCCTGGATGTCGAAGATATCAGCCTTAGGATTGCCGATAGTCTCCCCGTAGAGCAGTTTGGTTTTCGGCGTAATGGCCCGGCGGAAGTTTTCCGGATCAGCCGCATCGACAAAATGTACCGTGATGCCGAAACGCTTAAAGGTCAGGGCAAACTGATTGTAGGTACCACCGTACAGCGTACTAGACGACACCATCTCATCACCGGCCTGCAGCAAGGTGGTCAAGGCCACCAGCTGGGCAGCCTGCCCGGACGCTGTGGCCAACCCGCCGACACCGCCTTCCAGGGAGGCCACGCGCTCTTCAAACGCTGCTGTCGTGGGGTTGGAGATGCGCGTGTAGATATTGCCAAACTTGTTCAGTGCGAAGAGATGGGCAGCGTGTTCCGTATCCTCGAAGACGAACGATGTCGTCTGGTAAATCGGCATGGCACGCGCCCCGGTGGTGGGGTCGGGGGTTTGCCCAGCGTGCAGCATACGTGTGTCGAAACCAAAATCAAATTTTTCCATACAACCTATCCCTCACGGTTTCTCGTGACCTGGGAACATGCACTCATACCGGTCAGACGTCAACACTCCGGTCTGCAGGCCTACAACATCGAGACCATAATCCTTCTTACCAAAGAAACGGCAGTGCTCAATCTTGACACAGCGATCCATGACCACTTCCAGGCCGGCTGCCGCGGCCTGGGACGCCGCCTCTTCATTGATCACACCAATCTGCATCCAGAAGACTTTGGCGCCGATTTCAAGGGATTCGCCAATGAGGGGTATGACAGTGTCAGCACGCCGAAAGATATCCACGATATCTACCGGCTCTTGAATATCCAGCAGGGATTTATAGCACTTCAAACCGAGGATTTCGTCATAGCTGGGATTGACTGGGTAGACCGTATAGCCCTTACTCTTCATATGCACCAGGGCGCGGTAACTGGCACGGGTCGGGTTCCCTGAGACGCCAACCATGGCAATACGGCTGTATTGCGTCAAAATGTCACGCGTGCGTGCAGATAGCTCGCCTGACATAATGCCTGCGTAGTGGATCACGCGTATCTCCTCGCGGTGTGTGGTGTGGCAGCATGCTGCGTCTCAGGCGACCACTTCGAGCGCTACTGCAGCCCAGGTCAAACCAGCCCCAAAGGCAGCCAGCACCACCGTCTCTCCTGGCTGCAAACGCCCCTGTTGGCGGGCCTCTCCTAAGGCGAGCAGCACCGATGCTGCAGAAGTATTGCCGTACCGATCAATGTTGACCACGATCCTGTCAAGGTCAAAGGGGAGCTTGCGCGATGCGGCCTCGATGATCCGCCAGTTCGCCTGGTGCGGAATGAGCAGATTTAAATCGGCCAATGAGCGCCCAGCCTGCGCTAGCACATCCTGCACCAGCATAGGGAGCGTACGCACCGCAAAGCGGAACACACTGCTCCCGTGCATGCGCAAGAAGTGCTGGTGTTTTTCGACGGTCTCGCGGCTTGCCGGGCAGCGTGAGCCTCCGGCTGGCACCATGATCATTTCGGCCTTTGTCCCATCACTCCCCCAGAGGTGCGACAGCAGACGGAGGTCTCCGCGTTGTCCCGCCCCAGCCTGGACCACCAGTGCGCCAGCGCCATCACCAAAGACCAGAGCGGTCTCAGGGTCGTCCAGATCTACCATACCTGACACCCGTTCCGCCCCAATCACCAGCAGCGTGCGGCACACCCCTGCCTGAATGAGGCTACTCGCCGTAATGAAGGCATAGAGAGAACCGGTACAGCCGGCGTTAAGATCATACGTTGGCACCGGTCGTAACCCCAGGCGCCGTTGCACGAGATTGGCCGTCGCAGGCGTCACATAATCAGGGGACGCTGTCGCCACCAGCACGCCATCAATCACCTCGGGGTCTATGCCAGCATCGTGCAGGGCTGCTTGCGCCGCCAGCACCGCCATATCGGACGTCGCTTCCTCCAGTGCTGCACGCCGCCGCTCCCGGACGCCCGTGAGTTTCACGATATAATCCTCGGTAACGCCAAGCCGTGTGGCTAACTCCTGGTTCGTTAGACGTGTGTCGGGCGCGTAGCACCCCACACCGCGGATACACACCTGGGACATGCACACTTCCTCATGCGAGCTGTTGGACTGCCCTGTCAATGCGCGCTAACCCGTCCTCCAGCTCTGCCATCGAGGAGGCGTAGGAAAGACGCATATAATGGTCATCACCAAACGCATCCCCAGGCACCACAGCGACCCCGGCTTCGTCAAGCAAGTAATTGGCCACCTCAGCAGAAGTCGTCAGAGGCTGCCCCTGGGCGCGACGTCCAAACAGCCCAGCGATATTGGGGAAAATGTAGAAGGCGCCATGCGGTGTGTTGCTGGTGATACCAGGAATGGCATTGAGACGCGTCGCGACAAAATTGCGGCGCTCTTCAAACGCCTGCGCCATAGCGTGAACGCTATCCTGGGGCCCGGTCAGGGCTTCGATCCCAGCGACCTGGGCAAAAGCCGTGGCGTTACTGGTGGTCTGGCTCTGCAGGCGATCACACATCTCGATCACCTCGCGCGGTCCAGCACAGTAGCCGAGCCGCCACCCCGTCATGGCATACGATTTCGAGAAACCGTTCACGACCACCGAACGCTCTTTGAGGGTCGGGTGCATGGTCGCAATACTGATCTGCTGAAGGCCGTCGTAAATGATATGCTCGTAGATTTCATCAGTGATGATAAACAGGTCGGTGTCGAGCAGGACCCTGGCGAGGTCTTCTAACTCTGCTGGCGTATACACAGCTCCCGTAGGATTGCACGGGCTGTTCAAAATAATGCCTTTGGTTTTGGGTGTGAGATACCGCCGCAGCACCTCTCCGGTGATTTTAAAATCTTCCGCGGCGGTCGTCGGGATGATCACCGGGGTACCCCCAGCCAGCACGACCTGCGTGGGATACGTCACCCAATAGGGGCCGGGGATCAGCACCTCATCGCCCGCATCGAGCAACACCATCGCGACGTTGTACAACGCTTGCTTCGCCCCGCAAGAGACGATGATCTGTTCTGGCGCGTAGTCGAGGTCATTTTCGCGTTTTAACTTGTCGGCGATAGCCCGACGTAGGGCCGGAAGGCCAGCCGGTGGCGTATACTTGGTAAAACCCTCCGCCATGGCGTGCTCAGCCGCACGAATGATATTCGCTGGTGTGGCAAAGTCCGGCTCACCCAGACCAAAATCAACGATGTTACGCCCCTGCGCCCTGAGGGTTTTGGCTTTGGTAGAAATCGCCAGCGTCTCCGAGGGTTTTAACTGGCGCGTGAACTGCGAAAGTTTCATATGTTCCTCTACGCCTGGCGCCGGAATTTTTCCTTCAGGGCCAGCGCGACCGGCGGCGGCACCAGCTCCTCTACGTTGCCGCCATAGGCGGCGACTTCCTTAATCAAGCGCGACGCCACGTAGGTATATTCTTCACGCGGCATCAGAAACACCGTCTCAATATCCTCGTCCAGCCGCCGATTCATCAGCGTCATCTGGAACTCGTATTCGAAATCGGCAATGGCGCGCAGACCACGGATGATGACATGCGCTTGCCGCTGCTTGGCGTAAAACACCAGCAACGTATTGCTAAACGTGGCAATTTCGATATTGCCCAAGCCCTTGGTCGATTCCTCGATCAGGCGGCGCCGCTCCTCCACCGTGAAGAGGGGCCCTTTCATGGTATTCTCAAAGATCGCCACAATGACCTTATCGAACATGCGTACACTGCGCATGATGAGATCGAGATGGCCATTCGTCAGCGGGTCAAACGTCCCCGGATAGAGCGCAACTGTCATCCCTTCCCCTCTCTCAGCGTGGCTGCCGCTCTCGATGTCTCGCACCCCTGCTCTCCCTGTGCGGCAAGGGGGGATGGCATCGTAGCCTGGCTGGCCTGGCCTGTCAACCGCTTCGTGGTCCGTTCCGCAAACCGCAACTGCCCACATGCCGCAGAAATATCTCGCCCACGACTTTGCCGTACGAAGGCCGAGATGCCGTGCTGCAACAGATAGTTCTGAAATTGCTGCACGGTCTCGTCGCGCGGACGACGATAGGGCACTCCAGGGATTTCATTCAGAGGTAAGAGGTTTATTTTACACCGCAGTCCTTGCATGAGTTTGACCAGGCGCTTGGCATCCGCCAGAGTATCATTGACATCACGTAGTAAGACATACTCAAAGGTGATGCGCTGCCGTACCGCGAGCGGAAAGGCCCGACAGGCAGCAAGCAAGGTCTCGATGGGATACGCCTTGTTAATGGGCATGATCTGAGTGCGCACCGCGTCTGTTGTGGCATTGAGCGACACCGCCAGGTTCACTTTCAGATCGGCGCGACCAAAAGCCTCCAGACGCCGCACGAGGCCAGAGGTCGATACGGTGATGCGACGCGGCGAAATCCCTAAACCCCAATCGGCCGTCAGAATGCGTATCGCCTGCACCGTGCCTTGAAAATTATCGAGAGGCTCGCCCATGCCCATAAAGACAATGTTGGTAAAGGTGCGTCCCGGTGTTTTGCCAGGCTCCTGGAATGACAACACCTGGCTGACAATTTCCGCGGGGCGTAAACTGCGCACCAACCCCCCCTGAGCCGTCAGACAAAAGCGACATCCAATGGCGCATCCCACCTGTGTGGAGACACAGATAGTGCACTTATCACCGGCTGGAATGAGCACCGTCTCGATCTGGTTGCCATCTTCTAGACAAAACAAAAACTTTTCAGTACCGTCTGTACTCCGTTGCTGCCGTACCAAGGTCAGGGTACTCACATACAACCGTTCCTGAAGGCGCTGCCGCAGTGGCTCTGGCAAATCGGTCATATGCTGCAGACTGGTAGCTTGGCGCTTGTAGACCCAATGACACAGCTGGGTGGCGCGGAACCCTGGCTCGCCTGCCTCGGCCAGGAGGGTTGCTATGTCTTGGAGTTGTAAGTCGCGCAGGTCAGTCAATAGCATGGGTGTGTGCCTCGGTGATGCTTATGGAGTCCGCCCGCTTCATCGTGCCAGATTGTAACACATATGGCGCGCCAGCCGGGGAGGGAAAACATTGAGGGTCGTCGTGGACACAGGGGGAGGGATCTGATTCTTTGTGAGTGATGATGCCCGCGATCCACAGAGCCATGTTCCCAGAATAGCAAATGGATAGTCACCATGGTGCTCACATTCCTGCTCAACAACCAGGCACGTATCGTTGAGACGCTGTATCAACGTATATATCAGACCACCCAAGCTGAGGCACACTTTGTGCCCGACGCGCTCCGCGACAACATTGCCCGAGGTGCTACCGCATTCCTAGCCGCCTTACAGGCCAACGACCCCGCAGCCATCGACCACTTCCTGGCTGACCTGATCGCCCCCCAGACGGTGGAGGAATTTCCGTTAGCCGTGCTGCATCGCACCTTTACGGTATTTGGCGAGATGCTTTTACCGCTCCTGCGCGAATGCTACGGTAATGACACGGCACGTATTCTGGACGATTTGCAGCGCCTGCATCTGCTCATTGCGACCATTCTGCAAAAGTTAGTCGAGCAGTACGAAACCCGCTCGAAAGCCTTGGTGCGGCGCCAGCAAGAGCAGCTTGAGACCTACAGCCAGCAGTTAGAAGCCCAACTCGTCCAGGTGGGTGAAGAATTTCAAACCTTGCAAGATTTCAACGAAAGCATTCTCCAGAGCATGACCAGTGGTCTGCTGGTGGCCAACAAAGACACCCATCGTATCCTGAAAGTCAACCATGCCATGGAGCGCTTCAGTGGCTTACCCGCTACCGCGGTGGTCGGCAAAACGGTGGAAGAGGTCTTTGCCGGTTGGTCTAGCCTCCCTCTCAAGGAATTTGCCGATGAGGTCGAACGCCACGGCAGTATTACGCTGCAGAAACATCGCCTGCTCTCTGCGCGCGGGCGTGAACATTACCGCTCGATCCATGGGCAGATGTTGTATAACCAGCGTGGCGAAAATCAAGGTGTGGTGGTGTTGGTGGACGACATCTCCGAAACAGAGATTCTGCGCGACACCTTTCGCCGTTTCCTGAGTCAGCAGGTTATGGAGCAGATCCTCTCGGATACTGATCTGCGCTCGCTCCGCAGTGCGCGCCGCGAGGTCACCGTGCTGTTCGCCGACATACGCAACTTCACGGCCTTTGCTGAGCAGCATTCACCGGAGCAGGTTGTCGACGTCCTGAACGAATATTTTGACGTGATGGTGCATGTGCTATTCGAATACCAGGGCACGCTCGATAAATTCCTCGGGGATGGTCTCCTCGCCCTGTTTGGGACGCCCCTGGCGCAACCAACGCACCCCCAGCGGGCCGTGCAGGCGGCCCTCGATATGCAACGCGCTGCCACCACTCTCAACGCCGCTCGCCACCGTCGTGGTCAACCTACGCTGCACATTGGTATTGGCATCAACAGCGGCGAAGCCATCGTCGGCAACATTGGCTCCGAGGTGCGTATGGAATATACGGTGGTCGGCGATATGGTCAACGTTGCGCAGCGTCTACAGGCCCAAGCGCGCGGTGGAGAGATTCTCATTGGTACCAGCACCCTGGGGCACGTCCAGTCCCTCGTCACCGTCTACGACACAGTCGAAACCCAGGTCAAAGGACGCCGACAGCCTGTCCGGGCGCACCGTATCGGTCCGCTCCAGCTGTAAGGCTGTTGGGGGGGTGAGCCCCAGGAAATTCTGCTCATGAGGAGAGATTTGGCGTTGCACAATGCTGCCAAAGCTTCTATAGTTTCTCCGGTTCTTGCCGAAGTGGCGGAATTGGTAGACGCGCATGATTCAGGGTCATGTGGGGGTTCCCTCGTGGAGGTTCGAGTCCTCTCTTCGGCATCAGTAAACTCAATGGGTTAGACGGAGTGTTTGCTCTCATGGGGAGAGCAAAAATCACCACTTTTGGTTGTTTTTTATCGCGTCAGTGGTCCAAACTTGGTCCTGAGAAATTCTTCTGTTTCCAACCTACACCATGTGATCGTGTTTGCCACCCTCCATAGCCTATCTTTGTCGGTATGCCTCCTTGGGTGATCATGTCTCACATTACCTTCACAGCCTATCGGTACAACTCTTTCTATTGACTTCGTTAGTGTTTATTATACACTATCATGGCCTATTTTCAATGAAATTTTTTAGGTCTGCCAGTAGGTCTGCCATGTTGAACCTGTTGAGGTGGGTCGTGTTCATTCCTCCTGCTGCCTTGATCGCACATCGTTAATAATTTCCCCATATTGACCATGCTTCCTTTCTCTCATTCTCCAAAAGCCCCTCCTGAGCCCTCAGACTTAGGACGTGGTTATTGCCCACTCACGCCTCAGACTTGAACCTGGGGTTGCTGAGAGCCCTTCCTGACGCTGTTTGAGAGGTAACTCTTGCAAGAGGTGAACGTCAGCTTTGCATCAAACCTAAGCCTGTGACCTCCTAGCACACACAAGCCGTATGGCCCTGGCAAATCAACATGTCCTCGGGGGGTTTACGCTGTGGTCAGAGGCGAAGACGGTCAGGCATCTAGACTGCTATGTGGATGAGCGTGAACACGCTTTCTGGCATACTCTGTGGGCGGATATTCGAGCGCAGGCATTGGCACGACCGTGATACCCTCGTTGGCACCATGGTAGTATCTTCTTGGGATCATGGTGGTAATCCGCGATTCATTCTTAGCGATTCATGTAACCTCCCAATCAACCTCAACCTCAAACTCGGCCATCCATATCGGTATCGACATCTCCTAAGCTCGACAGCAGCAAGCCTTGCGACGCAGGAACCTGCCACAGTGTTTCCTGCTGGTTCGTCGCACAGTATGCACAGATGTCACCCGTGCTTGTGTTGTGGTGTCCAGGACAGAGGGGATTGAGACAGGGCACATTGAGGATAATGCCACAGATGGTACATTTCTGGGGAACGACTTTGTTGGGCGGCTTGTGTACTATGGAAACTCTCTTACTCTCTCGAATAATTTTTGTATTTCCACCACGGCCATATTGGCGTAGGGAACAATAAAACGTAATGGTAACTTACCATGTATACTTCTTTAACAAAACAACCAAGGAGTATAGAGAATATTGAGAAGAGAGTCTGCGGCATGAGATGACTCAATTGTATTGAGCATGGATGCCCTCTATAACTTAAGAGCCAATGGTTCGCGGCGCTTAGTTGGTTGGAAGGGTGAAACGGAGGAGGTGAGCGTAGCGAGCGCAGGGCACGGCTCTTGGAGCGCTGGTGTGGCGATCCAGCCGCTCTCAGCACCCGCTGTCTCCATCGTTGGCGGGGGACGGAGGAAGGCGGGGACGTCCTCACGTTTGACGCTGATCCAGACCTGTGGCAGTGGAGGAAACACGCGGGATGGAGAGATGTCCCTGACCAAACGTCATTGCACTTTTTCCTGCTCAGCTCCCATGAAGCGCTCTGGGAGGACTATGAACAAACGCATGATGAGGTACTTATGTTGATGAGCGTGGACACGCTTTCTGGCATACGCTGTGGGCAGGGATGCGAGAGCAGGCATTGACACTATCATAGTGGTCACTAATTTTTGAGTCATTGTCTTGCTTGGAGTTACGGCTCCTCAGACATAGTAAGCGGCGAAGTTTTTGTGCCCGTTTTGACAGACGATGCTGCTCGATGCGCACTACTGTGGCCGCATTGTACGCCATCACTGTCATGCCCAGTTGAAGGATGGCTCCATGCTGGCCGTGGTATTTGATGCGCTGTGCTCCTCGGCACAGCAGACTGGTAATGAGGCTTTCGACCACCGGTCGGCTGTAGCCGCAGGCACAGGCGAGATGGATCTGGTAGGGGGTCCGCTGTCGACGCAAGCCCGCTTCCGTCAATATCCTATGCACGTCCTCCTGGGTGGGCGTCGGCGTGAGGGGTTCGACCGTGTGTGGGATGCCTACCGTCAGCATCCCGCGCGCATGCAACGCCTCACGCAACGCCGTGTCGTTGAGCGCCAAGTCGCCCGCCAGCGAGTGGATAGCGGGCACGGGCCGATGCGCGACCTGCGTGATGGCCTGCTGGACTTTGTCGACCAAGGGCAGGACATAGCGCTGATCACTGGGGTTCCCCACAGGCAGATGCGCAGCAAAGATGCATCCGGAGGCCGGTTCAGCAATAATCCCGGGTTGGCGACCAAATTGCGTGGGACAATTACTCTTGCCTTTGCAAATCGGCGCCATCGTCCGATCAGATGGATTGACCATCTTGCACTGCGGCAGGGCTTTGCCATGGGTGAGGTGTCGTGACTGTTGGGCAAGCAGGTCATGGGCCTCGCGGGCGGCTGCAAGTTGGGTAGTCAAGCGGGTGTGCTGACGCGTTGGCAGGGGCGGAGCGGCTGGCAAAACGAGCTGGGCCGCTACCGTGCGCGGCCCCACCTGCGGCCCGATGTCGAGCAACTGTTTTTCGGTCTCGCGTACCAACTTCACAAACACTTTCCCCTGGCCCCTGCACTGGCGACCGAAACGACGCATAATCTTCTGCAGATCAGCCTGGAGGTCAACGACTTGGGCTTTCAGCGCTTTGCCTTGCGTGGTGCCCTGCTGGAGGATGTGCGCGACGATCTGGAGGACTTTTTTTGGGCCTTCTACAGGGGCATCGCATCATTCCCCCGTTGGCTGCCTTGTTCACTGGGAAACGTATCGACAACCAGATGCGCGGGGCTGACCAGACCTGCCTCCATCGCAGCGGCGGCCTGGAGTGCCAGTAGTTCGTCCATCAAGGTCTCGTCGATACGGCTGCGAAACTGGGCTAACACTGCGGGGAGCAGGCAATGCTCTTGGGAGCCATCCACCTGGATATCCAGGATGCCACACACGTACATCACCGCCAAGTCGGTCCGCAAGCGGCTGCAAATCTGCTCGTCCGAACAGGACAACTCATGTTTGAGTAACTCCAAGGCTAAGAGGGCCCGCGTCGCCACGGGCGCGCGCCCTCGCGCCGTCCGGACGGGAAAACGCTGGGCGAAGCTGCGGTCCACAGCGGCCACCAAGGCGGGCCATGGCAAAGTGTCCGCCCAC
>Ga0137374_10006225_pt1 | contig 14183 bp, 8 predicted proteins | sample SagtaG_20_FD_104811 | JGI IMG/M metagenome (GOLD analysis project Ga0137374, IMG submission 104811) | Vadose zone soil microbial communities from Sagehorn Ranch, Mendocino, California, USA - Sage1_R_100_16 metaG | ecosystem: Environmental > Terrestrial > Soil > Vadose zone | place: USA...
AAGAAGAATTGGTTTCAATAGCAATGAAAGCACAAAAAGAAAATCCGCAATCAATTCTAAGAAGATATGAAATTGATTTTGAGAAAAGCAACGAACAAAAAGACAGTGATTATTTAAAGATTTGCTGCCGATTGCTCTAATGTTCAGCCCTGCTATTGCAAATACTTTTTGTTCTGTATTCGTTTTTTTGCAATTATGTTGCTCCTGCATTTATCAAGGTTTCTTCAATTTCAATATGTCCTTTTTTCTTTACCCATGCTAAAGGTGTCGCCCAGGGTGCTCCTGCTTTGTTTGGATCTGCACCTTGTTTAAGTAAATATTTAACCATTTCTATATGTCCCCCTCTGCAAGCCATTCCCAGAGGTGTGGACTGATATTCTTCATCAATCGGATTTATTTCTGCACCATGTTTTAGAAGCAGTTCTGCTTTTCGAATATTGCCTTTTTGTGCCATGTCATGAAGAATAGTGACATGATGCCAACTCATTGTGTTTGGGTTCATTCCCTTTTCCATCATGTAAGCGGCACCATCGTCATGCTCAAAATAATAAAATTGTGTCCACTTTAATATGTCAGGAACTTTTGCTCCATAACTCATCAAAAGATCAATCATTTTACGGTTATTTTCTTTTGCAGCAAAAGTTAAAATTCCTTCACCCCAGAAATAAGTTTCATCTTTTGCAAACTCCGGATGTTCCTTCAATATCTTTTCTGTATTTTCTAAGTCTTCATCATTAACCGCTTTTTCAAATTCCTTTTGAAGTTCACTTCTGTTGAAATAAATCTTTCCATTGTCCCCTTTATATTTATGCATTGAAGTGTCAGAAGCATACTTATCTAATAAGGTTACAATTTCATCATATCCTCTATCTTCTGCAATAATTTGCAGGGTATCTAAAAACGGATAAATTTTGTAATCGGGATCATGTGCTCCATTGTCCAATAAATATTTAACCAAATCCAAATGACCTTCACGAACAGCGAAATGAATGGGCGGTGTATAGTTGTATTGGGCATAAATTAATTCAGGGCATTCAGCAACCATTTTTTTAACTGTGACTAAGTCGCCGTTTTTGCTTGCAACAAGAATGTCCCAAACTTTCGCAGTGGTCGAAACCACGCCGTTAGAAAGTTCAACTGGCAAGTTCAATTTCAATTCATTTGGTTGTATCATGTTTCGATTTGTTAGGTCTGTTTAAAATGATCATCATCCACCATCTTCATTCCGTTCTCAAACTCTTCACCGGGTTTGCAACCGCTGCTTTTATTGCCTGGAAACTGATTGTTATTATTGTAATCACAATTGCCATGACCGCTGAAATAATAAATACACTTGGTCCAATGCTGATGCGATAATCATATTTCAATAACCAATGCTGTAGAAAATAAAATGCAACTGGTGATGCTATAACACAACTTATAATAACGAGTACAATAAAATCTTTGGACAACAATAACCACACCTGTGATACAGATGCACCAAGCACTTTGCGAATACCAATCTCTTTGGTGCGTTGCTCTGCCATATAAGCGGCGAGACCAAATAATCCAAGACAGGAAATGAAAATTGCAAGTGCTGCAAACAAACCTGCAAGTTTACCAATGAGTGTTTCAAGATCAAACTTGGCAGCATAACTTTCATCAGCAAAATGATAGAGATAAGGAAATGAAGGATTGTATTTATTGAATATAGCTGTAAGCTTTATTATAGCATCATGTGTACTTACTGTTGGTGACAAACGATACATGATCGTATTCTCCCAGCTGGGCAGATAGACAAAGAAAGTAGGCTCTGGAGGAGCAAAAGGTGATGTCATCAAAGCATCTTTTACTACACCTATCACACGTTGCTTACCGAATGCCCATATGATATTTTGATTCAATGCTTCTTTAAAACGCAAGCGCTTTACTGCTGCTTCGTTGAGTATTACGCTTAATGAATCTGCATTAATATCTCCAACAAAATTTCTTCCCTCTTTTATCTGTATGCCAACCGTTTTAAAATAATCAGCATCAGATACAGCGATCGTTGCCATGCCGCCCAATGTTTCACCTGGTAGTTTTCCCTGCCAGTCATCCACATGATTGTATGACCAGATATCACTCATTGGGCTCGATGCTTTGGTGACGTTTGTAACAATCCCACTTTGCAGCAATTCATTTTTCAGCGCCTCATAGTTGTGGCTAAGATCAACGCTCACATCCGTCATCATCAAACGGTTGGTATCATAACCTGTTGGTCTTTCTTTAGCATGTTGTATTTGCTGATAAACAATAATGGTGCTGATGATTAAAGCAATAGAACAGGTAAACTGCATGACCACTAAAATTTTTCTCGGCAGCGTTGCTGACCTGCCAATTTGAATAGCACCTTTCAAAACCTTTATAGGCTTGAATGAAGAAAGATAAAATGCAGGTCTGCTGCCCGCAAGCAAACCTGTAAGCAATACATAGGTAAGCATGATAAACCAGAAGATACTATTGGAATAAGGAATGCCGATCGTCGTTTTTGTAAGTGCATTGAAAGAGGGCAATGCCAGTTGCACAAACAGCAATGAAAGTAAAAATGCAAAAAAAGTTATAACAAGAGATTCGATCAAAAATTGAAAGATGATCTCTTTTCGTTGTGAGCCGATAGTTTTTCTAATACCAACTTCTCTTGCCCTTTTTTCTGAACGCGCAGTGGAAAGATTCATGAAGTTTATGCAGGCTATGAGTAAAACAAGCAAACCAATAATGCTGAACATTTTTACATAATCAATAAAACCACCAAAGGCAGCACCATTTTTAAAGTCACTGTATAAATGCCAATCTTTCATAGGTTGCATAAACACTTCTGATTTTACCGGTTTGTATATCTCAGAAGCATACTTCAGCAAAAGCGATTTTAATTTCGGTTCAGCCTGTGTGTAAGAAACATTGGGTAGTAATGCAACAAATGTTTGAAAAGAATTATTGCCCCAGTCAGTCGAAGAATTCTTTACCCACTCTGATGTTGCAGAAAAATAACTGAAGGGAATTACATATTTAAACTGAAAGGTTGAATTGCCGGGAAGGTCTTTTAACACAGCAGTTACTTTCAGATTATTTTTATTATCAATGCGTACGGTTTTATTGATGGGATCTTCTTTGCCAAACAAAGATATTGCTGTTGATTCTGTAAGCACTATTGAATAAGGGTCTTTCAAAGCTGCATCAGCATTGCCTTTTAGCAATGGATATTGAAACATTTTTAAAAAATCGCTACCAGCCATTGCTCCGTTGAGATATAATTTTTTCCCTCCTGCCACCAATCCGTGATTACCCATCCAGTCTGTTTGAACAACATACTTAACTCCCGGCACATCTTTTTTTATCACATTTGCCAAAGGCAAACTGGTTGAATTTTGTGTTCCTATTTCACCATTATTGTTGTACCTGTATCTTATTTGGTACACTTGCTGGTAACCGGGAAGAAAACGGTCGTAGGAAAATTGATAATATACCCAAAGACCAATTAGCAATGCAACAGCCATACCTGTTGCAAGACCAAGAATATTTAATGCGCTGTAAATTTTGTTGTTTACAAGATTGCGCCATGCGGTTTTGAAGTAGTTTTTGAACATAAAATATGATTTCTGATGTATGATTTAATGATTCTGATTTATTTCATTCACGATTGACAATTCACGTTTCGTGATCATCACCCCGTTCTCAAACTCTTCACCGGGTTTGCTATTGCTGCTTTTATTGCATGAAATGTTATCATAGCTATCTGGCTTATAAAATTTCTTTTCATTATTATTTGAGATCAACCATTTACTATTGCAATAATTATTCATCTCTTAACCATGCACAGGATTTACAAATACGGCTTTCAATGTTTGAAAACCGATAGTTAAAAATGACAATACAACAACTATTAAAATGCCTGGAATAAATAACCATGCGGTGAGCTTTATATGATAGTTGCTTCCCTCCAACATTTTACTGCTAAACAAAACAACAACAGGTACCGTCAGTAAAACCGCAATGCCTATAACCTGCACATAAGATTTTGTAAGCAGTTTAATAAGCGATGCGGGGCTTGCACCAACAACTTTCCTGATGCTTATTTCTTTTGTTTTCGATTGTACTGTAAAAATGCTTACACCCAGCAAACCAAGACAGGCTATAGCTACGCCGAGCATGCCGATAAAGGAAATTATCCATACTGCACCGTGCATATCAGAGAATATTGCCTGTACATCATCTTCGTAAAACCTTCCCTGGAATACATGATACGGGTCAAGTTTTTTCCATGCTGTTTTAAGCTGTGCAGTTGTTTGTATAACATTGCCCTATGCTATATTAAGATTAAGTATTGACCAGTTTTCGGGATTATAACGCAACAGCATTGGTTCAAGAGCAAAATCCGCCGGCTTAAATAAAAAGTCTTTCAATACACCTTTTATTATCAGTTGGATACTATCTCCAACGATGATTGTTTTCCCAACAGCATCTGCCGGCGAACCAAGCTTAAACTCCTCGACAAATTTTTGATTTACGATTGCATATTGCTCATGTTTTTGAGCATGATTAGCGGAAAAATTTTCGCCTGCAATCATTTTTAAATTGAAGTTGGTAACATAGTTTTCGTCAGTAAAATAATTTTTAACAACAATGGCATCTTTGTCTTTATTGATGCGTACTTTATCACTTTCGTTAATAAAGCTGCCCATAAGCGATGATATGGCTGAAATTTTTTCAACACCAGGTATCCTACTAAATTCCTGCACGGCTTTTTCATAAGAAACGCCCTGCAAAGGAATATTGAAAATATGTGTCTGGTTAGTACCAAAATTTATACTCACTTCATATTGCATCTGGCGATATAATATGGTAACAAAACTTATAAAAATCATTGAAATCATAAATTGAATTACCAGCAATGTTTTGCGCAAACCCAAGTGGCGGAACAGCTTTAGGTTTTGCAGTTTTTGCATAAGCATCAGCGGCTGTATGCGGGACAATACGGTTGCAGGAAATAAACCGGCAATAAAGCCAAGCACAACAGCAAAAGCAATAAAGAGAATTAATACTGTTGCATCTGTTTTAAAACCTGCACTACTAATTCCTTTTAAATTAAGACTGGTAAACTGCGGAATTAAAAATTGCAGCAAAATAAACGCAACCATCAAGGCAAGTAATGAGGTAATGATTGACTCGACTACAATCTGCAAAAAAATATGGCTGCGTGAGCTGCCCGTTACTTTTCGTATTGCAATTTCTCTCATGCGGCTCATGGCTTTTGCTATAGTGAGATTTGTATAATTAAATGCCGCCGACATAATAATTATAAATGCAAGCAAGCTAAAAAGCCATAGCGCATCAGGCGAAATACCTGTGTCCATACTATTGTTAAGCCAGATTCCTTTTGTTATATTACTTAAAGGCTGCACCATAAAGCGATAGCCCGCATCTTTTGCATCAAGCAAAAGACCATTATAATTTTTCTTTTCAATGTTTGCAAGGGCTGCTTCTACCTGCGCTGGTTGTACACCAGGCTTTAAACGGATATATGTATAATTGGTGTAATAATTTTTCCAGTCAGTAGTTGTTTGGCGTACGATATTGTCTTTTTCAAGAGACGGTATAGTGGCAAATGAAGCGAGCGCTTCAAATTGAAAATGTGTTTTGCCTGGAAATTCATTTAAAACTCCCGTAACTTTAAAAAGACCGGTGCCATTAATATTAACCATTTTGCCAAGGCCATCCTCAGTCGGAAATAATTTGTCATTTAATTCTTTGGTAAGTACTATAGCATAAGGTTCGTTTAATGCAGTGGCTGCGTTTCCTTTATTAAATGTTAAGCCAAAGAGGTTAAAGAAACTACTGTTGGTAAAATGCAGGTTCAAACTAAAACTTTTTTTATCAACAGTAATATCTTTATAAAGCCCGCTGTTAAACATTGTCCATGCATCTATGCCCGAGTAGTTTGCAGCGAGTGTTGCGCCGAGTATATAAGGAGACGTGGCATAGAGTTCTGAACTGCCATCTTTGCGTAAAGCCATCGTATTGATGCGGTAAATCCTATCGCTGTTTGGATGAAAAGCATCATAACTTTCGGCATCTTTAATAATCATGATTACCAAAAGGCAAACCGCCATGCTTAGTGCAAGCCCTATAACATTAATGGCAGAAAATACTTTATTCTTTGAAAGGTGTCGCCATGTGGTTTTGAAATAATTTTTAAACATAAAAGAAGTTTTGTGTTTTATGTTTTGTGTTCTGTGTTTTAAGTTCTATTTTTTGTGTTAATCAACTACAAACTGAAAACTACAAACTACAAACTCTTTACTCCGTTCTCAAATTCTTCACCGGGTTTGCCATCGCTGCTTTTATTGCCTGGAAGCTTACTGTAAACAATGCAATGAATACAGCAACAAAACCTGTGAGGGCAAACATCCACCAACTAATACTGATCCTGTATGCAAAAGCCTGAAGCCATTTACTCATTACCCACCAGGCAACAGGTGTTGCTATTACAATAGCTATTACAACTAATTTTAAAAACTCTTTTGACAATAAAGCTGTGAGATTAAATACACCTGCACCCAAAACTTTGCGAATACCTATCTCTTTCGTTCTCTGCTCAGCACTAAAAGCGGCGAGACCAAACAGGCCAAGACATGATATAAGGATCGCTATCAGTGTAAATGAATTGATGATGCGTGATAAGGAAATTTCACTCACATATTGTTTCTGTACTTTCTCATCCATGAATGCATAGGAAAAAGGAACTCCTGCTATATCCTTTTTCCATATCGCTTCTATTTTTGCCAGGAGGTCTTGATAATTGACGGTATTGGTGTTTACAACAACGGTAGGCCAAACCTGGTCATTCGGCTTCCGCATCCAGATGACAAAACCTTCTACTTCTTTATAAAGCGTGCTGTAATTAAAATCTTTCATTACACCCACAATTTCTTCCGCACGGGATTGATTGTCGTACAAGTAAGTGCCAACAGCAATTTGTGGGCTTAAGCCTAACTGTTTTGCGAAAGTTTCATTGATCAACACTTTAGCCGAATCTGTCGGCCGAAAATCTCTTCCATATAACAATCTTATTCCGTTTGCCTTTACAAAATGTTCATCGGTTACAATAAAGTTGGCTGTTTTTGCGTCCGCGTCTTTCTGACCCCGAAGGAAGAATCCATTTGAATAAAACGACGGGCTGCTGAAATACGTGCTTGCGTTACTTACTTCTTTCACTCCTGCAACACTGCGCAAATCGTTCATGAAAGCCGGGATACGGTCAACGGCATCCTGTGTTTCGAAGGAGAAAATTAATTTTTGATCTTTATCAAAACCGAGGTCCTTATTTTTTATATAGTTCAACTGACTATAAATAATAATGATACCAGCAATAAGCACAATCGATAATACAAATTGAAACACTACCATTGAGCGGCGTATTCCTGCAGCAGAGACGTGACTGCTAAAATTGCCCTTAATAACTTTTATCGCTTTAAATGCAGAAAGATAAAAAGCGGGATAGCTCCCTGCAACAAACCCTGTGATGAAGATGATACCAGAAAGTATTATCCATATTTCGTAATTCCTGAAAAAAGATAAATTGATATCGGTTTGAGTAATTTTGTTAAGATAAGGGAGCGCAATAACCAATAGGGGCAATGCTATTAACACGCTGATTAACGATAGCAAAAAAGATTCGCCCAGGAATTGTTTTACAAGGTCATTTCTCCCTGCACCAATTACCTTTCTAACACCAACTTCCTTTGCTCTCTTTGAAGCTCTTGCAGTTGAGAGATTCATAAAGTTAATGCATGCTATTAACTGTATAAGAATAGCAATTAATAATAAAATTGTTAGAAATGTAGGACTTACAGGCGTAGTGAGCTGGTAGCCTTCCAAACCGGTTGTGGTATGAATAGAAGTTACAGGCTGAAGATATAATTGCTCTTGTATGCCTGCGGCCTTTAGCTGTTCACCCGCATACCTGCTTACAAAAGCGGGAAGTTTTTTTTCAAGCAGGGCAACATTGGTATTGCGACGAAGTTTTATATAGGAAGATATATAACCATTTTTTGTCCATGAATCGGTATGCAACACATAATCCCCTAAAGAACCACTGTTCATTGTCAGAAAAATATTCGCATGAATATGCGATTTTCCAAGGCTTTCGTCCGCTACCGCTTTTACTGTGTAGTCTTTCTTGAAATAAATATTCTCGATAGTAATTGTTTTGCCAACAGGATATTCTTTTCCAAACAATTTATCTGCAGCGGTTTTAAGCAATACAACCGAATAAGGCTCGTTCAATGCTCTCGAAGCATTACCATTTACAACATGATAATTGAATACGTCAAAAAAAGTTGAATCAACATATACAGCATCTTTCTCGAAGAAAGTTTTATCGTGATAACGCAGCAAATGATTGCCTACCCCAAGAAACGGTACTATCCGTGTAAACTGCTCTACTTCAGCAAAATCTTTTTTTAACAATGGTGCGACCGGTGCAACTACAGTAGCTGTGTTTTGTTCTGTTCCCTCCGCTTCCGAAATAGCATGACTATTTACACGATAAATGTCATTTACATTAACATGATGTTTATCGTAACTATATTGATCTGTTACATACAGAAGAATGTAAAGGCAGCACAATGTTCCCAATGTTAAACCGAAGATATTGATGAAGCTGAATGTTTTATTCTTCAGTAAAAAACGAAACGCGACTTTGAAATAATTTTTAAACATAAAAGAAGTTTTAGATTTATGTTATAAGCTTTTGAAATTCTTATCATCGTTCAGACTAATTATTCCATTTTCAAACTCTTCACAGGATTTACTATTGCTGCCTTTATTGCCTGGAAACTTATTGTTGCTAAAGCAATAAATATTACCAGTAAACCAGCTATAGTAAATAGCCACCAACTTAATGTAATGCGATAAGGATAATTCTGTAACCATTTATTAGCCGCAATCAATGCAAGCGGCATTGCTATAAGCAGGGCTATTATAACCAACTTCAAAAAATCTTTTGACAGAATTGTTACTATACCACTCACAGAAGCACCCAATACTTTTCTGATACCTATTTCCTTTGTTCTTTTTTCGGCAGATAATACAGATAAACCAAACAGACCTATGCACGAAATAAAAATGGTAAGAACGGCGCCGAATAACATGATTTGTTTCCACTTTGCTTCTGCTTCATAATTTTTCAGGTTTTCCTGATCCTTGAAAATATAAGAATAGGGGCTTAACGGAAATATATTTTTAAAAACTTTTTCAACGTACTGAAGCATTGCTGTTTCATTGCCAGGTTTTATTTTTATAAATGTTTTTCCAAATCCATTATTAGGATTCATAGTAAATAATTGCGGCTCTATTTTCTTAAGCAATGATTCGTAGTGATAGTCTTTTACAACTCCTATAACTGTATATTTTTTACCATCGCTGTCCCAGAAGTCAACTTCCCGACCGATGGGATTTTTCCAACCTGCCTTTTTTACAAAAGTTTCATTAACCAAAACGGAATGTGTTGAATCCGAAGGAAAATCTTTTGAAAAATTTCTGCCTTGTATAACTGGTATTTTTAGTAATGGAATGTATGATTCATCAATAGTTTCATAAGTAAATTGTAGTTTCGTTTCACCATTTACTTTTGCAGCTATGCTCCATGAACCACCATTTTTGGAAGTCATACCAAGGATATTCGGATTTTTCATCAGTTCTTCTTTTACCAGTTTGGTTTCGCTGCGTTTTATTCCCCAACTATTAATATCAACGGAAAGCAGGTTACTGTCATCATACCCTAATTTTTTATTGGTAAGAAAATTGAATTGTGAAAAAATAGTAAGTGTTGCAATGATTAAAAATGATGCAAGTGCAAACTGTAGTACTACCAGCGATTTTTGAAGATAATTTTTCCCTCCTAAAGTAAAGCGACTATACAACGTGTGTACAGGATTAAAACCTGACAATACCAGCGCCGGATAAAATCCCGATAACAAACCTGTAATAATAAAAAGAGCGATATACCCTGCGATTAATTTTGCATCGAACAAATAAGAGAGTGCAAGCGCTTTATTAGAAAGTTGATTGAATACAGGTAGTATAAACTGCACTATAAGAATTGCTAAAACAAACGCACCGAAACATAATAAAAATGATTCGCCAAGAAACTGTATAATGAGTTGTTTTCTGCCTCCGCCAATTACTTTACGAATACCAATTTCTTTCGCCCGTTTCAGGGAATGGGCAACAGTAAGATTTACAAAGTTGATACAGGCAATCAGCAAAATAAAGAGAGCAATACCCGCAAGTATATAAGAAAACACAGGATTGCTTGCATCCGATAACCCTGTATCGGCGGGGATATTTTTACTTAGATGAATTTCATTGAGCGGTTCCAGAAAATAGGAAAGTCCAAGATTTTTTATTCCATATTTTTCCTGTATCATTTTTATTGATTCACTTGCATCTGTTTCAAACACTTTATTCATTTTACTTTCAACAGATTTTACATCTGCATTTGGCGCCAGAACCACAAATGTGTTCAGAAAGAAATTGAACCAGTTATCATCTCGCTGTTCATCCTGTTGCGATGTCTTTAACGGTAATAAAACCTGGAATTTTATAGAAGAATTTTGTGGACATTTTTTGGCTACACCGGTTACTGCATAAGGCACAAAAGCAGAATCATCTTTAAGCAATATTATTTTACCTAAAACGTCTGTGGTCCCAAACTGTTTTTTAGCCATTTCTTCTGAGATTACCACTGAACCTGGTTGCAACAAAGCGGTTTTCGGATTGCCTTTTAGTAAGGGAAAAGAAAATACTGAAAAGAAATTTGAATCAGTATAAAATACTTCCTGTAATTGAATACCTGTGCCCTTTTTTATATCTTTTTGTCCATTCCTAAAACGAACAAAACCCTGAATTTCGGGTATGCCTGCTGTAAACCGTGGGCCTTGGAAAAGTCCTGTATAACCGCTGTTATCAACGTTTCCGTTATCTCTTACTAATTTTCTGTCTATGCGATATATATGGTCTGCATTTTTGTGAAAGCGATCATAACTCACCTCATCGTTTACATACAACATGATAAGCATGGCACAGGCAAGACCGAGACTTAATCCTGCAATATTTATAAAGGAATAAACCTTGTTTCGCTGCAGATTTCTGATCCCTGTTTTGAAATAATTTTTAAACATAATGTAAGTTTTATGTTGTTTAAAAGTTCAATAAAGTTTCATCCGGTACAAGTGTGCGACGCAACAAAAGCTCATTCATATTCTTCAGCCTGGCTCAAAAAGTTCTTCTAACTATTCACCACTCACCACTCACCTTCTCATTCCATTCTCAAGCTCTTTACAGGATTTGCAATGGCTGCTTTTATTGCCTGGAAACTTACTGTTATCAGTGCAATTATTATTGCCGCTACACCTGCCAGCACAAATACCCACCATTGAATGCTGATGCGGTATGCAAAATCCTGTAACCAGTTGTGCATAGCATACCATGCAACCGGAAAAGCAAGGATAGCCGCAATCAGTACAAGCTTTAAAAAATCTTTTGACAGCAACGCTACAATGGTGCCTACGTTTGCGCCCAGTATTTTGCGTACACCAATTTCTTTTATTCGTTGTGTAATGGCAAAGGCAGAGAGACCGAATAATCCAAGACATGCAATGAATATCGCAATGCACGCAAAAATTATGAAGATGGTTCCCTGTCTTTGTTCTGATTCATACAGCTTAGAAAAATTTTCATCGAGGAATGTAAATTGATACGGTAATTCAGGAAGATATTTTTGCCATGTATCTTTTATGGTTGCCGATGCCGCAGGAATATTATTGCCGGAAATTTTTATTGAAAGATTATTATAGAAAGTCTGACCGGGCGCTACAGCAGGCATAATCAAAATAAGCGGGGTAATTTGCTGGTGAAGCGATTCAAAATGAAAATCACCCATAACACCGATGATATGTCCGTTATTAATAAATCCGTACCGGAAATTTTTTCCAACAGCTTCCTGTGGAGATTTCCAGCCAATAGCTTTTACTGCTGCTTCATTAATAATAAAATTCGCGGTATCTGTTCCGTAATTACGTGAAAAATTTCTGCCTGCAACAATATGAATACCGTAGGTAGGAATAAAATCATAATCAGCCGCTACATATCTTATATCTGCTTTTACAGGAGTCATAGAATCTGAGCCGGGAGCAAAAGCACCCATACCATCGAGCAATCTCCCGGTAGGAATTCTTGAAGAACGTCCAACATCTTTAATATTTGAGTTTCGAAGCAAAGTGTTGCGGAAAGATTCATACCGATCATTCAATGCACTGTAATAAGGAAGAGTAAGTATGTGTTCCTTATCGTATCCCAATGAAGCTTGCTGCATATAACTCAATTGCTGAAATACGATCATTGTTGTAATGATAAGAATAATAGAAATGGCAAACTGCGTTACCACCAGCACTTTGCGAAAGCTTATGCTGCTTCCCTGTGCATTGAACAAACCTTTCAAAGTTTTTACTGGCTGGAAAGATGACATGAACAATGAAGGATAAATTCCTGACAATACACCCACCACAAAAGGTGTGAGAAAAAGTGGAACAATGATCTGCCACTTTAATAAAGTATTGAAAGAAAGTGCTTGTCCTGAAACTTTATTTAACCATGGAAGTGTTGCATAGGGAAGGACTGCAGCTATTAATATTGCAACCCAGCATATAAGGACAGATTCACTCAGGAATTGGAAAATAATTTCCTTTCTTCTTGCACCAATCACTTTTCTTATACCGATTTCTCTTGCACGTAACGCAGACCGGGCAGTGGAAAGATTCATGTAATTAATGCAGGCGATCAACAAAATAAATAAAGCGATCGCCGAAAAAATGTATACGCGTTTAATATCACCGTTGGGCTCCGCCTCATAATCTGTGTGCGAATAAAGATGAATATCTGTAAGCTTTTGCAAATCGAGTCTTGTAAATTTCGAAGGTTTTTTCCCGTCATACTCATTGCCCATGTGCTTATCAATAAAAGCCGGAAATCTCGATTTCATTCTTTCAATATTATAATTCTCAGGCAGCATTATGTATGTGAAGAATGAATTATTGCCCCAGTTGGTGCGCAGATTTTCTTCACCATATACAGCAGAATCTTTAAGCGTGTTGAAAGATACGAGCATGCCTGGATGCATGTGCGCATTGGAGGGAAAAGCTTTGTACACACCTGTTACTTTAACATCAAACTGGTTGTTCGCCCTGATCACTTTGTTGATTGGGTCTTCATTGCCAAAATATTTTTTTGCAGTTTCTTCAGCAAGCATCACAGAAAAAGGATCGTTTAATGCAGTCTTTGAATTTCCCTTTATCACATTAACTGTAAAGACATCGAACAAATTTTCATCTGCGAAATATACATTCTGCTCGTTGATGAGTTTGTCTTTATAACGAAGAGGAACAGTTCCAAAATTAAGCAGCCGCGTCATCTTTTGTATCTCGGGAAAATCAGTTGGAAGAAAATATCCGAATGGCGGAGAAACTGTGCTCAGGTTAAGTGAAACAACACCATCTTCAGTATTGAAGCTTCGCGTTACGCGGTAAATTTGGTCTGCATTTTTATTGTACTTGTCATAGCTCAACTCGTTCAAAATATAAGTTGTGATCAACAAACAGCATGTTAAGCCTACTGTTAAACCAAACAGGTTGATGAAGGAAATAAATTTATACTTCATCAAATTTCTCCACGCGATCTTGAAATAGTTTTTTATCATGAGAGAAGTTTTAAGTTTATGTTCTGTGTTATGCGAAAAGGCATTCCTATGAAACCAGCTTTTGCAATTTTATCATCGTTTGTTGTGTCACCCGATAGCTATTGGGTCACTGTACTCCCAATGGCTATCGGAACCGAACTTTGTTGAACAAAGAACAAAGTGTAAAAGAGTGCGACGCAATAGAAGCTTAATTCTTGTCATTAGTTTGGCTCATAAAAATTCTCTTCATTTTCACATTTGCATATTTTCACATTTGCATATTTTCACATTTCCACATTTTCACTCTGTTCTCAAACTCTTCACCGGGTTTGCTATCGCCGCTTTTATTGATTGAAAACTTACTGTAATTAATGTGATGAGCAATGCACCAATTCCTGTTGTTGCAAAAATCCACCATGATAATTCTGTA
>Ga0137374_10006227_pt1 | contig 14181 bp, 11 predicted proteins | sample SagtaG_20_FD_104811 | JGI IMG/M metagenome (GOLD analysis project Ga0137374, IMG submission 104811) | Vadose zone soil microbial communities from Sagehorn Ranch, Mendocino, California, USA - Sage1_R_100_16 metaG | ecosystem: Environmental > Terrestrial > Soil > Vadose zone | place: USA...
AGCAGAGTCCAGTCGATGTCCGTCTGGCCGTACCCCTGGAAGAACGGAGATCCGCTATGTCGGGAGCCATGTTCTGGTTCACCGGCAAAGATGAAGTCGCGCTCTCTGGGTGCCAGCATCACGTCGTCCCAATCAACGACGAATACGTTGGCGTCTCGGTCACGCAGCAGGTTGCCTGGGTGCAGGTCTGCGTGGCAGATGACGTGAGGCCTGGTTTGCAGCTGGAGCACGCCGGCGAGCTTGTCCATAGCGGTGAGCAGCGCGTGGATCGTCGATCGGTGTTCTGCCCAGGCACCGCGGAGCGCCAGTTCCGACTTACGATCTCCGTCTCCGAAAGTTGCCAGCCGTCTCTCCAGGTTCTCAATCGAGCGAGCGTATCCAGACGGGTCGAGGGTTTCTCTTCGCACGCCGTCAAAGCCTCCAGGCGGTAGCGCGACATCGTGGATTCGTCTGAAGATCGTGCCGGTGGTCTTCCAGTGCTCCTCAGACATCGCCTTCCAGCCTGTGTCGCCCTCCAGGTATGGGTATACGAGCACGGTCCATCCCGCGACAGGCGCCCAAAGACCCTTTGTCCTTGTTCGCAGCGCGGCTATCACAGGTTCGATGCCGTGATCGGAGAGATACCGTGGAACGATGCAGCTCGCGGCGTAGAACTCCCCGGACTTGATCTTGAGCAAGTACGGGGCTCCCTTTTCGCTCAGGACGCGATACACGCCGGCATTTATGTCCCTGCCAATCGGAAGGAAATCGATAGCGGCGGGGACGAGCCCATACTCGTTCTGTAAACAGGCTCGGAGCATCTCGCGTGCGATCCTCGGTTCTTCGCGCATCGGCCGGCGATTAATAGATTACGCTGATCGAACCCCGACGCCACTCTCTGACGCGATCGCGATGAGGATTAGGGAAACGCCACATCCATAACCCGCACCCCATTTCTGCCAAACAAACTCCCGCCAGCCTGGTAAAATTACGGCCACGTTGCCTTCCCCCAGTGGAAGCGATTTCCCAGGGAATGGCCCCGGCGTGCCGTGTTCAACGCTGGTGCAAGTGAGAAGGAGTAACCGGTATGGGCAGGGACGATACTGGTCTGGGTGCGGGCCCTAGTTATCAGTCCGCCAAGGAACAGAGGCGGGCGTACGTCGAGGGTGAGTGGAGAAATCCGCTCACAACCACACCAATGGGTGGGCGAATACTGAGCGCGCTTCAACTGCCGCTTTTTCTCGCTTTTCCGCCCCGTGGCTTCGGTGTGCTTACCACCGTCGGCCACAAGACGGGGAAGAAGCGTCGCAAGTGCGTGCGTGTGATCACCCGGGATGACAAGGCGTTCCTCGTGTCGCTACGGGGACAATACGGGGCCTGGTACCGCAACCTGGCGGCAAATCCGCGCGTCGAGCTACGCATGCGTGAAGGACGCTTCCGCGGGACCGCGAGGGAGATCCGGGACGCGGACGAGTACGCGCGGGCTCGGAAGGCATATTGTGAAACGGTCAACTTCTTCGATCGCCTCGAGTACCTGGCGCATCGACTCGGCTGGCCGACAAAGGACAAGATCCGCGGTCTTCACGTACGCTGGTTCGCCGTGTGCACCCCGATCGTTATCGACCTCGATCGCAGTGCCGAGGTTCGCTGAGCGCCAAACAAACTCCGCCCGGCAGCCGGTCGTACCTCGTTCTTCGTACCTCGTACTTCGAGCGCGCCGCCTACCGCCGGCGGGGGCGGGCGCGGCCCTGGCGAGAGCGGGGCATCGGCCCGTAGCCGCCGCGGCGCATGGCGGCGATCGCTTCGAGGCCCTCTTCGTCGCCGACTAGCTCGCGGCGGAGCTCGACGACGCGGTCGCGGAGGAGGGCGGCCTTCTCGAACTCGAGGTTCCTGGCGGCTTCTTTCATCTGCTTCTCGAAGTCCTTGATCAGGCGGGCGAGCTCCTCCTTCGGGATGTCGCCGGTCGAATACTCGGCCTTCTCTTCGGCCACCTGCTTCACGCGGTCGGTGATGTCGCGGATCGCCTTGCGGATGCCCTCGGGCTCGACGCCGTGGGTCTCGTTGTACTCCTCCTGGATGCGGCGGCGGCGCTCGGTCTCCGCGATCGCGCGGCGCATCGAGTCGGTCATGACGTCGGCGTACATGATGACCTGTCCGTTGACGTGGCGGGCGGCGCGGCCCATCGTCTGGATCAGCGACCACTCAGAGCGCAGGTAGCCCTCCTTGTCGGCGTCGAGGATGGCGACGAGGCTGACCTCCGGCAGGTCGAGGCCCTCGCGCAGGAGGTTGATGCCGACGACGACGTCGTAGACGCCGAGGCGGAGGTCGCGCAGGATCTCGACCCGCTCCAGGGTGTTGATCTCGGAGTGGAGGTAGTGGGTCTTGATGCCCATCTCGATGAGGTAGTCGGCGAGGTCTTCGGCCATCTTCTTCGTCAGCGTGGTGGCGAGCACGCGCTCGCCGCGCTCGACGCGCAGGCGGATCTCGTTCATGAGGTCGTCGATCTGCCCCTTGGTGGGGCGCACTTCGACTTCCGGGTCGACGAGGCCGGTGGGGCGGACGATCTGCTCGACGACCTGCTCGCTGTGCTCGTACTCCCAGGGGCCGGGCGTGGCGGAGACGTAGATCACCTGGTGGATGTGCGAGAGGAACTCCTGGAAGCTGAGCGGCCGGTTGTCGAGCGCCGACGGCAGGCGGAAGCCGAAGTCGACGAGCGTCTGCTTGCGGTTGATGTCGCCGTAGTACATGCCGCGGACCTGCGGGAGCGTCATGTGCGACTCGTCGACGAACAGCAGCCAGTCGTCGGGGAAGTAGTCGAGGAGGGTCCAGGGGGTGCTGCCGGCGGTGCGGCGGGCGAGGTGGCGGGAGTAGTTCTCGATGCCGGAGCAGTAGCCCTGCTCGCGCAGGCACTCCACGTCGTAACGGGTGCGCTCGATCAGGCGCTGTGCTTCGAGGAGCCGGCCGCGCTCGGTGAGGATCTGGTAGCGCTCGGCCAGCTCCGCCTCGATGTCCGCGATCGCCAGCTCGAGCTTGTCGGCGGAGGTCACGAAGTGCTTGGCCGGGTAGATCTCGATGTAGTCGCTCTCCGACAGGATCTCGCCGGTGAGCGGGTCGAGCTGCATGATGCGCTCGACTTCGTCCCCGAAGAAGTCGACGCGGACAGCCAGCTCCTCGTAGGCCGGCATCACGGTGAGGCTATCGCCGCGCAACCGGAAGCGCCCGCGCACGAGGTTCTGGTCGTTGCGTTCGTACTGCATGTCAACGAGCTTGCGCAGCGCCCGTTGGCGATTGCCGGCCTCGCCCTTGCGAAAGCGGAGGACGAAGTTGTAGTACTCGGACGGCTCGCCGAGACCGTAGATGCAGGAGACGGAGGCGACGATGACGACATCGCGGCGCTGGAAGAGTGCGCGAGTCGCCGCGTGCCGCAGCTTGTCGATCTCCTCGTTGATGTCCGCGTCCTTCGCGATGTACGTGTCCGTGCGGGGGATGTACGCCTCCGGCTGGTAGTAATCGTAGTACGACACGAAGTACTCAACCGCGTTTTCGGGGAAGAAGTCGCGGAACTCGGAGTAGAGCTGGGCGGCGAGCGTTTTATTGGGCGACAGGACGAGGGTGGGGCGGTTGGCGCGGGCGATGATGTTGGCCATGTTGAAGGTCTTGCCGGAGCCGGTGACGCCGAGGAGGGTCTGGTGCTTGTACTTCTTATCGAGGCCCTCGGCGAGCCTGGCGACGGCGTCGGGCTGGTCGCCGGTCATCTGGTAGTCGGAGGTGAGGCGGAAGGCGGTGTCGGTGAGGGAAGTCATGAGGAAGCGCTCTGTTCTGACGAGCCGCCGTCGAATTTGACAACGGATAGCGAACGGATTAACGGATAAGGTGAACCGTCTTCGGTATGGGGACGGAAGTCAGACATGCCTGATCTCTCGCAGTTCCCTGGGTACGAGCTGGTTCTCTTCGTCAACGTCGAGTAAGAAGGAGTCTAGGGTGTGCCGACCGATTAGAGGCGTTTCGCCGGCGGCCCCGGTGATGTATGTAATCCAACCTGGCTCACCATTTACCTCCGCTTGGACCTGACCAAGTCCCCGCCACTGGCCCTTATATCGGGTAGAGCCAGGCGCGTACACGTTCAGGCGAGTGAGGACCGTGTAAGGCAGGAGGGCGAACAGGTGCTCGGTGTCTACCAGCGCCTCTATGGTCTCGGACTCTCCGGCGGCACCGATGAGGGTGATGGGGTGGAAGAAGGTGGACATGGCTGTGCTCATTGTATCAAGCCGCCTGAGGGGAAGTGCCTGCCGCCGAGGCGCTCGATTGAGTCGCCCTTTTCGGGGTGCGCATTTGATAGCTCCTCGAAAAATCGCGAGGGGGTGGGGCGCGCCGGGCGTGGAGGCCGCACTTTTGGAGCGCTTTTCTTGGTTGAGTTCAAGATGATCGATTCGCGGGGATCGTCAGCGAATGGGGAGCGAATAAGCGAAGACATGTCGCCGGAGCGGGCTACGGATCCGGTTATCGTCATGCTTTGAGGATAGCAGGGCGGCGTGACAGCTCCATGTCAGTGGTGGCACTTAAGCTGGGCGAGTGGGTCGAGAATCGCGACGCGGGGGCGGTTGGACCAAGGCCGTGGATTAGCTGCGTAGAATGAGCACGCGCTACAGTATCGCTAACGATCCCGTCGCAATAAGAATCGAGGTCTCCGCTATGATGCTTCGACCCATCTCGCCCAATATCACGTACATCACCCACGCGAGCGAAGTGCTGAAGGGCAACGCCCTCGGCGATCCGCACATCCGCCGCTTCCCCGTGTACCTACCGCCCGACTACGAGGAGTCGCCCGATAAGCGGTACCCGGTCATCTTCGGACTCATGGGCTTCACCGGCGGCGGCATCATGTTCCTGAACCGCCGCTTTCTCAATCCCGGATTCGACTCCGACCTCGATGACCTCATCGAGGGCGGCATGGCCGGCGTCATCTACGTCTTCCCGGACTGCATCACCGGCCTCGGCGGCAGCCAGTACGTGAACTCGAGCGCCGTCGGCCGCTACCAGGACTACATCGTGCAAGAGCTGGTACCGCTGATCGACTCTCGGTATCGCACCAGCGGCCTTCGCGGCTGCATCGGTGGCTCCAGCGGTGGTATTGGTTCATTCACCCTAGCCGCGCTCTACCCGGACGTCTTCCAGGCCTTCGCCGACCACTCCGGCGACAGCGCCTTCGACCATTGCATACTTGGCGACGTGCCGGCCTTCGTTCAGGGTATCGCCAGGTACGATTACGACGTCTCCTCCTTCATCAAGCAGATCCAAGACATCCAGCCCAAAGACGGAGCCTTCAACGTCATCCTCAACATGGTCGCCATGTCGGCGTGCTACGCTCCGAACCCCGAGGCGCCGATGGGCTTCGAGCTGCCCTTCGACGTTCGCACCGGGAAGCTCTTTCCCGAAATCTGGGCGAAATTCCTCCCCCACGACCCCGTCAACATGGTCGAGCCCTACGCCGATAACCTCCGCGAGCTCCGCTACCGCTTCGTGGACTGCGGCACGAAGGACCAGTTCCACCTCTACCTCGGCTCTCGCCAGCTCCACGAGCAGCTCGAGAAGCACAAGATCGACCACATCTACGAGGAGTACGATTCCGACCACTTCCTGCTCCGCCGCCAGCAAGAGCTGAAGACGATCCCGGCGATGGTGGCGGCTCTGCAGGGTGAGTAACGAGTAGCAAGATGGCGAGCATGAAGCCACGGACCCGCTACACGAGGACCAGCGACGGCGGGGCGCCGAGGGCGAAGCACTTCTGAAACCGACACGCGATTAGGGCATGCCAGCGAAATGGCCGCGACGACGGTCCAAGGGGTTACCGTGTGTGCTACGCCCCTACAAATAGCAGCAGTTCCCTGATATTCTGAGCGACGCAGGGGGTAGGGATAGCATGGAGCCGCGGGTTCAGTACGCGAAGACGAGCGATGGTGTGAACATCGCTTACTGCGCCACGGGCGAAGGCCTTCCGCTTGTCATCGCCAACCAGTTCGTGAGTCACGTGCAACTCGAGTGGCAGCTCTACCCGCACCTCTACGGCTCCCTGGGCAGATCGTTTCGCGTGATCTGGTTCGATTGGCGCGGAACTGGGCTTTCGCAGCGCGACAATCTGGACTTCTCGCTTACCGCGCGGCTGCGGGACCTCTCAGCCGTCATCGACCGAGCTGGAGGTGGTGCTATCGCCCTCGCCGGGTTCTTCAGCGGCGTGCCCATCGCGATTGCCTACGCTGCCCAGGTACCGGATCGTGTGTCCCGCCTGGTGCTGATGGACGGCTGGGCGAAGTTCGCGGATGTCGCTCACCTGCCGGCATGGCAGGCTGAACGAGCGCTCAGAGGACAGGAGTGGACGATCTACACCGAGACGGTGGCCCGCGTGCTGTTCGGTCTTGAGGATGAAGCGCTTGCCAAGGAATGGGCTGAATACCTCCGGTCCGCCATCGACCCGGAAGCGTTGCGGAAAGTGCTCTCGGAGCAAGAAGAGCATGACGTCTCCACTCTCGTGGCGAGGCTCGAGATGCCCACACTCGTCGTTCACAACAAACGTAACCGATTTGTGGGCGCCCAGGTCGCGCAGCGCTTAGCGGCAGGAATCCCGCTCGGCGAGTTCCTGCCCGTGGACGACGAGACCTACCGCACAATCCCGAGCGTGATCGCAGCGTTCCTGGAGCGGGAGGAAGCTGCTAGACAAGAGCGCGGCGGACGCGACACTGCTCTCCGCACCGTGCTCTTCACGGACCTCGTCGGGCACACTGAGATGATGTCGCGGCTGGGTGATGAGCGCGGGCGGGAGGTGCTGCGGGAGCACGAGCGGATCACGCGGGAGGTTCTGAAGGCGCACGGCGGCACCGAGGTGAAGACGATGGGCGACGGCTTCATGGCGTCGTTCGGCAGCGTGACGCGGGCTGTGGAGTGCGCGGTGGCGTTGCAGAGGGCGATGGAGACCCTCACCCCTGACCCCTCTCCCGCTGGGGCGGGGCAATCTGTCTTTCCGCTGAAGGTGCGGTGCGGCCTCAATGCCGGCGAGCCGATCGAGGAGGAGGGGGACTTGTTTGGGGCGACGGTGATATTGGCCTCGCGGATCGCAGCGAAGGCGGAGGGTGGGGAGATACTGGTGGCGGATACGGTGCGTGGGTTGTGCAGCGGCAAGGGGTTCTTCTTCGCAGACCGCGGGGAGTTCGTGGCGAAGGGGTTCGAGGAGCCGGTGCGGGTGTATGAGGTGAGGTGACGGGAGTGAGGCGCGGAAAATGTTCGCGACCAAGGGCCGTTCACACCCCGCACACCGCCAGATTCCTTCGCGAAGACGCCTTTCGTTGCCGTGCAAACGTCGTCTCGCTCAGAATGACAACGCTCCGGGGTTCGAGGAGGCGGTGCGGGTGTATGAGGTGAGGTGGCGGGATGGCTGAGCTGGAGGTCCGGTACGTTACGACCCCGGACGGCGTACGTATCGCCTACGCGCTCGCGGGTAGCGGGCCGCCGCTGGTGACCTTCTCTCATCCGATTGCCAGTCACGTGCAGCTCGGCTGGTCACATCCGGTGGTTGGGCGACCCTTTCGGGAGATGGCCCGGCGTCACACGTCACACACGAGGTGGATGTCGTCGGGCTCCAGGTCCAGCGCCTCCGGGTCGGGCGGGACCGCCGGGCGGCAGCCACGGTGCAGGTAGAAGTTCACGGTGTTCTCCGTCGGCGTCGCGGAAACGTACATCGCTGGCGCGCCCCGCTCCCGGACGATGTCCTTAGCAGCGTCAAAGAGGCGCGTCCCGACGCCCGTGCCGCGGTAATCCCGAGAGACGTGCAGGTGCCGGAGCTCCAGCAGATCACCGTTCGCCCCGCGCGGAACCGTATCGACTGCGGAGGAGCCAACCAGCTGGTCTCCGTCGAACATCCCGAGGATAGTGCCGCCACGATCGAAGCACGCGTACAGCTTCTCTGAGTTGGTGTTCTCCCAGCCCGGCACGTCGAAGTAGTACGGCGTTAGCACCATCTCGCCGTCGCGCATCACGTAGATATTGTGGTGCACCTCGCGCCGGTCGATCGTCCAGAACAGCTCGAGCTCGTCGCGCTTCAGTTCTCGCATCAGCATCGCGAGACTATTCTCGCACACAGACCGCGCGCCCCGCTTCGTACGCGAGATCCACCTTCCTCCCCGGCAAGAACTGCGACTGCACGAGCCGCACCGACCCGTCGCCGGTGCTACGATGGGCGGGTGGTCAGTCCGCGCCGGTTCCTACCATCTGATAGCTATATGAAATGCGAGACGACGGTTGACCTCGTCGGCCACACCGCGATGATGTCCCGCCTCGGCGATGTCCGGAGGTGGGCGGTGCTGCGCGAGCACGAGCGGATTACGCGGGATCAGTGCTTAGTGGTTAGGGGGCGGGTTCGTGGCGTGCTTCCCTTGGACTGGGCTCGACTGTCGTCGCGCTTCGCTCGGGGCAGGCTGGCTCGGCACGAACGGGAAGCCGGAGCCGGTGCGGGTGTATGAAGTGAGGTGGCGGGAGTAACGGAGTCAGATCGAGCGCACCTGACAACGAGGGCCAAGGAGCAACGTAGATGACTGACACGACAAACCCGATCACCATGCGCGCCTTCCGCGAGTCCGAGGGCACCGAGGACTGGCGCGTGGTCGCCGAAGGCGCCTGCGCGTTCTTTCGGACCGAATCCTTCGCGGCGAGCGCCGAGCTCGTCCGGGCAATCGCCGAGACGACCGACGACGCCGGCCACCCTCCCGATGTCGACATCCGACCCGGCGGCGTGACGGTGCGTCTCATCACCCTGACCGACGACTACTACGGGCTGAGCCAGCGTGACATCGACCTGGCCCGACAAATCTCCGCCGTGGTGCGCGGACAGGGCTTGTCCGCCGACCCGTCCGCGGTGCAGACTCTGCTCGTCATCCCGGGCGCAAAGGTCACCGCGGACATCATGCCGTTCTGGCGCGCCGTGCTCGCCTACGAGCCTCGCCCTGACAGCCCGGATGAGGACCTCGTCGATCCGCTCGGTCGGGGACCGGCATTCTGGTTCGAGCAGATGAACGAGCCGCGTCCGGATGGCGGCGGCGCGATACACGTCGCCATCTGGGTGCCGTACGAACAGGCCGAGGCTCGGGTCGCGGCGGCGCTGGCCGCCGGTGGCCGCCTGGTACGCGACGAGTTCGCGCCTGCGTGGTGGACGCTGGCCGACGCGGCCGGCAACGAGGCCGACATCGGCACCACGATGAGCCGTGACTGAGCGCGTGCCGATGCCGGTTTCTGAGATTCGCCTGGGGGAGCCTCTGGTTGCGCTCTCCCGCGGCAACGGACCTGGTGCGGGGTCAGCCGGGCCAGGCGTTGTACAAGACCGTCGTCGCGACAAAGCCGGCCAACTGGGACGAGTTCCGGAATGACATGCGGCCGGGCTTCGACCCACCCGTCGTAGTACTGGAAAAGCAGTGACCTTCACGTTATAGTCAGATTCGCACGCCATCCTGGCATTCAGATGGAGATTAGCTCGAGAGGAGCAGCATGAGTCATTCGCGTTGCCAACGTCAGAAACTATTCGGATGAAGGAGGTAGAAATGACTGACGTCCAGAGTGGCTATGTCGCAGCAAACGGACTGAACTACTACTACGAGATCCGTGGAGAGGGGGAACCCCTCCTGTTATTGCACGGAGGCCTGGGTCACATCGGGATGTTCGAGCCAGCACTACCTCAACTTGCTCGAGAGCGATGCGTCATCGCCCTTGACCTGCACGGCCATGGACGCACTGCACTCGGCGAGCGGCCCATTAGCCTCGTTGATATGGGTGACGACATGGCCGTGATCGTGAGAGAGCTCGGCTACGACGAAGTTGATGTCCTTGGCTATTCACTCGGCGGAGGTGTCGCTCTCAGATTTGCTGTTCAGCATCCGAAGATGGTGCGACGCCTGGCGTTGGTTTCGGCAGGATTCGCGCAGGAGGGGTTCTATCCCGAGATGTTGCCTCAGCAGGCGGCGGTTGGCGCTTCAATGGCAGAGTTTATGAGGGATACTCCGATGTACCAGTCCTACATCGCCGTTGCGCCCAAGCCGGAGGAGTTCCCAAAGCTCCTGGACCGGATGGGTGAATGGATGCGAACGCCGTACAACTGGTCGGAAGATGTGAAGAAACTCGAAATGCCCGTGATGCTCGTATACGGCGACAGCGACATGTTTCGCCCAGAACATATCGTTGAGTTCTACCAACTTCTCGGCGGCGGACTCCGGGATGCCGGCTGGCAGCGCGAGCACATGTCGCAGAACCGCCTCGCGATCCTGCCTGATCTCACGCACTATGAAATGTTCCTTTCGCCGCGGCTGACCGAAACTGTATTGCCGTTCTTAAACGGTAGGAGCGGTGCGCGAAGTTGGGCGGAGCAGGTGGCGGCCGGCACCCAGCCGCAGTGAAGGCCCGAGCGTAGATAACCACTGGCAAGAGAGTAACCTTTACGTTATAGTCTGGGCTGCCACGCAGGCGTGGCAGCGAGATGGAGAATTGGCTCGAGAGGAGCCCGCATAAGGCGCAACGCTCGTCTCGTGCCGAGAGGGTGCACCTTAGCGTACTCAGAAGAGAAGCCGCTCGTGACAGATACCCCTACACTTCGTCAGACAACAGGTCTACTGTTTATTGTGGCCGCAATCGCGTTTGGCATCGCGGCCACTGTGCTATCGATGTCGTTCGAGTGGCCAGACATCTTGCGAAAAGAGCCAGACTACATCCTTACTGAATTCGAGGATGGTGGAGATGCGCTGGTATTCATCTGGTTCGCGGTCGCGTGGACTTACTTCTTGCTCATCTTCCCCGTCGTACTCTTAGGACGAGTGCTTGATGGGGAGGGACGTTCGTCGCTCACTGCGTTGGCGACGACCATCGGTGCGCTCGCGGTGATTACTTCCGTCGTCGGTTTCTTACGCTGGGTCTTCGTTGTGCCTGACCTGACCGAGCTTTACTTTGCGACGGATGCGACAGAGTCGTCACGCGATGGTGTCATCGCCTCGTTCACGGCGCAACATCAATACGGCGGCGCGTTGCTGGGTGAGCACGTGGGCCAGCTCCTGTCCGTTATCTGGACCGTGCTGGTCGGCTGCGCGATGCTGCGGTCGGCCTCGTTTCCCAACTGGCTTGCGTACTTCGGCTTTGTCGCGGCCGCCGTCTACTTTCTCGCTCAGGGCGAGGTAATGGAGACTGCCATCGAGGACTTCCCCGTTCTCGATATAGCTGGCGTAGCGGGCAGCACACTGTGGGGCCTGTGGATCCTGGTCCTTGGGGTCGTTTTGCTTAGATTACCGGCTCTGACCGATCAGACCGGTGACAGACATTAGATGAATATCGCGCGTTCGAGTGAAGCGCCGGACTGATGAAGGCCAACAGATGGGTCGTCGTCGGCGTCGGTGCCGTCATAGGGTTGGCGATCGGTATCGCCGTCAGTCTCGCCACAGACCTGCCGCTGGCGCCAGAGGTCGGCGTTCTCGCAGGCGCGTGCACTGGTTACCTGCTTGCAGGCCTTTTCAAGAGCCGCCCATAGATCTGGTGCGCAGTTTTGGCACTGGAAAATAGGGTAACCTTTACGTTATAGTCAGAGTCGAAAGAGACATACCCCTGAGAGGAGCAGCATGAGTCGCAAAGTCTACGTTATCGGTGTCGGCATGACGAAGTTCGAGAAGCCGGGCTCGAAGGCCTGGGACTACCCCGACATGGCGAAGGAGGCGGGCACGAAGGCCCTCGAAGACGCCGGGATCCCCTATGCCGAAGTCGAGCAGGCCGTCGTCGGCTACGTTTACGGCGAGTCCACCTGCGGGCAGCGGGCGGTCTACCAGCTCGGCCTCACCGGCATTCCCGTCTATAACGTCAACAACAACTGCTCCACCGGCTCCACCGCTCTCTTCATGGGCAAGCAGCTCATCGAAGGCGGCATCTCTGACTGCGTCCTCGCCCTCGGCTTCGAGAAGATGCAGAAGGGCTCGCTCGGCGCGACCTTCACCGACCGCATCAACCCGATGGACCAGCACGTGAACGCGATGGTGCAACTCCGCGGCTTCGAGCCGCATCCGCCCGCCGCGCAGCTCTTCGGCAACGCGGGCCGCGAGCACATGGAGAAGTACGGCTCGACGCCACTCCATTTCGCCAAGATCGGCTACAAGAACCACAAGCACTCCGTCAACAACCCCTACTCCCAGTTCCAGGACGAGTATTCGATCGAGGACATCCTCGCTGCGCCGATGGTCCACGAGCCGCTCACCAAGCTGCAATGCTGTCCCACGTCCGACGGCTCCGGCGCCGCAGTGCTCGCCAGCGAAGAGTTCGTCACGAAGCACAAGCTACAGGACAAGGCGATCGAGATCCTCGGCCAGACGATGGTCACCGACACCGGCGAGACGTTCGACAGCAAGAGCAGCATCAAGCTCATCGGCAGCGAGATGACCCGACTCGCCGCGAACCGAGTGTACGAGCAGACCGGCCTCGGCCCGGAGGACGTCGACGTCATCGAGCTCCACGACTGCTTCTCCGCCAACGAGATGATCACGTACGAGGCTCTCGGCCTTGCGAAGGAAGGAACGGCCCACAAGCTCGTAGAGGAGGACGCGTTCACCTACGGCGGCAAAGTGGTCGTCAACCCCTCCGGCGGTTTGATCTCGAAGGGGCACCCGCTCGGGGCGACCGGCCTTGCCCAGTGCTCCGAGCTCACCTGGCAGCTGAGGGGAGAGGCGGACAAGCGCCAGGTGGAGGGCGCAAAGGTCGCGCTGCAGCACAACATCGGGCTGGGTGGGGCCGTCGTCGTCACGATGTACCGGCAAGGTTTCGCGTAGCACAACGGGCCAGCACGAACGGAAAACCGGAGCCGGTGCGTGTGTATGAGGTGAGGTGGCGGGATTAGTGGTTAGTGATCGATCAGTGGTTAGTGGTTAGGGTGCTGGGGCGAGTTCGTGGCGTGCTTCCCTTCGACTGTGCTCGACTGTCGTCGCGCTTCGCTGGCTCCGCTCACTCCCTTCGGCTGCGATCAGGACAGGCCTTCGATATCCAGGATGAGCGGGAAGTGTTGTCGCGCGGGGCGTGGAGTGATGGGCGAAAAGCAAGCTCTGGCTTCGACAGGCCCGCATGGCTGCGGGCTGCTCAGCCGTCGCTGGGGTGAGAAAGACCCTTCGACCCTTCGGCTGCGCTCAGGGCAGGCAGGCTCAGGGCGAACGGAGGAATGAGGGAGCCAATCGTCGGCAGCTCGCTGGCGGACCTGGCGCGGGCGCGGCCGGGGAAACGGCGGCGAGTGTCGAGCTGGGACCGGTCGGGCGGGAACTTCGACTTCACGGTGGTCGGCGCTGGCGCGACTGCGACGTTGTGCGACGTTGCTGGGTCGGGGATCGTCCGGCACATCTGGTGCACGATGGCGGCGCCGCGGAATCCCTTGTACGCGCGAACGACGGTGCTTCGGGCGTACTGGGATGGCGCTTCGGCGCCGTGCGTGGAGGCGCCGATTGGCGATTTCTTCGGGATCGGCCATGGGATCGTGAAGAACTTCTGGTCGCTGCCGCTGACGATGAGCCCGCAGGAGGGGCGCGGCTTCAATTGCTTCTTCCCGATGCCGTTCGCCCGTGGCGCCCGGATGGAGATGACGAACGAGGGCGAAACCGGCATGATCTTCTACTACTACATAGACTACGAGGAGCATGAGTCGATAGCGGACGACCTCCTGCGCTTCCATGCTCAATGGCGGCGGGAGAACCCCACGCAGGGCTGGGGCGATCCGGAGCGGTACGACGACGACCTAGCGGCCGGGCAGATGAGCGAGCACAGGCGCCGCATGTGGACCACGCCGAACCTGGACGGGAGCGGCAATTACGTCATACTCGAGGCGGAGGGCCGCGGCCACTACGTGGGCTGCAACCTCAACGTGGACTGCTTCGCCCGGCAGAGGGACGACTGGTACGGCGAGGGCGACGACATGATCTTCATCGACGGCGAGGCGTGGCCGCCCTCGCTGCACGGAACGGGGACGGAAGACTACTTCAATACGGCGTTCTGCCCGAAGGAGGAGTACAATTCGCCTTACCACGGGGTGACGGTCTACTCCGGCACGGACGAGTGGCCGTGGAAGGGCAAGAACTCGATGTACCGGTTCCATGTAGAAGACCCGATCATGTTCGAGCGGTCGATAAGAGTGACGATCGAGCACGGACACGCCAACGA
>Ga0137374_10006232_pt1 | contig 14176 bp, 10 predicted proteins | sample SagtaG_20_FD_104811 | JGI IMG/M metagenome (GOLD analysis project Ga0137374, IMG submission 104811) | Vadose zone soil microbial communities from Sagehorn Ranch, Mendocino, California, USA - Sage1_R_100_16 metaG | ecosystem: Environmental > Terrestrial > Soil > Vadose zone | place: USA...
AGGCTCCCCGACTCGGATTGGAATCAGCAGAGGGGCGACGCTCCGCGACGTGACCGGACCCGGTGGCGATGAACACGAGGTCCATGGGGTGCGTCGCCGCGCGGCGATCCTCGTGGGAAGCGCGATCCTTGGAAGTATCGAGCCTCTGAATCTGATCGCGATCGATGCGGCTGCTGAGCTCGCGCGTGAGCGTCAATCCATCATCGCGGTCGGCCAGATTGAGTGCTGCGCTGTCGACGCGCTGGGACCCGCCGCGCCCACGACGATCCATGTCGGGGCGCGCGAACGGCTCGCCTCCACCAGGTTCCACCTCATCCGTCGGAAAAGGCTCTTCCGCCGATGCCTCCCCGAGCGCGGGTCCGAAATGAATGGTCGGCAAGTTGAGGGGGGCGACGTCAACCGCTACCTCATCCGCTGGTGCCAGCGTCGATGCCGATACCGGGGCACCGGCGCCGAGCCGCATCGACACCAGCCATGCGCCGGCCCCGACGACGAGCAAGTGCCCGAGTAGTGAAGCCACGAACGAGGTTGCGCCGATCATCTGCGGCTGCAACGAACGGCTCATCACGTGAGAAGCACCTCTCGTTTATCGTGCTTCGCGGGGGCGATCGACGCAAGCGACAGCCTCCGCACGACATTGGCGGTGGTCAGTCTGGCGATCTCCTCGGACGTGACCTGCCGCAACTCGGCTAGGAACTTGGCAGTGTGGACGATGTACGCCGGCTCGCACACTTTGCCACGCAACGGAACCGGCGAAAGAAACGGACTGTCCGTCTCGATCAAAATGCGCTCGGAAGGAGCGAATCGAGCGGCCTCGCGGATGGGCTCCGCGTTCTTGAAGGTCAAGATGCCGGAAAAAGAAAGGTCGAAGTCCAGCGCCAGAGCACGCTCGGCAAACAGCCGGTCCTCCGAAAAGCAATGGATGATGCCGCCTACGTCGCGCGCATTTTCTTCCTCGAGAATAGCGATGGTGTCAGGCGCTGCGCTTCGGGTGTGAATGACGAGGGGTTTTCGCACCTCGCGCGCCAAGGCGATCATGAGGCGAAACACGCGCTGCTGAACGTCGCGAGGAGAATGATCGTAGTGGTAATCGAGGCCGACCTCGCCAACCGCCACGACACGCGGGTTTCGCGCCAACTGCGCGAGCTCCGCGAGCTCCGCCTGCTCGGCACCCGAAGCATCGTGCGGGTGCACGCCCACGGTCGCGAATACGTTGGCACGCTCGTCGGCGAGGGCGACCGCCGCGCGCGCCGCCCCCAGATCACGCCCGACGCCGATACAAACGAAAGCGCCCACACCACACGCCTCGGCGCGAGCCAAAACGTCTGCCGGTCCCGCTGGCAGATACGCCGGATCGAGGTGGCAATGCGAATCGATCAGCATGACCGCGGCGCTAATTGACGAGCTCGGCGTAGCGCCAGCGAACCAGGGACGAGGCGGTGTCGCGGACGCATTCCTCGCAGTATTCGTACGACTGCTTCATTCGTTCGATGGCAGCCCTGGCTCCGGACTTGCGCTCCTCGTTCATCCCGCCGGTCTGCCCGGACAGGACGTACATCATGTCGCGCGCGACCTCGGCGACTTGCGTGCGGCGCTCGGCGAATACTGCATCGCGCAGCTTTTTCGTTTGAGAGGCGAACACCACCGTATTGTCGACTCTCGTATCGGGATGATCGATCGCCCAAGCGGCGATGGCCGAGATGAGGCCGCGTCGATAATCCGTGGCGTCTCCCTTGACGCCGAGCAGCGCCTCTACCTCCCCCATCATACGTTCGTCCGGTTCCTCGTAAGCGCCGGTCAACCGATTGCGAACCTTCTCCTTCTTGACCCAAACGCTCACGTGCGAGACGTACCTGTCGAAGAGCTCACCGTACTGTGACTCCGAGACCAGGCCGCTCGCCACGCGCATTTCGGCTTCCCAACTGTCGAGCAGCCGCCCGCGGATCACTTCGCGGAAAGCCTTGTGATCATGGTAGCCCCCCGCCAGCTGCTCTTCCTGCAACCATTCGTACTCTGCCACTCGTTCGCAGAGCTCATCCAGTTCGGAAAGCACCGCCAACGGCGACAGGCACTTGTACATCTTGCTCTGCCCGGCATCGAGGAGCACCGTTCGCATTTCGCGAGGACTTGCTCCGATGCGGCCCTCGTAGATGGGATAGATTTCGCTCTCGCGATAGATCTCCTCGACGTTCGCCTTCAGCAGCTTCTGCGCTTCCGGATCCAGCCGCTCCGGCGTGATTCCCCAGGCGAACAAATCCATCTTCTCGAGGGCTGTCAGCGAGCTCACGACCGACGCCAGGGCACGCGGGTAACGATCCGGATTCGGTTTGCGCATGCGGGTCAGGGCGCCGAACATGGCGGCGATCTCGGTGGCATGCGGCGCGACGTGGCGCTGGACCTGCGGCGCGATCTGCGCATCGTAGATCGCCTTCTCTTCGAGGTAGCTCCGCAAATAAGGTGCGCGCACCATCTCCAGCCGGCCGCGAAAGCTGGCAAATTCCGGATGCTCGCGAAACGCTCCGAGATGCACTTCGTTGGCGCTGCCCATCATGACGCAGTTGAGCTGCACCGTTTGCTGCGGCAGCGCCGCCTCTCCCGTTTCGATGGAGATCTGTAGATATTTGAACGCATCGAGCGGCCGCTTCAAAAGATCGCTGAACTCGAGCAGCCCGCCGGCCGCTTCGATGAGCTCACCGTAGGCCTCGAACAGGGTCGTCGCCTTGAGCGACGTCGGGAGCGCCGCGACCGAGCGATCGGCGGTGATCTGCCGCTCGCCGGCGTCGACCGACATCTGCGGCCCGACCGTCACCGCACCTGTCCGATAGCGCTGCGAGATGAAATAGCGTTCCACCTGCACGTGCCGAAGTACCTCGGCGAGCGAGCCCTTGTAGCTCGACAAGAGCGCTTCGAACACCTGCTGGCTCTTGTGCGAAAGGCGGCCGCGCAAAAGCCAATCGGGGGGCCTCTGGGAGCGGTCGGCATTCGGATAGAGATCGTCGATGAGCTGCCGTCGTTGCGGTACCGGCAGCAAAAACAGGGGATGGTCGCGGATCTCGATGAACAAGCGTGCATCGATCTGGTCTTCGTCGAGATGCGCGTAGCTGGTCCCCACCGTGCCCGTCGCCCGCGTGCCGCCGAAACCAATCGATCCACGGATCGTCTTCTGACTGGGAAATACCCAGTGAAATCGATAGAGCGCCCCTTCGTCGGTCGTCGCGTAATGCTCGAGCGCGCGCATCAAACACGACGCGATCGTCGACTTGCTCGATCCGTTCGGACCGTGCAGAAGGATGAGCTTGTTGGGTCGCCCCTCTTGCGCGAAGTTCGAAAGCACACGGTAGAGCTCGCCCTGCACCTCTTCCTGACCCACCAGAGCGTCGCGACGATTCCCCTCCGCTTCCCACGGCAAATCGAAAAGCCGGTACCGCGTCAGCGTTCCCCACGGCCGCTCGATCTGCGAAGTCCCGTAGAAATCGAACATATCGCGCATGTAGCGCGCGGCGTCGCGCGAGAAGCGCACGGGATCGGTGGCGAAGAGCTCCAGATATTCCTGAAACGACAGCACGCGCCGCCCTTCTCGGAAGCGGCTCTCGACGGTGGTGGCGATCTTCTCGAGATGCGCGAGCGCGCGTTCGCCCGGCTTGTCCACCTAGTCGACCTTCACCGTCACTTCGAGGGGCTGTTTGTCCATCAAACAATTGGCTGCGGAGCAAACGCTGAGCGACAGCGTTCCGCTCACCTTTTTTTCTCCGGTGCTCTCCGACACGAAGGGCACGCTGAGCACGACCTTCCGCTCCTCCATCTTGCCGTCTTCCTTGCCGACGACCGGCTTGGGGTACTTCACCCCGGGCGCCGGATCTTCGAGCTTGAACCGGTAGGGATACTTGTCGTTGATGTGGTATTCGCCCTTCGCCTCGACCAGCACGTCGGCCGTACAGGTCCGATCTTTTTTGCACGGGCCGGTCGCACGAATCTCGGCTCGGTAGTTGGCACTTTCGAAGGACGGTCGCGCCGGGCCACCCGGCGCCGGCGCTTCCGCTGCCGAGCTCGAAGCGCCGCCGGAAGACGCTTCACTGACCTTGCTACACCCTTCGCCCGACACGACCAGTGCCCCCCCCAGCGCCGTGGCCCAAAACGACAGCCACGTTGTTCGGGAAAGTCTTGCCGCACGAGCGAACGTACGCCCAGCGAGGGCGCGCAGTACGCTTTTCATGGGAGATAGAAGTAACACGCCCGGTCTCCCCCGGCCAGGCCGCCCCGATGTGTGACTCGGCGCGGCCTTCGGCCCGCCTGCGGATTACCGCAAGAAGAGAACCGCCCCTGCCACACCTACGAGCACGGCCAATGTGCCGATGATCGCGGGCACCAGCCACCGGGGAGGTCCTGTGGGAAGGCCCATGGCGAGGGCGTCGTCCGGCAGGGTCGGGCTGACTCCAGTTCGGAAGGGCTCGGCCGTAGCGTCCCGTCCGCCCGCCTTGCTGAAGGCGGTGCCGAGCGTCGCGGCTGGCCTCGCGGCAGCCCACTTCGGCAGCTCGGCCCGAATCGCCTGACCCAGGATCGCCTGCGGTGTGTGCGCCCAGGTGAGATGATGACCGGAGAGCCCGTAAGCATGTCCCACAGCGTCGGCCAGCTCGCCGACCGTCTTGATGCGAATGTTCGGGTTTTTGGCCAGCGCCAGTTCCATCAGTTCGTCCATCGAAGGGGGGACGGGGAAAGGACCATTCTTACCGGCCAGCGTGGGAGGCACGGGATCTTTGGTGAGAATCGCGAGCAGGATGCTCGGCCCGTTCAATCCGGTGAACGGAACGGTTCCGGTGATGCATTCGTACGCGATCGCGGCGAGCGCCCACACGTCTGCGCGTGCATCGAGCGTTTCCAATCCCTGTGCTTGCTCGGGAGCCATGTAGAAAGGCGAACCGATCGTCGTACCGGCAACGGTGAGCTTCTTGGCCACCGACGACTTGTCTTTCACGGAGCCGAAATCGAGCAGTTTTACGATGTCGCCATCGCGGGTTCCGCACAAGAAAATGTTGTCCGGTTTCAGATCACGATGCACGAGCTGCCGGCGGTGGGCCTCGTCGAGCCCGATCGCGAGCTGACTCAACATCCGCACCAGGCGCTCGGGAACGAGCCGCTTCTCGCGCTTGAGAACCATGCGGAGCTCTTCGCCATCCAAGAACTCCATGGCGATCGCGTAGCTCTGGTCCTCGGTTTGGCGAAAGTCGCGCACCTCGACGATGTGATCGTGCGGCAAGAGCTTGGAAACCTCGAATTCTCGCTTGAAGCGTTCGACGGCGATTTCGTCGCGGGCCACATCGGGGTGCAGCACCTTGAGCGCGACGCCGGTCTTGTCCTGCATATCGAGCGCTTCGTATACCCGTCCCATGCCGCCGTCGGCGATGACGCGGCGGACCTGATACCGCATGCACAGCAGGGATCCGAGGCGGGGATCGTCTTCGGTCGCGGCGACCGGAACGTCGGTCGAGCGAAGCAGCGCCACACCGTCGATTGGGCAGAACCCCGCGTCGTCGGGATACAACCGACGGCAGGTGGGACAACTCTTCAGCTCGTCCCCCCGTGATGGGCGTCGGCCGGGGGTTCGTAATAAAGGATTCGCGCGCAGCTCGGGCACTGCTCGAACGCGTCGCCGCGCATCAGTTTTTGAAAAAGCATCGGCGGAAGGCGCATGTGGCACGAAAGACAGGTGCCGTCGATGGTCTTGGCAATGGCATTGCCCTTGCGCTTTCGAACCTGCTCGTACCTTCTCAAGGTCATCGGCTGAACGGTAGCCGCGAGCTTGCCGCGCTCGACGAGCTTCGCGTCGCGCTCTTGCATGGCTTCGGCGAGCTTCTTCGAAATGTCCGATTCCCGCCCTCCCAGCTCGTCGGCGATCTTTTTTTGCTGAGCTTCCGTGTCTTCGATCGTCTTGCGGGCGGCGTCGGAGAGACTCGCGAGCTTGCTGATCTCGTCCTCGCGATCGCGCTGGAGCTTACGCAGCTCCTCGAGCTCCCGCTGCGCGGCATTCGACTCCCGCTCGTTTCGCGAGCGAGAAAGCTTCTCCCGCGATCGCTCGATCTGCGCGGTCATCTGCCGCACTTCGGTCATGAGCTCCGAGCGTGTCTTGTCCATCTCGGAGAGGCTCGTGCGATCGATGATCAACTTTTCGTCGAGTTTGCGAAGCTCGCTTTTCAGGTTGGCGAGAGTAGCGCGCTCTTCGGCAAGTTGATCTTCGAGGCGCCGTAGCTCGGCATCGACGGCGGCAAGGGCTTCGAGGCTTGTAATCTGGTCCCTGAGGCTCAAACGTGAAATCTCCTTGTCATCATAATCGAAGCAGGGGCCGCGGCAACACGGGAGGCGGACCGAACGAAGGCGGGCCGAGGGCCGCACCGATTTTCTCGAGCGCGTGAAGACGAGACGAGATCGTTCGGTCGCGCCATCGGCTCCGATCGAAATCGTTGCCGCGAGGCACGCCGGGCGAAACGGAGTGGGCCTACCTGGGTTCGAACCAGGAACGGCCCGGTTATGAGCCGGGGGCTCTGACCGATTGAGCTATAGGCCCGGGCAAGCTGGCACACGCGCCGAGAGACTTTGCGAAAAGAGCCAGGTTCGGGCGCGACGACCACGGCGGGAAACCTAGTCGAAGAGGCGCGGAAGGGGAAGGGGTGGTTTAGCGACCGTTCGCGCAACAGCGGAACCCAATCTGGTAATACCGAAACCACTCGTTGTGGAAGGTCGTGGTCGCCCGGCACCGGTTCCGGACGGGCCCCCAGTAACCCCCCTTCAGAGCCGAAATAAAAGGTCTTTCGCTGGCGCCGGCGGGCAGAGGGGCGAAATGCCTCTCGTTCACGACCCATTCGTCGACGTTGCCGGTCATGTCCTGCACTCCGTACGGGCTCTTGCACCGCGGCAGCGCCCCGCTCGGTACCCTCTGGTCGAGCCGAGCCACCTCGGAGGCGATCGCACGGGGGCTGGAGAGTGCCTCCTCGTCCACGTCCGGGTGGGACCGATCGATGTTGCAGGCCGTGCTGTCGCGTGCGTACCCATAGGGGTACGGCAGCCGCTCGGCACCTTCGCAGGCCAGCGTCCATTCGCTGCTCGTGCAGAGGCGCTTGTCCTCGGCCTCGCAAGCCCCCTTCGCGTCCTGCCAGCTCACCATGACGACGGGTCGAACGCCCTCGAGATTCGGGTATTCGAAGCGATCGATGCAAAACCGCTTTTTCTGTTCGGAGCCACCGACGATGGCTGGAGAAGCGTACTCGGCACAACGGTCGATGGGACCTTCGATGCGCTTCAGGCAGAGGTGCCCGACCGCGGGGCGGTACTCCCCCTCGACGAGAATCATCCCATCGGGACACGCTTGCTCGGCTTGCGACTCGTGCCGAGCGGTCGGAGAACCGGGATCGTTCGGCTCCGGGCGCGGTGGTTCGGACGCAGGTCCCGTCCCCGCGAATGGGCCGAGCAGTGGAGCACTCCGCCTCAAGGAAGCCGAGGGATCGAGCACCGCGAGCAAGGGATTCGGCGAGGCGCCGTCCGGAGGCGGCGTGGTGTTTTCCGCGATAGGGTTGGGACCGTGGGACAACGGAGGCCGGCCTCGGCCGCGCGTCCCAGCCGCGAGGACCACCGAGGTGGCGAGTCCGGCGAGCATGACGAAAGGAAGAAGGATGCGAGAATCGACGCCTAAGCTAACTGCGTCGGATCTTGGCGATGCCAGATCACGATCAGCAATGGCCGCGGGTCGCCCACGCAAATGACGGCGAGGCCGTCGGAAGGTGCGCATCAGACCGGAATCGCCGCTAGGCCTCGCCTCTTCGGCTTCGCCTACAGCCAGTTCCCCCTGTCCGGGCAGTACTTGAGTGGGCCTATGGCTACTCCGATGAGACGATCTGGTAGCGAGGATCTGACGCAGTAATGCTAAGCGAAACTTCATCTCACGACTCCGATGTATCCAAGGAAGAAAAAGGTCAAATTTGCTGCGATTTTGCGATGTTCACTTGCATAAGCTACATGGCTCAGCTGTCTTTCTTTAGACGCCCCGGCGACGTTTTTCGATCAAAGCCGGTGTGGTTTTACTTCGTCGTCACCTCACCAAGCGGTCGCTCGGATGCATCACGATGGGCGCCGTCTCGATACCGTCGTTCGCATCGGAGCAACAACGAAAGCCCACCTGATAAAACCGGAAAGTGGGAGCGTGCGCTCGCGTCGTCAGCCGACAGGTGTCGCGCACCGGTCCCCAGTATCCGCCATTCAACGTCGAGGGGTCGCTCGTCGTCGGATCGTCCCCCTGGTGATCGGTCCACTCGTCGACATTGCCGCTCATGTCGTAGGCGCCGAATGGGCTCACACACGCCGGATGTGATCCGAGGGGATCGGCCTGCCACAGCCGCGAGAGCTCGGCCTCACGGGTCTTGGGGTTGAGCATCGCCTCGATGTCGAACGTCACCGAGCCGCGGTCCACGTTACATGGGCTCGGTTGTCGGACGAAGCCATACGGGTACGGCATTCTCTTCGGTCCCTCGCAGGCGAGCATCCACTCGCTCCGCCGGCACAACCGCTTGCCCACCGTCCAGCAGAGCTCCTTTGCCTGAAACCACGACACGTACACGCGCGGGTTCTCTCCCACGAGGTTCGGCCACTCGTAGCGATCGATACAGAAGCGCCGCGGCTCGAGCAAGCTCGTGCAACTGCTCCGCCGCGCATACTCACCGCATCGAGCCGACTCGGCCGTGCCGAGATCGTTGATGCATTCGTAATGAAACTTCGGACAGTAGCCACCATCGACGAGCACCATCCCCACCGGGCACGGTTCGGGCAGCCGTGTAACGAGCGCGAGGGCAACGAGCGGTGCCGCATCCACCCCGAGCCACCCCGGCAAAGGAGGGGCGAGCGGAAGAAGCGACACGACGAGCGGAAGGAATGAGAGCAGGGAATCGAGCACGGGGACCCGGTAGAAACCTCTCTTCACGATCCTGGTAGGGGACCTCTCCTCATAATACGGCGGACGCTCGCCCCTCGCTGTGCTATTCGGACCAGGATCCAGGATGTGTGGGTATACATGGACCGGCTCATCGTTCGCGGCGCACGCCAGCATAACCTCCGTAACGTCAGCTGTGAGTTACCCAGAAATCGGCTGATCGTCGTCACCGGCCCCAGCGGATCGGGCAAATCGTCGCTGGCGTTCGACACCATCTACGCCGAAGGACAGCGCCGCTACGTCGAGTCCCTGTCCGCTTACGCGCGCCAGTTCTTGGAGCAGCTCGCCAAACCGGACGTCGACAACATCGAAGGGCTCTCGCCAGCGATCGCGATCGAACAGCGCGCGCTCGCCAAGAGCCCCCGGTCCACGGTGGGAACCGTGACCGAGATCGCCGATTATTTGCGGCTACTATTCGCGCGCGTGGGCGTGCCCCACTGTCCCAAGTGCGGCAAGCGCATCGAGGCCCAGACCGTTCAACAGATCGTGGACCACATCCTCGAAATGGGAGAAGGAGCGCGCCTCACGATTCTCGCTCCCATCGTGCGCGCGCGCAAAGGCGAGCTCAAGCTCGAATTCGATCGGCTCCGTCGCGAGGGATTCGTGCGTGCCCGCGTGGATGGTCAAGTCGTCGACCTCGGCGACGAGCTCGTTCTCGATCGCGCGCGAGCCCACGACCTCGACGTGGTCGTCGATCGTGTCGTTCTCAAGGAAGGTCTCAAGGGGCGCGTCACCGATTCGGTCGAGCTCTCGTTGAAGATCGGCGAAGGACGTTTGCTCGTCGATCCCGGTGAAGGCGGCGAGCCCATTTGGATGAGTGAGCGGTTCGCATGCATCGAATGCGGGATTTCGCTGCCGCCCATCGAGCCGCGAATGTTCTCGTTCAATGGCCCCCATGGCGCCTGCCCCGTTTGCGATGGGATCGGATCGCGTACCAAAATCGACCCCGCCCGCGTGGTACCCGATCCTCACCGCACGCTGCGCGAAGGGGCGGTGCTCGCGTGGGGTCGGCGCGGCTCCCCGGCCCTCGCGGCCGAAGTCGCACGAGCAGTGCAAGTTCTCGGTATCAGCGCCGACAAGCCGTGGAGTGAGCTACCCCAGGCCGCCCAGCAAGTCATCTTGTTCGGCCAACCCGGTCATTCCCGAGGCAAGAAAGCGGGCGCCGCCTACGACGGCATCGTCGCGCGGCTCGAACGCCGCCTCGATGCCGAGGGCGAGGCGAGCCCGAGCGGCGAAGATAGTGACTTCGTCGATCCCGATCTCGACGAGGGAGCGATCGGCGATGACGACCTCGGCCGCTTCGCCGTGACCCGCACCTGCGACGGGTGCGGCGGTCGACGTCTTCGCCCGGAAGCGCTGGCGGTCAAGCTCGGTGAGAAAAACATCTCCGACATCGGTGCGCTGGCGCTGCGCCACGTGCGGACGTTCCTGGAAGGGCTTCTCGCGCCTTCGAGCAGCCTCAAAGGGCGCGAGCGTGCCATCGCCGAGCCGCTCTTGCGTTCGGTGGTGGCCAGGTTGGGCTTTCTCATCGATGTCGGGCTCGACTATCTCACGACCGATCGTTCGGCGCAGACGCTGTCCGGCGGCGAGGGGCAACGTATCCGGCTCGCCACCCAGATCGGCGCGGCGCTGGTCGGCGTGCTCTACGTGCTCGACGAACCATCGGTCGGTTTGCACGCGCGCGACAATACGCGGCTTCTGGAAGCGCTCCGGCGTCTCGTGGACATCGGCAACAGCGTCATCGTCGTCGAGCACGATCGAGACGCGATCCTCGCGGCCGACCACATCGTGGACATGGGACCTGGCGCGGGCGCCCGCGGCGGCAACATCGTGGCAGAGGGAACGCCTGCCGAGATCATCGCATCGCCGACCTCGGTCACCGGGCCGTATCTATCGGGCGAAAAGAAGATCCCGATCCCGGTCAAACGAAAGCGCCGCGATGCCAAAGCCATTCGTCTGCGCGGGGCCAAGGCGCACAACCTCCGCGACGTGACCGTCGACATTCCCATCGGCCTCATGACCTGCGTAACCGGCGTCTCCGGCTCCGGCAAATCGAGCTTGATCGTCGACACGCTACTGCCGGCCGCGCGCGCCACCCTCTACGGCGCCGCCGGTGCTGTCGGCCCTTGCGATGGGATCGAAGGCCTCGAGCACATCGACAAAGTCGTTTCGATCGATCAGGCGCCGATCGGGCGCACGCCACGCTCGAACCCAGCCACTTACACCGGTGTCTTCTCGCTCCTGCGCGAGCTTTATGCAGGGCTGCCCGAGTCTCGTGCCCGCGGCTACAAAGCGGGGCGGTTCTCTTTCAACGTGAAAGGCGGCCGATGCGAAGCATGCCAGGGGGACGGCGTGTTGCGGGTGGAGATGCACTTTCTGCCCGACGTCTTCGTCACCTGCGAGGCGTGCCAGGGCCGGCGCTACAACCGCGAAACGCTGGAGGTGCTCTATCGTGGCTTATCCATCGCAGACGCCCTCGATCTTACCGCCACCCAGGCGCTCGAGATCTTCGAAACCATTCCGCGCGTTCGCGAGCGGCTGTCGGCGTTGTGTCGGGTCGGTCTCGGCTACATCGCGCTCGGTCAACCCGCCACGACGTTGTCCGGCGGCGAAGCGCAGCGCGTCAAGCTTGCCCGCGAACTGGCGCGCAAGGCCACGGGGCGAACACTCTACGTGCTCGATGAGCCGACGACGGGTCTCCACTTCTCGGATATCGAGCTTCTCACCGTCGCTTTGGCGGGGCTGCGCGATGCTGGCAACACCGTCGTCATCGTCGAGCACAATCTCGATGTCGTAGCGTGTGCCGATTGGGTCATCGACCTTGGTCCGGAAGGCGGTGAGCGCGGCGGCGACATCGTCGCCTGCGGCACTCCGGAAGAGATCACCCGAGCCACCGGCTCGCACACCGGCAAATACTTACGTCCGGTCCTCGAGTCGGCCCACGCTCCGGCCCCCTCCTCGCGCGCGCGAGCCAGGGCCGCCCGAGAACGCTGAAGGACGTCAGCCGTAATCTTTTTCCATCCGCTCTTGGTCTTCTTTGCAGCGGATGCAGAGCGTGGTCTCCGGCCGTGCCTCGAGGCGCTTGATCGAAATATCCTCCCCGCACTCTTCGCAGGTACCGAAAGTGCCGTCCTCGATCTTGGCGAGCGCCTTGGTGATCTTGTCCAGGAACGACTTTTCGCGGCCGCGCAAGCGGAACGTGAACGACTGGAGGTATTCGCTCGAAGCAAGGTCCATCTCGTCGGGCAAGTCGTTTGCGTCGAGCGTCATGTCCTCGTCCAGCGTCTGCTTCGCCTTTTTGACGATCTCGTCTCGCTTTTCTTCGAGAAGTGCGCGGAATTTTTTGAGCTGAGCCTTGTTCATGAGCCAATCCTGGGTCGATCGCTGCCTCACAGGCGCCCTCGCGGAGAACGGTACGGCCCCCGAAAGGAGCGAGAGAGGTTAAGCACCCGCCATCTCCACGTCAATGCGACCTCTCCGCCGGAATGTCGAATGCCTCGGCGCGTCAACGACCCCGCGCGTCCGGTGCCGGACGGCCCCGAGAGCGGATGTCGCGAAGCCCCGGAACCAGCTCAGGAAATCTTGTAACCTACACTGGATCCGGATATCACGGAGATAGGCACAAATACCGAAAGCATGGAAACCAAGGAGAGAACCCCGCCCGAGCTCTTCACGGCGAGCGAGTTCGCCCATTTTTGCCAGGTCGACCTCAAGACCATTCACAATTGGGCGGACAAGGGGGAGATTCGGCACTTTCGAACACCCGGGCGCCATCTCAGGTTTCGACGTCTCGACGTCCTCGAGTTCCTGCACAAGTACGGCTATCCGGTGCCCGAGGTGCTGCGAACAGGCAAGCCGAAAGTCGTGGCAGTGGACGAAGACCCCAATGTCCTCGCGAGCGTTCGCCGAGCTCTCGCCCGCCGCTTCGAGCTGACGACCTTTCAAGATCCGTTCGATGCCCTGTTCATCATTGGAACGCTGCAGCCCGACGCGTTGGTCATTGATTTGGGTTGGAAGGGGCTCGATGGTTTGCGCTGCCTTCATCGCCTGAGGGTCATGGACGCGACGTCGCAGATTCGCACGGTCGTCTATTCCGAGCACGAGGAGCAGCGGCGAGCCGCTCTGGACGCGGGAGCCAACGATTTCGTGCCCAAGGGGGATGTCGCGCTGCTGCGCGAGGTGCTCGAAAGGCTGACCGGTTTGGAAAGAGCCTAACGGCCTTCCCGGTAAGCGCGGATGGCGTTGGCGATTCCGTCGGCAAGCTTCTGCTTGTAGTCGGCGGTCCCGAGCCGCTTCTCTTCTGCCGGGTTGGAGATGAAAGCGGCTTCGAACAGAACACTCGGCATCTCCGCCCCGACGAGAACGAAGAAACCGCCCGTTCGCACACCCTGATCACTCGTATCGCCGAACCTGCCCGCCAGCGATGCCATTACCGAACGCTGGAGCAATTCGGCCAAATGCGTGGAGCGGGAGCGGACGTCCGGCAAGCGGAGGCCCGACGCGATCGATGCCGCTTGCGACCCGGCGGCGATGGAGGTCGCGTTTTCGCGCGCGGCGATTTTCGCCGCGACGTCGTCGCGGGCGGTGTCGAGAACGAAGCTCATCACCCCGCGGGCAGCCCCGCTCTCCGAGGCGTTGCAATGAATCGACACCAAGAGCTCGGCGTGAAACGCATTGGCCCGGGCCGCGCGCTCGTCGAGCGGGACCAGACGATCGTCATCACGAGTGAGCAGCGTGAGGATCCCGAGCTCGCGGGAGAGGATCGGCGCCGTGAGATGAGCGATGTCCAGCGTGACGTCTTTTTCCCGCAAGCCTGCCGGACCGATTGCGCCCGGATCGCTGCCGCCGTGACCGGCGTCGAGCGCCACCCGGGTGACCGCTCGCGGCGATCCGGGAGGCAAGCTGACCCTTTCCGGCGGCTGCGTCGCCACGTCGATCACCACTCGAAATGGCTCGGGTAGGTAGAAGACCCTGCGATACGCCTGTGTCGCGAGATCCAGCACGATGCGCGTGCCTCCGCGGCCGTGCGGCGCCTGCCGCACCTTGTCCACCAACCCGCCTACGGCGATCTCACGCTGATGCGACGCTTCGGTTTGTTCGAGGTCGAGAAATAACCGGGGACCGGCGAGCTCTCCCACGCGATAGCTGGTGGCACCGCTCAACGTGACGACGATTCGCGCGCGATCCTTGGAGCCATACGGCTCG
>Ga0137374_10006245_pt1 | contig 14168 bp, 10 predicted proteins | sample SagtaG_20_FD_104811 | JGI IMG/M metagenome (GOLD analysis project Ga0137374, IMG submission 104811) | Vadose zone soil microbial communities from Sagehorn Ranch, Mendocino, California, USA - Sage1_R_100_16 metaG | ecosystem: Environmental > Terrestrial > Soil > Vadose zone | place: USA...
ACATCGTGGATGAGCGCGCCCTTTACGAGCACCTGAGCGCAAACCCGGACTTCTCCGCTGGTATCGACACGTGGTGGCAGGAACCATGGGGAGGTGGCACCTTCCGGACGGCGTACCCGTTCCTCGAGCTGCCGAATGTCATAGGCTCACCACACAACTCAGGCGTCGTCGCGGGAATCGAAGCGTTCGCGGCGCGGCGGGCCGCGGAAAACGTCGGGCGTTACCTGCGGGGCGACTCGCTGACGGGTGTCGTCCGCCCCGAGGATTACACCCCGGGGACCAAGCCGCTTCAGGCGAGAGCTTTCAGGTCATCCGAGCCGCCGTAGTTGCCACCGGGCGTGACGATCGTCCCGGCCTTTCCCGCGAGGATGGCGGCGGCGTCCTCCAACGCCCCGATCGCACCCACGTCGCCGGTGACCTCGACGAACCGGCACACCGCGGCGACCTTGGGCCCCATCGAACCCGCGGGAAACCGCGTGGCACGCATCGCCGCGGGTGTGGCGCGGAAGATCGGCTCAGCGGCGGACGTGCCGAAACCGCGCATGACGGCCGGGACGTCGGTGAGCAGCAGCAGCGCGTCCGCTTCGAGCGCTTCGGCCAGCACCGCGGCCGCGAGGTCCTTGTCGATTACCGCCTCGACTCCCTGCAGCTTCCCCACCTGGTTGCGGATCACCGGCACGCCGCCGCCGCCACCACACACCACCACAGCGCCCGAGGTGATCAGCAGCCGGATGATCCGGGTCTCCACCACCCGGTGCGGAACCGGCGATGGAACGACGCGCCGCCAGTACGGCCCGTCCTTGGCGATGCTCCAGCCGTGTTCTGCGGCCACGCGTTTGGCGGTCGCCTCGTCGTAGACCTGGCCCACAAACTTTGTCGGGGCCGCGAACGCGGGATCCGCAGCGGACACGAGCGTCTGGTTGATCAGCGCTGCCACCTGCCGGCCAGGCAGCGCGTTCTGCAGCGCCTGCAGGAGCCAGTATCCGATCATGCCTTGTGTCTGGGCGCCAAGAACATCGAACGGGTACGGTGCGCGGAGGGCGGGGTCGGTGGCGCTCTCCATCGCAAGCAGGCCCACCTGCGGTCCGTTGCCATGCGTGATCACTATCTGATGCTCTTCGGCGAGGGGAGCGAGCGCCCGAACGGCGCGGCTGGCGTTGGCCTGCTGGGCCGCGGCGTCGGGTTTCTCGCCGCGCTTAAGCAGCGCGTTACCGCCTAGCGCGATAACGATCCGCATCGCACCTCCTCACAGGCGTTTCCTCGCATGCTCCGAACGGCTGCCGCGAGCAGGTCCATGCTCTCACGCTGGCGGCAGGTGGGCGCTGACCACCGCAGGCCGGCCGCTGTGGACGGCCGTCGCCGCGGCCTACGTTTGCTACCCCGTCTGGCCAAATGCCGACACCGCACCGCGGGCGGGCGGTGTCAGCACCTTTCCTGTGCGTTCGGTCAGCAATGTCATTTCGTATGCGACCAGGCCCATGTCGCAATCCCGCCCGGCCAGCACGGCGAGGACCGAGCCATTGCTGACCGCCATGACGATCAGGACACCGAGGCGCATCTCGACAACAGTCTGTGTGACCGCACCGCCTTCGAAAATCCGGCAGGCGCCTTGGGTCAGGCTGGAGAGGCCAGATGTTACCGCCGCGAGTTGATCGGCGCGGTCCGGGGGGAGCCCGTGCGAGCAGGCCACGGGGATCCCGTCTGAGGACACCACCAGGGCATGCGCCACGTCGGGGACACGCTCGATGAAGTTATTGATCAGCCAGTCCAGGTCCGGTGCTGGATAACTCGCCGGATTCAACGGTTGCTCCTCTCCACGCGAGCGCGTACTGCGAATGCGCTCGGCCACGTGCTCGGCTGAGGTGCCCCCAAAGCGATCGGCCACGCCCGGGTAACCGCGTCATCCATCTGACGGGTTCTCAGTCTTGATCGCGGCACGGGCCCTGCGCACGCCCTCTTGGAAGCTTGCCATCCGCTCGCGGGCAGCCTCCGCCGACAACGAGGGGTTCGCAGGTGCGGACAGCCGCGTGCTGGCCGTCCCGGGAACAATGTTGGCTTGGGGGACCCGTTGTGGCAAACCAGCGGCAGTCATCGGGCCGACGCTGGGCGCAGCGGTGTCGTGCGCCGCCCGCCATCCCTCGTCGGCAGCCGATATCCATTCGGCCGGGGAAACAGACCCGACATCCTCCCCAGTCGCCACACGCTGGGGTGGCTCCCCGCGGCGATGGAACCAGTCGGATTCGAGCAAGTCGTAAATTGGCAGCCTGGACTCTGGCCCATGCGCGGCTCCCGCAGGGACTACCACTGGGCTGATCTCGCGCGTGGGTTGCATAGGTGGCATCGGACCGGTCTCCGCGGCGGGCCACATCGGACCGGTCTCCGCGCCGGCCCGCACCGGACCGGTCTCCGCGCCGGCCTGCGCCGGACCGGTATCCGCGGCGGCCCGCATCGGACCGGTCTCCGCGCCGGTCTGCGCCGGACCGGTATCCGCGGCGGCCCACATCGGACCGGTGCCGGCGGCCCGCATCGGACCGGTGTCGGGCGCCGCCCAGGTGTCCGCGGGCAGGGCAGGCGCGTTGAGCATCGTGGGCGGTGCGGCGTTCCACATCTCGGCCGGGCTGGCGCGTACCGGCTCGGTTTCGAGCGCGCCAACCCGCCGCATCCATGTCGTCGGTGGCGTGCGTTCCTGCGAGATCAGCGTGTCGGGAAGCCACACCAGAGCGGTCAGCCCGCCAAACTCCGGCTGCCGCAACCGAACCCTGATCCCGTGCCTCGCGGCCAGCCGCGCCACCACGAACAGGCCCATCCGGCGCGAAACAGCGACGTCGACCACGGGTGGGTTCTCGAGCCGCCAGTTGGCGTGCGCCATCTCCTCGGCGCCCATGCCGACTCCCTGGTCGGTGATGTCAAGCAGCACGCCGCCGCTGTTGAGCAGGTGCCCGGACACCTTCACCGGCGTGTCTCCGGGCGAGAACGACGTCGCGTTCTCCAGCAACTCCGCGAGCAGGTGGACCACGTCATTGACGGCGTTCCCGACGACCGAGGTGCCCGGCTGGATGTTCATAGTGGCGCGCTCGTACTGCTCGATTTCCGAGACTGCTGCCCTCAACACATCGACGAGCGCCACGGGTTTACCCCATCGGCGTGCCGGGTCGTGGCCAGCGAGCACGAGCAGGTTCTCCGAGTTGCGGCGCATGCGGGTGGCAAGGTGGTCCATCCGGAACAGGTTCCCCAGCCGTTCGGCATCCTGCTCGCCCTGCTCAAGCTCGTCGATCAGCCGAATCTGCCGCTCGACCAGGGACTGACTACGCCGGGAGAGGCTGACGAACATGGCGTTGACGTTCCCGCGCAGTATCGCCTCGTTGGCAGCAAGCCGCAGCGCCTCGCGGTGCACCTGGTCAAATGCCCGCGCCACCTCGCCCACCTCGTCGGTCGAGGCGACGTCGATCGGCGCCACGTCCAAATCTGGGCCGCTGCCCCCGGTCTCGCTCAGCTGGCGGACTTTTTCGGGCAGCCGCAATCCGGCGACGTTGAGCGCGCCCGAGCGCAGCCGCCGCAGCGGACGGATAAGGGACCGGGCAATGATCGCGGTAACGATCAGCGCCAGCACGAGCAGGCCCGCGACCGCGATACCGGTCAGCAGCGCGGTGCGGGCAGCGCCCCGTCGAAGGCTGCGGCTCTGCGCGATGACGGCGCCCGCATCCTGGCGCTCGACCGAACGCATTCGCTTGAGGGTGTCCACCATCGCCGTGTACCAGTGCTGGCTCGCCGCGGCCGGACTACCGGTGACCAAGGGTTGATTGCTGTTGCCGAGGACGATCGCATTCTGTTCCAGGTTCCGCCCTTGGTCCACAGCCGATCCGGTCACGGTGTCCGCGAAAGCCTGGCGCTGGCGCACCGTGGTTGATGCCATGTAGGTCGACAGGTTGGCGGCCTGCTGCGCCTGCGCTGAGGTTAGCGCGTTCAGCTCGCCTGGCTCGAAATCCCCCGCGGTGAGCGCTGCGAAGAGGATGGCGCGCTGCTGAGACACCTGATCCTTCATCCGCCCCAAGGCGCCGAGCGCCCGGACGTGCTGGGCCAGGGAGTCGTTGGCGCTACCCACGGAAATCTGGTCGTCGAAGGCGAATAGGTCGGTGATGGCCTGCGAGTAGTCGGTGATCATAGGCAGCGCGGGCAACTGACTGCGCAGAGCGGCGTTACGCAACCCATTAAGGTCCGTGATCCTGGCCAGCACGGCGCTGAAACGGTCCCGTGTATCCACGGGGTAGTCACGGCCGATGTGAGCACCTTGGGTGCGGACTAGGTCCGCTGCTGAGTCGGTGACCGCGTACTGCTTCCGCAAGGTGTTCTGGCCACTTGGTGGCCGGCCATTCGCGATGAAGCCTGCGGTGAGGTCGCGCTCGTCCTCCATCGCCTGCGCCAGCTGGGTGACATCACCGCCGAGGGTCGCGAGCTGCTCGATGCGCTGGAAGTTTTCGGCTGTGTGGACGTCGGCCGAAATGCGGATACCGCCGAGCACCATCGCGGTCAGGGTCGGGATCGTGATGAGGGCGAGCAACCGCCATCGCACACGCCAGTTCCTGAGGGCCAGCCGCGAGCCCGGCCGGGCAGGTCGGTGGTCGGCACCGCCGCGCCCGGCACCACCACCAGCACCACTGCCGCCGCGCCCGCCGCCACCACCACGGCCGCCGCGTCCGGCACCGCCGCCACCGGCACCGCCGGCCGGCCAAGCACCGCCGCCACGAGCGGAACCGCTGCGCGCGGGCCCCTGGCCTACGGCCATGCTCGCCCTGCCACCTGCGGCGGCGCTGCTTGCTGACGAGCCCTGCCTCGCAGGACTCCCTTGAATGGCGCTCTCGTGATCGATCATCGGTCGCGTCCGCACTGCCTTCGCATCTCTAGCTGGACATGACTGGCCGAAACGGTCAAACCTCGCAAAAGAAACCAGACATAGCGTTGCGGCCCTGCGGGGTAACTGTCAGTGGCAACCGGTAGTCCACACGAAGACCCGCAGTACAGCCAGGCTCTACTTTAGCGGGACGTCAGGTAACTCGTGTGATCGTATCGTGACATTAAAGAAAATCTCACATAACGTGATTCGCGATGTCACGTTGTCACGATGCGGTACCGTTTGGGCTGCGGCCAGCCTTTCCAGACGCTCCCCGGGCTAGCGGTCGGCTGCTGCGGCGTCCAGAGATCGAGAAGTATCCTAATTCGTGACTGATCAACCAAGATCATGATCTACGATGCCCTGCTGTGAGCGCTGACGTATGGGCGAGAAAAGCCCAACACGCCCTTCCGCTGCGCACTCCTCGCCGTCGGCCTTCCGGCCGTCACCGTAGCCCGGACCGGCTATCTCTGCCGTCCGATGCGCCGGCCCTCGTGCTGGCCGTCCCGGGTGCCGCGTGCGAGGCAAGCGAGGGCGTCACTGCGGAGATCGCAGCCGTGGCAGTCAGATCATGCCCCGGCGTTCTCGTCTGCGTGGGATACCTGGCGGGTGAAAGAGATCACCTCGCCGCGGTCCTGGCGGGCCTGCGCCGCTCGGGCCAGGTCAATTCGCATGCGGCCGTCGTGGTGCCGCTACTTACCGGACCAAATCCGACGGCCGACGCCGCATTGGCGGAGGCGGTCGCCGACGCGGGAACCCGAACCATCCGTACCGGCCACCTCGGACCCCACCCTCTCGTGAGTGAGGCGCTGCATTCCCGGCTGGCGGAGGCGGGTCTGGCCCGGGCGGCGCGCATTCGCCAGATCAGCATCGTGAGCGCCGCCGAGGGCATTCTCATGGTGGCCGCGGGCGGGGCGGCTTGTGTGGCCGAGGCTGGAATGGTCGCTGTTTTGCTGGCGGCACGCCTCGCCGTGCCGGTCATGCCTGCCGCGCTCGGGGATGCGGCGAGCATGACCGAGGCGGTCGCGCGGCTACGTGAGGCTCGTGCCACGCGCCTGGCATTGGCGCCGTGCATCATCGGACCGGAGATCGATTCGGGTGAGCTGGCGGCGGCCGCCGCGGCCACCGGGGCGCCCTCAGCTCAGCCGCTGGGCGGCCATCCCGCCCTGGGGCAGCTCGTCGCTATGCGATATGGCGCGGCACTGCAAGATCCACGTATCACGCTCAGCTGATGTGCCTGCGCCGGCGCGGCGGATCGGCCCGGGGGTTTGCGTGATCAGAGCGCGTGCAGGCCCTCGAGAACCCTCATGAGCAAACGCTCGTCAGTGATGGTTCCCACCTGGCCTGGCGTCCGTACTCTGATCAGACCCTGCTGGATCAGATCTCCCAGCAGGACCCGCGCCACGGAGAGGGGTAGGTCGATCTCCGACGCGAGATCTGCCACCGTGATCGGCTGACGGCGGCACAAGGCCAGCATCCGGGTGTGCTCGGGGCCGGGCCGGAATGCGCTGCTGGCGTGCCGATCGCTCGCCACCACGACGTCGATCAGGTCGAGCGACGCTGCCGCCGTTGGCCGGGTACGGCCTTGGGTCAGTGCGAAGAGCCGGACCACGGGTTCCCGGTCCAGCCACCTGTCGTTCGACGGAGTCATGGCCCCATCACGTGTCGCCACCCTCCACCTCCGCGCCGACTTCCGGGGTGTCGCTGATGTCGCCATCCGAGACATCAGCCCGCCCACGCTCCCAGCCCTGCTGGAGTGAAGCCATCACGGTACGTGCGTCCTCGGTAGCCCCCTCTTTCCCGCCCGCTGGCTCCTCCGTAGCGGAGCCATTGCCCTCGGGCGATCCGCCGGAGCCCGGAGCGCGCCGGGTGGCCGGCGCCCAGCCCGTCCCCGCCGGTTCCGCCTCCTGCCGGGCCGCCGGTGCGGACGCCGCCCAGTCGGGGGCGGCCCAGTCCGGGGCGGCCCAGTCCGGGGCGGCCCAGTCCTGTCGCGCGGCATCCGCCAGGGTCGGCCGCTCGGCAACGGAAACGGCCGCCTGCGTGTCGGCCTGATCGTCGATGTCGCGATCGGGCACGACCATGCTGTGCGGCATGAGCACAACCGCCGATGTCCCACCGAACGGCGACTCGCGCAGCGCAACCTTGATCCGGTGCCTTGCGGCGAGCTGACCGACCACAAGCAGGCCGAGCCGGTCGCTATCGGCAAGCTCGAACTCAGGTGGGCTCGTCAGCCTCTTGTTGATCTCCGCAAGCTCGGCCGACTCAATGCCGAGCCCGCGGTCCTCGACCTCCAGCACGAAGCCGTTGGCCGCCCTTCCCGCGGTGACGGTGACGCGCGTGTTCGGCGGTGAGAATGCTGTGGCATTGTCGATCAACTCGGCCAGCAGGTGGATGACGTTGGCAACAGCCGTGCCAACCACCCCGTCCCGCGACTCGGTGATGACGTCCACCCGGGGGTAGTCCAGCACCTCGGCTACTGCCGCGCGCACCACATCGACGACTCGCACCGGGCTGCGCCAGCCGCGGCCGGGAACCTCACCCGACAGAATGATCAAGCTCTCCGCGTGCCTGCGCATGCGGGTGGTGAGATGATCCAGCCGGAAGAAGTTCTCCAGCGTCTGCGGGTCGGAGGTGTCACGCTCCATTGAGTCGAGCATGTCGAGCTGCCGGTGCAGCAGTGACTGGTTGCGGCGTGCGAGATTCACGAAAACCTGATTGACCCTCGTGCGCAGCCGTGCCTGGCCCACAGCCGCTTCGATGGCGGTCCGGTGGACGGAAGAGAAGGCCTGTGCCACGTTGGCTACCTCGGTGACCGTGCCGCTTGTGAGCGGCGGCGCGGCGGCGGTAACGTCCACCTCCTCGCCGCGCCGCAGCGCATCGACGACCTGCGGCAACCGCATATCGGCAAGCTCGCGGGCCTGTCCGTGCAGGCCACCAAGCTCCCTGGTAAGGCGGCGGCCGAAACGCACCAGGAGCAGGATTGACGCGAGCACCGCGAGCAACCCGACACCGCCGGCCAGGGCGAGCCGCAGCAGAATGCCACGGCCGATGTTACTGACGCTCTGGTTCACCTCCCGCTGGCCGAGCGCCGCCGCGTGGTTGAAGGCCATGAGGAATGGTTGCAGCTGGGACTGCCAGGCCGCTGAGTTCACCGGAAGGGGCGCACTGGGGCGGCTGCTCGAGGCGATGGCATCCTCCATCGCCTGCCAGGTTCGATACGTTGGTGAAGCGAAAAGCTGCCGGTAGGGCCCGGCGAGTCTGCTGCTCAGCTGGGCGAGGACCCCGCTCTCAAGGAACCGCTGGTTAGCCACGGCCGACACGAACAAGTTATGGTCCGTCCCGCTCATGTGACCGCCGCCTGCTATGGCTTCGCCGACGAGTGCCCCCTCGCGGCCAACCATCTCCAGTGCGCGATTGGCATCGATGTTGGCCCGGGCCCGCTGGTAAAGGGATACGTCGCTGGTGGCGGCCTGGCTGTCAAGGAACTGGAACTCGGCGTCGATGATGCTGTTGTATTCCTCGAAGGCGGCCGCGCCTTTCATAGCGCCGGAATCGATTGCATCGCGGGTCCCGCCCAGCTGGCCGAGCCTTCCGAGCAGGCTGGCGAGGTTCTGTTTCGCCGCGGTGCTCAGCAGGCCCCGAACAGCCGCGGCACCTTTGCGGAAGGCCGCGACCGCCGTGTCGGTTCGCTCACGCTGGAGTTCGAGCGGTCCGTGCGAGGACTGGCGCCCGCTGCCCAGCCACACGAACGACTGAAGGCGCTCCTGAACCAGCTGGACGAGCAGCGTCTGGCTCTGCCCGCCGGTCTTGGCCGTGCTGGTGTCGTAGTTCCGCTTGGCGATGGTGTCAGCGAGGGTGACGCTCGTGGCGAAACCCCATAAGGCCACGAGCGAGACGAGGGGAATGATGAGCAGCCCCGCGAGCGTAAACCGGATGGGCCTCGTGTGGGGTCGGGTACGAGAAGCCAGCCTACGGGAAGCCATTGGACCTCTAACGATGAAGGTGTGGGTGCATGAAGGTACGAGTATGGCGCGGTGCATTCCTGGGGGCATACCAAGGATGAATCAGTCGCCAGCACCCAGCAGCCCATTTCGAGATTTAGCCGGCCCAACTCCGGCCGGCGAGCCAGCCGCGTCCTTACGGAGTGGCGACGGGAGCGCCGCGGCCCGCATCGCGGTTCAGCACGCGGATCGCATGCTCGACCAGCGTGATCAGCACGGCCTTGCTTGACGATCGTTTGCGTGCGTCGCAGAGGATGATCGGTACCTCGGTGTCCAGGTCAAGCGCGGTCCTGATGTCATTGATCTGGTAGTGGCGCGATCCGTCAAAGCAGTTGACCCCGACAATGAAGGGCGTGCCACGCTGCTCGAAGTAGTCGATCGACGGGAAGCAGGCGGCCAGGCGCCGGGTGTCGGCCAGCACGACCGCGCCAAGCGCCCCTAGCGACAGCTCATCCCACATGAACCAGAACCTCGCCTGGCCGGGCGTCCCAAAGAGGTAAATCAGCAGGTCGTCTCGGATGGTGATCCGGCCGAAGTCCATTGCGACCGTGGTAGTCGTCTTGCCTTCGACGCCCTCGAGGAGGTCCACGTGCGAGCTTGGCTCACTCAATTGCTCTTCGGTACGCAGCGGCCGGATCTCGCTCACCGAGGTCACGAGCGTGGTTTTGCCGACGCCAAAGCCGCCCGCAATAAGGATCTTGATCGTGACCGGCACATCGGCCGGGCCATCGGAGTAGTCAGAGCCGGCGTAGCCCATCGGCCACCTCCCTCAGGATGCGCGGGTCATGCAGCCGTGCAGGCGACACCGGGCGGCGGACCTCGACCAGGCCTCGGTCCCGAAGATCGCCGAGCAAGATCCGTACGACACCGATTGGCAGGTCGAGCTCGGACGCCAGGTCGGCAACCGAGATCGGGACTCGGCACAGCCGCAGGGCTGAGAAATGCTCTGGATCCAGCGTCCACGGGTCGGCCGGCGCTCGCCGAGTGGATGTAACCATTGCGATCAGGTCGAGACTTTCACCAGTAGGCCGTGTCCGGCCACGAATCAGCGCATAGGGGCGGACGACGGGGCCGGCTTCTTCATCATGCCATGTGTCATCGGACGACGGCATGCCACGGTCACTTCGTTTCGTCGTCGGCAGGCGCCGGACGCGGATTAACCGACAGGTGCTGCCCCACGCGCTTGACCAGGACTGCCATCTCGTAGGCAACGAGGCCCACGTCGGCTTGAGCCGAGGTCAGCACGGCGAGACAACTCCCCTCGCCCGCGGCCGTCACGAACAAGAAGGCGGCCTCCATTTCGACGATGATCTGCCTGGCATTGCCGCTGTCGAAGTGCCTGGTGACCCCGCGCGCAAGGCTTTGAAATCCCGCTGCTATCGCGGACAAGTGCTCGGCGTCCTCACGGCTCATGCCCATGGAGGAGCCGATGGCGAGGCCGTCCCTGGAGAGGATCACAGCCTTCTCAACATGCGAGACCCTCGTGACCAGGTCATCGAGGAGCCAGTCGAGCTCGCCGTTGGACGTCACCTTCTGCTCCTTCGGCCCACCAGCTCCGTCGGCCGTTGCCGACGCCGTCATTCCTCGCTCCCGTCGGCCGCCACGCTTGCGTCCGGATCAGTGTCGTCCGCGCCCTCGAACTCCGGATCGGGCGAGGCGAAGGCGGAACGGCCGCGCTCCCAACCACGCTGGATGGCTGTCATCGTCGCGCGTGCCTCGTCCGGTGATGGGAACTCCGAGGGCTCCTCATCGGTAGCCGTCAGGCTCTGCGGCCCCGTATTGCGAAGCTGCGGTGCGAGGCTGGCCTGGCGGACCCTCCGCGGAAGACCTATTTCCGTGAAATCCGCGGTCGGTGCACCTGGGTCGGTCTCCGCTGGCCCGTCTTGGCCCGGCCATCCGTCTGTGTGCGCGCGCTGGAACCAGCTCACCGACGACGTGTCCGACGTGACGGCCTCGGAGTCGTCGGCGCCGGCACCTGTCAGCATGCCATCAGCGGGGGACACCGCGCCCGTCCGCGGTTCATCGTTGGCGACGGTAGGTGTCCAGTCGCCACCGGAATTCCGCGGGTCGGTGGCATAGGGATATGTGCCCGTTGGTGCCGCGGCCGATACGGCCTCTTGGGTGGCCGCCTGGGTGGCCGCCGCGATGATCTGCTCGCTGCGGGCGGCGTGGCGGCCGGTCGGCGGCACCAGGCTCTCGCCCGCGAGGGTGGCAGAGGCGTCTCGGGCGTAGACCTCTTCGGGCACCACGAGTTCGTGCGGAATCAGCACGATCGCTGTGGTCCCGCCATAAGGGTTGAGCCGCAGCGAGATCCTGATGCCATGTCGCCTGGCCAGCCGACCGGCGACAAACAATCCGAGCTGGTCGCTGTCGGAAAGGTCGAATTCAGGAGGGTTGGCCAGGCGGTTGTTGATCTCGGCCAGCCTTTCCTCGTTCAGGCCGAGCCCGCGGTCCTCGACTTCAACCGCGAAGCCCTTGCCGACAACGTCGCCGGTGAGCCGAACAGGAGTGTTGGGTGGCGAGAAGATCGTGGCATTCTCCACAAGTTCCGCGATCATGTGAATGACGTCCGCGACGGCGGGGCCAGCGAGTGCGGCCTGCGTCATCGTGAGAACCGTGACCCTCGTATAGTCCTCGATCTCCGCCACCGCCGCGCGCAAGACGTCCACCAGCCGAACCGGGTTGCGCCACGAGCGGCCGGGAGCCGCACCTGACAAGATGATCAATCCCTCGGCATGCCGTCGCATGCGGGTGGTGAGGTGGTCGAGCCGGTAAAGGTCACCGAGCTCGTCGGGGTCGGCGGCCCGGCGTTCCATGCTGTCAAGCAGGGCCAGCTGGCGGTGCAGGAGTGACTGACTGCGCCGGGCGAGGTTGCGGAATACTTCCGAGATTCCGCGCCTGAGGCGGGCTTGATCCACAGTGGCTTCGATCGCGGTCCGCTGCACTGTATTGAGAGCCTGGCTGACCTGCCCGATCTCATCCGGGCTCGGTTGTATCGGAGGCGCTTCAGCCGAGACATCCACGTCGTCGCCTGCCCGCAGCCGTGCGACCACCCGCGGGAGGCGCTCGCCGGCCAGGGTGAGCGCCTCCCGACGGAGCTCGGCGAGCTGACGGATCAGGCCGCGGCCGATCCAGATGGACACGAAGACCGAGACGATGACGGCGAGCAACCCAAGCCCTCCGGCCAGCCATAGCCGAAGGTAGATAGCACGCGCAACCGGCTTGGTGCGATTTGTCACGTCGTTGGCGGCCTGCAGACCGGCCTGGGCGAAACCTCTGGACACCGCGGCCACGTCCGATCTCCACGCTGTGGGGTCGACCGGAGGCGGGCCAGCGGTGTGGGTATCAGCGATCAACTGGTCTTCGAGCGACTCGAGCGCGGCTGAGATCTGCGGGTTTACGTCCTTCGCATAGAAAGAGCGGCCATTGGCGTCCAGGTTGGGCAGGGTAGCCGCGAGCAGGGCACGGCGCGCCCCGACCAGCTGGGCGAACTCATGGCGGTCGGCCGGGCTAAATGACCGCGCGACCATGTCGCTTTCCAGCAGCGCGTCCTCCTGCAGGAGCATGTCCTGCGACTCGCCCATCTGCACCAGGGCAAATCCTTGAGTGACAAGTGCGGCGTTGTTCTCCCGCAAGATCACTGTCTTGAGCGTGTACTCGCAGTTGCTGAGCACTCCGTTGTAAGCGTCCAGCGCCTGCTGTCGGCTGATGGCGCGCGCGGCGATGCGCGCGCGCAGCGCACCAAGGCCCGAGGCGTCACTGAGCATGGTGGCGATAGCCCGCTTCTCCTGTGCGGAAGCGAGGTCCATGGTCGCGTCGGATGTGACAGCCGATCGCATCCTGGACCGTGTCTGGTCTGTTTTCGCCTCCTGCGCGTCGAGCTGCGCCTGCATTTGCGGCGCCGGGGCAGCGAGGTAGATCAACGCGATCCGGCGCTCCGCATAAAGCTGGCTTTCGTACCTGCCGACCGGCAGGCCGGTGTCGTCCTTCAGCGAGGTCGCCTGCGATTCACTGACCGCATCGCCGACCGTAATGCTCGCGACGAACACGTACAGGCCGATCAGTGACAACAGCGGGATCAGAATGAGGAAGAAGATCCTTAGGCGGATGGACAGTCGGCGCAAACCCATGACTGTGGCCCCGAGTGTGAGTGGGTGGACCGGTGCCGTTGGGCGCCGTCCCACGAAGACGGTTCGGACATTCAAGTGGCCTGCGATATTAACACCCGATTAGGATGATCAAGGCCAAAATCCCAGATGTCGGATGCCCGAAACTAGGGATTCGCGTTCCGGCCAGGCCACGGCCCGGACCCGCACCGCCGCGGGTCTACCTGCACGGGATGAGTTCGGCCGGTAAAGATTGTTATGGACGACCGAGGGCAGCAAGTGAAGGTCTCCGGCTTAGTGTGAGATGAGATGACTCCAAACGGCGGCGCTGAGCGTGTCAAGCGCTGGCGGGAACTCCTCGCCAGCGAGCGTGACGCAGCGACCCTGTATTCCCGAATCGCCCAAGCCGAGACGGGGGACAGGCAGAGGATTTTCGAAGAGCTGGCCGCGGTTGAGCGGCGGCACGCGGCGCATTGGGAAGACAAGCTTCGTGGTGCGGGCCAAACCGTACCGCCATCGAGCAAGCCGAGTCTGCGCACCCGGCTGCTGGCCACGGCGGCGGCCCGGCTGTCATTGAGCACGGTACTGCCGCTGATCGAGCGCGCCGAGCGCGCCGACGCACGTGTATATGACCGCGATCCCGATGCCGCGCCCGGGATGGCGGTCGACGAGCACGGTCATGCCCGAACGATCGCCAAGCTGATTGAGGGCGGCCGCCCGAGCCCACGGGCACAGATCGGCCGCAGGGAACCGTGGCACCGCGGCGACCGTTCCGGAGCGCTGCGTGCCGGGGTCTTCGGTGTGAGCGACGGGCTGGTGTCCAACACCGCATTGGTCATGGGGGTTGCGGGTTCCGGCTCGGCGCACCGCGTGATCCTGCTCTCCGGGGTGGCCGGCCTACTTGCCGGGTCCTTCTCGATGGCGGCCGGCGAGTACGTGTCGATGGCCAGCCAGCGAGAAATGTATGAGCGCGAGATCTCGCTCGAAGCCACCGAGCTCGAGGAGAAGCCGGAGGAAGAGCGCGATGAGCTTGTCCTCCTTTACCGGGCCAAGGGCCTAGACCGTGGTGACGCCGAGCGGCTGGCCGATCGGATCATGGCTGACCGGAACGTTGCGCTGGATACGCTGGCGCGCGAAGAACTCGGCCTGGACCCGACCGAGCTTGGATCACCG
>Ga0137374_10006246_pt1 | contig 14168 bp, 14 predicted proteins | sample SagtaG_20_FD_104811 | JGI IMG/M metagenome (GOLD analysis project Ga0137374, IMG submission 104811) | Vadose zone soil microbial communities from Sagehorn Ranch, Mendocino, California, USA - Sage1_R_100_16 metaG | ecosystem: Environmental > Terrestrial > Soil > Vadose zone | place: USA...
GGAGGGATCTTCTCTCAGTGGAACGTCTTCATCAACCAGGAGAACACGTTTCCGATCGAATACAACGTCCAGATGATCCTGATGGCACTGCTCGGCGGCACCGGCACGGTGTTCGGGCCCGCTGCCGGCGCCGTCCTCCTTCAGTTGCTGATCCAGTTTCTCGGGGGAAGCCTGCCGATCACGTTCGACATCCCATTCGTATCGTCGGAGGCCCGCCCAATCCTCGCGCAGGACATCCTCGGCCTGCTTTTGATCGCGGTCGTGATCTTCGCGCCTCGAGGTGTGATCGACTTCTTCGGCGGTCGCAGCCGGCTGAGCCTGTCCTACCTCCGCCGGTCGCTTCGAGAAACCTCACTGTGAGCGCGGCCATGGCCCTGCAGCTGGAGCTGCGTGGCGTCACCAAGCGCTTCGGGGGCGTCGCCGCCGTCGACGGCATAACCCTCGAGGTGGCCAAGGGCGAAATCCTCGGCATCATCGGTCCCAACGGTGCCGGCAAGACGACCCTTCTGAACTGCATCAGCGGCATCCATCGGCTGGATGGCGGAGACATCCGCTGGCAGGGCGGCTCGATCGCTGGTATGGCGCCGCACCGGATAGCGAAGCTTGGGATCGGGCGCACGTTCCAGATCGTTCGCCCGTTCGGTTCCATGACTGTCCGGGAAAATGCCGCCATCGGCGCCCTGTTCGGCAGCGCGGAAGGCCGCCGAGGACCGAAGGAGGCTTTCGAGATCGCGGACCAGGTCCTGGAACTGGTCGGGCTGGGGGCCAAGGCTCGCCATCCCGTTTCGGCGCTCACCATCCCGGATCGCAAACGGCTCGAGGTGGCTCGGGCGGTTGCGACCAGGCCCCAACTGCTCCTGCTGGATGAGGTCATGGCGGGGCTCAACAACGTGGAGATCGACGAGGCGCTCGAGATGGTGAGGGCGGTACATGCCAGCGGGGTGACGGTGCTCCTCATCGAGCACGTCATGCGCGTCATCGTCGGAATCTGCCGGCGAGCGGTCGTCCTCGACTTCGGTCAGGTCCTCGCGCAGGGTGAGCCGGAGGTCGTGCTTCGCGACGACCGCGTGATCCAGGCCTATCTCGGTGAGCGCTACGCGAAACGGCTGCGAGCCGAGCGCGGCGTTGATGGGCCTTCTGATCGCAAGACCTGAGCCGCTGCTCACAGTCCGCGGCCTGACGGCCGGTTTTGACGCTGGGCCGGTGCTCTTCGAGATTGATCTCGACGTCGCCCCGGCTGAGCTGGTGGCACTCGTCGGTGCGAACGGCGCGGGCAAGTCCACGCTGCTTGGCGTCCTGAGTGGCCTGGTCCGTGCAATCTCGGGCAAGATCGCTCTTGGCGGCAAGAACATCACCAATGCTCGCCCCGAAGTGCTCGTACGCAACGGTGTCGCCCATGTGCCGCAAGGTCGTCGCTTGTTTGGCACGATGTCGGTAGAGAAGAACCTGTTGCTCGGGGCGTACCTGCGGCGTGATCGGGAGATCCGCGACGACCTGGAGCGCGTGGTCGGCCACTTTCCGGCCCTCAAGGACAAGCTGTCGCGGGAGGCGGGTACGCTGTCGGGTGGCGAGCAGCAGATGGTGGCGATCGGGCGCGGAATGATGGCCCGGCCGAAGCTGCTCATGATCGATGAGCTGTCGCTTGGTCTCGCCCTCAATGTCGTCGATCGCTTGATCGACGTGGTCAAGCAGATCAACCGCGAGGGAACGGCGCTCCTCCTGGTCGAGCAGGACGTGCTGGTGGCGCTGGAGGCCGCGAATCGCGCCTATGTCCTGGAAAACGGACGGGTCGTCTTGAGCGGAGCCGCAGCTGCGGTGAGGGACGATCCTGGTGTACGGCGGGCCTACTTGGGGCTATGACCCGGACCTTGATTGCGAGTCGTTTCGGCGGTTTCAGACTCTGGTTGCGCTTCCGCGGTAGAACGATCCAGGCACGAGGACACCGATGACGACGCCAATGGCCGGAAGGACGATCACGGCCACGGTACGGGGGTCTATGAATTCAGCTTGCTGTAGGAACTCTCCCCACCCGAGCCCGGCCATCAAGCCGAGGACCGTCCCCACCAATCGGGAAGAGAGCGTCCGAGGGAGGTACAGGCTGGCTACCAGCCCGAGGAGTCCGAGCACCCCGATGATGAGCCCCAGGAGACCGGCCAGCGTGGCCTGCGGGCTGACGTCGTCGACGACGACCAGGATGGAGCCGTCGCAGCTGTTGCTCTTGCCCGTTACCAGGAGGACACGGATGTAGCGATCGTAGTCGGAGACCTTGAAAGGTCCAGCCGATCCACTCTGCTTGTTGGCTTTGCGATCCAGGAGCGACGTTGCAATTCCGAATGTGACGACCTGGATCTGAGCGAAGGTCTGGGCGGTTGGGGACTTCCCCTCCCCAGTCACTATGTCGTCGTGATGGACGTGCCAGACGTCGGCGTTCGTGAGGTCGATAGACCCCGACTTGGAGGCAACCGCGGTTGCCGAGCAGCCGCCGCTGATGGTCGCCTGGGCCGAGGTCGGCGCCGACGCCAGCAGCAAAACCGGCAGCAGCACACCGAGACTGGCTGCGCGACCGATGACACGGGGCCGCTTCATGGTCCCTCCTACACGAACAGCTTACCGCCGTGGACCCGGTTTGACGATCAGGACTCTTGGGCTCGACGGACCTCGGCCAATGTGTTGGCAGCCAGGTCGTACATGTAGCCGCGAATCTTGTCGTGATGAACAAGGCTCCCAGATGCCCTCAGGCGGTCCACATCTTCCAGAACGGCTTCGATCGGGTCGGCGAAGCAGCCGAGATCCGCAGTAAATCGGTGGCCGGTGGCAGCCGTGATTCGCTCAGCCAGCTCCGATTGATTGAACCGGCCGAGCGCACACTCTGTGTGATGCAGCACCATGACTTCGCGGGTGCCTAGGATCGCCTGCGAGACAGCTAGAGCATTCAGCGCGTCGACGGTCACGCGGCCCCCGGCATTACGAATGACGTGAGCATCGCCCGGCCGGAGGCCGAGCAGCGCGGCGACGTCAACACGCGCATCCATGCAGGTCAGCACTGCGAGCTTCATGACCGGTTCGATGACTCGAGCCGCCATGCCCAGGTAGTGCAGCCGGGCATTCATGACGACCTGGTCGATGGCGTCCATGTAGCGACGAGATTGACAGCACCGGCAAACACGCGCAACGACTACTCGTTGGTCCCAGCCCACAGTGCTAGCCTTCGGTACCGATGCAGGCCCGCGTCGCATGCTTGAGCCCGTTCGACGAGGCCACCGTGAAAGCGATGTTCAAGGGCCGCCACCAGGTCGAGGTGGTGCTGGTGCCTCCTCCCCCCGCTCAGCCCGCCGTGGCCGCCGCGTGCGCCGGCGCACATCTCGTGATCGCCGACAGGCGGCACAAGCACCGAATCGACCGCCCGGTGCTCGAGGGAATGAGCCAGTGCATGCTCATCCAGCAGGCTGCGGTCGGCTTCGACACCGTCGACCATCGACTCGCGGCCGAATACGGCATCCCGGTCGCGAATGCCGCTGGTTACAACAAGGATTCGGTGGCCGACTGGACCGTGATGGCGATGATCGCGTTGATCCGCCGCTCATTCTGGGCCGACCGGCAGCTACGCGCCGGCCGCTGGGACGCCGGCGACCTGATGCGCGGCGAGGAGCTGATCGGGCGCGAGCTGGGGGCGATGACGATCGGCATCATCGGCCTCGGAAACGTCGGCTCATCGGTCGCGCGACGCGTCACCGCGTTCGGCTGCCGGATTCTGTTCACCGACCCGTTGCCGCGGAGCCTCGCCGGCGCTGAGCGGGTCGACCTCGACACCCTGCTCGGGGAAAGCGACATCATCTGCGTTCACACTCCACTCGATGTCGACACGGAGTCCCTGATCGACGTGCATGCGCTCGCAAAGATGAAGCCCGGTTCGTACCTTGTGAACGCCGCGCGAGGCGCGATCGTGGACGAGAAGGCGCTTGTGGCCGCCTTGCGCTCAGGGCACCTGGCCGGCGCCGGGCTCGACGTGTTCGCGGTCGAGCCGCTGCCGAAGGATTCCCCCCTGCGGACCCTGGACAACGTGGTTCTGGCCCCCCACAGGGCAGGTGGAACGCAGGAGGCCGAGGCGAGGCTGATCGAGATTGTCGGGGACAATCTCTTGCGCGTCCTGGACGGGCTGCCGCCGGTCAACGTGGTCAATGCGGTCGAGGTCAGGGCGCGATGACAACGCTGCGAGAACGCTGGAAGGCAGGCGAGCCCACGATCGGCGCCTGGTGCACGATCCCCAATCCCTGGACTGCGGAGGTGGCGGCCCGGTCGGGGCATGACTGGGTCTGCGTTGACACCCAGCACGGCCTGATCGGATATGACGCGATGCTGCCCATGCTCCAGGCCATCTCGGCCGGCGGGGTCCCCTCATTCGTGCGCGTGCCATGGAACGAGCCCGGGGCGATCATGAAAGCACTCGATGCGGGTGCCGGCGGGGTCATCGTGCCCATGGTCAATTCAGCCGAACAGGCCAAGGCCGCGGTCGATGCGTGCCGCTACCCGCCCCACGGCATTCGGAGCATGGGGCCGACCCGAGCCCGGGCGGTCGACGGCGAGTGGATGCTGCCAATCAGCGTCGTGATGATCGAGACGGTGGAGGGCGTCAGCCGCGCCAACGAGATTCTTTCCGTGCCCGGTGTCGACGCCGTCTTCGTCGGCCCTAACGACCTTGCTGTCTCGGCGGGTCTCGAGTCCAGCTACGAAGGGCGTAACCCGGAACACAGGCGGCTGATCGAGTCGGTGGCCGACGCCGCGCGTGCGCAGGGAGTCACCCCGGGGATCATGTGCGGCACGCCGGAGGTCGCTCTGCAGTGGCGGAAGGCGGGCTTTCTCATGCTCGCCCTGCAGTCCGACACCAGGCTTCTAACGGCAGCCACCGAAGAGATCGCGACCCGGGCGAAAGAGCTGTTACACCAGTAGCTGACTGCGCCGTGCCTGATTTGAGGGACTAATTCGTGCCGGCACGTTTTCAAATCGAGGCTTCATTTGGCATTCGATCCCAACGCCCGGCTCGATCCGGGTCAGGTCAAGGACGTCCGCGGGACGCGGTTCGGCGGCCGCGGCCTCGCCATCGGCGGCGGCGGCCTCGGCCTCGTTCTCGTGGTCGTCTATCTGCTGCTTGGCGGGAACCCGGAGGATTTGGGCGGCTTGGTCAACCCCGGTGTGGGACCAGGGAGCGAGAGCAGCACGCTTCAGCAGGAGTGCACCAGAGGCGCCGACGCGAACCGGCGCGAGGACTGCAGGATCGTTGGCTACGTCAACAGCGTCCAGGCCTACTGGAAGAGCGAGTTCGCAAGACAGGGCGTCCAGTACCAGCCGGCGAAGACAGTGATCTTCACCGACCAGGTGTCGACCGGATGTGGCCTGGCTACGACAGAAGTGGGGCCGTTCTACTGTCCGGAAGATCAACAGGTTTATCTCGATCTCGGGTTCTTCCAGGACCTGCAGACGAGGTTCGGCGCGCGTGGTGGATCGCTTGCCGAAGGTTATGTGGTGGCGCATGAGTACGGCCACCACATCCAGGATCTGACCGGCCAGCTGATGCCAAGCTCCGGCCAGCAGCAGGGCCCGACGGGCCGATCAGTGCGAACAGAGTTGCAAGCCGACTGCCTCGCGGGAGTCTGGGCCGACCATGCCGCGGCCACCGGGTTCCTCGAGCCGCTGACGAAGGATCAAATCGCGCAAGCGCTCGACGCCGCCGCAGCTGTCGGGGATGACCGGATCCAACAAGAGTTTCAGGGCAGGGTCAATCCTGAAGTGTGGACGCACGGCTCTTCTGCTCAGCGTCAAAAGTGGTTCACGATCGGCTACCAGCAGGGTGACATGGCCTACTGCGACACATTCCACGCCGACAACCTCTGAGCCTGCACCTTTTCTCGGTTCCGCACGTTTGGCGCCAAAAGTGCGGTTCGGGTGCGCGCGATGCGCGCGTTTGGCGCCAAAAGCGCGGAATCGCTTCGACGGTGGGGTTGAGCTTCCAGGTTGAAGCCTGGAAGCTCAGCCCAAGAAGCTCAGCAGGGTATGGCTGCCATGACCGCGAGGATGCCAAGCGGCCCGCCCAGCAGCATGTCGGCCTGCGCAGGCGTCAGTTTTCCCGCGTTTACGTAGGCATGGACTTCGTTGACAAATGCCTGCAGCTGGTTGCACGCCGTGGGCTGGTCGGGTTTCGTGGTCAGGCTGTCGATGGCGTGATTCAGCTTCACGATGAATGAATTCGCCTGACCGCCGTTCAACACGCCAGCAGCTTTCAGCCCGTTGATCGTCGCGATCACGTTGGGGATCGCCTGCGCCGGCGTGAGGATCTGCAGGTTCAGGGTGGCTGTCCTGGTCCCGCCGATCAGTGGTCGAGCGTCAGTGCCGGTCAGAGTGAGGACGTAATTCCCGGGCGGTGCGCTGACCGTGGTGATCGTCAACGTCGAGGTGAAGCCACCCGCGGTTCCGCTGGCGGGGTTGAAGCTGGAGGTAGCGCCTGACGGCAGGCCCGACAACGAAAGCGCGATCGTCGGCAGACCCGAGGTCGGAGACCCGAGGACCAGCGATTCCGTGATCGCGTAGGTGTTCATGCCCGTCGTCAACACCTGAAGACTGGCTGGACTGCCGCTGACGGTGAAGTTGTAAACGCGAACGAGAGTCGTGGGTGAGTTCGAGACCGCACCCAACGAATCGGTCACGGTCACCCCGTACGTCGTGTTCCCGAGCGCGGGAGTGTCGGTGATGGTCGGGGTCGTCGCAAACGGCGCGGCGTTCTTGGTCCAGGCGAACGTGAACGGCGCTGTGCCTCCACTCGGGGCAGCGGTGAGGTGGATCGCATTGCCGCTGAGCACGACGCCGGCCGGGACGCCGGTGATGGCCACGCTGGGGATGGCGAATACGAGCGAGCCCATGGTTATGGGTGGGATGGAAGCGAGCGGAGGCGATGTCAAGGGCACGGGTACGAAACCGGCCGCCACTCGGGCCGCGACCAGTGGTCCGGCGATCCCTCCGACGGCGGTGCCGATCGCGGTGTCGAGTCCAGCCGCCGTGTAGACAGGACCCAGGCCGCCGGAGAAGAGAACGATCGGAGACGGGTCATCGATGGAGCAGTCGGCGATCAAGCAGACCCCGGCAGTGACGATGTCGGCGATGACCGCCACGGTGTCCTGGAATTCGTCGGTCCAGTGGAGATTGATCTGCGCGTTGCCGGACGTGCTGACCCAGTGGAGGAGCGGAGTCAGCTTGATGTCGACCGGAGTCGGTGTCAACGGCGTCGTCAGCGTAAAGCTCTGCACGGTCCCGGCCGAGTCCCACTCGATCGGTAGAAAGGGCGCTCCGCTGGCGCCGGTGACCTTGACCACGGCCGCCGCACCGCCAAGTCCGGGCAGCGAGCCAGGCGGAGCGGGCGCGAGGGTGAGGCTGCTGCCGAGGCTCGCGGTAATGACCGGGAGCCCCGCGACCACCAGGGTCAGTGAAGTGCTGGAGCCCGGGATCGTGATCGGGGCGTCGCCGTCCATCGGCGCCGTGAACGAGACCGGCGCCGAATTGGCAGAGAACGGCAGCGTGCTCGGACAGTTGACGCAGCCGTCGAAGTTGAAAGTCATGTTGCCCGTCAGCGCGTAGGTAGCGGTTGAGCCGCCTGGGGTCGGCGTGTACTTGACGGAGACCGGTAGAGGCCCGGTGGGCGTGTTCAGGTCGGACGGGTCGTAGGTCAGCGCGACGTCCGTGCCGAGCTTCACCCCCACGTTCATCGTGCCGCTGAAAGCGAGCGCGCCATGAAAAAGACAGACCACGACCGTGAGCAAGCACGGAGGGGCCCCCACGCCGGTGTCGACACTGACCGGAATGCTTGTCGTGAAGCCCAGGTCAGCGTGTTTGGTGATGGTGACCGGGTCGGGCCCGCTTGCCTTCGCCGAGGGGCCCGACATGACCCCAAAAGAGAGTTGAAGGAACACAGCCAGACACGCGGACAGGACCGTGGTCCTCGCTTTCATTAGGAGCCCCCTCCTTCCAGCCGTTGGACGCAGCGCGGTCATTCTGCTCGGGCTTAATCAAGGTGTCAAGTGGCTGCTTAACGCGCACCGCGGGCGCGGCGCCGGCCGGGATAATGCAGGCGTTGCGGCAGTCAAGGGTGACGGCGGATGACACCCACCGCCGTCACCACCCTGGCACTGTCGGGTCGATCAGTCGTTGTCCGACTTCACCTGGCCACGGATCTCTCCGCCCGAGAAGTTGATCGTGTGAACATTCGCGTAGGCGTCGCCGCTGCTGATGATGCTCAAGGCCCCAGCAAAGTCTCCGGCTGACAAGTTCTGGCTTGGGACACCTTGGATGTCGGCAGCCGTGACCCCGCTTCTCGACACTGTGCCACCGTTCGGCGGGCATGTCGGCGTACCAGCTGGGCCCGGCGCCGCCGCCGACCCGCACAGCCACAGGAAGATGCCACCGTTCACCGCGGGTTGGGCGAAATGGATGTGGGCCATGAAAACGGGACTCGACAGTTGCGTATACGTGAGCGTGTACGAGAGCGTCGACCCGGTCACGGCGCCTTCGAAGCGGCCTGTGCCGGGGCTCAGCTTGGGCGTCACCTCATGGAATCCTGTGAGCTTGGCCTTGAGAGACAGACTCGCCTCGTCGGCATGCGTAGCGACGGCCGTGAGTCCGAGGACAGCAACCATGGCAGCGAAGCGAAAGATCCACTTGAGCCTCATGCGAACACCCCCTTGTGTCTCGCTCGATGTGCAGGCCTCTTGCGCGCCAAGCGTGTCCCTGCTCTGGATCAGTTGTCAAGAAACGAACTGCCCGCCCGCCCCAAAACGCGGCGCGCAACCCCGGGTACTGAGCTGACACGCACTAGTCAGAGGACGCACGCGGGAACTGGCGCCCGAGCGCATCCTTGTCGCGCATGGAAATGACTCACGACGAGCGGACGTGGGTCGACCCCGACTTCAATCCCTCACAAGGGGCTGAAGCCTTCTTCCCGCGTACGGTCGTCCTCGTGGAAGGTGTGAGCGACAAGCTCGCGCTCGAGGCGCTGGCTGCACGCCGTGGCCAGAATCTTGACGGCGCAGGCATTGCCATCGTGGCCATGGGAGGTGCGACAAACATCGGCAGCTTCCTGGCTCTGTTCGGCCCTCAGGGCCTTGACGTCAGGCTGGCAGGCCTCTGTGATTCTGGAGAGGAGGGCGACTTCCAGCGCGGCCTCGAGCGGGCCGGCCTCGGCTCCAACCTCACTCGCGCTGACATGGAACGGCTCGGCTTCTACGTGTGCGTCGCAGACCTGGAAGACGAGCTGATTCGCTCCCTCGGTTCGGACGCCGCGGAACGGGTGATCGACGCTCAGGGTGACCTTGAATCGTTCCGCACATTCCAGAAGCAGCCTGCATGGCGAGGACGGACAAATGAGGAGCAGCTCCGGCGCTTTTTCGGCACCCGCGGGGGTCGGAAGATCCAGTCCGCAGCCATGCTCGTCGAGGCGCTGGATCTTGCCCAGGTGCCTCGGCCGCTGGACCGTTTACTTGCTCATATCTGAATGAGCGCTTGGGTCACCGCCGTCAGGCGGCGACCTGAAAGAGTCCCCACTCGCCAGGCATCCCTTTCAGGGCGGTCGGGCCCAGATCTTGGAACGCGATGCCTGATCCGGCGACCAGGTCGTGCACAGTTCCGGAGACTCGCACCTCCCCACGCCCACCTGTGGCAGCTATCCGGGCGGCAACATGAATCGCAACCCCGGCGAGCTTGTCGCCGAGGACCTCACACTCGCCCGTGTGGATGCCGGCCCTCACCTCGAGGCCAATCCGGCGGAGGCCGTCTCTGATCGCAAGCGCGCAACGAATCGCTCGGGCAGGCCCATCGAATGATGCGTAGAAACCATCGCCTGCGTTGTCGATCTCTCGGCCCTGAAAGCGCTCCAGCTCGCCTCGGACCACGCTGTTGTGCTGCCCGAGCAAATCGCGCCATCCCCGATCCCCCAGTTCCGCTGCCCGCACGGTGGACTCCACGATGTCCGTGAACAGAATCGTGGCCAGGACCCGATCGGGGTCGGGTCCGTGCCGAACGCCGGTAAGAAATTCCTCCACCTCGTCGAGGATGGCGTCTTGGTCGCCGACCCAAGGTAGATGGTCGTCACCGCTGAGCTCGACGTATTTCGCGTCGGCGATCTGGCGCGCCATCCAGCGGCTCCCGCCAACGTCGATGTCTCGGTCGCCGGTCCGGTGCAGGATCAAGGTTGGGACGCGGATCGCGCTCAGCAGTTGACGGATGTCGATAGCGGTGTTCATGCGGCCCAGAGCGACTGCGGCACCAGGGCTTGCGCTCATGCGAAGGTAGCGTGCCCACCAGTCTCTGAAGCGATCATCCGCATTCGGAGCAAGGATTTCGATGTCAGCGCCCGAGCCCCACTCCCGCTCGAGCAAGCTGTACCAGCTCTCCCTTTCTTCCTGTCTCGGCGCCCACGGATACTCGGCGTCCCAGACACGCTTTGCGTAGGAGCCGTACATCACGAGGGCAGAGGTTCGCTGCGGGAAGCTGGCCGCAAAAACCGAACACATTGGCCCACCTTCGGAGACTCCGAAGAGGGCCGCCCGGCTTGAGCCAGCCGCATCCATCACCGCCCGGACATCGTCCATCCGCTGCTCAATGGTCGGCAGGCGATCGATCGGGACGCGGTCGGACAAGCCGGTTCCCCGCTTATCGAAAAGGATGAGCCGGGAAAAGGAAGCGAGGCGATTAAAGAAGCCGGCTACTGACGGTTCCTGCCAAAACGCCTCCAGGTTGCTCACCCAGCCCATGACGAAAACGAGGTCGATCGGGCCGTGGCCGGTCACCTGGTAGGCGATGTTGACGTCGCCGCTCCGCGCGTAGCGGGTCTCTGGAACCATCGAACGTGCGGGTCAGTTTCCCGCTTTGCCCGACGTTGGGCAAGGCTCGAGAGCTCACCTGACCGCCACGAGTTAGGCTGGCCCACACATGGTCGCTGTCGGGCTGCTGGCGATTCTGGCCTTGGTCATCGCCAATGCTCTTTTTGTTCTTGGCGAGTTCTCTCTCATCACCGTCGATCGAGGACAGCTGTCAGAGCGAGCGGCAAGTGGCGATTCCCGAGCCGCAGCCCTGCTCTCTGCGACCACCGAGCTGACTCGCCATCTCTCTGCCGCCCAGTTCGGGATCACGCTCTCATCTCTCCTGCTTGGCTTCATCGGGGAGCCTGTGGTCGCCGGGCTGATCCATCCAGTTGTTCGCGGCTTGCCGCTGGCCGAGGAGGATCTTGCCGTGGGTTTGTCGCTGGCTCTCGCGCTCGCACTCTCGACCTACTTGCAGCTCGTGATCGGAGAGCAGGTTCCGAAGGCGGTGGCGATTGCCAACCCATTGCGGGTCGGCTTGTTGGTGGCACGTCCGCTGCGCGCTTTCGCCTGGCTTTCGGCCCCGCTCGTTGGCCTGCTGAACGATTCGGCCGATGCCATCGTCCGCCGGCTGGGAGTGGAGCCCAGACGCGAGTTGACGGCCGCGCGAAGCATTGAAGAGCTGGAGGTCGTGATTCGTGAGTCGGCCGCACACGGCACGCTGGATCGAGACACAGCTCGCCTTCTATCGCGTGCGATTGACTTCGGCAACAAGAGCGCGGCCGAGGCAATGACACCGCGACCACAGGTCGTAAGCCTTCCCGGCTCGGCCAGGGCCGCAGACCTGCTCGCAGCGGCGGCGCGCAGCGGTCACACCGGCATCCCAGTCCAGGGTGCGAGCTCGGAGGAGATAGTTGGCGTCGCGCGAGTCGAGGATGCACTCGCCTTGGCGCCGTCCGAGCGCCTCCAGAGGCGGCTGTCTGCCATGGCGCGCATGACGCTGGTGGTTCCTGAGACCAAGGAGCTGCCGTCCCTCCTGAATGAGATGCGCGCTCAGCGAATCCAGCTCGCAGTGGTCATCGATGAGTACGGCGGACTGGCAGGGATCGTGACCGACGAGGACCTACTCGAGGAGGTCGTCGGTGAGATCGAGGAAGGCCGGCCGGGCGAGACGCCGGCCCACGCGCCGGGTCTTGTCGCCGGATCGGCGCGCCATGACCAGGTCCTCGACGAGACAGGCTTTCGGATGCCTGCCGGCGACGGTCAGTACGAAACGCTGGCGGGCCTTCTACTCAGCCGCCTTGGACACATCCCTTCGGTTGGCGAGGAGGTCACCGTGGACGGTTGGCGGCTCGAGGTCGCCGTCATGGACGCGCACCGGATCGCATGGGTGCGCATCCACCCCCCTGAGGCGCTGGAACAGGATGGTGAGCTCCCACCGTGATCGTTGCCCTGATCGCTCTAGGGGCCTTCCTCCTTCTGGCCAACTCCGTTTTCGTGTGCGCGGAGTTCGCCCTGGTTGCCGCCCACCGCTCGCGCCTACAGCAGCTCGCCAGTTCCGGCGATGTGATGGCGGCGGCGGCGATCAGGCACGCACGCCGGCTGCCCAGGACCCTGGCGGCGCTGCAGCTGGGAATCAGCGCTGCCTCGATCGGCCTCGGCTTCACCCTCGAGGCCATCGTCGAAGCCGGCCTCCAGCCCGTGGTCGGTCATGTCCCGCCGGCCGCCAGCGTTGCTTTCGATGCTCTGGCGGCTGCCCTCGCGCTCGCCATCGTGTCCGGCCTCCACACGCTGTTCGGGGAGATGGTTCCGAAGAACCTCGCGATCGCGGAGCCGGAGGCTTCCGCTCGCTGGCTGTCGCTCCCCACTTCGGTGACCGTCTGGCTCGCGACCCCGTTCGTCCCCCTGCTCTGGGGCAGCACAAGCCTGCTGCTCAGGCTGCTGCGAGTCGAATCTCCAAGTGAGATCGAGGCTGCACGCAGCGCCGGCGAAATACGCTCGATCCTGGACGCTTCGCGCACGGAGGGACTGATCCGCGACTACGACGAGCGATTGCTGAAACGAATTCTCGCCTTCTCCCAGATGCGTTTGAGCCAGGCTATGGTCCCCTGGTCCGAAGTGGTGGCTGTTCCTGAGAGGTCGTCTGTGGCTGATTTGGAACGAGCATTCGCGGAATCCGGGCGCGGCCGGCTCCCGCTGCGGGCGGCCGCTGAGCACCGGATAATCGGCTACGTCAAGTCTTGTGACCTTGGGCTGGTCCACGGCGATGACCGCAACAAGCCAATCCAAGCCAGGCTGATTCGCGACGCCGTGTACGTCGACGAGGCTGCAGGCGTCGTCGCAGCGTTGGAAGTGATGCGTCGCGCAGGTCGCCACTTCGCAGTGGTCATGGACCCGAGTGGGGCGCACCTGGGAATCGTGACGATGCGCAGTGTCATCGAGCTTCTCATCACCGACCCTGGCAATCCGGCGGTGGCCTAGCCCGGTTTTGAATTCGCGCCGGGGATGTCGAGAACGGACGGCGTGCTCCGTTCTAATGGTGACAGTGCCAAGTAGGGCACACATCCGAAAACGAGGAGTCAGATCATGAGATACCTGCTGGTCGTGAATTTCCATGGAGGAGTCGTCGCCGCGCCAATGGACGAGTGGAAGCCGGAGGAGATCACCGCGCACCTGGACTACTACAAGGCCCTTCACAGGGAGCTTGTGAGTAGCGGTGAGCTGGTCGACTCCCAGGTTCTGGCTGGGCCCAACCTCGCCAAGATCGTGACCTCTGACGGCCTGAGTGCGCCAGTGGTCACCGATGGTCCTTTCCAGGAGTTCAAGGAGTGGCTGGCCGGATACCAAATCGTTGACGTGGAGTCGGAGGCGCGTGCGATCGAGATAGCCGCGAAGATCTCCGCTGTGCCGGGACCTGGCGGCGCTGCGACCCAACAGCCGATACAGGTGCGGCAGGTAATGGACCAGGCGCCTTCCGATGTCGCCGAGATGGAGGCATTCCTTCAACAGGTAGGCAACGAGCGCTGAACGTGCCGTCGAGTGTCGAGGATCTGCTGCGCGACTTGGCGCCGCAGGTCCTTGGCGCGCTCGTGCGCAGGTCCGGTGACTTTGACGCTGCGGAGGACGCCGTCCAGGAGGCGTTGATCGCGGCCGCGTTGCACTGGCCGCGCGACGGTGTTCCGGCGAAGCCGCGCGGCTGGCTCGTACAGACCGCCGTGCGGCGGATGATCGACCAGAGGCGAAGTGAACAGTCTCGGAAGGATCGGGAGAGCCTGGCGTTGCTGCAGGAAGCACCGATGGGAGAGGTCCCCGATCAGGACGATACGTTGA
>Ga0137374_10006252_pt1 | contig 14162 bp, 12 predicted proteins | sample SagtaG_20_FD_104811 | JGI IMG/M metagenome (GOLD analysis project Ga0137374, IMG submission 104811) | Vadose zone soil microbial communities from Sagehorn Ranch, Mendocino, California, USA - Sage1_R_100_16 metaG | ecosystem: Environmental > Terrestrial > Soil > Vadose zone | place: USA...
CCTTACAGCAGGCTTCTAATCCTTTATGCTTAAAGATCTCAGGTTACTTCTTTCTGTTTCGGTCGCCTGCGCATCGCCAACGACCACGCCGTAGATCTCGCGCGCCGCGAGGGCCGATACGTTGCCGTCGTGGATGTCGGCCTCGACCCGTCCGGGGTCGCGCTCGAGCGGGTCGCCGAAGCCGCCTGCTGCAGACCAAAGCACCGCGTAAACGTCATTTTGATTTTGCACAAAATCCTGTTGTCTTAGCTGCAGGATCTCCGCCTCTCCCTTGAGCTCGCGGATGTCGTTGACCAGCTTCGATTCCGAGAATCTCTTCTGAATGTTCGAATGCTTCAGGAACTGGTAGCGGTTCACCGCGCCGGGGTAGCCGCCCATCATGCCGGTCGAGGTCGGGATCGCGTTGCCCGAGGAGAGCGTGTCGTGCGTGATGCGGTCGGTGCCGTGCGGGATGAAGCAGGATTCGGCCGACAGCCCGCCACGATACTTTCCTGCGCCGCCAGAGTCGGTGATTTCTTTTCTATATAAAAACAATACCGGGAAGCTCTGCTCCGTATGCTCGACGTTGGGCAGCTTGCAGATCGGCGTGCGCGCCTGCCCGCCGGTCGAGATGCCGTCGGCGTGCGAGAAGGCGCCGATCGCACCGCCGATCGGATCGACCAGCAGGTAGCCGTACTGCTCGCCCCACTGGTCGATGCCGCGGAAGATGGTCGCCGGCCACTGGCTGGTGCCGCCGATGCACATCAGGTCGCGCCTGAGCTCCGCGTCCGGGTAGAGCATCTTCGAGAGCACGTTGTAGGCGGGGTAGAGCGAGATTTCCATGCACTGCACCGGCGCCGTGGAGACCGACGCGGGGAAGTCGGCGCAATTCAGGGTGCCCGGCGTGGGGTTGAACTCGACGTGGCGCAGCGCGCCGCCGACTGCGTAGTACTGCTCCCAGCACAGCAGCTCGTTCAGCGCCACCATGATCGCGCCGCGCCAGCCCGAGTAGGTGGCGTTGATGCCTCCGGCCTGGGGATCGGTGCCTTCATTCTCGAACACCAGCTTCTTGTTCTGCTTCCTCAGAGTCAGCATCACCCTGTGCGCATTGCGGTCGCCCGGCCGGCAGCACTCCACGTAGGTCCTGTCCCTCCAGATGCCGTCCGGCAACCTGGATAATTTCTTCAGGAAAGCCCTCTCACCGTCGTCGATGATCTTCCTCATCACGCCTTTGACGCTATCGGCCCCGTATCTTTCTATCAAAGAAGCAATCCTGTTCCGCGCAGTCAGATTGCCCGCGAGTTGCGCCCGGAAGTCGAGCGCCACCGCGGAGGGTTTTCTCGAGCTTCGCAAATACAGCTCTTCGATATCTCTGCGGATCTCATTGCCTTCGACGATTTTTATGGGAGGAATCAGGATGCCCTCGTCGAAGGCGTCGCGCGCCGACGGGCAGAAGCTCCCCGGGGTGATGCCGCCGATGTCGTACTGGTGCAGGCAGTTGGTCACCCAGCAGAACAGCTCCCCTTTCCAGAACACCGGGCAGAGCAGCATCACGTCCATCTGGTGCGCGGCGCCGACCCAGGGGTCGTTGGCGAGGAACATGTCGCCGTCGCGGATGCCGGGGTTGTCGCTGCGGTTCTCGAGCGTCCACTTCACCTGCGTGTCGGTGACGCCGGACATGTACTGCATGTAAGGCCCGAAATAGACGAACTCGGCGTCCTCGGTGAGGATCGAGGGATTGAGGTCGAGCGCGTACATCGCCACCGGCGAGCCCGAGAGCCGCTGGATGGTCGCGCCGTGCTCCTCGTTCACGTTCCACAGCGCGTGGCGCACCACCTCGAACGTGACCGGATCGAGATCCTTTTTCGCTTTTCCATGTAATTTCAACCTGGAGGAAATCTTGAGCCGCTTCGGCGGCACATAGCCGCTGCGCACGCCGTCGAAGGCGACGCCCGCGAGCTCGGAGAGCTTCTTGAGGGGCGCGTTCATCGCCCGAAGGTCAGCTCGAAATTGCCGAGCGCGTCGACTTTCAGCGCCGTGCCCGGGTGCACCACCACCGTGGTATCGGCGGTCTCGACGATCGCCGGCCCGGCGATGGCGTTGCCGCTCACCAGCTGCTCGCCGTCGTAGACCGGGGTCGAGCGCTTCTTCCCGAGGTCCGGCCAGTAGATCTCCCGCTTCTTGCGCACGGCATTTTTCGGAATGGTCTTCGAGCTGCGCTTCGAAACCACGAGCTTCGGCCGCGGCGTCAGCGCCCGCGCGCGCAGCCGGTAAACGACGAACTCGAGCTGCGCGCCGGCGAGCGCCGAGCCGCGACCGTAGAGCTGCTCGTAGCGCGCGACGAAGTCTTTTCGCAAACGGGTTTCATAACTTGGCGAAAACCTGGAGGAAGGCAAGGCCACCTCGACCTCGTTGATCTGGCCCTTGTGGCGCACGTCCACCGAGAATTCGAAGCGCTGGCGGCCCGCCGCGATGCCTTCCTCGGACATCCTTCCCTTTGCTTGATCTTCGAGAAGCTCCAAAACCTTGTTGATTCTTGAAGCAGGCACCGGCGCCGGCATGATCTCGGTGTGCTCGAAGATGTGCAGCACGTCGGCCGCCGCGGCGCCGAAGGCGCACCAGGTGGAGGCCGCCTTGCGCTGCGGCACGATCACCTTGCGCACGCCGAGCTCGCGCGCGAACACGCCGGCGTGCGCCGGCCCGGCGCCGCCGAACGCGAACAGCACGAAGTCGCGCGGATCGAAGCCCTTCTCGACGGTGACCTTGCGGATCACGTCGGCCATGTTGAGCTCGACGATGCGGCAGAGGCCCGCGGCGCATTCGACCGCTTTCATTTGAATCTTTTTTCCGAGCCCTTCGATGGCGTGAAAAGCGGCCTTGCGATCCAGCTTGATTCTGCCGCCGGCGAAATTCTCGGGGTCCAGATAACCCAAAACCAGCTGGGCGTCGGTCACGGTGGGCACGGTGCCGCCGCGGCCGTAGCACACCGGGCCGGGGAAGGCGCCCGCGCTGTCCGGGCCGACGGTCATGGTGCGGGTCTCGGGCTGCGCGCGCGCGAGGCTGCCGCCGCCGGCGCCGATCGCCTGCAGGTCGACCTTCGGCAGGAAGTACTCGTACTGGTGGGTGTTGCTGATGAACGAGTACGCGGGCTTGGCGTCGTGGATGATCGAGACGTCGAACGAGGTGCCGCCCATGTCGGTGGTGATGACGTTCCTCTCGCCCATCGCGGCGCCGAGGAACATCGAGGCGGTGACCCCCGAAACCGGGCCCGAGTCGAGCGTGAGCAGCGGCGCATCCCCGGCGCGCTTCACCGGCACGGTGCCGCCGCCGCACTGCGTGATCTGCAGGCCGTGGCGATAGCCCAGATTTTTCAGGCCGGAGTCCAATTTCTTCAGATAACCGGACATCACGGGGCCGAGGTAGGCGTTGAGCGCGGTCGCGGTGACGCGCTCGTACTCGCCCCATTTCGGCGCGATGTCGACCGAGCAGGTGACGAAGATCTCCGGCGCCATTCTCTTAACCAGATCTTTCACCTGCAGCTCGTGCTGCGAATTCCTGAACGACCAGAGAAAGCAGATGGCAATCGCGTCCACGCCCTCGGCGAGGAGGTCGCGGATCGCGGCCTCGGCTTCGCTCTCGCTCAACGCGACGACGATCTCGCCGAAGCAATCGACCCGCTCCGATACGCCGCGGATCAGGCTCTTCGGCACGATCGGCACCGGTTTCGAGGTTTCGGGGAAGTGCACCACCTTGCGGATGTCGCGCCCGCCGTAGCCGCGCGAGCCGCGCATGATGTGGATCGCGTCCTCGTGGCCCCTGGTGGTGATCAGGCCGACCTTCGCGCCCTTTCTCTGGATGATGGTGTTGGTGCCCACCGTCGTGCCGTGCGACAGGTAGTCGATGTCGCGGCAGAAGTCGTCGAGCGACACGCCGAGCGCTTCGGCGCCGGCGCCCAGGGCGTCGAGCATGCCGCGCGCGAAATCGGCGGGCGTCGATGGCACCTTGGTGGTGAGCAGCCGCCCGGCGCGATCGACGATGGCGCAATCGGTGAACGTGCCGCCGATGTCGATGCCGACGAGGTAGCTCATTGATCTATGCTGATCCCTGCCTTGGCGATGATGCCGCGCCATTTGGCGACTTCGGTCGAGATAAAGCGTGCGAGCTCCTCTGGCGTCGTAGCCATCGGCTCGGCGCCGAATTCCGCGAAGCGCCCGCGCACCGCCGGGTCGGCCATTGCCGCCGCGATCTCGGCATGCAGCTTGTCGACGATCGGCCTTGGCGTGCCGCGCGGCGCGAGGAAAGCGAACCAGGCGGCCGAGTAATAGCCCTTGACGCCGAGCTCGGCGGCGGTAGGGACGTCAGGCAGCGCGGCGAGGCGCTTGTCGCTCGCCACCGCGAGCGGTCGCACCTGCCCGGCCTTGATCTGGCCGACGACGTTGGGCAGCAGCTGAAAGCCCACCGGCACTTCGCCCGCCACCAGGTCGCTCACCAGCTGCGCGGTGACGCGGTAAGGCACATGGGTCATCTGCACGCCGGCGATCTGCTCGAAGAACGCGCCCGCCAAGTGCTGCGAGCTGCCGTTGCCGACCGATCCGTAGGGAACCTTGGGCTTCTGCCGGACGTAATCCGTGAGCTCGGCAAGGGACTTGATCGGCAGCCTGGCGCTCACGACGACGATGTTCGGCAGGCTCGCATACAACGAGATCGGCTGCAGATCCCGCTCAGGGTCGTAGCCCAGATTGGGGTAGAGCGACTTGTTCGCGGCGAGCGGTCCCGACGTGCTCATCAGGATGGTGTAGCCGTCGGGCGCGGCCCTGGTCGCGGCAAGGGTGCCGACGTTGCCGCCGGCGGCCGGGCGGTTGTCGACCACGAAGCGCTGGCCGAGCGATGCGCCCATGCGCTCGAGCGCGATGCGCGCGATGACGTCGCTCGCGCTGCCGGCCGAGAAGGGGACGATCACCGTGACCGGCCGCGCAGGGTAGTCTTGTGCCTGAATTGCATTGCTGATGAAAATCAATACCGAAACCGCAAGACGCAACATCCCCTTCATGAGCCCACTCTCCCGGTGGGGCTGCCGAAGCGCTGGCGCATTACCTCCTCGAACGATAGATTGGACGGCGCGACCGCGCCGCCGCAGCGCAGGCGGTAGCTCTCTGGGAGCCCCGCAGCGACCGGCTCCTTCCCTTCGCGCAGCGCGCTTGCACCCTCCAGCACCATGCGGCGAAAGCGCACCACGGCGATATCGGTGGGCGTCAGGTGCTCGCGACTGCGGTCGGCGATCAGGCCCTGGCTGTCCTGCGCCAGGGCGTCCTGCTCCGCGATGCCGCGCACGCCAGTGAACGAGCGGTGCTTCTGGTCCTCGCGGTCGATCAGGTAGTCGTTGGAGCGGTTACGGAGCGGAACGAAGCCGGGCCCGAGCTCGGCAAACTGGCCGTAACCTCCTTTCTCGAAGCGCGCGCGCTCCTCGGCCGAAAGCGGCCGCTCCGGATGCCACGCGTATACGTAGATCCAGCAGGCCTCGTCCGTGATCGGCACCCAGGTATAGCCGTAGTAGACCTCGCCGGGCATCGCCGAGGGCGTGACCGAGTGCGCCGGCAGCATGAACTGCGTCGCGCGCCAGTAAAGGTCCTGGCCGTCGGCCTTGCGCGCACCGCCCACGGCGAAGCCGACGTCGTGCTCGAGGACGGTGAACTGCGGCATTGGGTCTTCGCGCAGCCAGCGCAGCCGGCGCTCGTCAGCCGCCACGCTCGGGTTTTCGTTCGAGGTGCGGCGCGGCGCCGGCATGTGCAGGAAGGAAAAATGCGCGGTATCGAGCGCGCCTTCCATCGACTGTGCCCAGTTGCATTGCTGCAGCCTTTTTGTCACGTAGCGGTGAGAAGCGGGCAGCACGCCGAACTCCAGCTGGGGAATGCTGTCCGGCATGCGCTCGCGCGGTCCGAGATAGGCCCAGGCGATGTCGCCGAACTCCCGGGTCGGCCAGGCCTTGATGGAAGTCTTGCCGTGGTAAGCCGAGCCGGGCGGCACGTTGGGCATCTCGATGCACTTTCCGTGCACGTCGTACTTCCACCCGTGATAGATGCAGCGGATGCCGCCGTCCTCGTTGCGGCCGAAGAATAGGTTCGCTCCGCGGTGCGCGCACTGCGGCTCGACGAGGCCGACCCGGCCTTGCGTGTCGCGAAACGCCACCATTTCCTCGCCGAGGAGCTTCACTCTGATCGGCGCCCCGTCGGGCTCCGCGAGCTCGCGCGAGAGCGCAACCGGCTGCCAGAAGCGCCGGAAATACTCACCCATCGCGCTGCCGGCGCCAGTGCGGGTGAGCAACTCGTTTTCGGCAGGCGAAAGCATGATGACCCCGTTCCTAACCTAGCAGATTTACACAACTAGCTGGTACGGGGAGTAGACCTATTTGTAGAAGACGTGGTTGCCGATGCGGACGACGCGCCGCTTTTCTTTCGCCCAGTCGGGATTGACGTGGGTCGCGTGGAAGAATCGGGCGCCCTCCAGCACGGGCGCGCGCCGCCCGTAGTAGACCGCCTCCGCGACTCTCCGGGCGCGCTCCCATTCCTCCCCGTCCGGTTCCGGCAGCGCGCGGAATTCGGTCCACGAAAAGGCGCTTTTTTCATACACCACGCCGCAAACGGTGCGCGGGAACAGCGCGGAGCCCTTGCGGTTCATCGTGACTTCCGCCACGGCGTATTGGCCAGCCAGAGGTTCGCCGCGCGCCTCGAAGTACACGTTGCTGGCAAGGCAGGTCAGGTTCTGCGCGTGGAGCTGGCGGATGCGCTTGCGCGCCTCGTCCTGCTGCGCGAAGACCGCCTGCGCCGCGTAGGCCAGGCTGCCGGCGACCACGCCGATGAACACGACGAACGCGCAGAAGTCCTTGTCCGTCCGGTACCATAGAAGGCGAAGGCGCAATCTGAATTGCCAGCTCATGGCCTCAACTTTGCAGAACGGTCCTGCGGCGTCAAGGTCGTAGTTCCGCGCCCCGGTTCCCTTACACTCTCGCACCGATGCCGCCGATTATTTCCGTTTCCAATCTCTCGAAGACGTATGCGTCGGGGTTCCAGGCCCTCAAGCGCATCGACCTGGAAATCCGCCGCGGCGAGATCTTCGCGCTGCTCGGTCCGAACGGCGCCGGCAAGACCACGTTGATCAACATCATTTGCGGCATCGTGACCGCTTCCGAGGGCGCGGTGTCGGTGGACGGCCACGACATCGTCAAGGACTACCGCGCCGCGCGCTCGATGATCGGCCTGGTGCCGCAGGAGCTGACCAGCAACGCGTTCGAATCGGTCTGGGCGACGGTCAGCTTCAGCCGCGGCCTGTTCGACAAGCCCTCCAACCCCGATTACGTCGCCAAGGTGCTCAAGGACCTGTCGCTGTTGGACCGCAAGGACAGCAGGATCATGACGCTATCGGGGGGCATGAAGCGCCGGGTGCTGATCGCCAAGGCGCTGGCGCACGAGCCGCAGGTGCTGTTTCTCGACGAGCCAACCGCCGGCGTCGACGTCGAGCTGCGCCAGGACATGTGGCAGGCGGTGCGCATGCTGCGCGACTCCGGGGTGACCATCATCCTAACCACCCATTACATTGAAGAAGCAGAGTTGATGGCAGAGCGCATCGGCGTCATCAACAAGGGCGAGATCATCCTGGTCGAGGAAAAGGCCGAGCTGATGCGCAAGCTGGGCAGCAAGCGGCTTACCTTGCAGTTGAATCACCCGGTCCTTTCTATCCCTGAAGCTTTTTCGAAGTACAACCTTTGCCTCGGCGCTGGCGGAAAGGAGCTGGTCTACACCTATGACACGCAGGGCGAGCATACCGGCATCACGCCGCTGCTCGACGACCTCAGCCAGGCCGGCATCGGGTTCAAGGACCTGCACACCACGCAGAGCTCGCTCGAAGACATCTTCGTCGACCTGGTGCGGCAGAACCGATGAACCTTCGCGCGATCCGCGCCATCTACGTGTTCGAGATGGCGCGCACCGGACGCACGCTGCTGCAGAGCATTGTCGCCCCGGTGATCTCCACTTCGCTTTACTTCGTGGTATTCGGCGCGGCGATCGGCACGCGCATCGCCCAGATCGAGGGGGTGACCTACGGCGCCTTCATCGTGCCGGGCCTCGTGATGCTGACGCTGCTGACGCAGAGCGTGACCAATGCGTCGTTCGGCATCTACTTTCCCAGGTTCACCGGCACGATCTACGAGCTCCTGTCGGCGCCGGTGTCGTACCTCGAGATCGTCATCGGCTACGTCGGCGCGGCCGCGACCAAGTCGATCGTCCTGGGGCTGATCATCCTCGCCACCGCGGGCCTGTTTGTGCCGCTGAGGATCGCGCATCCCGGCTGGATGCTGGCGTTCCTGCTGCTGACGGCCGTGACCTTCAGCCTGCTCGGCTTCATCATCGGCATCTGGGCGGACGGTTTCGAGCAGCTGCAGTTCGTACCGCTGCTCATCCTCACGCCGCTGACTTTCCTGGGGGGCACGTTCTACTCGATCGAGGTGCTGCCGCCCCTCTGGCAGAAGGTCACGCTGCTCAATCCCGTGGTCTACCTGGTGAGCGGCTTTCGCTGGAGCTTCTACGAGATCGCCGACGTGCACGTGTGGGTGAGCCTGGCTATGACGGGCCTGTTCCTCGCCCTGTGCCTGGCGGCGATCTGGTGGATTTTTAAAACCGGATACCGCCTGAAGACCTAGATAAGTTGTTGTTTTGTTGGGCCGCGCGTCGGGGGCTGTGATTTTGTTGAGAATTGTTTGCGTCTGTAGATGAGAATAGTTATTATTATCCCCGTGCGCCTCTTAATCGAGTTTACCGATGCGATTGGCACTCCTTGCCTTCCTTTTAATTCCGAGTTTCGCACTGGCGGCGGACCCTGAATTCACCTTGACGATTCGGAACCATCGCTTCGATCCCACGGAGCTTCGCGTTCCAGCGGGCAAAAAGATCCGATTGGTGATCGATAACCAGGATGCGTCTGCCGAGGAGTTCGAAAGTCACGCACTGAATCGCGAGAAGGTCATTCCCGGAAAATCCAAAGTGCCGATTTTCATCGGTCCGCTTAAACCGGGCCGGTATCCCTTCGTCGGCGAGTTCAACCAGAGTACGGCCAAAGGCGTGGTCATCGCGGAGTAGATCGAGCATGCTTGGCGCTGCCATCATCGTTCTTCGGGAGACGCTGGAAGCCGCATTGCTTATCGGCGTCATCGCGGCGGCAACGCGGTCCATTCCCGGCCGTAGTCGCTGGATCACGAGCGGTATCCTGCTGGGATTTGTCGGTGCAGGCCTCGTGGCGATCCTCGCCGGACATATTGCCGCCTGGTTCGAGGGCGTCGGACAAGAGTTGTTCAACGCCACCGTCCTGGGCCTTGCAATCCTCTTGTTGGGCTGGCACCAGGTCTGGATGTCCGCGCATGGGGCCGAGCTTGCTGCCAATGCGCATCGGGTGGCTCAAGACGTTCGCCAGGGCCAGCGCCAACTTTCGGCGATATTGATCGTGATTGCGCTCGCCGTGCTCCGAGAGGGTTCGGAATCGGCATTGTTTCTCTATGGCCTGTTATCGGGGGGCGAAGCGTCTCGTAGCTCATTGTTGACCGGAGGCGCTCTTGGCTTGCTTGGGGGCGCCGCACTCGGGGTGCTGCTCTATGCGGGGATGTTGCGCATCCCGGTGCGTTGGTTCTTCGCCGGCACCAGCGCGCTGATTCTGCTGCTCGCGGCGGGCATGGCATCGCGAATGACGCGCTTCCTGATTCAAGCTGACATTCTCCCCGGCCTCAAGAGCCCCCTGTGGGATAGCTCGTCGGTGCTGCCCGTTGATTCGGTGTTCGGCGTCTTGATGCACGCCCTGGCCGGCTACGACGCGAGGCCAGCGGGAATGCAAGTCGTGTCTTACGCAGCCACCTTGCTGGTGATCCTCGCCGGAATGTGGTGGGTAAGACGTTCCGGTCCTGGTTCACGCCACTGAAGGCCTCTCGATGTACCGTCCTGCGGCGCACGTCGCTGCGCTCGCGTTGCTACCCGTTTACGCGTCGGCTTTCAGCCCCGCGGACTACGTGTTCACGCCAAGCGTCACGTACGGGGAACGTGAAATCGATTTCAAAGGCGGGGGATCGAGAAAGCCCGGCGAGGATCGATTGCGGGCATGGTCGCTTGGCTTTGGCTACGGGGTAACTCAACACTGGTTTACCGAGTTTTATCGGAAGTATGAAAGTGCTGGCAGCCAGAGCATCACGAAATTCGATGCCTGGGAGTGGGAGAACAAGTTGCAGCTCACTGAAACGGGGCAATATCCCGTGGATGTGGGCTTCCTGGTCGAGATGGAGCGGCCCCAGGATCGCAGTGAAGGAAACGAGCTGCGCATTGGGCCGCTTTTTCAAACAGAGGTCGGCAAGGTCCAGCTAAACGGCAACCTACTGTTCGAGCGGCAGTTCCACGCGGATACGCCGCAGCACACCGAATTGGGATATCAGTGGCAGGCAAAATATCGCTCGAAGCCAGGGTTCGAGTTCGGGGTCCAGGGATTTGGCGAAGTCGGTCCGTGGAATCATTGGGACCCGGCGGACCGGCAATCGCATCGGCTCGGGCCTGCCGTGTTCGGCAAGCTTCCCTTAGGAAACCATCAGGCGGTTCGTTACAACGCCGCTTGGCTCATTGGCGCTTCGAGCGCCGCGCCCAACCATGACTTTCGGTTTCAGGTTGAGTTCGAGTTTTGACGAGGCCCCAAAACACGCCGCCGCTTCGCACAGCGCCTTAGCGCCCTTGCGCGGTGCGCGCCTGCGTGATGAGGCGCACGTTCGCCGCGCGTAGCTCGCTGTCGTTGCCTACCCAGGTGTTCGAACGCGCGGCGAGGTTTTCCGCCTGCGCATAGTCGCCCTGGCTCATTCTGACGCGCGCGAGCTCGTGCCACAGGCGCGGGTTGCGCGGCTCGATGCGCAGCGCCCGCTCGAGCGAGGCCGCGGCATTGGCGAGCCGGCCCGACGCAAGGTCGGCGCGCGCGCGGTCCATCAGGCCGGCGACGGCGACGTTCTCGGTGCGGGCCGGCGGGGCGGGCGTGGCGGGCGCGCTGTCCGACACCGGCGCCGGCTCCCGCACGCTCGCGCAGCCCGCGATCAGCACCGCCAGGGCGTAGTGGTGTTTCATCGCCTGAACAGGCGCTCGAGCCAGCCTCTGGCGCGTTCCTTCACCTGCTCGACGGCGACGCCTATCTCGGTCGCGCAGGGGGCGCGCTGCTCGGGCGCCGAGCCCATGGTGAACGGCAACTCCACGGCGCCGGCACAGGTCAGGTCGGCGCGCAGCCCGGACTGCGGATCGATCAATACGCTCTCGATGCCATCCGGCCTGGGCAGGGCGAGCGGCTCCGCATCGAGCGCGGCCATCATTTCGCCCCAGACCGGCAGCGCGGCGGCCGCGCCGCTCAGGCGCGCGGCGCGGTTGTCGTCGTAGCCGATCCAGACGATGCCCAGCCGGTTGCCGGTGAATCCGGCGAACCAGGCGTCGCGCTGCTCGTCGGTGGTGCCGGTCTTGCCGGCGACGGCGGTCTCGGGCGGCAGCCAGTTCTTGAGGCTCTGTCCCGTGCCTTGGCGCACCACGTCCTGCATGGCGGCGGCGAGGAGGTACATCGGCTCGGGCGGGAACGCCTGCTCGATGGCGAGCGGATAGCGGCGCAGCGGCCGTCCGTCCTGGGTCGTCACCTCGCGGATCGCCTTCAGCGGCGTGCGGAACCCGCCGCTGGCGATGGTCTGATACATCTGTGCCACCTCCAGCGGGCTCATCTCGGCCGCGCCGAGCAGGGTTGAGGCGTACGGCCGCAGCTCGCGCTCGACGCCGAGCCGCTTCACGGTGGCCAGGACCCGCTCGATGCCGAGATCGGTGCCCAGGCGCGCCGTCGCGGCGTTGTAGGACTGCGCCAGCGCCGTGCGCAGCGGCACCATGCCGTGAAATTTCTGGTCGTAATTGGACGGCTGCCAGTCCGGGGCGCCGTGGCTCTTCCAGACGAAAGGCCCGTCGTCGATCGGCGTGACGAGGGTATAGCGCGTGGGCTCGCCCAGCGCGGTGAGGTAGATTGCCGGCTTCAGCAGCGATCCCACTGGGCGGGCGGCGTCGAGCGCGCGGTTGAAGCCGCGATAGCGCGCGTCGCGCCCGCCGACCAGCGCTTGCACCTCGCCGGCCTGGCTGTCGGTGACCACGATCGCGCCTTCGAGACCCGGCTCGCCGAAGCGCTTCTCCCTGTCGAACTGCGCCAGCTTGCGGGCGAGGACGCGCTCGGCGGCGAGCTGCACGCGCGGATCCAGCGTGGTGAAGATGCGCAGCCCTTCCGAGCGCAGGTCGGCCTCGTCGTATTCGCGCCGCAGCTGCCGGTGCACGAGCTGGAGGAAGGCAGGGTGCGCCGAGGTGCCGACCGCCGCCTTCGGGTTCAGCGTGAGGGTCGTGGCCCGCGCGGCGGCGTACTGCTCCATGGTGACGAAGCCCTGGTCCTTGGTCTCGCGCAGCACCAGGTTGCGGCGCTCGAGCGCGCGCCTGGGCTGGCGATAGGGGTCGTAGAACGCCGGGCCCTTCGCCATGCCGACGAGCAGCGCGCTTTCAGCGAGGGTGAGCTGCTCGACGGGCTTGCCGAAGTAATACAGCGCGGCGAGCCCGACGCCGTGGATCGCGCGGTCGCGGTCCTGGCCGAGATAGATCTCGTTCAGGTAGGTCTCGAGGATCTCGCTCTTGTCGTAATGCAGCTCGAGCAGCATCGCCATGATCAGCTCGGTGAATTTGCGCTGCAGGGTGCGTTCCGGCGTGAGGAAGAAGTTCTTCACCAGCTGCTGCGTCAGCGTGCTGCCGCCCTGGATGGGGCCGCCGGAGACCAGGCTCGCCGCGGCGCGCGCCAGCCCGCGCGGGTCGAAGCCCGCGTGCGAGAAGAAGTTGCGGTCCTCGACCGCGATCAGCGCCTGCACCAGCTGCTTCGGCACCTCGCCGAGCCTGACCAGCACCCGGTCCTCGTTGTTCGCGGGGTAGATGCCGCCGACCGGCACCGGCTCGAGGCGCACCAGCGCCTGGTCTCTGTCCTCCTCGTCGCGCACCGAGGTCACCGTGGGGCCGTCGAACGACACGCGCAGGCGTCTTGCCGCTTGCGGCCCGTCCCAGAACACGAACGGCCGCAGCGCGATGTCGAGCCCCTCGCGCGTGCGCACGAACCAGCCGGACTCGCCTTCGCGCACCGCCTCGCGGTAGCCGAGCTCGCGCAGCTCCGCCTCGACGTCCGCCAGCGGGATGCGCAGCCCGGCGTGCAGCTCGAGCGGCCGCGCGTAAATGCGCGCCGGCAGGGCGAAGCGGCGGCCCTCGAACTCGTTGCGCACGCGAAGGTCGAGGTACAGGGTGAACCCGGCCCCCAGCAGCGCGACCGTGAGCACCGTATACCAGAGGAATCGTTTGAAACCGGAGCGACGCGACATCAGCCTTCCATTTTACTTGTTGCAGCGGCCTCGAATTGCAGCCGGGATAGGTGGATTAGACTGCGGGCGAAATAGTTCACAGGTCACGCATGGAAAGAGAAAACCTCAGCGTCCGCGATGTGCTTGCCGGGCGTGCGCCGAAAGAGGCGCCCGTCATGGTAAGGGGGTGGGTGCGAACCCGCCGCGACTCGAAGGCAGGCTTCTCGTTCGTGAGCCTGTCGGACGGTTCCTCGTTCCAGCCGGTTCAGATCGTGGTTTCAAGCTCGATTGAAAATTACAACAGTGAGGTGCTGCGGCTGACCGCGGGATGCGCGGTGGAAGCGACGGGGAACATCGTGCCGTCGCCGGCGAAGGGGCAGCCGTTCGAGATGCAGGCGAACGCGCTCCGCGTGGTCGGCTGGGTGGAGGATCCGGACACCTATCCGATCCAGCCCAAGCCGCACTCGCTCGAGTTCCTGCGCGAGGTGGCGCACCTGCGGCCGCGCACCAACGTGATCGCGGCGGCGGCGAGGGTGCGGCACACGGTGGCGCAGGCGATACACCGCTTCTTCGACGAGCGCGATTTCGTCTGGGTCAATACCCCGATCATCACGGCGTCGGACGCCGAGGGGGCGGGGGCGCTGTTCCGAGTCTCGACGCTCGATCTCGCCAACCTGCCGCGCACGCCGCAGGGTGGGGTGGATTTCGATAAAGATTTCTTCAGCCGCGAGACCTTCCTGACGGTCTCCGGACAGCTCAACGTCGAGGCGTA
>Ga0137374_10006263_pt1 | contig 14155 bp, 11 predicted proteins | sample SagtaG_20_FD_104811 | JGI IMG/M metagenome (GOLD analysis project Ga0137374, IMG submission 104811) | Vadose zone soil microbial communities from Sagehorn Ranch, Mendocino, California, USA - Sage1_R_100_16 metaG | ecosystem: Environmental > Terrestrial > Soil > Vadose zone | place: USA...
ACTTCTTCAGCGAGCCGAAATGCCGGAGCAGCGTCTTGCGCCGTACCTCGCCGAGACCTGTGACCTCGTCCAGGACGCTCTCCACCATCGACTTGGACCGCCGACTGCGGTGGTGGGTGATGGCGAATCGGTGTGCCTCGTCACGCAGTCGCTGGAGCAGATAGAGACCCTCCGACGTGCGGGAGAAGATGACCGGGTCCTCCTCGTCCGGCAGCCACACCTCCTCGAGTCGCTTGGCCAGCCCGCAGACCGGGATGTCGCCGAGACCGAGCTCGTCCAGCGCTTGTCGCGCGGCCGCGACCTGTGGCGGACCACCGTCGACGACGACCAATCCAGGCGCATACGAAAACTTCCGTGCCCGCCCGGTCTCCGGATCGATCAGGTTCGCCGCCGGATCCTCGTCGTCCGGTACGGCGGCCCGTTCGTCCAGCAGCCGCTTGAACCGCCGGGTCAGCACCTCGGCGATCGAGGCGACATCGTTCTGACCCTCGACGCCCCTGATCACGAACCGCCGGTACTCGCTCTTCCGCGGCAGACCGTCCTCGAACACGACCATGGACGCGACAACCTCGGTGCCCTGCAGGTTCGACACGTCGTAGCACTCCAGCCGCAGCGGCGCCTCGGGCAGGTCGAGCGCGGCCTGGATCTCCTCCAGGGCGAGGTTCCGGGTGGTCAGATCGCTGGCCCGCTTGGTCTTGTGCATCGTGAGCGTCTGCAGCGCGTTCCGCTCGACGGTCTCCATCAGCGCCTTCTTGTCGCCGCGCTGCGGGACCCGGATGAAGACCTTGGAGCCGCGCAACTCGGACAGCCACTCGGTCAACGCGTCCACGTCCTCCGGCACGGTCGGCACCAGGATCTCGCGCGGGATCGCGTCGCCCGAATCACCGGCGTACGTCTGCTGGATGAACCGTGAGACCAGGTCGCCGGTGGTCGCCGTACCGTCGGCTTTGTCGGCGATCCAGCCGCGCTCACCGCGGATCCGGCCGCCGCGGACGTAGAAGATCTGGACCGCGACCTCGAGCGGGTCCTCGCTCAAGGCGATCACGTCGGTGTCGGTGCCGTCGCCGAGGACGACCGCGTTCTTGGCCAGTGCCTTTTCCAGCGCGGCCAGGTCGTCGCGGATCTTCGCGGCCCGCTCGTACTCGAGCTCGGCCGCGGCCGCCTTCATCTCCTTCTCCAGCCGGCGCACGTACGTCGCGGTCTGGCCAGAAAGAAATGCGGCAAAATCGTCGACGATCTTGCGGTGCTCTTCCTGGCTCACCTGGCCGGTGCAGGGCGCGGCGCACTTGCCGATGTACCCGAGCAGGCAGGGCCGGCCGATCTGGCGGTGCCGGTTGAAAACCCCCTTGCTGCACGAGCGCATCGGGAAGACGCGGAGCAGCAGGTCGACGGTCTCGCGGATCGCCCAGGCGTGGCTGTAGGGACCGAAGTACTTGACGCCCTTCTTCTTCTGGCCGCGGCCGACCATCACCCGCGGGTACTCCTCGTCGAGCGTGATCGCGAGCCACGGATACGACTTGTCGTCGCGGTACTTCACGTTGAAGCGCGGGTCGAACTCCTTGATCCAGGAGTACTCCAGCTGCAGCGACTCGACCTCGGACGCGACCACGGTCCACTCGACCTTGGCGGCCGTCGTCACCATCGCCTGGGTGCGCGGGTGCAGGTTGACCAGATCCTGGAAGTACGACGACAGCCGGGCCCGCAGGTTCTTCGCCTTGCCGACGTAGATCACCCGCCCGGCGGCATCGCTGAAGCGGTAGACACCAGGCGAGTCGGGAATCGACCCGGGAGCGGGACGGTAGGAGGACGGATCAGCCACGAAAACCACCCTAGTTCGCCGCACGGACAAACCCGGAATCCGAGCAAAGTCTCTACAGGGGCTTCAATGACACACTTGAAGTCATGACTGTCGACGAGATGGACCGGCTGATCCAGCAGTACGACGGGGTGCGGCGGACCGAGGGCTACGGCGACCTGTTCTATCTGTACGACCCGGACGGCGACCTGCCGCCGGAACGCCAGCACCCCTTCGCCACCATCGTCACCGGCGACCACTACGAGAAGGTGTCGCGGCTCGACGAGCCGGATGCCTGGCGACTCAACCTCGGCCTGACGAAGGCGACGTACACCTCGTTGTTCGGCCCGGTTCCGACCGAGCGGGATGAGAACTGGGTGCTGGACTCCGGTCATGACTATGCCGAGCGCGACAAACTGATGCCGCATCCGTTCTATGCGTCGCAGCACTGGGTCTGCATCGTCTTGCCGTCGCACTCCGAACCCCTCACGCCGTTGCTGGCCGAGGCGTACGACTTCGCCGTACGGAAGCACTCCCATCACCAGGCCCGGCAAAACGGCTGAGTCGTTGCGGTCGTGTTGCGGCTTGCCTCATAAACCCCGTTTGACCCCTGGTTGGGATGAGCGCGGTGCATAGCGTGTGACTCAGGGTAGAGGGCGCAGGACCTTTGCGTGAGGCAACAGGGCCTTGCGCTGACTCGAGGGAGATCCGCCCATGTCCCCATCCATGCGAAAACCGCGCGCCGTGCTGGGAGCGCTCGCGGCGTCCGCGGTCGCCGTCACCGGGATCGTCGCCACAGCCGTCGGCAGTGACGCGTCGCAGCAGGCCCCGGTGACGATCCGCGGTGCCGGCAGCGCCAACGCGATCCCTGGCAGCTACATCGTCGTACTCAAAGACCAGCACTCGCAGGCCGAGACCCGAGCGGCCAACCAGAAGCTGGCATCGTCGTACGACGTCAAGGTCCGCAAGCAGTACGACGCCGCGATCAAGGGCTTCTCGGCGACGATGAGCGAGGACCAGGCGAAGAAGCTCGCCAAGGACTCGCGGGTTGCGTTCGTCCAGCAGAACCAGAAGATCACCGTCAGCCAGGACGACCCGCCGTGGGGCCTTGATCGCAGCGACCAACGTGACCTGCCGCTCGACAAGAAGTACGAGGCCGCCACCACGGCCGAGAACGTCAACGTCTACGTCATCGACACCGGGATCTACGCCGCCCACAAGGACTTCGGCGACCGCGCCGCGGTCGGCACCGACACCGTCGGCGACGGCCAGAACGGCGTCGACTGCATGGGACACGGCAGTCACGTGGCCGGCACCATCGCCGGTACGACGTACGGTCTCGCCAAGGGCGCCAAGGTCTTCGGGGTCCGGGTGCTCGACTGCAAGGGCTCCGGCTCGACCGAGTCTGTGGTGGCCGGCATCGACTGGGTGACCAAGAACGCGAAGAAGCCCGCGGTCGCCAACATGAGCCTCGGCGGCGGCGCGGACGACGCGCTCGACGCGGCGGTGAAGGCGTCGGTCGACTCCGGCGTCACGTACGCCGTTGCCGCCGGCAACGAGAGTGCGGACGCCTGTGAGGGCTCGCCGGCCAAGGAGCCGTCGGCGATCACCGTCGGGGCGACCGACGACCAGGACAAGAAGGCGTCGTTCTCGAACTTCGGCAAGTGCGTTGACCTGTTCGCGCCGGGTGTCGACATCACGTCGGTCGGCATCACCGACCCGGACGCGACGGCCAAGATGAGCGGTACGTCGATGGCGACGCCGCACGTGGCCGGGGGCATCGCGCTCTACCTGGCCGACCACCCGGACGCGAAGCCGGCTGATGTCGCGGCCGCGTTGGTCGCCGCATCGACACCGGACAAGGTCGGCGACCCCGGCACAGGTTCGCCGAACAAGCTGCTGTTCGTGGGCAAGGTGGATCAGGCACAGCACTGATCCACAGAAGCGAAGAGCCCGGCCACCCCGACGGCCGGGCTCTTCCCCGTGTCTGTGTCAGTGCTCAGGCTGTGTGGGTGCTCAGGCCGACTGGACGATGTTGCTGCCCTGGACGGCGACGTTCACCGCCGGGAGGGGCGTCTGCGCCGGGCCACTGACCGGGCTGCCGTCGGTGATGCTGAAGTGGCTGTTGTGGAACGGGCAGACGATCTGGCCGCCCTCCACCGAGCCGACCGGGTTGCCCTGGTGGGTGCAGATCGCGGAGAAGCCCTTGAACTTGCCCGCGGTCGGCTGGGTCACCACGACCTTGGCGTCGGTGAACACCTTCCCGCCGCCGACCGGTACGTCGGCCACCGGGCCGAGCACCGTTCCCCCGCTGCCGCTCGTCGCGGACGCGCTCGACGACGGCGCCGAACTGGCGGCCGAGGTCGGCGCGGTGCTCGCCGGAGCCGAACTGCTGCCGCTGCCGGCCTCGTCGCTACCGCCACAGGCGGCGAGCAGCGGCGCACTGGCACCCGCGAGCGCGACCATCGCCGCGCACCGGAGGACCGACCGCCGGTCGCGCAGCGCGTCGGCCGCCGGAGTCGCCTCGGGGCTCGCTGCCGGGGTGGTTGGTGCCATCGTGTCATCGCTCATGAATCTGGACCTCCAAGAGCCTGCCGGTCGAAGTAGTTGAACGCTTTGCTTCTTTGCTTTCTACCCGACCCGTCAAGTCCGGGGCGGATACCGGGTCAAACGACGACATCGGCCGAAAGGTTCAGCACTCGAGCAACTTTCTCGGATTGAACCGTGCTTTGAGGGTTTCCTGTGAATCGGCTGTGCGTCGGCTGGCAGTCCGGGTACCCGTTTCGACCACCGACCAGCGGTCTCGGCTACCTCTCAGCTTGGCTTTTGTACTTTCGGCTCATGGCTGTGAACCGGCGGACCCTGCTGCGCTCGACCCTGGCGGCGCTGGGCGGCGCGACGGCGGCCGGTTGCACCGACCAGCACGAAGCGACCGCGCCACCGAGCACCGTCACGGACGGCTCCACCACCCCTTCAGCCGAACCATCGGCCTCCGAGTCGCCCGACGTGCCGAGACAGGCCGCAGTCGAGGTGGGCCACGGTCCACGGTCGGTCCCCAAGGTCGCGTTGACCTTCCACGGCAACGGTGACCCCGCCCTCGCCCGCACGCTCCTCGACCAGATCGAGCGGGCCGAAGCGCGGATCAGCGTCTTCGTCGTGGGTACCTGGCTCGTGGGCCATCCAGAGATGGCGCGACGGATCCTGCGGGGCAACCACGACCTGGGCAACCACACGATGCACCACAAACCGATGAGGCGACTGGCAGCGCCCGAGGCCCACCGCGAAGTCGCCGACTGCGCGGCAGTACTACGTCGTACGGCGGGCTCTCCGGGACGCTGGTTCCGCGCGTCCGGCACTCAGCAGACGACACCGTTGATCCGTGCCGCCGCCACCGCGGCCGGCTACGGCACCTGCGTTTCCTACGACGTCGACGGCCTGGATTGGAAGGACCCCGACGCCACGACCGTACGACGAGCCGTCCTGGACACCGTGAAACCAGGTTCGATCGTCAGCCTGCACCTCGGCCACCCGGTCACCATCGAGGCGTTGCCCGCGATCCTGGCCGGGCTGTCTGCCAAGCGGCTGCAGCCCGTGACACTGACCGAGCTGCTCGGATGAACCGTCGAGGTCGGCTCGGATCAGCCGCTCTCGTGCTGACGCTGGCCTGCTCTGGCTGTTCGGGTAGCGCCGCTGTCCCGAAGTCGGCGACGTCCAATCCGACGGGCCCGGCGCACACGGCGCTGCCAATCCGTCCCCAGGTTGGCGGATCGGCCGTTCCGACCGCGCTGCTGCCGGGGATGCCCGCACCGCTGTCCCCCACCGACGTCTGGGCAGCGGACCGGCCGGGTCTACTCGCACCAGCCGTCCGCGGGATACCGGAACGCATCTACGTACCGAACAGCAAGAGCGACACCGTCACCGAGATCGATCCCCGGACCTTCAAGGTGCTGCGGACCTTCCGGGTCGGCCACGAACCGCAGCACGTCGTACCGTCGTACGATCTGCGCACCCTGTGGGTGAACAACGACCTCGGGAACAGCCTGACCCCGATCGACCCCCGGACAGGACTCCCGGGACGGCCCATCGCCGTCCGCGATCCGTACAACCTCTACTTCACGCCGGACGGCAAGCACGCGGTCGTGATGGCCTCCGCGGACCGACAGTTGGTGTTCCTCGACCCGCACACGATGGCGGTCCAGAAGACGCTGCCGGTGCCCTGCGCCGGGGTGAACCACGCGGACTTCGCGGCGGACGGCAAGACGTTCGTGGTGTCGTGCGAGTTCTCCGGTCAGCTGCTGCTGGTCGATACCGCCGGCGAGCGCGTACTGCGGGTCCTGCGGTTGCCCACCCGTCCGGGCAAGATGCCCCCGATGCCGCAGGACGTCAAATTGTCGCCCGACGGGCAGCTCTATTACATCGCCGACATGATGAGCGACGGCGTCTGGCTACTGTCCGCGCGACAGTTCACCCTCCGGGGTTTCGTCTCCACCGGCAAGGGCGCACACGGCCTGTACGTCACCCGCGACTCCCGGCAGCTGATCATCACCAACCGGGACGAGGGCTCGATCTCCCTGCTCGACTTCGCGACCCACAGGCTGGTCGCCAAGTGGCGGATCCCCGGTGGCGGCAGCCCGGACATGGGCGGCGTCTCGCCGGACGGGACCGTGCTGTGGGTCTCCGGCCGCTACCACGGCGTCGTGTACGCCATCCAACTGGCGACCGGGAAGCTGCTGGCCCGGATCAGGGTCGGAAACGGTCCCCATGGACTGGCGGTCTTCCCGCAGCCGGGGCGCTACTCACTCGGCCACACCGGCATCTTCCGCTGACGAGCGTCGAGCACATTCATCGGGCAAGCTCCACGATCGTCGGGACGTCCGTCACAGTCGGCGCTCGGACGTTGTCGCTGACAACCGGCTGAGCCCAGCGGTAGGCGCGCAGATGGGCGGCGACCACCGCGTCCCAGGTCATCACCGGGTCGGTGAGCCTGTTGTGTTCCTGGACTTCGCGCAACCTGCGCCGACTCGTCAGCAGGCCGGTGGTGACGTCGGCCATCGCCCGGTCGCTGTCCACCAGGAACCCCTCCACGCCGGGCCGGACGAACTCGCCGACCCCGCCCGATGCCATCGCCACCACGGCGAGCCCGGCGCAACGAGCCTCCAGCGCGGCGACGCCGAACGACTCCAGCCCGGCCGGGGCCAGGTAGACGTCGGCCACTGCGTAGAGCTGTTGGATCTCGAACCGTGTGAGGCGGCCCGGCAGCTCCACCCAGCCCATTCTCCGCTGCCGAACGAACCGGGTCAGCGCGGCAGCCTGCGGGCCGGCGCCGACCACGACAGCCCTCAGCGGGATGTCGGCTGGAAGCTGTTCGCGGACATCCGCCAACGTGCGGAGCAACGCTGCCGGGCGCTTCCGGCGGGTGAGCCGCATGGTGCTCACCACGGTCAGCGCGTGTTCCTGCCGCTCAGGCTGCCGCCAGGGCGCCGGATCGATGCCGTTGTGCAGTACGTCGACAGTCCGAGCCGGCAGGGCTTGGCGGAGGAAATTCGCAACCACCTCACTGACCGCGGTCCACCGCACACTCGGCCCGAATCCGCGATCCAGGCGAGCCAGCAGCGAAGGCGCGAACAGACCCCCGGCCGCCGGCAGTGAGTGCATCGTGACGATCGCCGGCATGCCTTCGGCGGCGGCGATCCGGGTCGCGCTCCAAGCCAGCGGCGAGAACAGCGACAGATGCGCGTGGACAATGTCGTAGTTTCCGGACAGCCCTCGGCGCAGCAAATCGGTTGCCGTCGGCAACGCAGCGACCGCCGGCAGGCGTACCACCGGGACATCGCCTGCCGGCGCGAGCGCGTCCGTGACGGTGAACACGGTGACGAAATGCCCTGCCCGGCGCAGCTGGAGCGCGAGATCGTGGACGTGCAGTTCGATCCCACCCAGCCGCGGCAGATAACAGTCGCTGACCAGTGCGATTCTCACGCAGCCACCGCCGTACGCCGACGGTCCCGTAGCAGCCAGATTCCCAGCGTCACCCCACCGACCGGGATCTCCAGCAGGTAGGTGAATCCGCGGTACAGCAACAACCCCGCCGCGACGGCGGCCGGATCACCGCCGAGCGCCACCAGGGCCGCCGTCGTCCCGACTTCGACGACCCCGGCGCCGCCGGGCGTGATCGGGATCAATGTGAGGAGCCGTTCGACAGCCAGCCCGGTGATCAGGACGGGCAGACCAAGTGACACACCGAGCAGCCGGAAGCACAACCACAGCAGCGCCAGCTGCAGCAGCACGTAGCCGGACATGCCGAGCGCCAGCGGTCGCCATCCGCCACGGAACACTCGCAGCACCGAGGCCCTGAGCTGCGGCAGGGATGTCGCCAGGGCGGATCGGCGCCGGAACATACCGATCAGCCGGTCCAGCCAGCCGCCGGTGACCGCGGCGACCTCCGAGCTGGCGAGGAACCAGACGACGGCCGCCAACACGACGGTCACCGGGACCAGCAGCAGACCGGTCCGGCCGATCGGCAGCGCGGTGGCGCTGTGTGCGATCGGCGTGAGAGCGAGCGCTACGGCGACCACGCCCAGCTTCGCCATCACGTTCACCAGCGTGCTGACCGCGAGGAAGCCTCCGAACGCTGCCGAGGTGAATCCCCAGCGGCGCGTCATCGCGAAGTTCAGCCCGGTCCCCGCCGCGCCACCCAGCGGCAGCACGTTCGAGACCGCGCTACCGGTCAGGTTGAGCGTCAGCCCGCGGCGTTTCGTCAGCCCCGGCAGTGAGGCCGCGAGTACGAACGAATGCGCCCACAGTCCGGTGATCCACACGACCGCCAGCGCCGCCAAGCCGGGAACCGAGACCCGGCCGAGGACCACAGCGACCGGCGCCCAACTGGTGCCGACGGCACGCGGGAGCAGCACGACCAGCGCTGCTGTCGCGATGCCCGTGAGTACCGAGACAACCATTCGCCGAGGCCTGCCGGCCGTTCTCACCCGACGATCTCCTTCCGTGACCGTTGCCACCCGGCCATCGTGGAAGGAGGTCGCTGAGAGGGCGCTGAGAGCCGCTGGGCCGGCCCGGATCGCTATGCGATGCTCAGCAAGTGCCACCGTTCACACTGGTGTCGTTCCACGCGCATCCCGACGACGAAGCGCTGTTGATGGGGGGCACACTGGCCCGTGCCGCCGCGGAGGGACACCGCGTCGTACTGGCGGTTGCCACCGACGGTGAAGCGGGAGCCGCGGCCTCCGTCTTCCGCTCCGGCCTCGCGGGACGTCGCAGGGACGAACTCGAACGCTCAGCCGCCGCTCTCGGGTGCGCACGTGTCGTCCGCTTCGGCTTTCCCGACTCCGGCTGGCACCGATCGAAGCCGGCCCGATTAGGCAGCTTCAGCCAACTTCCGGCCATGGAAGCGGCCGCACCGCTGGCCGAGCTTCTGCGGGAGGAAGAAGCCGACGCACTGACGATCTACGACCCGGCCGGCGGCTACGGCCACCCGGACCATCGGCAGGTCCACACTGCAGGGCTTTACGCGGCGAGGCTCGCCGGCACTCCGTTGGTGCTGGAGGCAACGATCGACCGGACCCTGATCCGCCGCCTGATCCGGATCGTCGAGGCGCTGCCCGGCGTGCTGCCCGACGTCCACGCCGCCGACTACGACACCGCCTACACCGCGCGCGAAGATCTCACCCACCGCATCGACGTCCGCCCGTACGCCGAAGCCAAGCGCCGCGCGCTCGAAGCCCACGTGAGCCAGACCAGCTCCGACGAAGGCGCCCGCACCCTGTCGCTGCTCCTCAAACTCCCACCATGGCTCTTCCGCCGGCTCCTCGGCCACGAATGGTTCGTCGAACACGGCCGGTCCGCCTCCAGGCCGGCCACCGACCTCTTCGCCACCCTGAACGGGCGCTGACCAGAGCCACTCAGCTGATTCTCAGCGCACTCGGTGACACTGGGGCTATGCGGGTGTTGATGGTGGAGGACGAGGTCCGGCTGGCCGATACGGTCCGCCGTGGGCTCACCGACGCCGGGTTCGTGGTCGAGCTCGTGCACAACGGCGAGGACGCCGTCTGGGCCGCGACGGAGAACAACTACGACGTGATCGTGCTCGACATCATGCTGCCGAAGCTGAACGGGTACAAGGTGCTCGAGCAGCTCCGCGAGCGTGGTGTCTGGACACCGGTGCTGATGCTGACCGCCAAGGACGGCGAGTACGACCAGACCGACGCGTTCGACCTCGGCGCGGACGACTATCTGACCAAGCCATTCAGTTTCCTCGTCCTGGTCGCCCGGCTACGCGCCCTGATCCGTCGCGGCGGACCCGAACGTCCGGTGGTCATGGTGGCCGGTGACCTGACCCTCGACCCGGCGCGGCGGCGGGTCGAGCGGGCCGGTCAGGAGATCGTGCTCACCCCGCGCGAGTACGGCCTGCTGGAGTTCCTGATGCGACACCGCGGCGACACCGTCAACAAGATGGAGATCCTGGAGAGCGTCTGGGACCCGGCCTTCGACGGCGACCCGAACGTGGTCGAGGTCTACATCCGATACCTACGGCTCAAACTGGACACCCCCTTCAACCGGCGCGCGATCGAGACAGTCCGCGGGATGGGATACCGGCTCGACAGCGAAGGCGGCTGAGCGTCGTGGTGACGATGGGCTACCTCACCCGGCGGATACCGGAGCCGGTACCTGCCCCACCGGCAGACTGACCACGAACCGGGCACCCCCGAGCGGCGACACGCTCACGTCCACAGTGCCGCCGTGGCCGCGGACCACCTCCCGGACAATCGCGAGGCCGAGCCCGGAACCACCGCTGCCGCGGTCCCGGCTCGCGTCCAGCCGGACGAACCGCTCGAACACCCTGGCTCGCTCGGACTCCGGAATCCCCTCCCCGTCGTCCTCCACCACGACCGTCGCCGTACCGGCGTGTTCGGCCAGTGTGAAGCGCACCTTGCTCCGGGCCGCCCGGACCGCGTTGTCCGCGAGGTTCCGGATCACCTGGCTCAGCTTGGCCGCGTCACCGGAGATCCGGACAGCCGGTACGACGCCCTCGATCTCGGGACCGCCCGCACTCCGCAACCGCCGGAGTTCGGCGTCGACCAGGTCGTCAAGATCCACGTCGGTGCGCTGGATCTGCAGGCCGGTGTCGTCGGCCTTGGCCAGCAGGAGCAGATCCTCGACCAGTCTGCGCATTCGCTCCGTCTCGGCCTGCATCACCTGGTGCAGCTCGAAGGCGGACCGGCCGGTGGGGTCGGCACTGATCACGTCCAGCGCGGCCGTCAGGCTGGCGATCGGCGAGCGCAGCTCGTGGCTGGCGTCGGCCACAAACCGGCGCTGCGTCTCCTGGCCGGACTGCAGCCGGTCCAGCATCTCGTTCATCGTCACCGCCAGCCGTGCGATCTCGTCCTCGGCAGCAGGCACCGGGACCCGCTCGGCCAACTGCTCGACGTCGAGCCCGTGCACCCGGGCCCTGATCTGCTCCACCGGCCGCAGCGCCCGCCCGACCAGCACCCAGGTCGCCACACCGACCAGGGCCAGCAGCACCGGGATGCCGATCAGCAGATAGGTAGTGACAGTAGCCACCGTCTCACGCTGGGTCTCCAGCGACGAGGCCACCACCACCGTGAAGCGGACCCCGTGGAAGTCGGTGCCGCGAGCAACGATCAGATAGGGATGGTCGTCATCGAGCAGCGGCATCCGGCCGACCTGGTTGCTGACCGTCTGCCCCGACGGCGGCCGGTCCGCGCTGAGCGGGGCCTCGTGCGTCCGTGGCGACGAACTGGCGATCACCCGGTCACGCTGATCGACGACCTGGATCAGCTGCGTTGGCCTGATGTTCGCGATCAGCTCCCTGGCCAGCCCGCCGTCACCTTCCTCCCGAACCTGACTCGCCACGTCGACAGCCCGCGCCTGCGCCTGGTCCGCCACGCTGGTGACCAAGGTGCGCTGAAGCAGGAGCAAAAGAACGGCCGCTCCGAGCGCGAGGGCCACCGCGACGACCGCCACCGCGGCGGCCGTCGACCGCCCGCGGACGCCGGACCGGCGAACAACCGCCCGCACCCGCCCCAAGCTGGTCACGTACGGACCTCCCGCTCAGCCAGTTCTCATCACCACAAACCGATTGGCCCTCACTCGCCATACTGCCAGGCAACGACTCACGGAGCGTCCTGACGCCACGTGTATCGCCGTCGCTGTGCGCGCTCGACGTCACCTCAAGACCCGGACCATCGTCATCATCGCCACCGAGCCGAGGGTGCCCACCACTGGCAGCCGCACCTGCATCGCGCCGCCGCCACCGGCTCCAGCACCACGCCCGCCGAGAGTCGTCGTCCTCGACGTACAGCGGGCTTTCGGCGCGGATTCGATCACGCGCGGTTGCGGGCACCCGGGAGAAAGTGTGCGCGGCGCAGGGCGGTGCACGATCCGGGTTGCCGCTAAGGTTTGCTCGGTTGACCAGCCCGCGGAAGCGCGGCGGGCGTTCGCACGTCGTACTCGAGCCGATCGGATACGCGACACTTTAGTGGTGGCAGAGGTCATGGGATGACAGGCAGCGACGATTCGACAGTGCTCGAAATGCTCGCGGAGCTGGCACCGATCTGGTTGCCGGGCTGTGTGGTGGACACCGCGGAGCGCACGGTGGAAGTCGGCTGGGGACGCGGCGCACTGCAGATGTCCGCCGTGGTCGGCGTCGGCGAAATCGTCGATCGTTGCCTTCAGCTACCACAACACCGGTGGCCGGAACGGATCGAAGCCTGGTTGCGGGCTGTTGTCGCGGAAGGCGAGCTCGCCACCCAGGAACACCGGTACGGCGATGTCGGCGAACGCCAACGGGCACTGCTCGTGCAGCGCGGCTGGTCGGCGCGAACGGCCGGCCCGGTCGCGGATGCCTTGCTGCCGTTCGGCGATCACTTCGAAGTGGTGGTGTTCATCCGTACCGGCGAGGAGCTGCGGCGGCTGACCGTCGTACGGCGATCGATGCTGGGACTGGGCGATCCGGCGGTGCCGTCGCCGGTGCGGCTGAGCCTGGCGGAGATCAAGGACCTGGTGCCGCGGGAGCTGGACGGTTTCTCCGTCCTCAGCCGGGACGGCGATCCGCTGGTCTCCATGGCGATCGTCGACCGGGAGAACTTGCTGCCGCAGGCATCAATTGGTGTCGGAGTGCTGATCGGCGTACCCCGGCTCAGCACCGTTGCCTACTGCCCCGCCGACGCCGGCCAGGTCCGCGCCGATGCACTGGCCCGGTGGATAGCCAATACCTACCGCGGTGCCCCGGACCAATGCTCCCCTGACCTCTTCTGGCTCCAGGGCGATCAGCTGGTGCAGATCCCTGTGACGCTGGCGATCCCGCCGAGCGCCGTACTCCCACCGTCCCTCAAGCCCCATCCCCGCCGAACCTGGCTCCGCCACCTGTTCGGCCGCTGACCACTCCCCAAGCCATTTCCACGGCCGCCGCGCGTCGTCGCACCGCACCTCGCCGTGAGGCTGCGTTGCCGTAGCGAACGGTGCCTCGTCAACTAGCCGGCACGCTTCGCCGCTGTCCGCTTAGCTGGTGCCTTCTTGGCTGCAACCTTCTTCACAGCCGCCTTCTTGGCCACGGCCTTCTTCGCCACTGCCTTCTTCACCGCCACTTTCTCGGCAGCAGCCCCGGTTCCATTCGCTGCCCCGTCCGTGCTCGCAGCGCCGTCAAAGTTCGCTGCCCCGTCCGGGTTCGCAGGCCCATTCGCCTTCGCGGTGCCGTTCGTCTTCGCGGTCCCGTTGGTCCTGGCACCGCCGTTCGTCCTGGCGGAGCCGTTCGCCTTTGCGGCGGCTGCTTGCTTCTTGGCGCTGGGCTTGGCGGCGCGGCCGTGCAGGATCTCGGCCAGGAACTCGCCGGTGTACGACGACGGGTGGGCCGCGACGTCCTCGGGGGTGCCCTCGGTAACCAAGGTGCCGCCGCGGCGACCGCCGTCGGGGCCGAGGTCGATGATCCAGTCGGCGGTCTTGATGACGTCGAGGTTGTGCTCGATCACCAGCACCGAGTTGCCCTTGTCCACCAGGCCGCCGAGCACGTCCAGCAGCTTGCGGATGTCCTCGAAGTGCAGACCGGTGGTCGGTTCGTCCAGCACGTACACCGTCCGCCCGGTCGAGCGCCGCTGCAGCTCCGACGCCAGCTTGACCCGCTGCGCCTCACCACCCGAGAGCGTCGGCGCGGGCTGCCCGAGCCGGACATAGCCGAGGCCGACCTCGACCAACGTCTTCAGGTGCCGCGAGATCGCCGGGATGGCGGCGAAGAACTCCGACGCCTCCTCGATCGGCATGTCCAGGATGTCGGCGACCGTCTTGCCCTTGTAGTGCACCTCGAGCGTCTCCCGGTTGTACCGGGCGCCGTGGCAC
>Ga0137374_10006269_pt1 | contig 14151 bp, 9 predicted proteins | sample SagtaG_20_FD_104811 | JGI IMG/M metagenome (GOLD analysis project Ga0137374, IMG submission 104811) | Vadose zone soil microbial communities from Sagehorn Ranch, Mendocino, California, USA - Sage1_R_100_16 metaG | ecosystem: Environmental > Terrestrial > Soil > Vadose zone | place: USA...
AGGTTGACGCCGACGAGCACGTCGTACTCGCCGAGCCGAAGCTCGCGGATGATCTGGATCCGCTCCAGCGTGTCGATCTCGGAGTGGAGGTAGCGCGCCTTCACGCCCGACTCGAGCAGGTAGTCGGTCAGGTCTTCGGCCATCTTCTTCGTCAGCGTCGTGACGAGCACGCGCTCGCCCGCCTCCTCGCGGCGGCGGACCTCGTTGAGCAGGTCGTCGATCTGATTCTTCGTCGCGCGCAGGTCGACCTCCGGATCGACGATGCCCGTCGGCCGGATCAGCTGCTCGGCCAGCCGGGTCGAGTGCCTGAGCTCGAACGGCCCCGGCGTCGCCGACACGAACACGAGCTGCGGAACCTTGTCGAGGAACTCGTCGAAGCGCAGCGGTCTGTTGTCGAGCGCCGACGGCAGCCGGAACCCATAGTCGACGAGTGTCTGCTTGCGCGAGCGGTCGCCCTCGTGCATGCCGCCGATCTGCGGGACGGTCTGGTGCGACTCGTCGACGAAGACCACGAAGTCCTGCGGAAAGTAGTCGAGCAGCGTGAAGGGATGGGTGCCGGGCCCGCGACCCTCGAGGATGCGTGAGTAGTTCTCGATCCCGTTGCAGAAGCCGAGCTCCTGCATCATCTCCAGGTCGTATTCGGTGCGCTGCCTGAGCCTGTGCGCCTCGAGCATCTTCCCCTCGATCTCGAGCTGTTTGACCCTCTCTTCGAGCTCGTGGCGGATCTCGCCGACGGCGCGCTCGATCGTCGGCCGGGACGTGACATATTCGGTCGCAGGCCAGATCGCGATGTTGTCGAGCTTCGCGAGGATCTCGCCGCTGATGGGATCGAAGTGCGTCACGGCTTCGACCTCGTCGCCGAAGAACGAGATCCGGTACGCGGTCTCCTGGTTCGCCGGCTGGACCTCGACGACGTCGCCCTTGACGCGGAAGCGCCCACGCCCGAGCACCGCGTCGTTCCGCACGTACTGCGAGTCGATCAGCTTGCGCAGCATCAGGTCGCGATCCTGCTCCTCCCCGACCTCGAGGATGATCACGCGCTCGCGCCACTCCTCCGGCGAGCCGAGGCCGTAGATGCAGGAGACGGACGCCACGACCACGACGTCGCGCCGGGTGAAGAGCGCCGACGTCGCGGCGAGCCGCAGCCGCGCGATGTCGTCGTTCTGTGACGAGTCCTTCTCGATGTAGAGGTCGGCCTGCGGGACATACGCCTCGGGCTGGTAGTAGTCGTAGTACGAGACGAAGTACTCGACGGCGTTGTACGGAAAGAACTCACGGAACTCGTTGCAGAGCTGCGCGGCGAGCGTCTTGTTGTGGGCGATGACGAGCGCGGGCTTGCCAACCTGCTCGATCGTCCACGCCATCGTCGCCGTCTTGCCCGTCCCCGTCGCGCCGATCAGCGTCTGATAGCGGTCGCCCGTATTCAGACCCTCGGCGAGGGTGGCGATCGCGGTCGGCTGGTCGCCGGTGGGCCGGTAGGCGTCCTGTGTCTTGAATTCCCGCACGCGTCAAGCGTAGCCGCGCGGCTGGTTGGTTCAGAGCACGCTTTCGATCAGGCTGATCCAGTCGTTCGCGTCGACCCGAGCCCTGTCGTTGCCGGCGCCGCCTTCGACGCTCTCGCGGGTGCCGTCGCGCGCAAGCAGCAGGTCGTCGCCGGCGCCGCCCAGCAGGAGATCGGTGCCGCGGCCACCCTCGACGACGTCGTTCCCGCGGCCGCCGTCCAGCGTGTCGTCGCCGCCACGACCCCGGAGGACGTCGTTGCCGCCGAGACCGCAGATCACCTCCGGACGTCCGGTTCCCGTGAGTACGTCGCGACCGGGCGTCCCGACGATCGTGCAGCGCTCGTGCGTCGACGTGAAGGCGCGCGGGATGCCTGTGAGCCGACGTGCGCGGCCACCGTCGGCGCCGGCGACGTAGATCTGCGAAGTGTCGTCCGCGGTGCTCGAGAAGGCGAGCTGCCGGCCGTCGTGCGACCAGGCCGGGTCGCGTTCCTCCGCCGGCGTGCCTTCGAGGATTCTGAGGTCGCTGCCGTCGGCGTTGATCGTCGCGATGTCGGTCGAGTCTCCGCGCCACGTCTCGAATGCGATGCGCGCTCCGTCCGCGGACCAGGTCGGATCCCCGTCCTCGCCTGTTTGCGTCAGTCGCACTCGATGGGAGCCATCCGCCGAGACGACGTCGATGTAGGAATCCTCGACCCCTCCCTCGAAGGCGATCTTCGTCCCGTCTGGGGACCACTCGGGCCGGATGTCGTCGTCACTGTCGGTGACGACTCGATGCTGCCCACTGCCGTCCGCCATCATCACGTAGATCTGCGCCAGGTCGTCGTCCTCGGGGCTGTCCCGGTAGCTCGCGAAGACGATCGAGCGACCATCCGGCGACCAGTCCGGAGACCGGTCGATGGCGGGATCGGTCGTCAGGCGGATGACGTGGGTCCCGTCTGCGTTCATCACGTAGATGTCCGCGTTGCCGGCCCGCTCGTCGACGAAGGCGATCTTCGTCCCGTCCGGCGACCAGTCGGGCTGGTAGCTCTCGCCGTCCGGATCCGTGGTGAGCCTGCGGAGCCCGCTCCCGTTTCGGTTCATCACGTAGATCTGGGTGTCCCGATCGGTGCGAGTGAAGGCGATTCGGGCACCGTTGGGCGACCAGGTCGGGTTGCGGCCGGTCGGGATCGAAGGGCCGTCACACCCGCAAGGACGCTCAGCGCCTACCGCGCCTTGGAGAGAGAGGGCTGCGGAGGCCGCGAGCGAGACGAGGACGAGCAAGCAAAGTCTGGATTTCATGGCCTCGCCAGCGTGAAGGCTGCCTCTAATCGCGCGCCAATCCGGGTGCGGGGGTTTGGCACCGCGGCTGAGGCGCAAACGTGTAGCCATGGTGACCGAAAGGCCGCCCTATGAGTCCTACGCGGCGATCACGGGCGTGTTCGTCGGTGGCCTCGGCCTCGCCGGGCTGGCGGCGCGCCTCTTGGATCGCAACCCGGCGTGCCAGACCCCGCTCGACTTCGTCGTCCTGTCCGTTGCGTCGTTCAAGGCTGCGCGGACGCTCGCGCGCGACGAGGTCACGAGCTTCCTCCGTGAGCCCTTCGTCCAGGGCAAGGCATACGAGGGGGACGAGGATCCGGTCGAGTCCGGCGACTAGCGGCAGGCAATCGGGGAGCTCGTCACCTGCAGCCGCTGCGGCGGCACGTGGGCGTCGGCGTTCCTCGCGACCACGCAGGTGCTCGCACCGAACTTCGGCCGCTTGCTCACCTGGTCGCTTGCGGCCGCAGGCATGAACGACTGGCTCCAGGCCGGCTTCGCGGCACTCACCGAGGGAGCTGACGAGACCTAGTTCGGGCGCTTCGGGCGCACGATCTCGCCCAGGCGGTCCTTCGCGATTCCCTGCAGGTCCTTGATCCCGCCGCACAGATTGCAGTTGAAGAGCTTGACGCCCCCGTCGCGCCAGCCGGTCAGCAGGCGCCACCCCTTCGGCGAGAACGCGACGTGGTCGAGCCGAGGCGTCCCGAGCCGCGGCGGCGGGTCACCGTAGACGTAATACAGCGGGGCGCCGGGCCATGCCGCTCCCTTGCTCGTCTCCCAGATCGCCGCCGCCAGCGGGCCCGCGCTCGCCAGCCAGCGCCCGTCCGCACTGAACGCGAGGTCGTTGACTTGCCCGGAGTGCCCGCGCAGAATCGCGATTTCGGCTCCCGTGCGGCCGTTCCAGATCCGCACGTCTGTGTCGGTGCCCGTCGTCGCGAGGCGCGAGCCGTCGTTGTTGAACGCGAGCGCCGTGAGCCCCGCTGTATGTCCAGTGAGGGGCTCGCTGCTGGCTCCGGTGCGCGCGTCCCAGATCCGTGCCGTGGCATCCTCGGATGCGGTTGCGACGCGTCTGCCGTCGGGCGAGAAGGCCGCAGCGACGACCTCGTCGGTGTGCCCTTTCAGGATCAGCTCTCGGATGGCGGCGATCCCGAAGATCGCCGCCATCCGCTTCGACGATGCCGCGACGACGAACTTACCGTCACGACTCAGCTCGGCGTCGTTGATCGTGCCACCGAGCTCGTAGCTCCTCGTTCTGCTCGCTGTCGCGACGTTCCAGACGCGCACGAACCCGTCGCGCCCCGCCGTCACCGCGAAGCGGCCGTTCGGCGTCAGCCTCGCCGCGGTGACAGGTGCGCCGTGTTGCAGCGAGGCTATGAGGTGACCGTCCGAGACACGCCACACGCGGGCGGTTCCATCGTCGCTGCCCGTGATCACGCTCTTGCTGTTCCGGCTGAAGGACGCGGTGTTCACCGGCCCGGCATGAGAGAGGATGCGGAGCGGCGCGCGCGAACCCCAGAGGTGCGCCGTTCCGTCGGCACCGGCGCTCAACATGTACCGGCCGTCCTGACTGAACTCGACGACAGGGCCACGCTTGGTTGCCGGCGGCAGGTCGTGCTTGCCGACGTCGCGAGGATAGGCTCCAACGCGCGCGTTCCACACGCGCGCCGTGCCGTCCTCGCTCCAGGTCGCAATCAGACGGCCGTCGTGGCTGACCTCTGCCCCCTCGACTGGACGCGTATGTCCCGCGAGCGAGGCTTGCTGGGAGCCTGCGGCGACCCCGGACAGGAGCACTTTGCCGTCCCGACCCGTCGTGACCAGCGACTGTCCGTCGGGAGTGAACACGACGGACTCGATCCCACTCCGATGGCCGGTGATCGTCGCGACAGCGCTCTCCTTCTCCAGGTTCCAGATACGACCGACCGTGTCGTTGCTCCCAGCTGTCGCCACCAGGCTGTCGTTGGGGCTGAAGGCCAGGTCGGCAACGCGCCCCGTCAGGTCGAGGACGCTGATGGGCGCGCCGGTGTTGGCGTTCCAGGTCCGGAGGAACTCGCTCGCACCGGCCGTTGCGATCAGCCGGCCGTTGTGACTGAAACGTGCGGCGTTCACGACCGCGACGTTGTTGAGAGCAAAGAGCTCCGTGTGCCGCAGCACGTCGAAGACGCGCGCGAAGCGATTCCCTCCGACAGTGAGCAGGCGCGTGCCGTCGGGGCTGAACGAAACATAGATGACGTCGTCTCCCCGCGCTCCCGTCTTGTCGTGTGAGAAAGACGCGACCTGTTGTCCGGTAGCAACGCTCCAGAGCCGCGCCGTGCCATCATCACTGCCGCTCGCGATCAGCTGGCCGGACGGCGAGAAGGCGACAGTGTTCACCGGCTCCTGATGCTCGAGCGTGAACACCGGGGCCCCCGTGGAGACGTCCCAGACGCGGACGAGTCGATCGTTCTTTCCGCCTCCTGCGCCTGCAACCAGCCTGCCATCTGGACTGAAGGCGGCGTCGGCGATGTCCGAGGACGGCAGCAGCGCGCGAGCCGCGTAGTTGTGCCTCAGGTCGTACAGGGCAGCACCGCCCTTTCCGCCGACGAACGCGAACGCGTCGTCGGGGCTGAACCGGACGACGCGAACGGGCCCGGCACGGGAGAGGCGGAGCACGGCACGCAGCCGCAGGTTCAGGATTCCGTCGCGGAGGGTGTCTTCGACCCGCACCGTCGGTCGAATCCTGGCCGTGCGGTAGGCACGGATCGCGTCCAGGGAACGCCGGACGCTCTTCTCGGCATCCACGGCTAGGAGCAGCCCCGCCTCGGCTTCGAGCTTTGCTGCGAGTAGGACTCGTCCGCGCTGAGTGGCAAGCGCCTTGGCCCTTTCGGCCGTTCTCGTCTGGCGCTTCGCGAGCGACGCTTGTGCCGTCGCCCGGTGCTCTGCTTGCACTGCGCGAGCGGCAAAGAGCCTGGCCTTCCGTTCGTTGCCCTCGGCGCGAGCCTTTTCGGAGAGCGCAGTCAGCCGCTCGGCGTCGGCAAGGGCGGCGCTTCGCTTCGCGTTGCGCCGCTCACGATTCGCGATCGCGGTTTGATGCCGCGCGAAGCGCGTGGCCCGCACGGCCTGGTGCTCCTTCCGCCTTGACTTGTCGGCCGCGCGCTCAGCGCGCACGCGCTGGACGTCCGCGATCGACGCTTGGTGCCGCGCATTGCTTCGCTGGGTAAGCGCATAGACCGCAACAGCCGACATGACGGCGAACGCTGCCAGGGCTGCGGCGAAGATCGCAAGCAACCGTCGGTGACGCCGTCGATGATGGATGCGCTCCTCAGCAAGGATCCGATCGGACTCGAAGCGGGAACGCCACGCCAGAACCGCGTCGGCGAGAACGTCGTGGTAGATCTCGTACCGCGTTGTGCTCGGACCGTTCTCCGAGCTTGCACGGACGATGCGCTCGGCCGTCAGCCGGCGCAGGACCTCGGCAGCTTCCGTCTCGTCCACCGACGCATAACCGGCAAGATCTCGGACGCCGTGAGCGATCTTCGTCCCCGACGGCGTGACGAGGAAGTTGTACATCGCCGCCGCGGCGCCCTTCTCGCGCGGACTGAGCTCCGCCATTGCATGCTCGAGGTGGTCCTCTACGATCTGTTCCGCTCCGCCGAGCTCGCGCAGCGTGGCAAGCCGCAGCGTGCGCGAGCCCCGTTCCCGCTCGACGTCCCACAGGCGCGCAAGCACGAGCTGCAAATAAGGCGCCTCGATCCGGTTCTCGTCGCCGGCGCCGATTGCGACGCCCCGGCCGGCAACACGGAGATCGACCCGCCCGGCCGTGACCTCGTCGAGCACGGCCTGCTCGAGCTGAGCTTCGACCTCGACTGGCTCAGCCGCAGGAACGAGCTCGTTGTAGCGCGCGATCGGCCCGTTGATCGCGGCCGCTCCGGCCAGGCGGTCGAGCCGCTCGAGCCGGAGTCGGTTCGCGAGCAGGTTCGGAATCGACGCCTTGAGCGCGTCGAGACTCGCAAGCGCGTCCTCGCGCATGCCGATCAGGACGTTCACCCGCAAAGCGCGTCGTCGCAGCACCTTCGCCAGCTCGACTGCGAAACGACCCCCGCCGCGGTGGTAGAGGAAGCATTCCTCGAACTGGTCGAGGATCACGAAGAGGTCGCCGCCCGCACGGTCGGCGGCGTCAGCGAGAGCGTCCGCGAGGGAGTCGCCGGTGCCGCCGGCTGCTTCGATCAGCGCCGAGACGGGATCCCCGGTCCACGTCGAGAACACGATCACCTCGGCTTCTCGCTCCTGCCGCAACCGGTGCGCCACGCCCGCTCGGAGGACGGAGCTCTTCCCCACCCCGCTCGGCCCGTACAGGATTGTGATCCGCGAGGCGATCAGGTTGGCGGAGATCACCTCGCTTTCGCGCTCGCGGCCGAAGAACAGGAGCGCGTCAAGGTCCGAGTCTTCGAACGGCGCCAGGCCCTTGTAGGGAGACGGCGGCGCGGCGAGCGCGAGGGTCACACCGCCACCTCGGCAAAGAGACCGGCGTGCGCCGAGAGCGTCTCGACATATCGCTCCAGCGGGACCTCGTTGACGTCGACGTCGCGACGGCGCCAGAACTCTCGCTCCAGCGGCTTCGCCTCGGGCTGGGCGGCCCAGGAGCGGTACGTCAACGGCTGGTCGCTCCAGAGCCGGTTGAGAATCACCCGCAGGTTCCAGTCCGCCATCGTGTAGCCCAGGAACAGGAAGTGACTCCGGCGCAGCTTTGCTGCGAGCCCGACGGGTACGGCTGCGGCCACGTCCGATCTCGACAAGTAGTCGATGTAGTCGTCCTCCGTGACGACGAAGCTCTCCCACTGGCGCTCCGGGCCCCGGTCGACCTGGCCGTGCAGCTTGAGAATCACCGTGCGCTCCTCGAGCGACAGCTCGGTCGCATAGGTGTTCGGGAGATCGACGACGTGCCCGCTTCCGTCAGGACGGATGTGACAGAACTTGCCGCGCTCCGGCCCGGCTGCCATATAGGAGACGACGTCGAACTCCTCGCCGGCTTCCAGAAACGCCGCCTCGAGGGCGAGGTCGTAGCTCGTCGTGACCAGGAGCTGGTGGGGCAGATTGCGCTCACGCAGCAGCGGTGGCAGCGATGCGAAGGAACGGTGGATCGGGGTCGGCGCCGCGTCGGCGTCGAGCAGCGCGTGCAGCTCGTCGTAGAGCGGGCCTGAGCCTTTCATCACCGAGACGTACTGAGCGACGCGCGGAAGCCCGTAGCCGTTCTTGTCCGAGTAGTCGAAGCGCTGCGCGAGCCGTGTCGCAAGATCGGCGACGTCGGCACCGAGCACCGCGACGAGGCGGCCGCTGAACAAGGCGCCGAGCACCTGTTCGAAGTGATCCTCCGAGGGAGGCTTAGAGCCCGGTGCCTGCAGGCCACTCTCCTGCCGGAGGATCGCGCCATGCAACTGCTGGAGGTCACGGCTCGGCTCGATGCCGAGCTGGTCGACGAGGATGCGCCGTCCTTCCTGGTACGCCTGGAGCGCTTCGGCCTGCCGGCCGGAGCGATAGAGCGCGAGCATGTATTGACCGCGCAACCGCTCGCGGAGCGGGAATTCCTCGACGAGCACCTCGAGCTCCCCGATCAGGTCGGCGTCCAGTCCGGTCTCGAGCTCGGCCTCGACCCGCTCCTCGAGCGCCCCGACGCGGAGCTCTTCGAGATGCACGATGTGAGGCTGGGCGAACGCCTCGAAGGTGAAGTCGGCGAGGGCGGGACCGCGCCACAGAGCAAGCGCGTGTCGGAGCTTTTCGGCGCGCTCGGCCGGCCCGGCGGTACGGGCGGTCTCGACGAGGACGCGAAAGCGATCGAGGTCGAGCTCCCCGGGGCGGACGCGCAAACGGTAGCCAGGTGACTTCGTCTCGAGCACCTCGGGCCCGAGGGTCTTCCGCAGTTGCGAGATGAAGTTCTGCAGGGACGTCGGCGCTGTGCGCGGCGGGTTCTCACCCCAAAGTGCGTCGATGAGCCGATCGGTCGAAACGACGCGGCCCGGCTCGAGGAGGAGCAACGCGAGCACGGCACGCTGCTTCTGGCCACCGAGCAGCAGGGGGCCGGTCTCGTCCGAGACCTCGAGGGGACCGAGGATCCTGAAGTCAGGCATGCAACGGTTGTAACACGGTTTCTCCCGCCTGAATAGAACCGCTCGAAGACTGGCGAGGCCCGCTAACCGCCTGGTAATCCGGCCGTTAGCGGGCCGTTAGTCGCCCCTGAGGGAGCGGTTGCAACCCGCTTCGACGGTGGCCGCATGGCTACCAACTCTCATCTCCAGCGCGGCGCACAGCGCCGCTTGGCCACAATGTTCCTGCTCGTCGCGGCGATCGGCAGCGGCGCCCTCGCGGGCAGGACGGCCCTCCCCACGCAGACCTCCACCGCCGCCTCGCCGGTTGCCGCGACCTCCGCGGCCCGGTCGTCCTCCTACGGCTGGCCCGTCAAGCCGTTCGACCAGCAGCATCCCGTGCGCGGGAGCTTCGGCGACCCGCGGTCGGTCTTCCGCGGCGCCCCGACGAAGAGCGGATTGATGCACAGCCAGTGCGCGTGCTCGTACCACCAGGGCATCGACATCTCCGCGCCCGACGGCACCGCCGTCTATGCAGTTCGCGACGGCGTCGTGCGAACGGTCACGCCGGACTGGGTCGAAGTCGACTCCGATAGCGGCAGCGCCTTCCAGTACTGGCACGTCAACGCCGCCGTCCACGTCGGCGACCACGTCCAGGCGCGCGCCGACGTCATCGGCCACATCCAGCACGCATCCGGACACGTCCACCTGACGGAGCTCGCCGGCGGCAGGCCGGTCAACCCACTGGCGCCCGGCCACATCGGCCCGTACTCCGACACCACGACGCCCACGGTCAGCGCCATTACGTTCCGGTCACGCGACACCGGCCCCGAGCTTCTGCCGGAGTACGTGCACGGCGCCGTCGAGATCGTCGCCGCCGCTTCGGACGCCCACGCGATCCCGGTGCCCGGCCAGTGGAACGGCCTTCCCGTCACGCCCGCGAGGCTGACCTTCCGGATCGCGACGTTCCCACAGGGCGCCACGGTCGTCCCGGAGACGGCGGCGATGGACGTGAGCCAGACGCTGCCGAGCACGAGCGACATGTGGCACACGTACGCGCGCGGCACGCACATGAACATGGTTCAGATGGGTGTTCATCGCTACTGGTACAACCCCGGCGCCTATCTCTTCAAGCTGACGCCCGCTGCGTTCGATACGCACGGGCTGAAGGACGGCGTGTACCGGATGACGGTCACCGCTTGGGACACGGCCGGCAATCACAGCTCGACCACCCAGGTCTTCCAGGTCCACAACCGCAAGACCTGGCTAAAGAGCTAGCGCTGCGGTTGGCAGCTGGTTAGAGGCACGGCCGAACGTGCGGCCGTGCCTCTCGCTTGGACCGTCATCGTCGCCTTGCTGCTCCTGTTCGGCGGAGCTCGGGGCGAAGCGGCCCGCACTGATGGTGCGGACGGACGCGACGAGCGACTTCCTCCCACGAACCGTCCCACGGTCGAGGCCGCCTTCCCGCGCGAGAGCTACGCATCGGGCGACCTCGCGCGCCTCGTGATCTGGACGCGCGGGGCTCACGTCTCGCTCCAGCTCTTCCGCGCGGGCACCGAAACGGAGAACGTCAAAGCGCGGGACGTCATGCTCGGAACGGCCGTCACGCCGCTGCGGCGCCTCGGAACCGTCGCCCACGGGCGCGTCATCCGCGTTCGCATCGGCGACTGGCCGAGCGGTCTCTATTTCGCGCGGCTACTCGGCGCGGGCGGGGAGGTCGGGTATGCGCCCTTCGTCCTGCGCCCGCGACGCCTCGGCGAGGCGCCCGTCGCCGTCGTCTTCTCGACGATGACCTGGCAGGCGTACAACTTCCACGACGACGACCGCAATGGCACGCTCGATACCCGGTACGCCGGCGCGCCCCACGCGCGACTCGGGCGGCCGTTCGAGAACCGCGGCGTGATTCCGCACTACAAGCACTACGAGCAGCCGTTCGTGCGCTGGCTCGTGGCCAGCGGTCGAGCGGTCGATTACCTCGCGGACGCGGATCTCGACGCGCCTTCCACGACGGGGAGGCGCCTGGCGAACGCCTATCGTCTGATCGTCTTCCCCGGCCACCACGAATATGTGACGCAACACGAGCTCGACGCCGTCACCGCGTACCGGAATCGCGGCGGCCATCTCATCTTCCTCTCGGCGAACAACTTCTTCTGGCGAACGGTCAAGCAGGGGCAGGTGCTGACCCGCACGCAGCGGTGGCGTCGCGTACATCGCCCCGAGGCCGCGCTCATCGGAGTCCAGTACTTCGGGAACGACCGCGGCCAGCACCAGGGACCCTGGGTCGTCGCCGACGCGCCCGCGGCGGAGTGGATCTTCGCCGGTACCGGCCTGGTCCCGGGCTCGAGCTTCGGGCGCGGCGGGATCGAGGCCGATGCGACGACCAGCAGCTCCCCACGCGGAACGCAGGTGGTCGCGCGGATTCCGAACATCTTCGGCAAGGGCCGCGACGCCGAGATGACGTACTACGAACTGCAGAACGGCGCCAAGGTCTTCGCCGCTGGGGCGTTCACGCTGGCAGAAGGGGTCCAGTCGCCGCAGGTCGAACGGATGATCGAGAATCTCTGGTCCCGTCTTGCCGACGACCTAACCTGAGCCCTCCCCTCCCGTCTAACGAGCCGTGCGTCTTCGACCCGTCGTCATCCTCGTCTCATTTGCGCTCGCGCTGGCCGCGAGCGCGAGTGCGTCGGCCTACCCGTGGCCGATCAAGCCGTTCCACGAGCAGCACCCGATCCGCGCGAACTTCGGCGACCCGAGGACGCGCTTCTGGAACACGATGCTTACCGACGGGCTCCAGGGCCCGGGACTGTTCCAGTTCCACAACGGGATCGACATTGCTGCGACCGAGGGGACGGCCGTCTATCCCGTGCTCTCCGGGACGGCCTCGCTGATCGACGGCGCCGCCGTCCTGGTGCGCTCTCCGGGCCACAAGTTCCAGTACTTCCACATCAAGCCCACGGTGCACGACGGCCAACACGTGATCGCGGGCCGCACCGTGCTGGGGCACGTCATCCGCGCGACGAACCACGTCCACCTGACCGAGATCCGCGGCCGGCGTGTCTGGAACCCCGTCGCGCGCGGCGGGATCGCCCCTTACCGCGACACCACCGTGCCGGAGGTGGACGCGATCGTCGCCCGGCCGGTCTCGTCGCTGCTGCCGCTCGACCCGAGCGCCGTCTGCGGGACGATCTCGCTGGCCGCGGCCGCCCAGGACACGCCGCCGATCCCCGTGCCGGGCACCTTCGCCGGGTACCCGGTCTCGCCGTCGCTCGTGACGTGGTCGCTGACGAAGCTCGACGGCCTGGTCTACGTCCCGAGCATCCCGGCCGCCAACTTTCGGAAGACGCTGCCGGTCGTCCGCACCTTCTGGGACGTCTACGCGCGTGGCAGCTACCAGAACGCGCCGCGCTTCTCGAACCAGCAGTTCTTCATGCCGGGACGCTTCCTGTACAACCTCGCGGGGACACTCGACACGCGTTCCTACCCGAACGGGAGGTACGAGGTGCGCGTGCAGGTCAGCGACATGCGCGGCAACTGGTCGGATGCGGTGCAGCAGTTCAGGTTCGAGAACCGCCCCGACACCACCGGCGGATGCCCGGAGGTTCAGCCGCCGAGCTCGTCGCCGTAAGGCGATTTCGATCGGCTCGTCAACCGTGTCGTTATCCAAGAAGTGGGGATGAGACGGCCGCGCGGGCAAAGCCCGCGCGGCCTCTAGCCGGCGCCGCCGAGTTCGGCGCCGTAGGCTCTGCGGTAGATCGTCTTCAGCTCCTCGATCCGGTCGACGTAGGCCCGGGTCTCGGAGAAGCGAATGCCGCGCCCGGCCCGGCGCCAGCGATCGACGTTGTCCTGGCCGGCGTTGTACGCCGCGAGCGCCGTCCGTTCGTCGCCGTACTTGTTCAGCAGGTGCCGCAGGTACCACGCGCCGTAGCGGACGTTGATCTCCGGGTCGTAGAGATCGTCGACGACGAAGGCGCTGCCGCCCGTGTGCACGGCGATCCCCTTGGCGGTATCCGGGAGGAGCTGCATCAGGCCGATCGCGCCGGAGTCCGAGCGCGCGTCCGGCTTGAACTTCGACTCCTGGTAGATCACGGCGGCGAGCAGCGCGGGATCGAGGCTGTAGTTGCGCGCATGGCCGCGCACGATGTGCTCGTAGCGCAGCGGGTACCAGAGCCGCTCCCACCAGCCGGGCTTCGCGTCCTGCACCAGCGCGAAGGCGAGCAGCAGCCCGCCCGCGAGCACCACCGCAGCGATGATCCGCCTCACGCCGTCAGTTTGGCGACCACGTCGGCGACGAAGGCGTCGAGCTCCTCCAGCGTTCCGTCGTTCACGTAGGCGTAGTCGGCCAGCGAGACCTTCTCCTCTTCCGGGAGGAGCCGTCGTTCACGATCGTCCTGCAGCGGGCGGCGCTCCTTCCGCAGGTGGCTGGGCGCGGTGATCACGACGACCGCGTCGAAGCGCTTGTCCGCTCCGGTCTCGTAGAGGAGCGGCACCTCGGTCACGGTCAGCGCGGGCGGGTGCGGGCTGCGCATGACCTCCTCGCGCCAGGCCAGGTTCTCCCGGACGACCCGCGGATGCAAGAGCTCCTCGAGCCAGGCCAGGTGATCGGCGTCGTTGAAGACGATGTCTGCGATCTTCGCCCGGTCGGCGCCGTCGCTGCCGATCACCTCGGGCCCGAAGCGCTCGACCAGCTCACGGCGCACCTCGGGATCGCTACGCAGTAGGCGGTGAACGATCTCGTCGCTGGAGATGGTCGCGGCCCCGTGCCGCGCGAATGCCTCGAGGGCGGCACTCTTGCCGGCCCCGATCGGGCCGGTAATCGCGACGTTACTGCTCGTCGGGCGCAGACTCAGCGTGGGCGACTTCGTCCGCCGCCGCGGGATCCACCTCGTCGCCGGCGTTCACGGCCTCGCGCTCGACGGCCTCTGCCGCCTCGCCCGGCTCCTGTAGCGACGCATCCTCTTCCGGCGGAAGCGGCGGCGCCGCGGTCGCGTCGGTGAAGACGTCCTCCGAGAGATCGAGATGCGGCGTGCCCTCGATCGGCCCCTCGCTCTCGGCGCGGCGGTCGGCGTCGACGCGCTTGAGCGACAGCGAGAGCCGCCGGCGCTCGGCGTCGACCTCGAGGATCAGGACCGGGACCGTGTCGCCCTGCGAGACGACCTCGCGCGGATTCTCGACGTGATGCTGAGCGAGCTCCGAGATGTGCACCAGCCCCTCGACCCCCGGCAGGATCTCGACGAACGCGCCGAACGTGACGACCTTCGTCACCTTGCCCTCGACGACGTCGCCTTCCTTGTGCTGCTCGA